>ERZ833822.145-NODE-145-length-86853-cov-8.318556_pt1 | contig 86853 bp, 95 predicted proteins | sample MGYA00519913_ERZ833822 | MGnify/ENA primary metagenome ERZ833822 (study PRJEB31850, sample SAMEA3708746) | human gut metagenome | biome: human gut; feature: human-associated habitat; material: faeces | place: China | collected 2014 ... | reverse complement strand
TGGCAGCAGGTCCTGCTTCTTATGGTATGACAGATACTATGGGACGTATGCACTCAGATGCCCAGTTCGCAGGTTCATCTTCAGTTCCTGCCCACGTAGAAATGATGGGTCTTATCGGTATGGGTAACAACCCTATGGTTGGTGCTACAGTTGCTGTTGCTGTTTCTGTACAGCAGGCTGCTGATGAAGGCAAGTTTTAATTAAAAGATAGTAAATAAGCGGTTTTGAGGACTTTTAGATATTTTCTAAGAGTCCTCTTTTTAGTTTGAAAAATCAATGTGGACTTATAATAGCACCATCAAGTCCACGTCACGTCGACAGAAATTTTTCTTATAGACTTCGGATTGTTGTATAATTAAAAAGAAACTGCAAAAGGGGTGTTATTTTATCACGCAAACAACGCAAAAACAAAAAAACAAAAATAAAAATTTTAGTTGATATGATTATTATCGTGTACTATAATACATACTTAGTGATTGGTAAATAATAAATTTTCTTTTTTATATGTTATAGAAAGAATAAAAAACAAAGTTAAGCGTATTTTGTTAATCATGATATCAATATATAAGGGAATACATAGTGGGAATTGTATTAGAATATAGATTGATTTAGGAATGTATGATTATGGAGTATGGAACAAAAAAATATTCTGGTAACAGGTGGCGTATATTACCATTAGTAGTGTTAATATGTGGTATAATAATATTACATGCCATCGTTGCGGAAATTAACAGAATGGAATATGAGAAGACAAGAACTAAAGCAAGTCTGAATGCTGTTACATATGCTGACCGTATGATAAACAATCTTAATTTAGGAGCTGGAATAACATATTCTATTGAACAGCTCCTTATAAGTGAGAATGGTGTGGTCAATAAGTTCAGTACAATCGCTAGTAGTATGATGGCAGATTATGTACAAAGTATTCAGTTAGCACCAGATGGTGTTGTTAATGAAATATATCCAGAAGAGGGAAACGAAGCGGGTAAGATAAACCTTGTTAATGATGAAAAAAGAGGAGCGATTGTCAGGTATGGAATAGAAAACGATATTGTTGTTATGCAGGGTCCTTTTACGCTTAATCAGGGAGGCGATGGGATTGCTATACGTAAACCGGTTTATCTTTATAATGAATATGGAGAACGCTATTTCTGGGGGTTGGCGATAGTTATAATCAAGGCTCCGGAGATTTTTAATGATTCGGTGAATGCACTGGAGAGTTTTGGATATGATTATATTCTATCTAAAACCGAGTCGCCTTTATCGTCAGATTATAAAGTGATAGCTGGTTCAAAACAGGAATTAGATAATCCGGTTTCATACAAATTTGGGCTTGGTGGCTGCAAGTGGCAGCTTGATGTTTCACCAGTGAATGGATGGAAAAACGATAACAATAGCAGTCCTGTTATAATTGTAAGTGTTATCATAATAGTATTGCTGGAGGTTCTGGTATTTGCATTCATGAATATGGAAAAACAAAGAAAAAAGTTCAGGCAGATGTCTTTGACAGACGGACTTACGGGGCTATTTAACAGAATCGGATTTAATGAGCAGGTTGAGAAGTATTTAAATAATAATGAATCAAAGAAGTGCATCGCAATATTACTTGATGTGGATAATTTTAAGTTTATTAATGATGTATATGGTCATGAGGTAGGAGATCAGGTGCTTATTCAACTGGCAACGGACATGAAAAAAGAGTTTCCAGAAAATGCTGTCATTGGAAGAAATGGTGGCGATGAGTTTTGCATGCTTATAAAGGATTGTAATGAGGAAGAGGCAAAGAATCTGATAGAAGGCTTTACAATGAAAAAACGTACGTTCCAGCATAAAGGGAAAGAATATAAGTATAGCATCTCTTTAGGTTATGTGGAGTATCCTACATATGCACACAAGGGTTCTGAATTGTTAAGGTATGCAGATATAGCATTATATGAGGTTAAGCTGCGTGGAAAGCATGGATGCCTTCCATATAGGGCAAGTTATCGTGTATCAGATTCTAAGCGTTCACAGCTTGGTTTTAAGCTTAATGATATTTCAAACAATCTTCCGGGGGCATTTTTCATATATAAGGCTGATAAAAGTGATGAACAGATTTTATATGCTAACAATGAAATGCTAAGACTTGCAGGATGCGATGATTTAGATGATTTCTTTGAATTTTCAGGAAAGCATTTTAATGGTCTTGTTCATCCTGATGATTTTAAGGGTGTTGAAAAGCGTATATGGGAACAGATATCGATTAATGACAATAAAGTAAATGATTATGTCAGATACAGGATGGCTACTAAAAGTGGTGAATATAAGAATGTCCTTGATTATGGCAGATTAGTACATAGCGAGAATTATGGTTTGGTATTCTACGTATTGATTGTTGATTTCGATTTTATCAATACATCAGATAACTTTGAAGTCTAGTTTATTTAATGTTGACAGTCTTATTAAACATGCATAATGTTGAATGAAATTAAGTAAAATTAAAAATAAAGCCGATTTAAAGTATCATAGAATATAGATTTTAAGGATAATAGAATAATGCCTTCAGAGAGGATTATATATGAAGAACATAAAAATGGTTAACAGAATTATGTATTTGTTTTTTCTTTTTGGCTTTTTGTTTTATCTTTTTTCAGGTTTTATATTTAGCAAAGTAGATATTAAGACACCAGCGGATGACAAGATAAAGATGGTGATAGAACCAGATAAAAAAGAATACATAGGAGACGGAACAGTCGAATATAGTCTGAAGTTAAGTACTGCATCAAGTGATAACATGGCTATATATTTTATCAGCAGGCACCAGGAGATAGAAGTATATGCTAACGATAATCTTATATATTATGTAAAAGCACATAAGTCGGTATATGGTACAACAACAGGAACTAATTATTCGATTGTTAACATACCATCATATACAACCGATGTGAAAGTAAAACTTACTAATGTGTATGAAGGTGTTAAACAAAAAGAAACAACATTTGAATATGGTGATGAAGCACGTATATTAAAAGAATTAATTTCTGAGGCTTTTTTACCAGCGGTGTTAAGTGCACTAATCATACTTGTTGGTATAGCTATGATTATGTTGTGGATTATATGTAATAAGAGGATTTCACAGACACAGGCGCTGCTTTATTTTGGTATATTTGCGATTCTGATAGGTGCATGGTCGCTCAATGAAACAAGTATTGCCATGCTTTTTATAGCAGACAGAAAGCTGGCTTCACTTATGGGTTATGTGCTGCTTATGATGCTTCCAATACCTTTTGTTCAGGCTGAAAAGAATTTCTTTCATATACATACAACAACAGTGAGCAATGCATTAAGTACTATATTTTCATTAATGGATATAGTGCTTATTATACTACATATTACAGGAATAGCAGAGCTTAAAAGAGCAGTTTTGTTTATACATATAATGCTTATTATCGCTTTGTTATATTTTTGTGGGGTTGTTGTTGACAGGATTATAAAAAATGGCTTTGACAGAAAAGTAAAGTCGAATATTATAGCTGTAGCTGCATTGAGTAGTTCTATGCTTGTGGATTTATATGCGTACTATAGGCATGTGCAGGAAATAGATGTGATAGGTAAGTTTGGTATACTTATATTTATAGTTCTTCTTGGATATGAAATTGTATCTGAGGTACTTGAAATGATAAGGGATGGACAGAAAGCAGCGTTTTATAAAGAAATGGCTGAAAAAGATGCCATGACAGGCCTTTATAACAGGTCAGCGTTTGAACAATGGGAGCAGAATACGAAAGATTATAACGGATATGCTATTGTTACGTTTGATCTTAATAATCTAAAATACTGTAATGATAATATTGGACATGCAGCAGGTGATGCTTATATTGAAGCATCTGCAAAGCTTATCAGGGAGATATTTGGAAAGTACGGAAAATGTTACCGTATAGGAGGAGATGAATTCTGTGCGATAATCAGGAAAAATAAGCGGTTTAATATAGAAAAATATAAAAAACGTCTTAGATGGCGTGAAAAGCAGATAACTGAGAAGCTTGGAATAGTTGGTCTTAATGTACATATAGCCTGTGGATATGCAGAATATGACAACGAGAAGGATGAAGATTTCGAATCAACCAGAAGCAGGGCTGATAAGAAAATGTATGAAAGTAAGAAAATGTTAAAAAAGGATAAGTGATAAGCTGAATAGCAGCATTATCATTTATCCTTTTATTATTGTTATTATTTCTTATTAGTCGGTCAGACTGCTAATTATAAATCGAAACCAAAGTAACGAACTGCATTGTTGTAAGAGATGCCTTCAACAATCTTCTTAAGAGTCTTTTCATCGTTAGGGTATTCACCATTTTCAACCCATCCACCGATAAGTTCGCACATGATTCTTCTGAAGTATTCATGTCTTGTGTAAGATAAGAAGCTTCTTGAATCTGTAAGCATACCGATGAAGTTGCCAAGTAAGCTTAAGTTAGCAAGGCTTGTCATCTGGTTAGTCATACCAACCTTATGATCATTGAACCACCATGCTGAACCCTGCTGAATCTTACCAACAGCCTTAGAATCCTGGAAACATCCAATAACAGTACCGATAGCAGCATTAACTGATGGATTAAGTGAGTAGATGATAGTCTTAGGAAGTTCATCTGTGCTGTTAAGAGCGTTAAGGAACTGAGCCATCTCTGCTGAACAGTCATAAGTGTTGATGCAGTCAAAACCTGTATCAGGACCTAACTGATTGTATCTGAATACGTTGTTATCACGGATTGTACCATAGTGTAACTGCATTACCCAGTTAAGCTTGTTGTATTCCTTACCAACAGATACCATGAATGCAGTCTTGAACTTGTTCATTTCTTCTGTTGTGATAGCTTCACCTGAGAATCTCTTAGCAAATATAGCCTCGATTTCAGCATCTGTGTAAGGTTTATACATAACATATTCAAGAGCGTGGTCAGATACTGAGCAGCCCATTGAATCAAAGAACTGCATTCTGTTTTTTAAAGCATCAATAAGAGAAGCGAAAGAGTTAACCTTGATTCCGCTTACATCTGATAATGTGTTAAGATAGTCAAGATAATCTGGCTTTTCAATGTTCATAGCCTTGTCAGGTCTCCATGCTGGAAGAACCTTTACATCAAATGTATCATCAGCAGCTAATACCTTATGCCATTCGAGTGAATCAACAGGATCATCAGTTGTACAGATTAACTTAACGTTAGACTTCTTGATAAGGTTTCTTACTGACATAGAATCTTCCTGTAACTTAGCGTTGCAAAGATTCCATACTTCTTCAGCTGTATCACCATTTAAGATACCGTTGTAACCGAAGTATCTCTGAAGCTCAAGGTGGCTCCAGTGGTAAAGAGGGTTACCGATAGCCATTTCAAGTGTTTCAGCCCATTTCTGGAACTTTTCACGATCAGAAGCATCACCTGTGATATACTTCTCATCAACACCATTAGTTCTCATCTGACGCCACTTATAGTGGTCACCGCCGAGCCATACCTGTGTAATATTCTCGAACTTTCTGTCTTCTGCGATTTCCTTAGGGTTGATATGACAGTGATAATCAACGATAGGCATCTTGTCAGCATAGTCGTGGAAGAGATGCTGTGCTGTAGGTGTTGAAAGTAAAAAGTCTTTGTCCATGAATTGTTTCATAGTTCTTAATCCTCCTGTGAATTAAAAATGTGTTGTATTGCGTTTTATAATATCAGCAGTGATAATGCTGTGTTTATCAGCAGATTCACCGCACAATACCTTCATAAGAACATCTACTGCTTTAGTTGAAAGCTGTTCAACGTGGCTGTCAATAGATGTAAGCTCTGGTTCAGTGCATATGGAAAGAACCGAGTTGTTATAACCAATAATCTCAAGCTCATCAGGAACACTGATAGAGTGGGCGTGTGCATATTTAACTGCGCCAGCTGCAAGTGAGTCATCAGAGGTTACTACAGCATCAAAAGGAATATTGCTATCATAAAGCTCATTAAGATATTCTTTCGCATGTGAAATGTTTTTTCCACATAGATGGCTGTATTGGTGTGGGAGACTGATAGCAGCTTCTTTTAAAGCTTTCATATAACCGGAATACTTGTTCATTCCACTATATGACATGCTTGTATATAAGTAGACTATATTACGATGTCCGTTATTAATCAAGAGTTTTGTTGCGTTATAAATCGCAATTTCATCATTGCACATAACAGAATATATATTAGGGGCATCAAGGTATCCGTTGGCAAGAACTATCGGGATATCTCTAGCAGCATCAATAATATAATCATTGGTGTGTGAACCAGTGTTTTCAACAAACTGTGAACCAGTAAGAATAACACCATCAACACGTTTGCTTAAGAGAAGCTCAAGATATTTCTTCTTATTTCTATAATCTTTACCCGTGCAGCAGAGTATGGAATCATATCCATATTTTCTTAATTCCTGTTCAAGATAATATACTGCATTGGCAAGATAAATATCTGATGAATCAATACACATGATACCGATGGTTTTCATTGTATTAAGACCTAAGCCTCTTGCAAATACGTTAGGTGTGTAATCAAGCTCTTTAATAGCGGCAAGAACCTTATCTTTGGTTTTTGAAGATACCTTGGCGTTGCCGTTAAGAACTCTTGAAACAGTGGCAATGGAAACACCAGCTTTCTTGGAAACATCATATATATTCATATCCGACTCCTGTGGGTGCATAAATGTTAAATGTAAGCACTTACATATTGATAATCTGATTATACAATGGTATTATTATAAAAGCAAGTGTGTAAGTGTATTTTTATTGTACTTTAGCCATATGACCATTTATGTCGTTAATCATGTATACGCTAATCATGTATACAAAAATAATTATTGACGAAAGTCATATTTAAGTATATCATAGTTATTGAAAGATTATGAAAGCGCTTACATGCACTTCAAGATACCATTTACTGGTTAATAATCAGGGATAAGATACCCTGTAGAAAAAGGAGATTTAATATGCAGAGATTAAACAAGAGTATTACACATGCAGTTGACAGACCTGTAAAGGTTATGCAGTTTGGTGAAGGTAACTTCCTTAGAGCATTCGTAGATTATATCTTCGATGTTACTAACGAAAAGACAGATTTCAACGGTGGTGTTGTTATCGTTAAGCCAATCGAGTTTGGTACACTTGAAAGATTCCACGATCAGGAATGCCAGTACACACTTCAGTTAAGAGGTTTCGTAGATGGACAGCCTAAGGAAATCACACGTCAGATTACATCTGTTGTTGATGCTGTAGCAGCTATCGAAGATTATGACAAGTACATTGAATATGGTACAAGTGAAACACTTAGATTTATCGTTTCTAACACAACAGAAGCAGGTATCGTATTTGACGAGACAGATAACGATCCTAATGCTCGTCCTCCTAAGACATATCCTGGTAAGCTTACACAGCTCCTCTACAAGAGATACCAGAAGTTCAACGGAGCAGCAGATAAGGGACTTATCTTACTTCCTTGCGAGCTTATCGCTGATAATGGTATCGAATTAAAGAAGTGCATTATGAAGTTTATAGAACTCTGGGGCCTTGAAGATGGATTCAAGGATTGGGTTAACAATTACTGCTCATTCTGCCCAACACTTGTTGATAGAATTGTTCCAGGTTATCCAAGAGAAGATGCTGCTAAGCTTTGCGAAGAGTGGGGCTATGAAGATCAGCTTATCGACAGAGCAGAAGTGTTCGGTCTCTGGGTTGTAGAAAGTGATTCTAACCTTCCACTTGAACAGCTTGAGAAGGAACTTCCATTCAAGGAAGCTGGACTTAATGTAGTATTTACAAAGGATCATCATCCATATAAGGAAAGAAAGGTAAGAATCCTTAATGGTTCACATACATCATTCGTATTAGCATCATTCCTTGCTGGTAACGATAACGTAGAGAACTCTATGAAGGATCCAGTTATCAGAAAGTATATGGAAGAAACACTTTACAATGAAGTTATTCCTACACTTTCACTTTCTAAGGAAGATTGTGAAGAATTCGCTAAGGCTGTTATCGACAGATTCCTTAACCCATTCGTAGATCACAGATTATTAAGCATTTCACTTAACTCTGTATCTAAGTGGGAAGCTAGATGTCTTCCTTCATTCTTAGGATATGTTAAGAAGTTTAACAAGCTTCCTAAGTACCTTACATTCTCTATCGCAGCACTTATGAGCTTCTACACATCACAGACAGAAGCTGAGTTCAACGGCGGTATTGTATTAAAGGGTGACAGAAACGGTGAAGAGTACAACATCACAGATGATAAGGCTGTACTTGATTTCTTCAGAGATAACTCTGGTAAGACACCAGCTGAATTCACACACGCTTACTTAAGCAATACTAAGTTCTTCGGTGGCGAAGACCTTACTAAGGTTCTTGACCTTGAAGAAGTTATCACAGGATATATTGCAGATATCAGAGAAAGAGGTATGAGAGCTGTAGTTAACGATTTAGCTCTTGATGATGAAAAGTTAGCATAATTGCGTTGGCAGTTTACAGCAAAGTATTCATAAGCCTTAGCTGAATATAAGTTTCGGCATTGATTTATATCGTATTTTAAAGCATTAATAAGGGCGGGTGTTCTTTTTCATCCGCCCTTAAGTTATGTAAGAGGTATTGTGTATTTATACCCTTTTATTGTTATAATAAAAATGTTATGATATGAATGTAATCATTGAATTTCATAATTCTATGATGTACGTGGTTAATGGTACATAGAGATTATATTAATTACAGGAGGTAGTTATGCAGGATTTTATTAAGATTAATAAAGATGATAATGTTGCAGTAGCTCTTAAGCCAATCGCTAAGGGCACAACACTTAATGTTGCTGGTACAGAAGTTACTACAATAGAAGATATCCCTCAGGGACATAAGTTTGTTATCAAGCCTATCAAGAAGGGTGATGCAGTTATAAAGTATGGTTTCAGAATCGGTTTCGCACAGGCTGATATTGAAGTTGGTGGCTGGGTTCATACACACAACTTAAAGACAGCTCTCGGTGAACTTCTTGAATACACATACAATCCAGAAGGACATAAGGACGTTGAGCCAACAGAGGAAGCGTTCTTTGAAGGATATATGCGTGAAAATGGTACAGTTGGTGTAAGAAATGAAGTATGGATTATCCCAACAGTTGGCTGTGTTAATTCAATAGCAAGAGCAATCGAAGCTACAGCAAGAGCTAACAAGCCAGAAGGTGTTGATGAAGTTGTTGCTTTCCCACATCCATACGGATGTTCACAGGTAACAGAGGATCAGGAGAATACAAGACACGTACTTGCTGACCTTATCAACCATCCTAATGCTGGTGCAGTACTTGTACTTGGTCTTGGCTGCGAGAACAGCCGTATTGAAGTTCTTAAGGATTATATCGGTGAAGTTAACCCAGACAGAGTTAAGTTCTTACAGGTTCAGGATGTAGAAAATGAGCAGGAAGCTGCTGAAGGTATTATGAAGGAACTTATGTCTTACGCTGCTACATTTAAGAGAGAAAAGGTTAGTGCTAAGCATCTTATCGTTGGTATGAAGTGCGGTGGTTCTGATGGTTTATCAGGTATCACAGCTAACCCAACAGTAGGTCTTTTCTCAGATATGCTCGTATCTAAGGGTGGTACAACTATCCTTACAGAGGTTCCAGAAATGTTCGGTGCAGAGACTATCCTTATGAACAGATGTGCTAACAAGGAACTTTTCGAGAAGACAGTTCACCTTATCAATGACTTTAAGGAATACTTCATCAAGAATGGTCAGGAAATCTATGAGAATCCATCACCAGGAAACAAGGATGGTGGTATCACAACACTTGAAGATAAGTCACTTGGATGTACACAGAAGTCTGGTTCATCACTTGTAAAGGGTGTATTAGCTTATGGTGAAAGAGTATCTGATAAGGGACTTAACCTTCTTAGCGCACCTGGTAATGACCTTGTTGCTTCAACAGCTTGTGCAGCAGCAGGAGCACAGATGGTTCTTTTCACAACAGGACGTGGAACACCATTTGCATCACCAGTACCTACAGTAAAGATTGCCACTAACTCAAGACTCGCTGGCAATAAGAGCAACTGGATAGACTTCAACGCAGGAAGAATTGTAACTGATGACCTTCCGCTTGAAGATGCAGCTAAGGAACTCTTCCAGCTTGTATTAGATGTTGCTTCTGGTAAGAAGGTAAAGGCTGAAATCGCTGGCTTCCACGATTTAGCTATCTTTAAGCAGGGTGTAACTCTTTAATATATAATAAATATTATTTTGATAAAGAAAGATATAATATAAGATTAGGGCGGGCAGATATATACACTTCTGTCCGTCTTATAATGTGTCTTAGATTGTGGTATATACGGAATTTTATTAGTGGATATGTCTCATATATCCAGTGATTATAATAATGTGTGTTCGAAACCTTCCACACAAAAAACAAAACTAAAGGAGTATAAAAATGAGTATATTATTTAAGGATAAAGAGGGTACAGATAGAAGTATTCCTGAAAATGATAATAAAAATAATAGCAAAAATAATAGTAGTAATAGAAATATTAAAAGCACACAGTTTAAGGTTGCCTTTATTACACAGGCGGCTGTCATTGCAGCACTTTATACTGTGCTCGTTATTATATTTAACTATTGCAGCTTCGGACCTATACAGTTCAGAATAGCAGAGGCACTTACAATTCTGCCATATTTTACACCAGCGGCGATACCGGGACTGTTCGTAGGCTGTCTGTTATCTAACATCTTAGGTGGTGCAGCTATATGGGATATAATATTTGGAAGTATTGCTACACTTATCGGCGCAATAGGAACGTATGCGTTAAGAAAGAATAAGTGGCTTGCACCCTTACCACCAATTATCGCCAATACACTCATAGTTCCATTTGTCTTAAAATATGCTTATGGTTCAGAGGGGATATTTGCTATGTTCTTTGTGACAATCGGAGCAAGTGAATTCATAGTGTGTGGTGTTATTGGAATGATACTTTTATTTGCACTTAATCCGGTAAGAAATGTGATATTTAAGGGCGTGGAGTAATTGGTACAAGAATTTACTGTAACTGACCAAGGTACAGAAGCTCCTTTATCAGCCGGTGATACAGAAGCTTCATTATCAGAGTTTAAAGAAAGCGAAATGTTATGAAATCAAGTTATACATTTTTATTTTAATGGTTCTGAATTTGTTGAAAAATAAAGAAAAATATGGAGAATTCTCAATCACAGATATTATGCTTCTGATACCAATACCGTGACCGGCTTTATCCGATAGAGGATAGATATATAGTCGATTATGACTTTATGCAAGGTTGTATCTTGATGGGACTATGCAAATGTGGATTGATACGGAGGATTCGTTAGAATTATGGTAAATAATTTTTGACTCAGAGAAAGCACCAAATGATTTGTAGCGTCATTTGGTGATTCCTTTATAGATTCCGTCCCTGATACTGTATTGTTACTACATAAACGGTTTTGTGTGGTTCGTCGATGCGAAAAATAGCCATGTAGTTATCAATCAGTAACTGTCGGTAGCCTTTTCCGGCATATCTGCCTTCGTTTCGCTCTTGGTGGGATTGAGGAAATGTATCTAAGCTTAAAATGGCTTTTTTAATTCGGTCAGCTTGTCCTTTGGCATTTTCAGGAGCCAATTTCTCGTTTGCGATATACTCGTAAATGCAGTCTAATTCATGGATTGCTCTAGGGTTGACCTTTACGTTGTATTTATTCAAAATGTTTTTTCTCCAATTCTGCAAAAACTGTTTCTGCGTCGACTGCTTCTGCTCCGTTAGCAATTTCCTGCTCAGACTCGAAGATTGCTTGGTCGGTGTGATTCATTCTTGCGAATTTATCATATAGTTCACTGCTCATAACAACCAAGTCGCTATATCCGTTTTTGGTAATAAAAATAGGCTCCTGTTCTTTGTGTGCGATATTAGAAATCTCGGTTGTATTGCGTAAATCTTTAATAGGCATAATAAGTGGCATGATATTCACCCCTTTCTTTGACACAATTATTGCATAATTATGTTCAGATATCAATGAGGATATGCAATATTATGAAAAATAGAAAAGTATTGCAATCATATGAGCTATGTGCTATTATCGTAAATATCAAATTTAAAGAGGATAAAAGTATGAACACATTTTGTATGAACAGTATAAGACGTAGAGAAAGAAGACGTAAGCTCTTGTAATCATTGTTTATTTCCGCATGGTTACAAGGGTGTACGTCTTGTTTCTGTGCGGTTGCTGTTTATAAATGTTGTAGATACAGAACCGTAATAGATTTAGCAAAAAGCTAATTCCATTGCGGTTCTTTTTTTATCTATTTACAAATATCAGAATTAATGGAGGTTACTATGAAAAAGAAGATTTGTCAGTATTTATCAAAAGTATTAGTAGAAATGTCGGAAGAGGAATTGATGAAGACAATGGAGATTCCGCCGGAAGAAAAAATGGGAGATTTAGCTTTGCCTTGTTTTTCAATGGCTAAGAAAATGCGTAAAAATCCTATGCAGATTGCAGCTGAGCTGGTAGAAAACTTGAATGAACAGAAAGCTGAATTGGGAATTGAAAAAGTAGAGAGCGTAGGGGCATATTGTAATATTCACTTGAAACGTGCTTTATTTGTCAAAAAGTGCTTTGAGTCGTTGCAAAAAGACAAGCACGGAGTGTCGCAGATTGGTAGCGGAAAAACGGTGTGTATGGACTATTCATCGCCAAATATTGCAAAGAACTTTCATGTGGGACATTTGCGTACAACAGTAATTGGAAACTCTTTATATAAGATTTATCAAAAGTTAGGATATGATGTGGTACGAATCAATCATTTAGGTGACTGGGGAACTCAGTTTGGTAAATTGATTGTTGCATACAAATTGTGGAGCAGTGAAGAACTGGTAAAAGAAAAGGGAATAGAGGAATTACTGCGTATTTATGTGAAGTTTAATGATGAATCAGAAACTAATGAGAACTTAATTGTAGAGGCACGAGAATGGTTTGTAAAAATGGAGCAAAATGATTTTGAAGCATTAGAAATCTGGAATTGGTTCAAGGACATCAGTATGGTTGAATTTGAACGTATTTATGACTTGCTAGGAATATCATTTGATTCTTATTTGGGTGAAAGTTTCTATCGTGACAAGGTGCCGACATTAGTGGAGAAATTGAAAGAAATGGATTTGCTAGTTGAGAGTCAAGGGGCGCAAGTAATTGATTTGGAGAAATATGATATGCCCCCTTGTTTAATTACTAAAAGTGATGGAGGAACCACTTATCACTCCCGTGATATTGCTGCAATTCTTTATCGTAAGGAAACATATGATTTTGAAAAGTGCTTATATGTGACAGGGCTAGAACAATCTCTTCATTTCAAACAAATTTTTACAGCTATTGAAGTGATGGGATATGATTGGTGGGATGGATTGATTCATGTTCCATATGGATTGGTTAGTCTTGCAGGAGAAAAACTTTCAACACGTGGTGGTAATATTATTTATGCAGAAGATATTTTGAAAGAGGCAATAGAGCGTGCTTATAATGCGATAATAGAAAAGAATCCCTCGTTGACGGATAAAGAAGAAATTGCGAAAAAAGTTGGCGTGGGAGCAATTATTTTCCATGATTTATTTAATCAGCGAATCAAGAATGTTGATTTCTCGTGGAAGGAAGTTTTGAACTTTGATGGAACTACCGGACCATATGCACAATATACTTATGCACGCGCAAAGAGCGTGTTGCGTAAAGCGGGTAAAATGGTAGAGGTTAGTGAAGTTGATTTTGAGGCTTTAACAGATGATGTGACTTATAATTTGGTAAAAGTATTAGCTGGTTACGAGGATGCAGTTATTAATGCGGCAGAGAAAAATGAACCGTCTGTAGTTGCAAGGTATGTAATATCGTTAGCAACAGCTTTTAATAAGTTTTATCATGATTGCACTATTTTGCAGGCAGAAGGAAAAGAGAAAAACGCACGTTTGATTTTGACAGATATGGTACAGAAAATCTTGTGTGAGGCATGCGGTTTATTAGGTATGGAATGTCCGGAAGAGATGTAGTTAATGGTTTCTAGTAAATAACCTTTTTCATATTAAAGAATACAATATTGTTTCACTAATTTGGTAGTTGCTGTAAAGATATTTTGTGGGTGTAATATATATATATAATTATTAGTATATAAAGAAAGAGGGTGCTGATTATGCTTGCATTACAGGGATATTATGATGGAAGTTCTGTTAAGACATTGGAAAAAATTAATGCTAAGAAAAATCAAAAGGTGATAATAACGGTTTTGGATGAATTTATTGATGAAATACCAAGAAATAACGGGGTTCAGCAAGAGGTTCATTGTCTAAGTATGCTAATGTAGATTTATGGGAAGAAGAAAATGGTGCTTGTAACTATTGAAAACCAATTAATATAATGAAAAAGGACTGTCACCATAAATAACTTTGAGGAGTGAACTTTGAGGGGTCACCTCAGTGTGATAGTCCTTTTTATGTTGGTTTATATTTATATGCACGCCTGAAAATAAAACACTCCATCCTCAGTAAAGAAATCATATACACCGTTATATTTCTCAATCACAGATATTATGCTTCTGATACCAATACCATGGCCGGCTTTATCCGATACAGAAGCATTATTAACAAATACGGGTTCAACAGCATAAGTATTGGTGATGTTAATACATAATTTGTTATTCTTATCAAACACCTTTACTGTGATAATACGATTTGAATTAATAGCAGCTGGAGCAGTCTGTACAAGCTTACATGCGTTTATGGCATTTTCAAGTGCATTTGCTAATAGGCTGCAAAGGTCTGTAGGCTTGTAGTCTGAAAGATTGCCAGCAGTAACAGACACATGCGTAGTTATATTATATTCGTTAGCACTGTCAATATATGAAGATAATATGAGATTGACAGCTTCGTTATCGCAGTATCTTGTTATACGGCTGTTATCAAGATTGGTACAGATTTCTTTTATATAATCCTGTGCTTGTGCATATTTGTTTTCATTCAGGCAGTTCTGTAAAAAGTTCATATGATGCCTAAGATCATGACGATATATGGCAGCCTGTCTTTGATATTCATACAGCTGTGAAATCTCTTTTTCTGCCTGTGCAGCAGAAGCAAGCAGGATAATATTCTCTCTTTCAGCTGCATTTTTCCTGTTCAAAATAGTAAGTGTAACGATAGATAATAAAAAGTACAGTATAACGATAAAGCTGTCCATAAATTCTATAACAATTGCTTCTCCACGGTATAAAAGGTCTGTGTATACAGTAAAGGCGTATTCTGATATATAATAGGTAAGAGGCAGGAAAAAGAATATAAATATAATAGTCTTTGACTCATTCTCAAGTCTTATTATATAAGGTGAAATGTATTTGATTACTATGAATAAAAGAGGTATTGTAATAATAATGGTTATAATATCTGATATCATTGGAATATCCTTGAAAATATAAGCAGCAACCGTACCAAACCATTTGCGTGGTGTACACATAAGATATGCTGATAAGACAGCAATAGTTGATATATATATGTTTTTATGACATACATATCTTATAACAAGAATCAGAGGAATATGTATAATAAATGGATAGCTTTTGTAAAGTATGCGTTCGCCAAGAAGAACATAGCAGATTGCCTGGAGAAGTGCAAAAGCTACAAGTGTAAATATGATTGTTTTTTTGTTATCTTCCCATGTGATATCAGCGAAGTAAAAAGATACAACTATTCCAAATATAAGTACAAAAACATAATTGATAAGATTTAGCATTGCAGATAGTTCGTCCATAGATATTCCCTCTTTCTTAGTTATTAACCTTCCATCTGAAAAGTCAGATACTGTTTTTTGATTTCACTTACACGTCGTTGTGCAAGTGGAATTGATTTGTTGTTAATCAGGCATATTTCGGTTGTGTTTATGGTTTTTATGTAGTTCATGTTAACTATGAAAGAACGATGCGGAAGAAGAAATTCATTATGGGCAGTCAATGTATCACATATAGAAGAGAATACATCTGTGGATGTTATCTGCTCGCCGTTCTTTAGGTATATAATTACTTTTCTGTTAAGAGCTTCGGCATAGATTATGTCGCATGTATGTATCTTGTGAATTCCGGTACTATTCTTTATGATTATGTAATCAGTACTTTCCTGGTGAAAGGTTTCGATAATATCATCAAGTGTAGAATACAGGCGTTCTTTAACTACCGGTTTTAAAAGATAGTTGAAGGCTTTCACAGTATAGCTGTCCACAGCGAACTCGGGAGAAGTTGTAAGAAAGATTATAGGAGCAGCTTTGTCAAATGTCCTGATTTCCTTTGCAAGTGCAAGACCATCCATTACAGGCATGATTATATCAAGAATATATATATCGAATTTTTCGAATCTAAGGGTAGAAGCAAGCTCTACGCTGCTTTCAAAGTATTTTACTGTAAATGTCTGTATGCTATCAGACCTGTATATATCAAGAAAATTTCTTATTAACTCTAATTCGTTAAGACTGTCGTCACATACTGCTATTTTCATGGTGTTTTTATCTCCGTTGCTGTTTATATAAATTTAATAGATGATAATTAGTTGTTGAAGACAAGGGCAGATATGATCGGTATTTTCACAGCATTCACGATAAGCCCTTTGCTACTTATTATTATTATATATTGAATCAGATTAAAATTCTATAAAATTTTTTGTCGTTCATGTCGAAAAAGCTGTAATTCATGCAAATTGTCCCACAAATAGAGATTTATCGTATATTATACATACAACATGTAGTGCTGCATGCAATAATCAGTATTCGAAGCATATTGCCGTGGGGTTATAACTGAATTGTGAAGCAGCATTGATACGGGGAATAATATCATTACAAACTAAATACAAAAGCCAGCTAAAAAGGAGGAATTTTAATGAAAATATCTAAAAATAAGATAATGATAGCGGTGATTATAGCATTATGTGCAGTTGTTGCAGGACTTGTTATATACATGGTAGTTGGAAAAAATAATAAAAATAACAATAATGATAATGCATTTACACCTTCACTAGATGCAAATGCAGGTGATAGTAATTCGGATAAGGCTACGACAGGAAGCCAGCAGAGCATAAGGATTCCAGGATATCCATCAATAACAATAGCAGCTGGAAAAGAAGATGTAACTATGAATCTTATGAATCCTGAAGGCAATCCATGCTACTTCACATTCGAGATAGTGTTAAGTGATACTGGTGAATCGATATATAAGTCAGCTATGGTTGAACCAGGTAAAGCTATATCTAACGTAAAGCTCAATCATAGCTTATCAGCAGGTGAGTACAAAGCTACAATAAAGATCAGCACATCATCACTTACAGATGGAACTGCCATGAATGGTGCGAATGTAGAAACAACGATAGTAGCTAAGTAACACAATTAAGTGATTGGTTTAAAGAATTGTTGACAGATTACAGGACTATAGTTTATAAAGAAATTTATATAAAGAAAATATATGTGAAAAATATCAGCTTTCGCATATTGAACCGGCATTATGGCACACGTGAACCGGTTTTACGAAAAGTGTGCAGAAATGAGGATATTATGAGAAAATTTAGTGCAGTTGCACTTGGAGCCATGCTTATAATAGGAAGTGTTATTCCAGTATGTGCGCAGGAAAAAAGACAGACAACAATAAATGTGTCGATTGATCCGACATATACAGTTACCATACCTGCAAGTACAACAATAGCAAGTGGTACAGCTGAAAGCAGTATAGGAAATGTTACACTTAATAATGCAAGGCTTGAACCTGATAAGAGCGTATGGGTATCAGCAGATGCAAGTGGAAAGTTAAAGAACAGCAAGGATTCATCTAAAACTATTTCATATAAGCTTATGAATGGTAACAGTGAATTCACATCAGCAAGTTATCTTGCAAGTGGTAACAGTACACCATTGACAGTATCTATTAACAGGTCTGAGTGGGATAATGCATATGCAGGTTTATATTCTGATAAAATAGTGTTTACAATATCTTATAAGTAAATCTATAAAGCAAGTTGAAGCATAATTTGTATGTGAAAAAACAGATAATAAAACAGCTGAATAAAAAAAGCATAAAATATAAGAGTTGCCCGGATAACCACCGGACAACTCTTTTTGTTGTTAATTTGGTTGAACCCAAATACTGAATTAAATTAATGATAATCAATAATAGTTAATAATGATTTACTAATAAATATTATTATTATCTCTGAACTCTGGCACCAGCACCGCCAACGATACCTTCAACTTCCTTAAGAGAAGCCATAGTTGTATCACCAGGAGTTGTCATAGCTAATGCACCATGAGCAGCACCATAGTTAACAGCCTTTTCAGCATCCTCGAATGTCATAAGACCATATACAAGACCTGAAGCGAATGAATCTCCGCCACCAACTCTATCCATGATCTCAAGACCATCATACTGAGCAGCCTTGTAGATTTCACCATCAGCCCAACAGATTGCTGACCAGTCATTAACTGTAGCTGTCTTAACCTGACGAAGAGTTGTAGCAACAGCCTTGAAGTTAGGGTATGTAGCAGCAGCTTCGTTGATCATCTTCTTGTAACCATCAAGGTTAAGAGTCTTAAGGTTCTCATCGTTACCTTCGATTTCGAAACCGAGGCAGGCTGTGAAGTCTTCTTCGTTACCAATCATAACGTCAACATACTTAGCAACTTCCTTGTTAACTTCCTGAGCCTTAGCTAAACCGCCGATAGCTTCCCACATAGATGGTCTGTAGTTAAGATCGTAAGATACGATTGTACCGTACTTCTTAGCTGCCTTACAAGCTGCGATAACAGTTTCACAAGCCTGTTCAGAAAGAGCAGCATAGATACCGCCTGTATGTAACCAACGAACACCTAAACCACCATCGCTCTTGTTCTTGAAGATGTAATCAAAATCGAAATCTTCTGGAGTAGCCTGTGAAATAGCTGTGTTAGCTCTATCAGAGCAACCCTTGGCACCACGGATACCAAAACCTCTTTCTGTGAAGTTGAGACCATTTCTGCAAAGACGTCCGATACCATCTGTCTTCTTCCAGCAGATAAGATCTGTTGAAACACCACCCTGCTCGATGAAGTCTTTCATAAGAAGACCTACTTCGTTATCAGCGAAAGCTGTGATAACAGCTGTGTTCATACCGAAGCACTTGTGAAGACCACGGATAACGTTATATTCTCCGCCACCTTCCCATGCTCTAAAGCTTCTTGCTGTACGGATTCTTCCTTCACCTGGATCAAGACGAAGCATAACTTCACCTAATGATACAGCGTCAAATGTACACTCTTCAGCTGGTCTTAAATTTAATTTCATTTTTTTAGATACCTCCAAAATATTTTATTACTTATGTATTTTAGCATATAAATAAGATTTAATCCATAAGTTTAGTCAAAGTTTTAAGGAAAAATGCAATATTCTGTAGAATAAAATACAATAAAGAACAATAAAACTTATAATTCAGGCATACACCAGCTATCTGCCTGTGATTTATAATCATTTGACATTTCTATGTATTGTATTTTTTCATAATCATCTTCACATTGTTCTGAAAGCAGCTTATAGCATTCGCTAAGAAGATAAAGAGGCTTTTTGCCACTGCTTGATATATCAAGAATACTTTTTGTTTCAAATGCAGCATTATAAAGCCATATGGCAGCCTCGTTGTAATCCTTGTGGGCAAAATAATAAAGACCAAGCGTGTAGCACATTTCAGATGAAGGATTATCTGCAACAGACTTCAAGGCGATTTTGAAGAATTTATCCTGTTCACCTGTGATATTGTATATGCGTGCAAGTATACAATTAATATCCTCCAAAGTGTTTTCACTTCTGTTTTCATAAGGAAATACATTTTCAAAAGCATTTTTAAATGATATGAAATCAGAAGCTTCTCCTGATATAAAAAGTTCCTTGCAAAGCATTGTGACAACGTAATCTTCTAAAACAATACCTTTGTCCAGTGCCTTAAAATATATGGAAAAATCCCTTTTGCTGTGATCGCTCGTTGGTTTGTGCATGATTTCAATATCGCTGTCGTATATTACAGGGTTTACACGAATGGTTTCATGTATAGGCGAAATCCAGTTGAATGTCCGTATTCGTCTGAAAAGCTTTGGACGCAATTCTTTGTGGACATTGTATACAGAATTGAAATCCGATTCGTTAACGTAGTACATCTGTACAATGTCAATTTCAGGCAGAATAGCTTCTTTGAGGCTGCGTAGGGCAGTGTTATTATGAAAATCCAGCTCTTCATCTGCATCAACGCTTAATATATATTCACAGCTGGCTTTTGAAAAAGCAAAATTTCTTGCTGCAGCAAAATCATCACACCATGCAAAGTCATATACCTTATCAGTGTATTGTGCTGCGATTTCTTTAGTGTTGTCCGTTGAGCCGGTATCTACAATAATCAGCTCATCGTAAATGCCGGCATATGAGTCAAGACATCTTTTTAATATAGACTGTTCGTTTTTAACAATCATACACATACTTACAGAGATCATATTAATACTCCTTTTTATTCGGTGTTTAGCGTGTCTCAAGTAAAAAAGTCTTTTTATATTTTTGACACTTATATCATTATATTGAAAAAATATATAAAAATAAAGAAAATCTACTGAAATTTTGCTGGAATATGACGATATACTTGTTGATAATTTTTGGAAAATAATGTAGAATTAAATAAAACTATAATGCGTAAATAATTATGATATATTATATATTAATGAAATGAGGCATACATATGAGTGGTATTAAAAAATTTAGAAGGCTTAGGGTACAGTGGAAGATATTGTTATCAGTACTTGTAGTTTTAGGGGCATTCAGCGGATATATGGTATTTGCAAATGCTGATTCGAGCGTAACGGTTACAGTAAAAAGCTATAAGACCATTCTTAATCCAGGAGAGGATAGCAATGATGTTGTAGCAGATATGACAGGAAGAGATGAAAACAACATAGTTGGACAGGATTCGCCTGATAACTACAAGCCTACAGAGAGAAATCTTAAATGGACTGTATCAGATTCCAATGTAGTCAAGTTTATAGTAAGTGACAGTGCAGGAGTTAAACCAGCAGATACAGCTGATGGTGTTAAATCACCACTTATCCGTGCTTATAAAGCAGGTAAGGCAACATTGACTGCAACATATTATACGAAGATATATGGTCCTGATGGAAGCATTACATATCAGCAAGCTCTTGGAAGTGATTCGGTTGATGTGATAGTACCATTGAGTGTTAAATTTAAAGCAACACGTAACGGAGTAGAGCTTACAGATGAGCAGAAGAATGAATATCATGTGGGCGATATTATAGAGATTTCGTCTAACACATGTGAAACTAATAAGCTTTTTGTTGAAACAGATAATGATAAGACAGGCAATCTGTTAAAGGATGGCATTGTTGAAAAGGTTTCATCTGATGCATCAAAGGTAACACTTAAGATTGTCGGAGGCGGAAAAACTAATCTTACTGTAAGAACAGCAGATGGAGATGGTATTTCGCAGCTTACAGCAAAATATTCTATTGTTTCAAAGGTTGAATATACAGAAGGCAAAGCAAACGAACAGGGAAATTCAGTGCAGAAGCTTGCAGATGGCACAAAGTATTTTGTCTTATCAACTAAGGATTTTGAAGAGTTTACAGATGAGCAGATACCATCAAATGTAAAATATCCAGCTACTTCTGGTGTTACATATATTTCGGATAATACAGATATAATGACATATAAAAAAGATGGCAGCGTTAAAGGAATATATGCAGGTGTTGCAAAGGCTTACGCAGGTGTAGGTGCACTTGATATGAACGGAAACATGACATGGGCTAACCATGATGAGGTTAATGTTATCGTTCCATTTAAAAAGCTTGGTAAAGATGTGAGCAATATGAATGTTGGTGATACGATTCAGTTAAAAACAACAGCTAATCCAACTGAAATAACATGGTCAACAACAGATAACAGTGTTGTACAGGTAGATCAGACAACAGGACTTGTTACTGCTACAGGTGCAGGGCATGCAACTATAATTGCACAAAGAGTAGAAGATGAGTTATCTACTGTATATAAGCAGAAAAACCAGATCACATATGATATTACAGTTATAGATGGTTTTGGAATAAGCCTTACATCAATGAGCGTTAACATAGGAGAAACGAAGACTCTTGAAGCACTTGTTACTAATTCACCAGATAAAAAAGATATTACATATACGGTTACTAACCAGCCAGATGCTGCCGGGGTAGTTCCTACAGATACACTTATTGAAGTTAAACAGTCTGATGATGGTAAGTCATTTGATATAAAGGGTGTGGCACCAGGTATTGCACATGTTACAGTTTCGCAGAATATTAATGGTGTTATAAAGAAGGCTACTTGTGTTGTATATATAACAACACCTGTTGGAGAGATTAGTATTAACCCATCAAGTGTACAGATAGACAGAGGTTCATATGAAACTGTACAGGTTATATTTAATCCGGCAGGACCAACTAACAACAAGGTATTATGGTCTTCATCTAATCCGGATATAGCAACTGTTGAAGGTGATAGCTATACAGCTACCATAAATGGTATATCGGGTGGCTCTACAACTATCACAGTTATTTCAGAAGATGGGCTTAAGGTAGCAACCTGTGAAGTATATGTAAGAGAACCGGTTACTGGAATTCAGCTTAATGAAACAACAGTCAGGGCATCCATGGCACTCGGACAGTATCAGCTTGTAGCAACTATATTGCCATCAGGTGAAGGTGTTAACAGAAATGTCACATGGACATCTTCTGATACATCAGTTGCAACAGTAGATGATAATGGTCTTGTTAAGTTTGTAAAGCCAGGATATTGTACTATTGTATGTAAGACAACTGATGGTGCATTTATAGCAACCTGTAATTTTATTATTAATATACCGGTAGAAACTATAAAGCTTGATTATACTGATGAAATAATGAGTATAGGTGGAAGATTAAGAATAACTGCTGAGGTGTTACCAGTAACAGCATCAGATAGAACAGTTTTATGGGAATCTTCCAATACGAATGTATGTATAGTTGACTCTAATGGTCTTGTTGAGGCAGTTGGAACAGGAAGCTGTACTATTCTTTGTAAATCACTTGATGGTAACTTTACAGCGATGTGTAACATATATGTTAAACAGCCGGTAACTCAGGTGGTTCTTAATACAACAGATATAACAGTAAGACAGGGACAGGTATTCTGGCTGAATGCAACTTGTCTTCCTGAGAATGCAGATAACAAGATAGTTACATGGGAAAGCCGTGATGAGAAGGTATGTAAGGTTGAAAGTGATGGTAAGGTTACTGCAGTAGGAGCAGGTACAACATCTATTATCGCAACTAATGTAGATACCGGACTTACAGCATTCTGTGTTGTTACAGTAACACAGCCTGTAACAGGTATTAAGCTTAATTCTGATTATCAGCAGCTGTGGGTTGGAGCTAAATATGCAATTATTCCTACTGTTGAACCATATGATGCTGAGAATAAGAACGTAACTTATATGTCAAGTGACCCTGAGGTTGCATCGGTAGATGAGAACGGTGTTGTTACAGCTCTTAAGGGTGGTTCATGTGTTATAGAGGTCACTACAGAGGTCAATAAGCTTACAGCGGCATGTACTATAGATGTTAAAGAATATGTTTCAACTATTGAACTTAGTGAAACTGATAAGCTGATGAACATTGGTGCAACAGGAACTCTTATAGCTAAGGTTGGTTCAGATACAGCAACAAACAAAAATTTAACATGGTCATCATCAAATAATGATGTATGTTATGTTGACCAGGAAGGCAATATAAGTGCCAATGGCGTTGGCAGTGCAGTTATTACAGCTACAGCGGTTGATGGAAGTGGAGTAAGTGCTTCCTGCATAGTAAGGGTTATTAATCCTGTAACAGGTTTATATGTTGAACCAGATACAGTAAGACTTCTTATTGGTGATTCAGTAAGGGCGACAGCGGTGATTACACCTGATGAAGCTACGATTAAAGATGTAACATGGAAATCATCTAATGAATCTGTAGCAGTGGTAGATGAATCAGGAGAGATATTTGCAGTTGGCACTGGTAAGTGTAAGGTAACAGCTACATCACAGGATGGTAACAATATTACAGGAACATGCTGGGTATATGTAACACCAGTTGTTAATATATCATCACTCAGGATTAACTCTAAGGAAATATACATGTTAACAGGAAGAGCAAGACAGCTATCAGTTATAGTCAGACCAGTTGTTAATAATGATTCATATGAGTGGTATTCGACAGATACAGGAATTGTACAGGTTGATCAGGATGGAGTCATAACTACAGTTGGACCTGGTACAGCAGACGTGTTTGTAATAAGTAATAACAGCGGTGTTGAGGCTTCTTGTACAGTCCATTCACTTGCAATGAGTACATCTAATATAAGAATTGAACAGTATGACAGATATAATCTTGATGTTATAGGTACAGAAGATAAAATCACATGGAGAAGCAGTAATCCAAGAGTGTGTACAGTATCTTCTTCTGGAGAAGTTATAGGTAGAAGAGCAGGTACAACAACTGTTACAGCTACAGTTAATAATAAGACTTTAAGTTGTGTGGTTACAGTTACTAATATAAGATAATAAATAAACAAAAAGCAGCAGCTGTGATAAACATGGCTGCTGCTTTTTTGTATAGACAGTTGTTATATATAACTGATATAACTGATGTGTCATGATAGCTTTATTGCTAAGCAATCCGGTAACATCAGTGAGTGGCAGAATTTACTTTTGCTCATGACATCATATTATATAAATAAAGAAACAGCTGCCAACCAATAAGCTGACAGCTGTTCTTTATTTTAATATGAGGGGGAGATAGAAAGAATTAACTTACTATCTGATTATTAGTATATTCAATATTTGTGTGCAAAGTATGTACAATTTATGAAAGAATAATAAAAACAATAAAAATAAAGAAAATAAAATGATGTAAAACAAAATAAAGGGCTGCAAAACTTTGCAAGTTTAGTTTTTTAATTTATTGATTATTGAATATCAATATGTTAGAATTTATACGTTAAAATATAAAGGATGGGAATGTCTATATGGGAATTGATAATAAAGATGAATTGGATGATGAGTTAGTGAAATCATTGGAAAGACTTGTAGAAGAAGAAACCAGTGTCGCTAAAGCATTTGTTGATAATCAGAAAGAGTCATCTGCAGAAAACACAGCTGCAAAAGATTCACAAGATACAGACATTGAGATGGGTAAGACTAAGGTTATACCTAAAGTTACAACAGATATGCTCACGAAATCTGATGATGATGTTCAGAAAACAGGTGTATATAACGTTGATGAAGTGAGAGATAATATTAGAAATATCCCGGTTAAGAATTCAGATTCTGGTGTTAATTTGGATGTTGATTTAGATGTTAATTCAGATGTTAGTTCTGATATTGATTCAGATAAGCATGCTGATTCAGATAAACATGTGGCTGGTGGAACTGCCAGTGATGATAAAAAAAAGAAAATCATAATAGGAGTTTCATGCGGTATAGCGGCACTTCTGGTACTTATAGGTATTATTACCGGTGTAGTTATTCATAACAGAAGTAAAGAATCATATAAATATAATTATGAAAAAGGTATGGAAAGCTATAAGAATAATGATTATGATTCGGCTGTGAAGTATCTTTCAAAGGCAGCTAAGCTCAATGAAGGTAAGAAAAACACAGAGCTTAAGTATACATTATATGAGTGCTATAAAGAAGAGAATAATACAGATAAGCAGATAGAAACACTTAAAGATATCCTGTCTTATGATGAGAATAATCAGAAGTCAATACAGGAGCTTGCATCTATATATGAACAAAAAAAGGATGGCAATGCACTTAATACACTGATAAAGTCGTATAAAAACAAAGAAGGTTATAAGTATCTTTCGGATTATGTTGTTGAGAATCCTAAACCATCGGTTGAAGCAGGAACTTATGATGATGAGGTTAAGCTGCAATTTACAGAAAGCTCTTCTTCAACAATATATTATACGCAGGATAAATCTGAGCCAACTGAAAAAAGTACAAAATATAATGGTGATACCATTGAGATTAAGAATGGAACAACTACTATCAAAGCAGTAGCTGTTAATTCAATAGGAGTATATAGTGATGTTGTTGAGCTTCAGTATGTTGTTGACTACAAGAAGCCATCAACACCAACGGTTAGTCCGGAATCTGGAACATATGCAGAGGGACAGCAGGTGACTATAAGCAATATCCCAGTTGGAAGTAAAGCATATTACACACTGGATGGCTCGACACCAACAGCAGGCTCGGAAGAGTATACAGAACCCTTTGATATTCCTGAAGGCAACAATGTAATATCAGTTATAATAATAGATTCACATAATCAGGCGAGTTCAGTAGTCAAAAGAAATTATGTGATAAATAAGGCAAAAACATTTTCTTATAATGAATGCCTTGAAATATTAAAAAACAGACTTATTGCGGATGGTGTACTTAAGTCAGATGGTAATACGACCAGTGATGGCAGAAAGGTGACTTTTGTATATCAGCCAAAAGCAACAGTCAATTCGGTTGAGATGTATATCGTAAGGTTTGATGTTACAGATAAATCAAAGACATCTACTGAAGGGTATTATGGAATAGGAATCAAGAATGGAACATGTTACAAAGTGACTAATTCAAACGGCTCTTACAGTTCTTCTGAATATTAACATTTAAATAACGTAAAACGTAAGAGGACTAATAGCTATAAATAGGTTTTGATGTGTGATCAGCACTTCAGATATAATATAACACTGAAAGGGGTATTATAATGTACAAGATTCTTAAGGCTGAAAAATTAGCAGAAAAGATTTTTCTTATGGATGTTGAAGCACCAAGAGTTGCTAAACACTGTGAACCTGGCCAGTTCATTATTGTTAAAATGGATGAAAAAGGGGAAAGAATTCCTCTTACAATCTGTGATTATGACAGAGAGGCTGGAACAATTACTATTGTATTCCAGATAGTCGGAGCATCAACAGAAAAGATGTCACATCTTAAGGCAGGAGATGCATTCAGTGATTTTGTAGGACCTTTAGGATGCCCTTCAGAATTAATCCATGAGGATATTGAAGAATTAAAGAAGCAGAAGATAGTATTCATAGCAGGTGGCGTTGGAACAGCTCCAGTTTATCCACAGGTCAAGTGGCTTCATGAGCATGGAGTTGATGCAGATGTTATTGTTGGTGCTAAGAATAAAGATCTTATTCTGCTTGAAGATGAGATGAAGGCTGTTGCCGGCAATCTCTATATAACAACAGATGATGGAAGCTATGTAAGAAAAGGTATGGGTACAGATGTACTTAAAGACCTTTATGCACAGGGTAAGAAGTATGATAAGTGTATAGCTATCGGACCATTGATTATGATGAAGTTTGTCTGTCTGTTAACTAAGGAACTGGGTATTCCTACAGTTGTAAGTATGAATCCTATTATGGTTGATGGAACTGGAATGTGTGGAGCATGCAGACTTCAGGTTGGTGATGAGATTAAGTTCGCTTGTGTTGATGGACCAGAGTTTGATGGACATCTTGTAGATTTTGATCAGGCTATGAAACGTCAGCAGACATATAAAACAGAAGAGGGCAGAGCTATGCTTGCTGCTCTTGAGGGTGAAACTCATCATGGTGGATGTGGAAACTGTAATTAATTGTTGGTATTCATTAAGAAGCATGGTTACTGTTTGCTTATATACTTGTGAACAGTGACGATTAATCGATGGAAAAGAGGTATATATAATGGATGTTATGAAAAAGGTTCCTGTAAGGGAACAGGCTCCAGATGTAAGAAATAAGAATTTTGATGAGGTTTGCCTCGGATATAATGCAGAAGAGGCACAGGAAGAGGCAACTCGTTGTCTTAATTGTAAGAATGCAAGATGTGTTCAGGGATGTCCTGTATCAATAAACATACCTGAGTTCATTCATAATGTAAAAGAAGGTAATTTTGCAGAAGCATATAAGGTTATTGGAAAGTCTTCAGCACTTCCAGCTGTATGTGGCCGTGTATGTCCACAGGAAACACAGTGTGAAGGACAGTGCGTAAGAGGTATTAAGGGTGAGGCTGTATCTATTGGAAAGCTTGAAAGATTCGTAGCTGACTGGGCTAGAGAAAACAATGTTGCACCTGAGATGCCAACAGAAAAGAAAGGCAAGAAGGTAGCTGTAATAGGTTCTGGTCCTTCAGGACTTACATGCGCAGGAGATCTTGCAAAGATGGGATATGAAGTAACTATATTTGAAGCACTTCATGAACCTGGCGGAGTATTAGTATATGGTATTCCTGAGTTCCGTCTTCCAAAGAAGACAGTAGTTGCATCAGAAGTTGAAAATGTTAAAAAGCTTGGTGTTAAGATAGAAACTAACGTAGTTATAGGTAAATCAATGACTATAGACCAGCTTCTTAACGAAGAAGGTTTCGATGCAGTATTTATTGGTTCGGGAGCAGGTCTTCCTAGATTTATGGGTATTCCAGGTGAAAATGCTAACGAAGTATTCTCAGCTAATGAGTATCTTACAAGAAGCAATCTTATGAAGGCATTCAGGGATGATTATGATACACCTATTGCGAAGTTTAAGAAAGTTGCAGTTGTAGGTGGCGGTAATGTTGCTATGGATGCTGCAAGAACAGCTTTAAGACTTGGAGCAGAAGTACATATTGTATACAGAAGAAGCGAGGAAGAACTTCCAGCAAGAGCTGAGGAAGTACATCATGCTAAAGAAGAAGGTATTATATTTGACCTTCTTACTAACCCAACAGAAGTTCTCACAGATGAGAAGGGCAATGTTACAGGAATTAAGTGCGTAAAGATGGAACTTGGTGAACCAGATGCCTCAGGCAGAAGAAAGCCTGTTGAGATACCAGGTTCTGAGTTCGTTATGGAACTTGATGCAGTTATCATGTCACTTGGTACATCACCTAACCCACTTATTTCATCAACAACTAAGGGACTTGATATTAATAAGAGAAAGTGTATTGTTGCAGAAGAAGATAATGGACAGACATCAAAGGAAGCAGTATATGCTGGTGGAGATGCTGTTACAGGTGCAGCGACAGTTATTCTTGCTATGGGTGCTGGTAAAGCAGCTGCAAAGGGTATTGATGAATATCTTTCTAATAAGTAATAATATATTAAAACTTTAAACTGATTGTAAATAAAGTTAAGCGGGAACACATGCATAAGATATGTGTTCCCGCTTATTATTTATTCGTTAAATAAGTTGTCAATATATTTGTCTGCAATTGTATCTAAGAGATCATCGTTTGTATCAGGAAAGTTTTTACTGATAGCCTTTTTGATATAGTCGCTTCTGTTGAAATATTTCATTTCCTCAGGAATGTCGTCAAGATAAGAAGCCTCTATATCATCCTTGCTTACGTTATCCTTAAGCCATGCTAAGATAGTATCAGTATCCCTGCTTTCAATAGCAGCCTTGCTCTTGATGTTTTTAGAATACTTTAAAGACCAGAAGCCAATAGCTATAAAGCCAATAAAAAGTAATCCCAGAACAATATTAATAAGTATGAAGTTGGAGCTTCCCTTTACAACGAGTTTAAGAATACCAATATCGTTAAGTATAAGTATTATTATACCGGCTGCACCACATACGAAAAATGTAATGGCTGATGATAAGTTGTCTTTGTATTTGTCCTCAGTGCTTTCGTAAAGATTGGCAGAGTGCATAAGAAGTTCATTTCCTTCTGCTTCGTTGCTTCCAAGTTCGTTAATGCCTGTTACACTGTCATCAATACCCGCAGTCTCTTTTTTTAATTCAATCTCATCATCAGAATGAATGTTATGTTCACTCATAATGTCCTCCTTGTTTAGTTGTTTAGTAAAGTATAAAATGTTTTACTACATGTTTGATTTATTATAGAATATAAATGTGAAAAATTAAAGAACATAAATGAAATATGAAAAATATTTCAAAGCAAAATAATAAAGAGAAAACAAAGAATAAGGAAGGTTTAAGATGACGGATATGAATAAGGTTTTGATATTAACAGGTGGTTATGTAGATATCCAATGGGCAAAAGAATGGCTTGCAGATAAAAAATTCGACTATTGTATAGCGGCAGACAGAGGCCTTATGTATGCTGACAGACTTGGACTGGATATTGACTTTTTACTAGGTGATTATGATTCGGTCGATGAACGTGTGCTTGAAAGATATAAAAAAAAGGTTGATTTTGAAGTATATCCATGTGAAAAGGATTATACTGATACTCATCTTGCAATAATGACGGCTGTACAAAATGGGGCTTCTGATATATATATACTTGGTGCGATAGGAACAAGGATGGATCATACAATGACTAATATCGGAAATATGAAAGCTTCACTGGACTCAGGAGTGAACTGCCACATAGTTGACAAATATAATTGTATATATCTTGTAAATAATGACACTGGCATGCACTTAATAAAGAAAAAGGAACAGTATGGAAAATATGTTTCTATTGTTCCGATGAGTGAAGAGGTTGTTATAACACTTGAAGGTTTTAAATATTGCCTTAACAAATACATTTTAAAGCAGGGACTTAGTATATGTCAGAGCAATGAGATTGAAAATGATGAGGCTTCTATAATAATCCATAAGGGTTTGGCTGCTATATTTGAAACGACAGATTAAAACTGTGCAAAATTAATGAAAAATCTAAAAAAAACATTAAAAATCGCAAGGAATGATACAAATATTTACTTGAAATAAATGGTTGATTGTTATAAAATAAACAATGGTTGTTTGCACTAAGCAATATATATTAAAGAGGAGGTCTCGATAATGAGTAATACTACACAGGCTTTATCAAGAATCGAAGCTATTCTTGATGACAGCAGTTTTGTTGAAATCGGAGCCAGAGTTACAGCCAGAGCTACAGATTTTAACATGCAGGAAAAGAAAGCTCCATCTGATGGTGTAATAACAGGTTATGGAGTTGTTAATGGAAATCTCGTGTATGTATATAGCCAGGATGCTTCTGTTTTAGGCGGAACTATCGGTGAAATGCATGCTAAGAAGATTGCCAGCCTTTATGAGAAGGCAATGAAAATGGGAGCTCCTGTGGTAGGTCTGATTGACTGCGCAGGTTTAAGACTTCAGGAAGCAACAGATGCACTTAATGGTTTTGGTGAAATCTATAAGAATATGTCACTTGCTTCAGGAATTATTCCACAGATTACAGCTGTTTATGGCGAATGTGGTGGAGGTCTTGCCGTTCTTGCAGAACTTTCAGATTTCGTATTTGTTGAAGAAAAAAAGGCTAAGTTATTCGTTAACAGTCCTAATGCATTAGATGGCAATTATGAGTCAAAGCTTGATACATCAAGTGCTAAGTTTATGGCAGAAGCAGGTGTTGTTGATTTTGTTGGAGATGAAGAAACTATCGCTAACGGAGTAAGACAACTTGTATCTATGCTTCCATCAAATAATGCTGAGGGTACAGTATGTACTGATAATCAGGATGATCTTAACAGAGTATGCCAGGATATGGAAGCAGAAATAGCTGATCCTGCACTTGCACTTACAGATATTTCAGATGATGGTGTATTTGTTGAAGCTAAGGCAGAATATGCTAAAGAGATGGTTACAGGATTCATTCTTGTTGATGGCGTTACAGTTGGTGCAGTAGCTAACAGAACAGCTCTTTATGATGAGAATGGTGAAAAGGCAGAAGAATTTGCACCAGTACTTACAACAGCAGGTGCTTATAAGGCAGCTGAGTTTGTTACATTCTGTAATGCATTTGAAATACCAGTTCTTACACTTACTAATGTTAAGGGCTTTGAAGCTACAGTTAAGTCAGAAAGAACAATAGCTAAAGCAGCAGCTAAGCTTGTATATGCATTTTCTAATGCAGATGTACCTAAGGTTAATATTATTACAGGTGAAGCTTATGGTAGTGCTTATGTAGCTATGAATTCAAAATCAATAGGTGCAGATATGGTATATGCATGGCCACAGGCTAGTATTGGCATGATGGATGCTTCATTGGCAGCTAAGATTATGTACGCTGATGATATCGCAGCTTCTAAGGATGTTACATCAACTATTAACGAAAAGGCAGCAGAATATGCAGCTTTACAGTCAAGTGTTGACCAGGCAGCAGCAAGAGGCTATGTTGATACTATTATTAATCCTGAAGACACAAGAAAGTATGTTGTAGCAGCATTTGAAATGTTGTTTGATAAAAGAGAGGTTCGTGCAGATAAGAAGCATGGTACAGTATAATAAAGAGGTGATAATATGAAGAAAGTTAATATCAAAAAGTTCTTAGTGTTATTTTCACTGCTTGTATGTGTATTCTGCATGACAGCCTGCGATTCATCTAATGGTACTATATCAACAACAAGTGCAAAGTTAGAACGTAAGAATATGATTATCCAGGTGTATCAGTCATATTTGGAAGACTGGACAACTGATATGATTACATATCTTGACCAGAATGATTCAGCTAAGATAACATCTGATGCAGAGTCAGCATTACCACTTGCATTGGTTAATGGCAAGCAGTATATTGTGGATCAGGAAGGTCTTACAGCAAAGACTATTGGCTTTTATAACAGCTGGAATAGTACAAGAGGAGAACTTGGTGCACTTAAGAGTATTGGAACTATCAATATAGCACTTAACAAGGATACTGGTAAGTTATGTACTATAACAGTCGATACAGCTTATGAGAAGAATGATAAAGTATCTTTTGAATTTGTTATAAATGATGATTTCTCACTTGAAAATGGTGCTATCAATCCATCATATACAACAGGACAGAAAATGTATAAGGCAGTTATGAACACAATTATAGGTATGGGTACAGTATTTATCGTGCTTATATTTATTTCATTCATAATCGGCTTATTCAAGTATATAAGTGTTTGGGAGAATAAGAATAAAGCTAAGAATAACGCATCAGCAGATGCTCAGGGTGTTAATAATGCAATAGCCCAGATTGTTTCTAATGAAGAACAGGATGAAGAGGTTGATGACCTTGAACTTGTTGCAGTTATAACAGCAGCTATTGCAGCATCAGAGAATACATCTACAGACGGACTTGTTGTTCGTTCAATCAGAAAGGTTAATAGCAGGAGGAAATAATTATGAAGAATTATACAATAACAGTTAATGGTAATGTATATGATGTTACTGTAGAAGAAGGAACAGGAAATGGTGCACCAGCAGCAAAGGCAGCAGCACCTAAAGCAGCTCCAAAGGCAGCACCAAAAGCAGCAGCACCAGCAGGCGCACAGGGTGCAGTTAAGGTTAATGCACCTATGCCGGGCAAGATTCTTAAGGTTAACGCAGCAGCAGGCGCAGCTGTAAAGAAGGGTGACGTATTAGTTGTCCTTGAAGCTATGAAGATGGAAAATGAAATTTGTGCACCACAGGATGGTACAGTTGCAACAGTTGAATGTGCAGCTGGTGATTCTGTAGAGTCAGGTAAAGTATTAGTTTCTATGAACTAATTGATATATATATCAATCTAGAAGTGTAGAAATAATATACGGAGGTAAAAAATGGAATATATTTTATCAACATTGGGAAACCTCGTACACCAGACAGCATTCTTTAACCTCACATGGGGTAACTATCTGATGGTTCTGGTTGCACTGTTTTTCATGTATTTAGCGATTAAAAAAGAATATGAACCTCTGCTTTTAGTACCTATTTCTTTTGGTATGTTACTTGTTAATCTATTCCCTGATATAATGTTATCTATTGAAGATTCAAGTAACGGAGTAGGTGGTTTATTACATTACTTTTATTTATTAGATGAATGGAGTATTCTTCCATCACTTATTTTCCTTGGAGTTGGTGCAATGACAGACTTCGGTCCTCTTATTGCCAACCCTAAGAGCTTCCTTTTAGGAGCTGCTGCACAGTTCGGTATATTCGCAGCATATATAATGGCTATATTTATGGGATTCCCAGATAAGGCAGCCGCAGCTATATCTATTATCGGTGGAGCTGATGGTCCTACATCAATCTTCCTTGCAGGTAAGCTTGGTCAGACTAAGTATATGGGACCTATTGCGGTTGCAGCATATTCATATATGTCTTTAGTACCTATTATACAGCCACCTATCATGAAGTTATTAACTACTAAGAAAGAAAGAGAAGTCAAGATGGAACAGTTAAGACCTGTATCTAAGCTTGAAAAGATTCTTTTCCCTATTGTAGTTACAATAGTTGTTGTACTTATTCTTCCAACAACAGCACCACTTGTAGGTATGCTTATGCTTGGTAACTTATTCAGAGAATCAGGTGTTGTTAAGCAGCTTACAGAAACAGCCTCTAATGCACTTATGTATATCGTAGTTATTATACTTGGTACATCAGTAGGTGCTACAACAAGTGCAGAAGCATTCCTTAATCTTGATACTTTAAAGATTGTTGCACTTGGTCTTATTGCTTTCTGCTTTGGTACAGCAGCTGGTGTTGTATTTGGTAAGATTATGTGTAAAGCTACACATGGTAAGGTTAATCCACTTATCGGTTCAGCAGGTGTATCTGCGGTTCCTATGGCAGCCAGAGTTTCACAGAAGGTTGGTACTGAGGCAGATCCTTCTAACTTCCTTCTGATGCATGCTATGGGACCTAATGTTGCCGGAGTTATTGGTACAGCGGTTGCAGCAGGTACATTTATGGCGATGTTTGGTGTCATGTAAATTGAATTAAGAAGCTCTAAGTCTGCAAAATACGCAGACTAAGACCTTCTAAATTCATTAGAAGTTGCAATTGCAACTTCTATAGTGTTACAGGCTTTGTGGGTTAAGACCCTCTAAGTCCGTAAGAAGTTGCTGTTGCAACTTTCAGAGGGTTAAAGCTGCTCGCAAAATACGCAGACTAAGACCTTCTAAATTCATTAGAAGTTGCAATGGCAACTTCTATAATGTTGCAGATTTTGAGGGCTAAGACCCTCTCATAATCAATTTATTACTTTATATATAGAAATATATAGGAGGAGTTTAAGATGGCAGATCAGGTTAAGAAACCATTAAAGATAACTGAAACTGTATTAAGAGATGCTCATCAGTCACTTATTGCTACTAGAATGACAACTGAGCAGATGCTTCCAATCATAGACAAGATGGATAAGGTTGGTTATCATTCAGTTGAGTGCTGGGGCGGTGCTACATTTGATGCATCACTTCGTTTCCTTAAGGAAGATCCTTGGGAAAGACTTCGTAAGTTAAGAGATGGTTTTAAGAATACAAAGTTACAGATGTTATTCAGAGGACAGAATATCCTCGGATACAATCATTATGCAGATGACGTTGTAGAATATTTCGTGCAGAAGTCTATTGCTAATGGTATTGATATAATCAGAATATTTGACTGTTTCAATGATTTAAGAAATCTTAAGTCATCAGTTGAGGCAGTTAAGCTTGTTAAGAAGGAAAATCCTAATGCTCACGCACAGATAGCACTTTGCTATACACTTGGTGATGCATATACTCTTGACTACTGGAAAGAAACAGCTAAGAGAATTGAGGATATGGGTGCAGATTCTATCTGTATCAAGGATATGGCTGGTTTACTTGTTCCTGCTAAGGCTACAGAGCTTGTACAGGCATTAAAGGATGGTTCTTCACTTCCTATCCAGATGCATACACATTATACATCTGGTGTTGCTTCAATGACATATATGAAGGCAGTTGAAGCTGGTGCAGATATCATAGATACAGCTATGTCACCATTCTCAATGGGAACATCACAGCCAGCTACAGAAGTTATGGTAGAGGCATTTAAGGGTACAGAGTACGATACAGGTCTTGACCAGAACCTTCTTGCAGAGATAGCTGCTTACTTCCAGCCAATGAGAGAAGAAGCGTTAAAGTCAGGTCTTATGAATACTAAGGTTCTTGGCGTTAATATCAAGACATTATTATATCAGGTACCTGGTGGTATGCTTTCTAACCTTGTATCACAGCTTAAGGAAGCTGGTGCAGAAGATAAGTATCAGGCAGTCCTTGAGGAAATTCCTAAGGTTCGTAAGGACTTTGGTGAACCACCTCTTGTTACACCATCATCACAGATTGTTGGTACACAGGCTGTTCTTAATGTATTACAGGGCGAGCGTTATAAGATGATTACTAAGGAATCTAAGAAGGTTCTTATGGGTGAATTCGGACAGACAATCAAGCCATTTAACCCAGAAGTACAGAAGAAGGCTATAGGTGATGCTACACCTATCACATGCCGTCCAGCAGACCTTATTGAGCCACAGCTTGAGAAGTTCAAGAATGACCCAGTTGTACAGCAGTACAAGCAGCAGGATGAGGATGTGCTTTCATATGCATTATTCCCAGCAGTTGCTACAGAGTTCTTCAAGTATAGAGAAGCACAGCAGAAGAAGGTTGACCCAGCTAAGGCTGATACAGCTAATAAGGCATATCCAGTTTAATAGCATAACTGGTTTAATATTGATAAATAATTATGAGATGATTATTATGTATTGTATAATATATAGTAATCATCTCATTTTTGATGTAGTAAAGAAGATTAGGAGAACACATATGATATTAAGTTTACATTAAAATGACAGTTGACATATGAGCTATCAAAAAGTAATATTAGATAAGTGTTTGCGTGCACTAATTAGATGAAATACATAGTTAGAATATATAAAATGGAGGAATGATATGAGAATAGGTATTATTGGATATGGTAATTTAGGCAGAGGTGTGGAGTGCGCTATTAAGCAGAATCCGGATATGGAGTTAGCAGCAGTATTTACGAGACGTTCACCAGAAAGTGTTTCTATATTAACTAAGGAAGCTGTAGTTTGCTCAGTAGAAGATATAGAGCAGTGGAAGGATAAGATTGATGTAATGATTCTTTGCGGTGGAAGTGCAACAGATTTACCAGTTCAGACACCAAGGTTTGCAGAGATGTTTAATGTCGTTGACAGCTTTGATACACATGCAAGAATTCCAGAACATTTTGACAATGTTGATGCCGCTGCTAAGAAGAGCGGACATATCGGAATTATATCAGTAGGCTGGGATCCAGGAATGTTCTCTTTGAACCGTATGTATGCCAATGCTATATTACCAGATGGCAAGGATTATACATTCTGGGGCAAGGGTGTAAGTCAGGGACATTCAGATGCTATCCGCCGTGTTGAAGGCGTTAAGGATGGCAAGCAGTACACGATTCCTGTAGAGGCAGCTCTAGAGGCAGTAAGAAACGGTGAGAATCCAGATCTTACAACAAGACAGAAACATACAAGAGAATGTTTTGTAGTATTAGAGGAAGGTGCTGATGCTGCAAAGGTTGAGGAAACAATCAAGAACATGCCTAATTACTTTGCTGATTATGATACAACAGTTCATTTTATCAGTGAAGAAGAATTAAAGAAAAACCACAGTGGAATTCCACACGGAGGTTTCGTTATCCGCACAGGAAAGACAGGCTGGAATAATGAAAACAGCCACGTTATAGAATACAGCTTAAAGCTTGATTCTAACCCGGAATTCACATCCTGCGTTATCGTAGCATATGCAAGAGCAGCTTATCGTCTTTATAAGGAAGGTCAGAGCGGCTGCAAGACAGTATTTGATATTGCACCTGCATATCTTAGTGCTAAGGACGGAGCAGAGCTTAGAAAGAACCTTCTGTAATCTAGTCACTATACAGGATGGTCATAAGTAATGAGTAGTGCTGGAGGAAAAAATAATAAAGAGAGAATACCTCGTAGGCAGCATCCGGGGATGGAATTCATTAGTCCCTGTCATCATAATAAAATAAAAGAAATTCTGCTATGACATAATGTTTTGGGGTGACCAGCATAATGACATAGCGGAATAATGGAGTATGTTTAGATGATTAAGTTAGAAAGATATGAAGTCATGAATTTTGAAAATGCTATGAGAGGTGCAAGAAACCCTCTTAACAGCTGGGCAAGAATGGACAGCAAAACAGAGAATGGTGTATTTACATTTGGTCCTAATGACTTAGACCTTGCAAAAAGACTATGTAAGGCGGGTTCAGACCATAGAAAGTTCATTAGACAGATATTTGTAACGGTAGATATAACAGCACCAATATACTGGTGGAAGGAATATGACACATATAAGGTTGGAACAGTTGCCAACTCAACAAGTACAATGCACAAAATTCACAGCAAGCCATTTGAAATGAGTGATTTCAGTGTTGACCATTGTACAGAGGCAGCACTTGATATGATGCAGAAAAATATAGATTTTCTTGAAACAATACGTCAGGAGTTTGTAGAAACAAAGGATAAGAATCTATGGTACAGTATGATTCAGCTATTGCCAGAAAGCTATAACCAGATGAGAACATGTACATTTAATTATGAGAATCTTGCGGGTATGTATTATTCAAGAAGAAATCATAAGCTTGCTGAATGGCATACATTTTGTGACTGGGCTTTGGAACTTCCATATTTCAAGGAGCTTCTTGTTCAGAATGAAAATGAACAGGCATGATTTCCTTAAAAAGAAAGGATATATATGAGCAGTGTAATAATAATAGGTGGTGGTGCTGCCGGCATGATGGCTGCTATAATAGCAGCCAGAAATGGGCATACTGTTACACTTATGGAAAAAAACGAAAAGCCTGGGAAAAAGCTTTTTATTACAGGTAAAGGCAGATGTAACTTTACCAATGCTGGTGATGAAGAAGATATAAGACAGAGTGTTGTAACCAATCCCAAGTTTATGTACAGCGCATTTAAGGGCTTTTCCAACTATGATGTTATGGGCTTTTTTGATGAACTGGGACTTAAGTTCAAGATAGAAAGAGGAAACAGATGCTTTCCAGAGTCTGATCATTCATCAGATGTTATATCAGCACTCGTAAGAGAAATGCGTAAGCTTAAAGTGAATATCATGCTTAACACAGAGGTTCTTGACGTGCTTACAGAAGATATAGAGGATGGAACTAAGAGATTTGGTGGGGTTGAGTATAAAGAGACAACTTCGGATAAGAAACGGCTGTTAAAGGCTGACTATTGTATTATAGCAACAGGTGGCAACTCTTATTCAAGTACGGGTTCAACAGGTGATGGATATAGATTTGCAAGGAATATGTCACATACAGTTACACCTGTTATTCCTGCACTTGTTCCACTTACAATCAGGGAAGAATGGGCATCTGAGCTTATGGGACTTAGTCTTAGGAATATTTCTATCAGTATTCTTGATAATAAGAAAGAAGTATATAGCGATTTTGGCGAGATGCTTTTCACACATTTTGGTGTAAGTGGTCCGGTTATACTTAGCGCAAGCAGCTATACAACAGCTATATTAAGGAAAAGACTGCTAAAGCTTATAGTTGATCTTAAACCAGCATTATCAGAGGAACAGCTGGATGAAAGAATATTAAGGGATTTTTCAGAAGAGAAGAATAAAGCATATAAGAATTCTTTAGATAAATTACTTCCCAAAAAACTTATTCCGGTTATAGTAAGGCTTAGTGATATAAATAAAGACAAGAAGGTAAATGAAATCACAAAGCAGGAAAGACTGGGGCTGGTTCATCTTATAAAGAATCTAGAGATGACTGTTACTGGTACAAGAGGATTTAACGAAGCTATTATCACCCAGGGAGGTGTTAATGTAAAGGAAATAAATCCATCAACTATGGAGTCCAAGCTTGTACAAAATGTATATTTTGCAGGAGAGGTGCTTGATGTTGATGCCGTTACAGGTGGGTTTAATCTGCAGATTGCATGGTCAAGTGCGTATGCAGCTGCATCACATTTAGAATAAAAATTTTTTATACAAGGAGAGGAATTATGGCATATTCAGTTGCAATAGATGGACCAGCAGGAGCTGGTAAAAGTACAATAGCAAAGCTTATTTCAAAGGAAATGGGATACATATATGTAGATACAGGTGCTATGTATAGAGCAATGGCTGTGTATTTTACAAAGAATAATATTGATCCTGATGATGAAAATGCGATTAATGCTGCTGTAGATAATGTTGATATCAGTATCGAATATCAGAATGGAGAACAGCAGGTAATACTTAATGGCGAGAATGTGACAGGTCTTTTAAGAACTGAAGAGACAGGAAATATGGCATCAAGAACATCTAAGTATAAAGAAGTAAGAAGCAAGCTTGTTGAGCTTCAAAGACAGCTTGCAAAGACTTCTGATGTTGTTATGGATGGAAGAGATATTGGAACAACAGTGCTTCCAGATGCATTTGTAAAGATATATCTTACAGCGAGCTCTGATGCGAGGGCAAAAAGAAGATATGATGAACTGGCTGCTAAGGGTGAGCAATGTGATATTAATGATATAAAGGAAGATATTGAAAAAAGAGATTATCAGGATATGCATAGGGAAATATCACCACTTAAACAGGCAGATGATGCCATACTGCTTGATACATCCAATATGAATATAGAGCAGGTTGTTGCAGCAATGAGAGATATTATAGATAAAGCTATTAAAAATAGTTAATAGTTAACAATAAAATGAAGGTAGCAGATATGTCAAAAATAGAAGTTATTCTTGCAAAATCAGCTGGTTTTTGCTTTGGAGTACATAGAGCAGTTGATACAGTATATGAACGCACAGATAAGGAAAATGTATACACGTATGGTCCTATTATTCATAACGAGGAAGTTGTAAAGGATCTTGAAAGCAAAGGCGTAAGGGCAATATCAGATGTTGACGAGATTGAAGGCATGAATGATAATGCTACAGTTATCATAAGGTCACATGGCGTATCAAAGAATGTGTATGATAGTATTAAGGCAAAAAAATACGAAATAGTTGATGCAACATGTCCTTTTGTGCTTAAAATCCACAGAATAGTTGAAGAAGAAAGTGCAAAGGGCAAGCAGATAATCATAATCGGTAATGAGAAGCATCCGGAGGTTGAAGGTATAATGGGATGGTCACATAGTCCGGTTTTTGTGATAGATACAGTTGAAAAAGCAAAGAATATGCAGCTGGATAACAAAAAAGAAGTGGTGATTGTATCCCAAACGACATTTAATTACAATAAATTTAAAGAATTAGTTGAAATTATCAACGAAAAGGGGTACAATATTACCATTAAAAATACTATTTGTAATGCCACGGAAGAACGTCAGACTGAGGCAAGAGATATTGCACAGAAAGTTGATGCAATGATTGTCATCGGCGACAAGAGTAGTTCCAATACAAGAAAACTGTATGAGATTTGTAAAGGCGAATGTGAGAATACATTTTACATTCAAACTCTAAAAGATCTGGACTTAAAAAGTCTTAATCTGGTAAACAGCATAGGTATTACAGCTGGGGCATCTACCCCGAACAATATCATTGAGGAGGTTTATACTAATGTCAGAGAATTTTGCAGAGATGTTAGCTAACGAAGAGTGGAAGGAAATTCATACAGGAGAAGTTGTTGATGGCACTGTAATAGCAGTTAAAGATGATCAGATCGTTCTTAACATAGGCTATAAGGCTGATGGTATTATCACAAGAAGTGAATACACATCACAGCCAGGGCTTGATCTTACAACAGTTGTTTCTGTTGGTGATGAGATGAAGGCTAAAGTACTTAAGCTTAACGATGGAGAAGGTCAGGTACTTCTTACATATAGAAAGCTTGTCGCAGACAACGGAAGCAAGAAGCTTGAAGAAGCGTTTAATAACAATGAGCCTGTAACAGCAACAGTAACAAGAGTTATCAAGGGTGGTCTTGAAGTTGTTGTTGATGAAACAAGAGTATTTATTCCAGCAAGCCTTGTTTCAGATTCATATGTAAAGGATTTCTCAGATTATGCTGGTAAGGAAGTAACATTTGTATTAACAGAATATGATCCTAAGAACAGAAAGGTTATCGGAGATTGCAAGCAGCTTATTGTTGCAGCTAAGAAGGCAGCTCAGGAAGAATTACTTTCTAAGATTCACGAAGGTGATACAATTGAAGGAACAGTTAAGAATGTAACAGATTTTGGTGCATTTATTGATCTTGGTGGAGTTGATGGACTCCTTCATATTTCAGAAATGTCATGGGGCAGAACAGAGAATCCTAAGAAGGTTTACAAGATTGGTGATTCTGTTAAGTGCTTCATTAAGGAAATCAATGGTGATAAGATTGCTCTTTCTGTTAAGTATCCAGATCAGAATCCATGGAATGATGCATCTACAAAGTATGCTGTAGGTAATGTTGTTACTGGTAAGGTAGCAAGAATGACAGACTTTGGTGCATTTGTACAGCTTGAAGATGGTATTGATGCTTTACTTCATGTATCACAGATTTCAAGAGAACACATCAACAAGCCAGAAGATGTATTAAAGATTGGTCAGGAAATCACAGCTAAGGTTGTAGACCTTAACGAAGCTGAGAAGAAGATCAGCTTAAGCATGAAGGCAGTATCAGATGATGCAGCAGAGCAGGAAGAAGTTCAGACAGAAGAATAATAAATAATACGAATAAGTATATAAAAAGATTCCAGTGGTTTTATAACTATTGGAATCTTTTTTGATTATATGTTATAAAAAATGAATGTTTATAAATGCCTATACAAAATGCCTATACATATTTTTTTAAGGTAAGATATGTTCTTCCTTTTCTTGTTTCACTTTCATCCCCAACATATATGAATTTTCCTTTGCCGCGTATAACAAGAATATCATCGGGTTTCAAATGCATGCTTTTGTTTTCTATGCACTGGCCATTGACATATATTTTTTTAGAGGAAAATAACTCACCGGAACTGCTTCTTGACAGCTTTGTTATAGAAGCTACAACAGCATCTATTCGTGGAGAAGCTGCGATTATACGTATGTCCTCAAGCTCAGGCTTTAAAGCTGGTACTTCATGTGTGCAGACGGAACAACGCATATGAGTGTGGCGTACGGTGTCAAGGTGGTCACATATATAATCAGAAATGTGTGAAATACAGAATACGTAGGCATCGGTTTCCTTTATAATAATATCACCTATGAGTTCCCGTTCTATTCCAAGGTTCATAAGAGCACCAAGATAATCACGATGGTCAAGCTTTTCAGCAAACTTTACAGACAATGGTTCAATCTTTAAGGTTGTTATCGGATAGCCAGCATCATAGCCATATAAGTTTGGAGAACCAAAACGAATAAGCTGCCTTTCGCATAACGGACTGCCACCATATATATCATGATCAATAAAAGATAAGTCTTTTTTAAATGAGTTAACAACTGAAAGCTCACTTATGCTAAGAAAGTTGGTATATGTATATATATTATGATTAAATGCCTGATTAGCGGTGTCTAAAATTTTTCTTTTTAACAAGTCCTCTTCATTCATAGTAAAAATCCTTTCTGTTTTCTGTGCTTTACATTACATCCATGTAGAATACTGTATCATAATACTTTAATAATTAAAATAGAAACTGTAAATGCACAAATATATTTTTATATTTATTATTGATTTATTATTGTTGGCTATTGATTTTTTATTGATTGTACAACTATCTTTGACACATTTATTATAGTGTGATAAACTATTAACGAATATAAGGTAAAGCAATATATACGTGAATAGTTGCGGAAAGAACAGAGGAATATATTATGATTAATAATTACGAAGACTTTAAAAAACAGGTGTTCAGTATTACAAGTATAGATCTTAATGCTTATAAAGAAAAACAGATGAAAAGAAGAATAGATACACTTATAGCAAGAAATAAGTATGATGGATATGAAAGTTATATCAAGGCGATAAAATCTGATTCCAAGCTGCTCGACGAATTCGTGAATTATCTTACTATTAATGTATCTGAATTCTACAGGAACCCTGCACTGTGGAAAAAGCTTGAGGATATAATTCTTCCAGAACTTATAAATAAATTCGGAACAAGACTTAAGATATGGAGTGCTGCCTGCTCTACAGGTGATGAGCCATATTCCCTGGCTATGGTGCTTGCAAAGAAGGTTCCAATGAGAGATATTAAGATATATGCAACAGATATAGATGACCAGGTGCTTGAGAAGGCTAAGGATGGCGTATATTCAGCTAACAGTCTTAAAGGACTGCCAGATGAATATAAGAATAAATATTTTGAGAAAATGGGTGACAAGTATTATAAGATATCAGATGATATTAAAAAATGTGTTGAGTTTAAAAAGTCCAATCTTTTAAAGGATACATATCCACAAGGCTGTCATCTTATAGTATGCAGGAATGTTCTTATATACTTTACAGAAGAGGCCAAGCTTGATATATATAAGAAGTTTAATAAGTCACTTGTCCAGGGCGGATGCCTGTTTGTTGGTAATACAGAACAGATTATTAACTATAAGGATCTTGGTTATGAGTATAATGAGCTGTTCTTTTATAGAAAAAAGTAATTATTGCATATGCTGTTTCATGGATAATATCCGTGGACAGCATATTTTTTATTGCTTTAGTGTCATAATCTGATACAGTTTTATCCGTAGATTCAGGATCTAATATAAGATATACATTTTTATCATTATAATCTTTTTTAAATACGGGCATATCACCTGAATATGATGGAATCATGATAAATGTACCATGCTTTTTTGTGTAACATGTTTCTTTGGTTGCTTTAATCCTACATTCAGAATCTACATATGCGGCAATGCTTTTGTGCATGGCGGTGTCCTCGTATGGAAGATAATAATAGTCTTTATAGTTTGGATAAAAGTATTTTAAAATGCCGGTGATAACAGGCAATCTAAGTTTTAATGTTGAATGTTCGGCTCTTAATACATAATATTCATCCTTTAGTAACACAGAAACAGGAAGTTCTTCTGGTAATGAAAAAGAAAGTGTTATATAAGCTGTACTGGATATATTATCAGACTGCTTAGCTTCATCTGCAATGTCATAAGCAGGTGTATACTCTATATCTTTGTAAGATATATGCTTGTTTATGATGTTATTATAACTTACTATTGAAGAAATCTTTATAAGACCGCATATATCTTCAAAATTATGGAGCAGAAGAAGCTTTTCGCTGTCAGCGTGTTTAGCTGGAAGCTGGTCATTTTTTATATATTCTTTGTATACCTTTATGAGTTCGCCACCAGTATATGTATCGTTGCGGTGTATTCCAAGAAAATGTTCAACAGTTGTCTGATTATAACTTTCAAGTCTTAAGATGGACTTAAGTCCTTTAGCGTGCTTAAACAAATCAATGCTTCTCATATTATCAAGATTAAGCGGTATATTATGAATGGCTGCACGTTTTGTTAAAAATGGGATATCAAAATTGTCACCATTGAAATGTATGATTGATGAAAAATTTTCTGCAAGTTCACAGAACTTATGAATCAGTAATGGCTCATCAGAGGCACCTTCAGCAAGCCATTGGATTACTGTGAAGTGTCTGCCGTCGGTGAATGAAACTCCGATAAGATAGCAGAAACAGCCAGTTCTTGAAAAGCCGGTGGTTTCTATATCAAAGAAAAGATTATCTTTGATACAGAGCTGGTTATTTATATTAATATCAATTGTCTGTGTTATTGTTTTCATGTAATTATTGTCCTTTTTCTTTTAATATTCTGTTTTTAGCATCTTACATTATGTTGATTGAGTAATTACAAAAATGATATATATATTAAAAATACGTTAAAAAAATATCAGTTTTTGTTTATTATATACGAATATATACACAAAAAAAAGTAGATTTTTAATCCTTATTGATATATTATATTAATATATTAGTTACTGTTAAGAACTGTCACATAATCAGGTAAATAATCATACAGAAGAAGTTTTCTTTTTTGTGATTGTCTATCTGATTAAGTATAGTGCTAAGCAGTAACATATATTATTTTATAAGGAGAAATATGTCATGGGAAAGTGTACATTTAAAGGTGGAATACATCCATATGACGGCAAGGAATTATCAAAGGATAAGCCTATAAAAGAGTTGTTCCCTGCTGTAGGAGAGATGGTTTTCCCACTTTCACAGCACATCGGTGCGCCGGCAGTTCCAGTAGTTGCCAAAGGTGATTACGTCCTTGCTGGACAGTTGATTGCTGAGGCTGGTGGATTCGTATCAGCTAATATCCATTCATCTGTTTCTGGTACAGTTAAGGCTATAGAGCCAAGAACGCTAGCCACAGGTGGAAAGTGCAATTCAATCATCATTGAGAATGATGGAGAATTTAAGGAAGTTGAGTATACTCCTAAGAAGTTAGAAGAACTTTCTAAAGAAGAAGTATTACAAAGAATTAAGGATGCAGGTGTAGTAGGTATGGGTGGTGCAGGCTTCCCTACTAACGTAAAGTTAAGCCCTAAGAATCCAGAAGGAATTGATTATATTATAGTAAATGGTGCTGAATGTGAACCATACCTTACATCCGATTACAGAAGACTTCTTGAAGAGTCAGACAAGATTGTACTCGGCTTAAAGGTTGCATTAAGCATTTTTGATCACGCTAAGGGTATTATTGGCATTGAGGATAATAAGCCTGAAGCTATCAAAGTTATGCAGGCAGCAGTTGCCTCTGAGCCAGATATCGAGGTTAAGGTTTTAAAGACCAAGTATCCTCAGGGTGGTGAGCGTAGTCTTATCTATGCTACGACAGGCAGAAGCATCAACTCAACTATGCTTCCAGCAGATGCAGGATGTATCGTACATAACGTAGATACAATATACAGCATATATATGGCTGTTATTGAAGGAAAGCCACTTACTAAGAGAATCGTTACTGTTACAGGTGATGGTGTTAAAGAACCAGGCAACTTCTATGTATGGCTTGGCATGAACTACAGACAGCTTCTTGAAGCAGTCGGTGGTGTAGTTGGCGAACCAGAGAAGTACATATCAGGTGGTCCTATGATGGGATTTGCTATGTACAGTCTCGATGTACCAGTTATAAAGGGAAGCTCATCACTTCTTGTATTCCAGAATGATGTTGTATCTAAGCTTGAAGAGACAGCATGTATCCGTTGTGGAAGATGTGGTGAAGGATGTCCAAGCCATTTACTTCCAGCTAAGCTTGCTTCATTTGCAGCTAAGAACGATGAAGCTGGTTTCGTTAAGTTTGATGGTATGGAGTGTGTAATGTGCGGAAGCTGTTCATATGTCTGTCCAGCTAAGAGACCATTAACACAGCAGATTAAGGCTATGAGAAGTATCGTTCTGGCTAACAGAAGAAAGAAATAAGGGAGGATTAAAAGTGAGCGAGATTTTTAACGTATCAACTAATCCACATGTACGTAGCAAGGATACTACTCAGACTATTATGAGAGACGTACTTATAGCGTTAGCCCCTGCTAGTATATTTGGTATTTATAACTTCGGAGTTCAGGCACTTATTCGTATCATAGTTGGTATTGTAGTGTGTATGGCTTCTGAAGCAGTATATGAGTATTTTATGCATAAGAAGATAACAGTTATGGACCTTAGTGCCGCTGTTACAGGTCTTCTTATTGCACTTAACATTCCATCAACTCTAAACATTGGTTTTGAGATTGTTGGCTGTGTATTTGCAATTATTATTGTTAAGCAGTTGTTTGGCGGAATTGGTCAGAACTTTATGAACCCTGCACTTGCAGCAAGATGTTTCCTTCTTATTGCATATACAGGTCCAATGACTAACTTCGTATGTGATGCATATTCTGGAGCTACACCTCTTGCTATATTAAAGCCAGGTTCAGAGGTTGTAGGACAGACAGCCCCTACACTTCTTACTATGTTTATTGGTAAGACAAGCGGTGTTATCGGTGAGACATCAGTTATATGTCTTCTTATCGGTGCTATATATCTTGTTGTAAGAAAGATTATTTCTTTAAGAATTCCACTTTCTTACATTGGAACATTTGCAGTGCTTATATTCCTTTTCGCACCAGGACATCAGTTTGATGCTATGTATATGTTACAGGAAATCTGTGGTGGTGGTCTTATTCTTGGTGCTTTCTTTATGGCAACTGATTATGTTACATCACCTATCACACCTAATGGTAAGTTAGTATTCGGTGTCTGCTTAGGTTTACTTACATTCATATTCAGAATGTTTGGTGGTTCAGCAGAAGGCGTTTCATACGCAATCATCTTCTGTAACCTCTTAGTACCTCTTATCGAAAGAGTTACAGTACCTAAGTCATTTGGCAAGAAAAAGCCAGAAAAAAAGGCAAAGGAGGCTGCATAAGATGAAGAATATAATAAAAGACGCATGTATATTATTCGCAATTACACTTGTTGCAGGTATCCTTCTTGGTCTTGTATATAATGTAACTAAAGACCCTATCGCACAGCAGAACGAGAAGGCTAAGCAGAAGGCTTACCAGGAGGTTATTGCTGATGCTGATAAGTTTGAAGCACTTGATGGAAGTTATGCTTCTGATAAGGTAGCAGAAACAGCTAAGGCAGTACTTTCAGCTTCTGCAACAGATTTCTCTAAGGATGATGTATCAGAGGTAGTTGCTGGTATTAAGAATGGTAAGATTATAGGTTTCGTAGTAACAGTTGTTGCACATGATGGTTACGGCGGAGATATCAAGTTCTCTGTTGGACTTTCAACAGATGGAACATATCTTGGAACATCTATTCTTACAATAAGTGAAACAGCAGGTCTTGGTATGAGAGCTAAGCAGGATCCTTCATTCTTAGCACAGTTTAACGGAACTAAGACTTCAGAATATAAGGTAGTAACAGATGGAACAGGTTCATCATCAGACAGCTCTATTGATGCAATCGGTGGTTCTACAGTTACATCTAAGGCTATAACAAAGGGTGTTAATGCAGCATTAGCTGTATATGCAGACCTTGCTAAGGCTAATGTTAAGACAGTAGGAGGTGTTTCAGTTGAATAAATGTGTTGAAAGACTTTATAATGGTATTATCAAAGAGAATCCTACTCTGGTTTTAACACTTGGTATGTGTCCTACACTTGCGGTTACTACATCAGCAATCAATGGTATCGGAATGGGACTTTCTACAACAGCAGTTCTTATGCTTTCTAACCTTTTCATTTCATTACTTAGAAAGGTTATTCCAGACAGCGTAAGAATGCCAGCTTATATCGTGATCGTTGCATCATTTGTTACAATAATACAGTTCTTATTACAGGGTTTTGTGCCATCTATATACGATGCACTTGGTATTTACATACCGCTTATCGTTGTTAACTGTATTATCTTAGGACGTGCAGAGTCATATGCTTCTAAGAATCCAGCACTTCCATCAATGTTTGATGGTATCGGAATGGGACTTGGTTTCACATGTGCTATCACAATCCTTGGTGCAATCAGAGAGTTACTTGGTGGCGGAACAATCCTTTCAACAGGTAGTTCAGCACTTGTAGATCTTTCTAACTTTGGTTATACACCAGCTAGTATATTTATCCTTGCACCTGGTGCATTCTTCGTACTTGCTATGTGCGTAGCTGTTATGAACAGAGTAAAGAGAAAGCATGGAATGAAGCCTGCTGAGGTTCCAGACTATGTTTCAGATGAAGAAAAAGAAAACTAAGGGAGGAGAGTAAAAGATGAATTTATTAGTTATCGCTATAAGCACAGCGCTTGTTAACAACGTTGTATTAAGCCAGTTCTTAGGTCTGTGTCCTTTCCTTGGTGTATCAAAGAAAATAAACACAGCTGCCGGAATGGGTGGCGCAGTTATCGGTGTTATCTCTATATCATCAATCATATGCAGTCTTATATATGATTTTATATTAACACCACTTAATCTTACATACCTGAATACAGTAGTATTCATTCTTGTAATAGCAACATTAGTTCAGTTCGTTGAAATGGTACTTAAGAAGTGTATGCCACCTTTATATGAGGCACTTGGTGTATACCTTCCACTTATCACAACTAACTGTGCCGTACTTGGTATCGCTTTAACAAATGTACAGAATTCATACAACTTAATCGAATCATTTGTAAGTGGTCTTGGTACAGCTGTTGGTTTTACAATAGCTATCGTAATAATGGCTGGTGTACGTGAGCGTACAGAGGACAATGATGTTCCAGAAAGTTTTAAGGGAATGCCTATCGTTCTTTTAACAGCAGGACTTATGTCAATTGCATTTTTCGGATTTTCAGGAATAATCTAAGGAGGATATTGAATAATGACAGGTATTATTATTGCGGCTTGTGCCGTAGGTGTAACAGGTCTTCTTCTTGGACTCTTCCTTGGATTTATGGGAAAGAAGTTTGCAGTTGAGGTTGACCAGAAGGAAATAGATGTAAGAGCAGAGCTTCCAGGTAACAACTGTGGTGGTTGTGGATACGCAGGTTGTGATGCACTTGCAAAGGCTATTGCAGCAGGTGAAGCTGACTGTGGCGCATGTCCAGTTGGTGGTGCTCCGGTAGCAGCAAAAATAGCAGCTATCATGGGCGCTGAGGCAGGAAGCCAGGAGCGTATGACAGCGTTCGTTAAGTGTGGCGGAGACTGTGATAAGGCTAAGAATAACTATGTATATTCTGGTGTACAGGATTGTACTATGATGAACATAGCACCTAATGGTGGTCCTAAGGGATGTACATATGGATGTATGGGTTATGGCTCATGCGTTAAGGCTTGTCCATTCGATGCTATCCATGTAGTTAATGGTGTAGCTGTAGTAGATAAGGAAAAGTGTAAGGCTTGCGGTAAGTGTGTTGCTACATGTCCAAGACATCTTATCGAGCTTATTCCATACAAGGCATCTTATGCAGTTAACTGTTCTTCACAGAACAAGGGTAAGGATGTTATGCAGGTATGTTCAGTTGGATGTATCGGCTGTATGTTATGTACAAAGCAGTGCGAGTATGGTGCTATCACTGTAGAGAACAATATCGCACACATCGACCAGTCTAAGTGCGTTGGCTGTGGCAAGTGTGCTGAGAAGTGTCCTAAGAAGATTATTCATAAGCAGAATTAATTGTTAATAGGCTGTGGGATAGTCAGATTTGAATTGAAATTATAAAACCGCTGGTGGAAATGTTGGGAATGACATTTTTGCTGGCGGTTTTTTGTATGGTTTAAGATAGATTTTTTGGGATACTAAGTACTTTGCAGCCATCAAAAGAAATTTTTAAAAAGAAATTTTATAATAAAGATACCCTTTTAAAATCACCCAATATCATATATAATATTATTTACTGAGCTTAAATCAAGTATAACAGAACAGCTAAGAGTGGTATTATAAATAAGAGAGGTATTATAAAATGGAAATTTATGAAATGATAGACCTACAGGATTGCCCAAGGTGTTTAGGACCTTCTTTATTAGAGGAAGTAGATCATGGTTTTTATGTAACTTGCCTGGATTGTGGATGTCAGTCAGCGACATTCAGATATAATAATGACGAAGACAAGCTTGAAGCTGCGAAGAAAACAGCTGAGTTATGGAATACCGGCAAGGTAATCTATACAGGTTATGGAGATTAATAATATATATAATAATCCCGAATGTGATATATAAGATAGGAGAATTAACCGATGAAGAGTCAGGAAGAACTTTTTAATATGACAGTAATGGAATTAAGAGAGTATATGAATTCACTTTCTAATGAAGAAATAAAGCAGGCAGCAGAAATGTTTGAATATGATGAGCATGAAAGAGATCCACTTACACTTCTTTCAGCACCTAAGCTTTTTGAGTATATGAAATATGCAAATGGAGCAGTAGATATTGATTTTGGCGAATAATGCTATAAAGAGGGAGTGTGATTAATAGTCACGCTCTTTTATTTATGTTGGGAGGTATTTTTATGACACACGAACAATTTAAAAAGGCAGCTGATTATTGGAAGAATAAGGAAATGACAGCAATGCCCAAAGAAGAGCTTAAAAAAGCAGTTGAAGAATATATAGCTTCTAACAATACCTGTGCGCTCGCAACAGGAACTGGCGATTATGTAAGATGTACACCGATTGAATACAGCTATCATAATGATAAGTTCTGGATGTTTTCAGAGGGTGGAGAGAAGTTTATCGGTCTTGAGAAGAATGAAAATGTATGTCTTGCTATTTTCGATAAATATGATGGATTTGGCAGGCTTAAGAGTGTACAGGTTATGGGAAAAGCTGAACTGATAGAACCATTTTCTGATAAATATAATGAACACGCCAAGATTAAGAAAATACCTATAGAAACGTTAAAGAAAATGGAGTCACCACTTAATCTTATATGTGTAACGCCAGTGAAAATGGACGTATTGTTTTCAGATTTTAAGAAAAATGGATATAGCAGCAGGCAGATTTTAGAGTAAATTAAAAAAATGGAGGCAATATAACTTATGGAAGTAAAAGAGTGGTCATATGAAGAATACCCTTCTTTTGATATGCCTGTAGACAGAGTTACAAGAATTCCTACAAGCGGGTATGAAAAGGGAACTTATATATATTCTAATGTTGAATATGCGCATATAAATGGAACGACACTGCATTTGCGGGTTATCACGCCACAGACAAGAAACACAAAAGAAAGTGATGAGGTATATCCTTGTATCGTGTATGTTCAGGGGTCGGCGTGGATGAAGCAGAATATCAATGCAAAGCTTGGTCTGCTTGCAAGGTTGTCAGAAAAGGGATATGTGATTGCGGTTGTTGAATATCGTCATTCTGGTATTGCTCCTTTTCCAGCGCAGGCTATAGATACAAGAAATGCTATAAGATATATGAAACTGCACGCAAAAGAGTACAAGGCAGATGCTAATCAGATGTTTGTTGCCGGAGATTCTTCTGGTGGACATACGGCATTTTTCTCGCAGCTTATTAATGAAGATGAAAATGTTAATATTTATCTTAAAGAGTCTGCCGATATGAATATATATCCTGACGTTGATGCCAGTGTCAAAGGTATAATATCACTGTATGGTGCATTGAGTGTAATGCTTGAGGATGGTATGCCAAGTACACTAAATCATCATCAGCCAGACAGTCCTGAAGAAATGGAAATGGGTGGCGTTGACCTGCGTAATAATACTGAGTTATGCAGAGCTATGTCGGTTGAGTGTAATATAAGTGAAAATGTTTCAATGCCACCAATATTAATGTTTCACGGAACAAAGGACCGTACAATAAATCCAAAGGTCAGTGTCGTTGTGTATGAGGCTTTAAAGAAATATAATAAAGATGTGAATTTATATTTGCTTGAGGGAGCTGACCACGGTGGAAGTGAATTCTTTAGTGATGATGTGTTGGATATTATCGAAGAATTTTTGCAAAAGGTTATATCAGCTAGTTAGAGTGATAAGTTATTTTAAAATGTGTAATAAAATGAATTTTTACACTGACATCATAAATATGAAAATACTGGGCGGTAAAATATATGGGAAATGAATCAGGCGAATGGATTATGCACGGACTTGAGTGGGACAATCCAGCGTGTATACATACAGTTGAGAAAGCAATCGAACACATTAATGATGTTGGTTTTCTGCCTCTGTTTAAGAATGAAATAGAAGGATTTTCTCTGGAAGAATGGACAGCACCTGAGTACTGGTGGTGTGATGATGAGCAATATGACCCGTGGCTGTGGCGTGCGGTTATAGCAAGACAGCACGATATAATCTATGGAAAGGTTTTTGGAAAAAAGGCAGGTTTTATATCAAGAAAATGGGTTCCTGCATTTGCTAATTACAGGCGTGACGGATACGATTTTGATGCGTTATACGAGGACGGAAAAGCACCGCTTAAACATAAAAAGATTATGAAGCATTTTATGGAAGAGAATGCAGATAACGAAATATTTTCTAATGAATTAAAGAAACAGGCTGGCTACGGCAAAGATGGTGAAAAAGGATTTGATGGTGCTGTTGCTAATCTTATGATGCAGATGTATATATGTAACTGTGATTTTAGGAAGCGTATTAATAAACGTGGTGAAGAATATGGCTGGGATGTGGCTGTTTATTCATCAATAGAACATATTTATGGATATGATTATGTTACTTCTGATTATAAGGAAAAGCCAGAAGCTTCGTGGCAGAAAATAGTTGCACATATGAACATATTGTATCCGTCTGCGACTGAAAAGCAGATTAAGAAGATATTGAAGTAAAATCATCAAAAAATATTTGAAATAAATCATAGTTTATTGTTTTTGCTGTTTTATCAGCAGTATACACTTGATACAAAATTTTATTAAAAATGGTGTATAAAAGTGAATTGGTGTGAAAAATAGATTTTTCACACGCGAGATTTATGTCTGTGCGCACTTGACACAAACTCGTTATGTACAAAAATATGCGTAGAAATGAGGATTATTATGGAATTACAGGAAGTATTGAATAGCAGAAGAAGTATGAGAAGTTACGATGCTGAAAGGAAGGTTACAAAGGAGCAGCTTGAAACTATTATAAATGCGGCCATATTAGCACCTTCGTGGAAGAATTTGCAGACATCAAGATATTACTGCATATTATCAGATGAAAAAATTGAAGAATTCAGACATAAGTGTCTGCCAGAATTCAACCAGAACAATTCAGAGGGAGCAGCTCTTGTTGTAACAACATTTGTAAAGAACTGTGTTGGATTTGACAGATTATCAGGAGAGCCAGTTAATGAATGTGCCAACGGCTGGGGTTACTATGACCTTGGACTGCAAAACGAGAATTTCGTTCTTAAAGCTAAAGAATTAGGACTTGATACACTGATTATGGGAATTCGTGATGGTGAGGCAATAAGGGAGTTCTTTAATCTGCCAGAAAATGAGCAGGCGGTTTCAGTTATTGCAGTTGGATATGGCACAAAGGATGCGCAGATGCCTAAGAGAAAGAGTGTTTCGGATATAACTAAATTTTATTAAAATAGGACTATACTTGATGAATTAATAAGTGTGTGTTTCAGATATAGCTAAGTTTCATTAAAATGTGACAATACTTGATAAATTGATAGGTGTGTGTCTTAGGCATAACTGAATTTTATTAGATTGTGACAGCCTCTGTGAAGTGTAATAATGAAACAAATTATACCGAAAATATCAGTAAAATATTAAGCAAAAATATATAGAGAATGTGAGTGATAAGTCATATGGGTTTGTTTAAAAAGAAAACAAAAGTGTATTCATATGATAAAGAGCATATGAAACCGGTAATTAAAACCAGCATATGTACGGGTGAACAGGTGGCTGGATTTAAGGATATTCATACTGGCAAAATTGAAGATATTATGCTTGTAAAAACGCTAGCGGATATCGAAAAATTTAAAGAAATGTATGGAATAGAAGGCAATATTGATAAGGAATATTAGGATTAATATGTCTGTGGAAGGAAGATATAATTATGGTTAAGAAAATTGTAAAAGGAAAGCATATATTTGCAAGAAAGGCACAGCTTGCAACAGAAGCAGACAGGCAGGTTGTGACAGATTTGATAGATACGTTAAGAGCAAATAGGGAAATATGTGTTGGAATGGCTGCAAATATGATAGGTGTGAATAAGTCAATAATAGTTGTGGCATCAGGCCCATTTCAGTTTGCAATGATTAATCCTGTTATAACTAAGAAGTCTGGTGAATATAAGACGGAAGAGGGTTGTTTATCATTATATGGTGTCAGACCTTGCATAAGATATGATGAGATAGAGGTTGATTATCTTGATAGTAATTTTAAGCCACAACATGGGAAGTATAGTGGGTTTACGGCACAAGTCATACAACACGAAATTGACCATTGCTGTGGTGTGGTGATTTAATTTGCACATTACCTGACATAATCATAATAGAAGGGAAAATATAAGAAATTAGATATGAAAAGAATATTATTAATAGCTACAGGCGGTACAATCGCATCGAAACAAACACAGGATGGTCTTGCTCCATCAATGGATGTTAACAGCCTGCTTTCATATATTCCAGATATAAAAACAGTATGTAAACTTGATGGAATATCTGTTATGAATGTTGACAGTACCAATATGACACCAGCATTGATGAAAAGTATAGCTAAAACAGTGGCAGATAATTATGGATACTATGACGGCTTTGTTGTGGCACATGGAACAGATACAATGGCTTATAGTGCTGCTGCAGTTACCTATATGCTTAAGAATCTTTCTAAACCTGTTGTATTTACTGGCTCACAGATACCTATAGAAGCTATGTATACAGATGCTAAGAAAAATTTATCAGATGCCATCCGCTTTGCATGTGAGGAAATTAGAGGAGTATATGTGGTATTTGACGGAATCGTTATTAATGGTACACATGCGATGAAAGTAAAAACAAGGAATGCTGATGCATTTAAGAGTATCAATTATCCAGTTATTGCACATATTAAGCATGGAAGAATAACTTATAATGAAGTACTGGAACCTTTAAAGTATAAGGATGAACTAAATAATGACATTGATAACAGTCTTATCCTGGATACGGATATGTGTAAGGATATTATGCTGCTTAAAATGTTTCCTGGAATAGGAACAGGAATATTTGATTATATAAAAGACAACTATAAAGGTGTTATCATAGAGAGTTTTGGCATAGGTGGAATTCCAAATGAAGGTAATAACAATAACATAGCAGGAAAGATTTATGAACTTATACAGGCGGGGGTTGCAGTTGTTATAACAACACAGTGCATATATGAGGGAATAGACCTTAATGTATATGAGGTTGGACAGACAATGGCCAAACTAAATGTCATTATGTCAGGTGATATGACAACAGAGGCGTTGACTATGAAGCTTATGTGGGCACTTGCACATTATGATAATATTGACGATATTAAGAAATATATAGAAAATGCGTATTTTGCTGATAGAAGTTATTAAAAAGTAACTATTAAGATATGATTGCGTGAATTGCAAAGCAATGAGGCAATCATGACATTATTATATTAAGTTACAGGTGTGGATTTAATAATGATTGATAACATAGATTATTATATGGAATATCTTGACGGATTGACAAAGGATATGCCAGAAGAGTTTGTAAAGCTGGCACAGGTGTTTGAACTTAATGTATTTGAACCTATTCACATGGAAGGTGAGGATGATATATATGCAGCTTACCTTATGAATGATTCAGTTGAAAGCTATTTCGTATTTGAGAATTCGGTAATGACAGGTGAATATAAGGATATTGACTGTGACCAGATAGCAGGGATAGAAAAGCTTGCAGATGGATACATGCTTATAGTTAATCAGGGTGGAGAGAATATATTTACAATAAGATTTACTAATCTTCGTATTAGGACTTATTATTTTAATTATGGCTGTATGGGACATTTCTGGGTTAAGGGATATGAGTATTTAAGGCAGCTTGAGTATCAGCTTGCAGATGTAAGGGATAAGTACAGGTATCTGGGGAGTGGCTCATGTACTAAGAAAGAGCTTATATTTATGCAGCTTGCCGACTTTCCTCCGATTAAGAAGTATAAGTCTGTTCCGGATAAGTATTATGTACCATATCCGGATAATATATATTCGAAGGCAGTCAGTTATCTTATAGAAACAGCGGAATATGTTGGTGATAAGAGCATGGCATATATGCTTGAAAGTTATTTGAAAAAACCGGACATATTTAAGTGTAATATTATTGCGGCTATGTTTCATAGAAAAGTGCATAGCAGCTTTGTAGATAAGCTTATTATGGATGTGAGGAAAGAGGCTGACAAGTATGTAAACAGGCGGTTTGGCAGTGAAGAAGAAGCACAGTATGAGAATGTTCATAAAAAGGCTCTTAAGGCTATGAATATCTATAAGGAAGCGGGCTATGAGTGTTTATTGTATAGAGAAGAGCCATTTATGTACTCAAAGGACTCAATTACATATAAAGAACATGTGTTGGTGTTTAAGAATGGGCTTGTTAACAGGAAGTGTGAGATATATACTTATGAGGTAGAATGATTAGCTTTTATTATATTTCATGGTAAAGAGCTGCAGGGCTATTACAAGTAGTTTACTGTGAAAGAATACATGTTAAGGAGTGAATATATGTTTTATTTTTTGTTAGAACCTATTATGATGTATAACTGGATATTAATATTAGCAGCTGTTATACCGGCGGTATTTCTTATGGTAAAAGTATATAGGTCAGACAGGATAGAAAAGGAAAGCGGCTATCTTTTAAGAAAACTTGTTGTGGCAGGTATTATAGCTACTTTACTTGCATTAGTAGAAGAAAAGGTGGGAGAATGGCTTTTGTCATGCTTTGTTCCTGAGAATACGTGGCTATATCAGATAATCCTTTACTTCGTAATCGTTGCAATAGCAGAGGAAAGTTCCAAGTATATATTCTTAAAGAAACAGACATGGGATAATCCAGAGTTTAACTGTAAGTATGATGGGGTTGTATATGCGGTATTTGTTGCACTCGGTTTTGCACTTTGGGAAAATATCAACTATGTGTTATCATATGGCTTTTCAACAGCTATAGTAAGGGCGGTAACTGCTATTCCAGGACATGCATGCTTTGGTGTGTTTATGGGTGTGTTCTATGGTCTTGCCAGAAAGCAGTATAATCGTGGAAAGTTATTTAGTGCTAAGATATTCAGAATATGCAGCGTTGTAATGCCGGCACTTTTACATGGTTCATATGATTTTATAGCAACTATGGAGAATGTTATAGGTGGATTTTATTTTTTAATATTCGTTGTAATATTGTTTGTAATATCATTTGGACTTGTTAACATTTCATCTAAGAACGATAAATATATATAGAGAATGAATTATGAAAAGACGCATTTTAATATATAGAAAATATATTGATTCTCTTTTAGAATCAGATGGGCAATCAGATTGGAAATATATTGAAGAAATAATTTATATTTAATTATGTACAAGAATGGAGATTAAAATGTCAGATGTCAGAGTTATTAAGTTAAATGAAAGTGTTTATTCACATAATGATAATCAGGCGGAAGAGACACGTCGTATGTTAAATGATAAGAATGTATTCTTCGTTAATATTATGTCATCGCCAGGAAGCGGCAAGACTACTATGTTGTCAAGACTTATCAATATGATTAAGAATGATTTAAGAATAGGTGAAATGGATGTTGATATTGAGTCAGATATTGATGCCAGAAGGGTTGCTGATGCAACAGGTGTAAAGACTATGCAGATTCATAATGGTGGTCTGTGTCATATTGATGCTACTATGACAGCAGAGGCAATAAGTGAATATGGTGTGGATGATATTGATATATTGTTTCTTGAAAACATTGGTAATCTTGTATGTCCGGCTGAATTTGATACAGGAGCACATCGTAATATAATGATTTTGTCAGTCCCAGAAGGTGATGATAAACCACTAAAGTATCCACTTATGTTTTCGGTGTGTGATGTTATTCTTGTAAATAAAATAGACACTCTTGAAGTGTTTGATTTTGATATACAGAAGTTCACACAGCATGTTAGAGAACTTAATCCTAATGCTATAATTATGCCAATAAGTGCAAGGACAGGTGAGGGCATGGACAAACTTGTGGAGTGGCTTATGGCTGAGCGTAGTAAGCTGGTTTGTTAGGATGTTTTAAATTATGGAAAATATTTAAATTCTTTTACTTATGTTTTTGGAATATGTAAAAATATTTATTGATATCCTGACATTAATCGGTTAAGATATATGCGATATTATGATTTATACGTGAGGAATACAATGACAAATATAATGGAAAAACAGTTCTACAGGCAAAGAAAAGACTTTGATTTATCATGTATTGAAAGAGATAAGAAGCTTACAATGCCAGAAGGTGTAGAATATACAGAAAATATTGTTTATACCAAAGATGGCAATCCTTCGCACCAGCTTGATATATATCGTCCAAAGGACAGAGAAGGAGAAGTTCTTCCTGTGATAATCAATGTTCATGGTGGTGGACTGATCATAGGAAACAAAGGCTTTAATAAGTATTTTTGTTCTTTGTTGTGTAAGAAAGGATTTCTTGTATACAGCATAGAATACCGCCTTATTCCGGATTGTATGATATATGACCAGTTCAGGGATGTGTTTATGGCCATGGATTATATAAGTGGGCGTATCAGGACAGACGGTGGAGATGAATCGCACGTATACATGGTGGGTGACAGCGGAGGTGCGTGTCTTATTATGTATACCAATGCAATTCAGAATAATAAAAAAATAGCAAAGGCAGCAGGTGTTAAGCCTTCAGATTTACATATTAATGCGATTGGACTTATAAGCGGAATGTTTTATACAACGAAGTTTGATAAGATAGGAATGTTTCTTCCAAGGTATTTATATGGAAAGAATTATAAAAAGTCAGCATTTGGTAAGTATGTGAACCCGGATAATAAGGAACTTATAGAGTCACTTGCGCCTGTATGGCTTGTGACAAGCCACAATGATTACTTAAGAAAGTATACATTAAATTTTGAGAAGGCATTAGCAGAGGCTGGAAAAGAATATGAGTTTGTAGATTTTCCAAAGGATAAGAGGCTTACGCATGCATTCAGTGTGTTTGATCCATTTTTGCCAGAAAGTAAAAAGACTATAGATTTACTTGCAGGATATCTTAAGAAATTCTAGATACAATGAGCGCAGAAGAAAAGATGTCAACATGAAAGGGAAGACCTGTATGATAACAGAAAAAGATATGCAATATGTTCTTACTATTGCAAACTATGGCAATCTGACTAAGGCTGCAAATGCGTTGTTTTTATCACAGCCAGCGCTAAGTATCCAGCTTAAACGTCTTGAGAACTCTCTTGGAATACAGCTTTTTGAAAGAAAAGGCAGAAGAATGATTCTTACATATGCTGGTGAAGAGTTTGTAAAGTCTGCAAGAGAGATAACTATGAAATGTTTCGAACTTGAAGACAGAATGATTGATATAGGAAAGAATGTTGCAGTTAAGCTGCAGATTGGATATATGGTACGGCAGATGGAAGCATTGTTTCCTTCTGTTATGACAGAATTCAATCAGCTGTATCCACAGTCAGTTGTATATGCTGTTGATGGACATTTGTCTGATCTTGAAGAAAAGCTTATCAGTGGAGACATTGATATGTTTTTTGGATATAACAGTGTTAGTAATACGCGGTTATCATATGAAACTATTTATGAGGACTGCCTTGTTGCAGTCCTTCCAAAATCTCACCCGGCAGTTCTAAGTGTGAAAAGGCTGGATACGTGTATATATCCATGGCTGGATCTTTCTATGGTAAGCAAGGAACGGTTTATTCTTCAGCATAGTAACCAGAGCATAAGACAGCTTGAAGAGGATGCACTGTTTTATGCGGATGTGTTACCAGAGATGACTTATAAAATAAGCAGTATAGATGCAGGTATACGTCTTGCTGAGAAGGGGTATGGTATTGCATTTACACTTAACAGTTATCTTTCTGCTATGAAGCTGTCATCTGATTCAGTCGTGTTACAGGTAGGAGATCCGACACTTAAGATTCCTTTTTCAGCAGCATTCCGTAAAGGAGATGAACAGCGCATGGAGCTGATGGAGTGGATAAGGCTTACAAAAGAATTTACAGGAATTAATTATAAGTAAAAACTTATGCATAAAAACATATGTGATATTCCTGCAAAAGTATAAATTATATTTATACTTTTTATAAAAACATACAATTTAACTTTTGAATGAGTATATATTAGAATGAATATGTAATTTGAAAGTATTTCTCATTTATATATAAATATAAAGATACCAGGGTCAAAAGGTATAAACCCACATGAGCTTGCTCATAGGTGGGTGAAAGACCTTGGGACCCGCCACGATATGAGCATAAAAGTGGGATGATAATCCCACGATATGCGAATATTGGGGGAGAGTTGTGGGAGTGCGCAGCACGGAACAATTTGCAGGTATCAAAGTCGGGGACATTTGCCCCGGCATCATATATGTTGTTAAGGAAAATGCAGCATTACCAGATGATGTATAAGACAGATATAAAGGCAGAAAATATATGATATGTGCTAAATGTGGAACGGAATATGAAGGCAGTCAGTGTCCTAAGTGCGATGGACCGGTAATAAAGATTAATAACAGTGATTATCTGGCAAGAAGAAAGGCTTATGAGGAAAAACAGGCTAAGCTTAAAAGAAAAGAAGTACCAGGTAAAGATAGAACAGATAGAATTGATAAAACTGAAAAAAAAGATAAGAAAACACATGCTTCTAAGTCTAAGAACTATGATGAAGGGGTATTTGACATAACTAAAGTGGATATGAATCAGGTGGCTGATAAGCTAAAAAAAGGCAGGGACGTCTTTGCTGGCAGCAAAGACAGATTTGCTAAATCACTTGAGAAAAATGCTAAAAAAAACAATAAACAGGCAGATGAAAATACAGGGATTAAGATAAGAAAAGCAGATAGTTTAACTATTTCTTATACGAAAGCTGGGATAGCGGCAGCTGTAATTCTTATACTTATAGCTGTAGTAGTGTTTACTGTTAATATAATTACAAAGAAAAACTATAACATATATATGAGCGATGGAAGTAAGATATATGATGTTTCATCACTTGACAGCAGGTATGTATGTGATAAATCAGGCGCTATATTTGCTCTGGATGATGATACATTTTTCACTCCTGAATGGCCTGAAGGCATTGATAAGGATAATTCAGTGTTAAATGTTGCAAGTCCTAAGGGGAGTTATTTTGCAACAGATGTGTACGATGCCACAGCTGGTATGTATACATTATATATATGGTCAGATGATGTATGTCTTAAAGCAGCAGAGAATACGTATGAACACAATGTTTATTTTATATCTGATAAGGGAACAGTCATATATGAAGAGACTGAAACTATCAATGATAATGGAAAAACAGGGGTCAGAATGTTATCCATGGCAGAAGTAAAAAAAGATAAGTCAAAGGATGACGGATATGTATGTGAAGTGAATACTATAGAAAGAAGTCTTAATCAGGCATATGTATATAGCAGTAAAGATATAATAGTTATTCTTAATACCGATGGACGTCTGTATCAATATGATTATGACAGAAAGATAACTACAGAGGTTGACTTATATGTTGATAGTGTGAGTGCACTTGGAAGTTCAACTGGTATGTATATGTCAGGGGCAGAACATCTTAATGCAAAGGATGATGCGGATTCATATATATACACCGTATCAGAAAACACCTATTATGTGGAAACTAAGACTGCAAAAGCAACGTTGCTTAAAGGAGTAAGTGGGACAGGCAATATGTATGTATATGATAAAAAGAATGATTATGTGTACTGGCTTAGTAATAAAAAGTTGTCATGTGCAAGATTTAAGGATGGAGAAATATCAGATATATTGTTTCTTGAAAATACTGGAAATAATATGAATATGATATATCTTGCAGATACGCAGGAACTCATATACATAAACGATGCTGCGCAGCTCATAAAGGCTGAAAAAGGTAAAAAAACTTTTATAACAGAAGCTGTTAAAGATGGAAGTCTTTCGCTTGTAAAAAATACAGACGAAGCATTGACATATATATCAGATGGAAAGCAATATTATATTAATAATGTAACAGCCTCACCAGTTGTGATATGTGAAGCAGGGGAGCTTACCAATACATCTAATACAGGCCTTTATAAGAAAAAGATATATTATTATGGTGCGGATGGACAGTTGTATACATGTAACCTTAAAGGAGAATCACAGAATGTTATAGGAAATGTTGAAAGGTTCTTTGTAGGAAGCTATATAAGGTGATAAAATAATAGAATATAAGCTTTTGCATATACATATATAAGTAGTAAATGTATTAAGAGGCAGTTTATATGAAGCATATGTATATGAATACAAGATGTGGATACATGCGTATAATAGCGGGATTGATGGTTATGGTCATGATTATTGTGGCTATAAGCATTAATCCTGCTTTTTATAGTTATGTATGGGCTGAAGATGAAGAATTGAAAGAATCGGACATAGTGACAGCTGGCACAGCAGGTCCTGATATAGATACTCCATCAGCTATACTTATGGAGTCTAAAACTGGCCAGATAATATACGAAAAAGATGCGTCAAAGCAGCTTGCACCTGCAAGCATAACTAAGATAATGACACTTATACTTATATTTGACGCATTGGAAAGTGGGCAGATAAAGATGGAAGACCCTGTTACTGTTTCTGAACATGCAGCCTCTATGGGCGGCAGCCAGGTGTTCTTAGAAGAAGGAGAGATACAGAGCGTAAGGACTATGATAAAGTGTATAGCGGTGGCAAGTGCAAATGATGCATGTGTAGCGTTATGATATAGTAGACAGTAGTAAAAACAGTACATAAAGCCTTGTAAATGCACACCTGAAGCCAATTACATAAAATGAATATTAAGACATATAAATAAGTCCATATGCTTGCATTATAGCAGGTGTGTGGGCTTATTTTAGTGCCTTAAAATACATAGCTGATAAAATCCTCACATAATACATTTAAAGCTGTATTTACTCCATATAAGCGATTTTAAACCCATATATAGCACGTAATAAGAAATGATTATTTCATTAGGACATAAGAACATAGAAAGGAATTAAAACAATGAATCAGAAAGTTATTAAGCCAGGAATCGTAAGAAGAATGGTAGAAAGAATTGAAAGCAGCGGTCAGAGTATATCACCAGAGATAGCAGATATGTGTGTTACAGCATTTTTAGATACTGTGGCAAATATTTTATCTGAAGGTGATAAAGTTATACTTAGAGGTTATATGAACATATACCCTAAGTATTGTAAGAGCAAGGAAGTAAAGAATGTTATGGATAAGTCAATAGTAACTATTCCAGCACACTACAAAGCAGGAATAAAAGCAGGTAAGAAATTAAATGAAGCTTGTCAAAATCTAATAGAACAGGGGGTAAAGGATGGAGAAGATTAACAGACATGATATGGTAAAGAGGATAGTTGATAATCTTAGTGATAAGAAGATTGTTATAGGCGGTAATAAGATATTGTATAAGAAGAAATATCATTTAAAGTATACGCAACAGATAGTTGATAATGTGTTAGAAGCATTTTTTAATACTATTATAGCGGAGATTGAAAAGGGCAATATGATAAATTTTCAGAACTATTTTTCAATAAAACCAGAGTTACGAAAGCCTAAGAAAGCAAGAAATGTTATTACTGGTGAAGATATGATTATACCAGAGAGGTATCAGTTTAAGGTTAAGGGTGGGGTATTATTAAAACAGGCTTGTGATTGCTTTAATGATAAAAGTAAGAGTGATAATGATATATAATCGGCAGACATACACCGATTCAAAACAAATGTATGGATATTTCCCAACAGGCAGGAAGTAAAAGAAAGTCTGTATCAGAGATCAAGAATATCTTGTGAGGTTCATATTAACCTATCATTAGTGTTATTCAACACAATTTCCTATATGAAAATTGAATATTATAGTTCTGCTGCCAAATAGCAGTTTGTTAACGTGCATTTGATGAAGTGTACGTTTATTTTTGACCTCTGATTTATCAAAAAGGAGGAAAATGATTAATGATAATAATAAAACAAAAATATGTAAGAAATGTGGGAGGGAGCTTCCATTAGATAGATTTGGAGTAACACAACGTATTTATATAAAATCTGTATGTAAGGAATGTTACAATAAAGAAATACAAGAAAAACGTCATCAACAAAGTATTGCCAATGGCATAGAGGAATATTACAAAGATACCTCCATGCAGATAAAGCGTAAGTACAAAGATATCCATCCATCAAGAATATTAGCTAAGGCGGTATCTGGAATAAATCATATAGCCAGAGGTGAGAAGTTTGTCAGTATATTAGACTATAAGAGTGCGTGGCTATCATCTTATGGCAAAATTATTATAAAGGATAAAGATGGATATAAGCTGTTAAAAGGTTCGTATTCAAGAAAAGATAAAGAATTATATTATACTCTTGATAAAAATGTATATTTTAAAACTAAGAAAGAATGGGGATATAAGAAAGTAAAGGTAAAAGCTAGTGACCTTGTTATCCAGACATTTATTGTTAATTATGATATGCAGAATAATACTAAGGTATGGCATACTGATAATAACATGAAAGATAACTATTATAAGCATCTATATCCAGTAACAGAATTGCAGTATGAGGCTATAAAGAAATTGTATGATGATACAGGTGTTGTATCAGATGAACAGATTATGAGTATAATTAATTCGGCGGAATATAAATATAATGGCTGGAACCCAAAATACTTCAAAAGAACATATGAGGGTAAAGGGTATAATGGTACTAATGATGTGGATCTTAAATCACCAGAATATCTAAGATGGACGAATATGATACAAAGATGTTATAACAAGAAGATTCATAAATATAAGCCATATTATAAGGATAAGAAAGTATGTGAAGAGTGGTTAAACTTTGCTAATTTTAGGATATGGTATAGGGAACATATTATTGAAGGTGCAAAGGTTGACTTGGATAAGGATATATTATGTCAAGGAAACAAAGTATATAGTCCTGAAACATGTGTATTTGTTGAGCATTACATAAATACTGTATTTGAAGATAGAAGTGCTAAAAGAAGAATAGTTCAAAATAAAGAAAAACAGTATGAAGTATATATGATAGTCCTTAATAAAAATATATTGTTTGGTACATTTGATACTAAGGAAGAAGCTGAAAAGGGTTATGTTACAGGCAAGAAAGATTATATATTGAAACTTGCTGAAAGCTGTAAGGGTAAGGTGCAGGATTGCTTATACAATGCTATGGTAAATTGGAATGTAGAGATTGCAGACTGATATTATTTCATATTGAAATGAAAAGAATATTTATTTCATTACTATATATAATTAAAATAGGTACTTGATTTGTTGTGGAGCATTTGATAAACTATGCCAATAGCTTAGAAATAATAAAGCTAAAAATGCTCCGCTGTTGTAAAATGATAGTTGGAGTGATATAATATGAGTAAAGAAAAGAATTACAAGAAGGAGGATGATATAATGGAAGCAATCAATAAACCACAAGAAGCTATGATGATTACACAGGGAATGACAAAAGCATTTATTGATTTATTAGCATCTCAAAAGCACTCAAAAACATATTGGAATGAATGTATGAGTGCAAAGAAAAACATATCCTCTGCCAATATGGATAAATTAAAAGAAATGTGTAATGGAGATAAATAATGTCAGAATTTCAATATGTTGAGTTAGGGAGTGCATGTGTTAGTCAGGATGTATTGCAAAAATTTAATTGCGGTCATCCTGACTTTAATAATTTTTTGGTTAATGATGCTATTGAATGTAGAAATGATGGTGATGGTGTTACATATATTTTAGTTGATAAAGACGAATATGATAGTAAAAATATATCAACAATATTTGCGTTTGCAACAATACAATCAACATCATTACAGTATTGTGATATCGGGAATTGTGATAAAATATATAGTATTTCTGGTGTGGAAATTAAATATTTCGCAATAGCTAAAAGATTTCATAGACAGACAGCCGATTTAATTGATGCTAATAAGTATTACAGTACAATATTTTTTGAATGGTTATTAGCAGATTTATACGAAATGTCAACAAAAACTATAGGTTTTAAAGCTATTTTTTTAAGGGCAAATGAAAATGGAGAAAAACTTTACAGAAGGAAAAAATTTATTGATGCAACAGAATATATTATTCCATATGAAGAAGATGATCCTTTGGGAAAATGTATTCCAATGTGTTTAATGATTCAAGAAGATATTTATAATATTTTTGGTATAGATGAATAAAATGATAGGACAGATTAGGTAATATACTTAATATGCCCTATTTTTTTACGATTTTTGAGTTTAGTATGATATAATTATTACAAGTAGAAGTAATGTGAACACTTAATAATGGGGGTGTACTTATGTATGATGGTGGTAATCACTTTCCACATGATGGCAAGCAAGGAAGATGTGGCTGCGGTGAAGGATATAGTTGGAATGATAATGATTGTGGTCGGCATAGTGGCGGTTCATCTGGTGGCGGCGGTAATGGTATAAAAATATTTTTGATTGCAGTTGTCGTGTGCAGCATTATTGGTGCATTTAATGAATTGCTTGGGGCGTTGATACTTATAATTGTTGGATTCTTTTTAATTATGAGTAGATGAAATTAAGATTGTTGATTATTGATGGAGGTATAATATATGATAATGTATGCTAAATTAGCACAAATTCTCAAAGAAAGAAATATGCAATGGAAAGATTTATGTAATGCAGGATTAAGTGTAAATACACCTGCTAAATTTTCTCATAATAGAACTATGAATACAGACAATATAGATAGAATATGTTCTTATCTCAAAGTTCAACCAGGAGATATTATGGAATGGATATCAGAAGAAGATTATAAAAAATTACAAGAGAATAGCCACAATACTGAAAAGGCAAAAATTGAGGCTCAAATAGCAGAACTTCAGGCGAAATTAAAAAATATGTAGTTGAGTTGGATATGTATTTAAGTAAGATTTTTATAATACTCCGGTATATGTTAGGTACTTAAATTATTGTGGTTTAAATGTACCCCCTCCCTTATACATTATCGTATATCATATCGTCAGTTAATATTGTAGAACATATAATCCCATAAAATAGGGCATTATGAATATATATATGATAGAAATAAGTGTGTAATGAAGCGATATTTGTAAGATAAGGGAGTATCGAGATATGTTATCAGTATCATATGATATATGTAGGTTGGGGGTGTTTTATCGAATTATGTGTAAAATGCTATTATTGCTAGGTAAATAGTGGCATTTTTGAGGATTTATAGGAATAAAATATTATCGTGTATAAATATATAGTTTGATAATCAAATTATTATACAATTTATATCTGCTGCCATATTTAATGGTTGCTCTGAATCAGAGGGAATGTATCTAAAATTTATATCAAAAATAAAAGGACTACTATTCAGCAGTCCCATTATTATCTACTTTATTCAAATAATCTTTTAATACCATATTTATATACTGACTGAATGACCTATCATCACTCTCTGCCAGTTGCTTAATTCTTTCAATTACATCTTCATCAAGGGTAATACTTACTTTATTTTTTAATGGCTTCATTCAATCACCTACCTTAGTAATTAATATACCACCATATCCTACTTATTATTGAAAAGTAGGATAAAGTATGATAAAGTAGTATTAATGTAAATAAGATACGTGTTTACAAAAGAAAGGGTGGTAGAATATGGCGTTAATAAAATGTCCTGAATGTGGAAAAGAGATTAGTGATAAGGCAACATCATGTCCTAATTGTGGGTATGAAGGTTTTAAAAAGAAGAAAAAAATTACAAAGAAAAGTGCAGTTATAATTGGAGTAATAGTTGCGGTTATAGTTTTTGTAATAGCAATGCTATTATTATTTCAGCTTGTGTTTAAAAATAATAAATTAAATAAAAATTCAGAAGAAAATCAACTTATAGGTGTTGAAACTGTTGATGATTTTTTAGAAAACTTTTCGGATTGTGCAGCATCATATATGTTAACAAATAAAGCTTTAAAATATATAAAAGAAAATGCAAGAAAAGAATATTTTGCTGCTAGTTTAACAAATATTGTTTCAGAATTGAAAAAACAGGGGATAGATACACAGCAGGTAGAATATATAACTAATGCAAAAAATATAAATAGTATCACCTCAATAAGTCAAAATAAAGAAGTTAAGGAAAGTTATGCGAAATTTATACAGTCATTATGCAATTATAATACATATGTATTAAGTTATTCTGTAGTTCCATATAATGAATATGTTAATGAGAGTAATAAAAAGAAAGAAAATGTAATTACTAATAAGGAAAATTTTTATTCGTATTTTACGAAAAAAGCACAGGATAAATTGGATAATATATGGATTTTGTATGAAAATGAGAGCTAGATATTTTATGTGATAAAACAAGTAGGAGGTATAGTTATATGGCATTAATTAGTTGTCCAGAATGTGGAAAAATGATATCAGAGAAAGCTACGAAATGTGTAAGTTGTGGATATGTATTAAAAGATGATAATGAAGTGAAAGAGAGACATTGTAAAGAATGTGGAATGGATTTATCAGATGATGTAGTAACTTGTCCTAATTGTGGTTGTCCTGTAGATGATAAGGAAAAACAGTTACATACAGATGGAACAAGTGTAAGAGCAAGCAAAAAGAAAGCTAAAATTATAGGAATTGTTGCGGTTGTATTATGTCTTATTGGCATAAGTATATCAGTATTTACAATTAATAATAAAAAGAAAAGGGCAGATGAGTATAATTCTTATATAGATAATGTTAATTCTGCTTGTGATAAGATGTTATCGAGTGCAAGTTCAAGTGAGAGTGTTTGTAATTTAACAAAGTCAGTTTGGTATAATGCAATATATAAAAAAGATGATAATACAACAAATAAATATACGAAAAAGGCCTCATCTTCATATAATGGTAAACAGTATTATTCATTTGTAAATGATTTTAATGAAGCATTAGAAAATTTGTTTAGTGATAGCGATGTAAAAAAGAAAATAAGTTCTATTCAAAATAGTCAGAGTTCAGTAAATGATTTGATGAAAAAGTTACAAAATCCTTCAAATGAACTAAAGGATTGTCATGATGCTGTATTTGAATTAAATGAAACATATAATAGCTTAGTGTCGTTAGCAACAGATCCTTCAGGAAGTTATTCTACATATTCATCCGATGTAACATCTAAGATTAATGAATTTAAAAATAAATATACTAACTTAAAGAACAAGATTCCAGAAAAGAAGGAGTAAGTTTATGGCATTGATAAAGTGTGTTGAATGTGGTGCTGATATAAGTGATAAGGCAGAAATATGTCCACATTGTGGTTGTCCTATTTTAGATTCAGTAGAAAATAAAAGAAAAATAGTAAAAAGGAAGATTAAAAGAATAGTTATTCCAATAATAGCCATTATGGTTGTATGCGGTATCGTGTTTTGCTCAATAACAGGAATAAAGCTGTATAATAAAAAAGTGGGATATTATAATAATCTGAAATGGGGAATAACATCAGCTCAATTAGAAAAGAAACTGAAAAAAGAAATTAATGCAGATAAAAAATATATAGCTGGCACTAGTGAAAAAGATTATGAAGGCATAAAAGGGTTGCTTGCAATACCATTTTATTATTGGGATGATTCGGATAAATATAATTATGTTTCTATATTAATATCTAATGATGGTAATGAATATTCATCTAATGTAGCACTAGAAAAATTAATAAAAATATATGATAAAAGGTATGGTGAAAATACAAAGCCCAATTCATATACTTATGAATGGGAAACGAGTAAATCAAAAATAAAAATGATATATATGACAAATGATTTTATTTCAGTAGAAATATCAGATAGAAATAACCCTAAAAAAGATAGTAAGAGTAAATAGCATATAGGAGATTTTATGAATCATAAAAATGTAGATGTTTATAATATAATAGGTGCTGTATATATAGTAATAGCAACATTAATAATGATATTAAAATTACATATAAATTCATTTTATATGGTAAAAAGCGTAACATTGTGTTTTATAACGGCTATTTTTGGGATAATAGTATCGTTAATAAATGTCAATATTTTGAAATATATTTCATTAGTGCTTGCAGTATTAAATTTAATATTATGTATTTTTGTCCCTTTTCTAACTAATATTGGTGCAGCGGTAGTATTTCAAATGTGTACATTTATTCCTAGTATATTAGAATTAGTAGGAATAAAAAAGCAAATAAAGCCTAAAAATTAACCCAGTGTATAGAACAACCAACTATATGCTATTACAGAATATAACATACATATATTAGTTTAAACCACTCCCGACACTTCATATTGTAATATCAAATAAGCATAAAATAAGAGTGTAACCACATAACGGCTACACTCTTTTATAATATAATCTATTCTGTTATATGCTATATAATTATACTTCTATAAGTCTTTTAATAAGTCTATAAGGATATTGAGGGGCATTTTCTATATATTTCTTTACACGCTCTGCAATCTCATTTATATTGTATTCTGATAAAACATACTCCAATCCGTAACCATAATCACATAATAATTGATATTCAAACATAATATATATACCTCTGCTTTCTTTAGATTTTTATATTCTGGGTGTAGGCTTGTTATTGTCTACACCCATTTTTTTACGCTTCTTTAATTCTTTTTATTGCTTCTGTCTGTACTTCAGTACTTCCATAATAGTTTCTTATATCATCCATTGATAAAGCCTTCTTACCCTTCTTTCTAAATGCTTCACTATGCCAATACCATTGTTTCTTTTTTGAAGCATATTTTAATCCGTATTGTTTTAATTCTTCTTTATGTGGGTAGGTGTTACCAGATACCCATATCCAAGAGCCACATACCTCTATTGTTATATCTGATAAGTGTATTATATTTTGTAGTACTTCTCTTAACTTCTCATCCTCTTCAAAGTTATATTTCATATCATCATATGATGTTTTATTGTTTGTTTGCTCTGCGTTGCTTTCGTGCTTATCTTTTAATAATCTGAATAACTTATCATATTCAGCATTTATATCTTGTGTTGCTTCTGTAGAGCCTTGTGGGTTGTCTGGGTGATACTTCTTTAATAGTTCTTTGTATTGCTTTCTTAATTCTTCAAGTGTGTTTACATCTTTAAAATATGTCATATTATATAACCTCCTTAAAACTAATGTCTTATTGATTTGTTAATATTATAATACACGATAACGTGTACTTCAGCAATAGTAAAAGTACACGATAAAATGTATAAAAATTGTTAAAGTTAACTATAACGTGTACAATATGCATAAATAAAAGTAAACGTATACGTGTATTTATATCAGTTTTGTCAATAGACAAAGTACACGATAAAATGTACAATACAATTACAAGGTAAGCAATTACTGATAACAAATATTAATATTTTAGGAGGTACAAGATTATGTGCAGTATCAAAAACAAAACAGAGTTAGAAAAGAAGATTGAAGAAATAAGAAAGTATAAGGCTATGGCAGAAGAAGCAAGTAACATTCAGAAGTCACTTGAAGCAGAAGTTATAAGTTGGATGACAGAAAACAACTTAACAGAAGAGTTCACAGATTCAAGCAAAATCAGCTACAAAGAGCAAGAAAGAAGAACTTTAGACAAGAAGAGATTAACTGAAGACTTGGGCGACTTATCAGAATATGAAAAGGTTACAAGCTACAAAGTTTTACGCATTAAATAATTAACAATTATATCAAGGGCAAGGGTGGAAAAATCCACCTGATACCCTAAAGAATAGGAGTGATTGACAATGAAAAAATACATAACTTATGAAGAACCACTGAAAGGCAAATGTTTTACAGAAGAGCAGATGCATGAGGTCTACAGGGACTTAGCAGACAAGAAAGAATATCCAGACTTTGAGTGTTGGTTTACAGATATGTTGAGAAGCGGAGTATTTGAGGAGGTGCAAGCATGAAAACACAGACAATTCAATTTGCAACAGTTACCAAAAACGGAGTAGTCCAGAAAGTTGGTAAAAGTACCATACTACAGCCGAAAACCAATTTTAAGGGTGGCTCTATAAAGTGGTATGAGGATAAGAAGAAAGCAGACAAGTAATATATAAGGCGGTGACGGTTAAGCCGTGGAGGTTCAGTCCTCCGCTTGCCTATCGGCTCAATAACAGCCGTATATAACAATAAATCAATATTATTAAGAAAGAAGAGGTGCTGATTATGGTAATACGTTACGCAAGTTACACAAACAGACAGTTAACAGAACAGGAGAAAAGGTTCGCAGAGGAACATCACAACTTAATGTATAGGTATATGAGAATACATGAGTTAGATTTTGAGGAATGGTATGACATTCTTATAATACCTTATTTACAGGCTGTTAAGAAGTATCACGAATACGAGAGGTTACAGCAGTACAAATTTGAACAGATATTTTTTAGAACGCTTGACAACGCAAGAAGCAATTATTGGAGAGATATGAACAGACAGAAAAGATGTCCTGAAGGTGGTGTATGGAGTTTGGATGCTATGTCATCTGAGAGTTGCAGGAATGGTGAGGAAGATGATAATGATTCTTTTAGTTGGGTAAAGGGAGTATCACCACAAGACTATCTGGAAGAAAGAGCAATAGATAATGTTATTATACAAAATCTGTTGGAAGAATTGGAGCAGTACAAAGCGAAAGAGGTTGTAAATATGCTATTAGATGGAAAAAGTGTAGTGGAAATAAGGAAGAGATTGGAAATATCATCCAGTACATATTATAAGCTCATAGCAGAAATAAAGAGAGTTTTATTACAGAATGTCTAATCACTTAATAAATGGAAGGTTGTCAGCAGTTGGCAATCTTCCAGTATAAAAAGGAGCGTTTATATTATGGAAAGAATGTCAGATATAGAACGGAAATTCGCAGAGGAAAATCATAATCTTGTATACAGCTTTCTACATAGTAATAAGTATAACATAGAAGATTTTTACAGTATTGCTGTTATGGGATATTTAAAGGCAGTTCAAGCATATATAAAGGATGGAAATATTAAGGAAAATTACAGCTTTAGTTGCATTGCCTGGCTATATATGAAATCGGAAATAAAAGACTATTTCAAAGCGGAAAGCAGACAGAAACGAATAACGGAAAATATTATAAGTCTGGATGCAGTAGCAGATGAAGATGGAAAACAATTTGAAATAGTAGGCATTGGAACGATAGAACAGGATCAGATTGATGATGAATTTATAACGGAAATATTTATGAATCTGTCAGATGTTCAAAAGGCTATATTACAAATGAGAATAGCAGGATATAGCAATACAGATATATGCAGAATAAAGAAGATAGCCTCATCATCATTTTATGCGGAAATGAAAAAGATTAAGAAAGTAGCAAAAAATATATTGAATTAAGGGAATCGGAGGAAATACATATGTTCAATTTTAGAATCATTACAACAGCAGATGGAAACCAGATTATTGATAGAAAGCTTAAGACACCTTATGAATCATTAGATATATTCCAGTTTATGGAATACTTAGAGGCAGAAGAGAGCATGGAACCATATGGATATAATGGAAAATAAAGCAAGACAGATGGCAGAACATAAAAGGAAACTTGCAAGGAATCCACTGTATAAATTGGCTTGTGTATTAGGAATATTTTAAAGGAAGGATGAAAGAAATATGTTAAAGTCAGAATTTTTTAATATGGGTCAGATAGTAGTTACAAAGTCAATTAATAGCTATATGGCAGCAGAGACAGTATTTGCAGTGGAGATAGCTGATGCCCTAAAAAGATATGCTAATAAGGATTGGGGCGACTTAGACAGTGAAGATAAACAGTTTAATGATAACGCACTTAATTATCCAGAAGATTTATACCTTTTAGCTGCTTACAATACTTCTAAGGGTAAAGTATGGATTATAACAAATAGAATATCAGAAACACCAGGAGATAATGCAACAACAGTTTGCTTCCCGGATGAACGATAAAAATAAGATATGAGGATAGCTTGAAATATAGCTATCCTCTGGAAAGATAAAGAGGTATAGATATGGCAATAATAATAACAAACGGAAAATTATATATGTATCTGAATGAGTACGGAAAACATAGAAAAACAGATGATATAACAAAGGCTATTCAGTATAAATCAAAAGGTGAAGCCGTATCATATATGTATAAAGCACCTTCAAAAACAAAAGGATTTTATGTATATGATACAACGGATAATATAGTATTATGGGAACGAAAAAAGGAGGGTACAGATAATATAAAAAGGAATAAAAATGGCAAGATTAAGCACAAAAAATATTCTAAGTCAGCACGTAAGTTAATATATAATAAAGCAAATGGTTGTTGTCAGTTGTGCGGTAGGAAAATAACGTTTGAACAAATGACAGTAGATCATATTATACCATTAGTTATGAATGGTGTAGATGATGTAAGCAATCTTCAATGTACATGCGAAGTTTGCAATAAGTTCAAAGGTGCAATCCTTCCAGAAGATTGTTTTAATAGAATAACAACTATATTTATGTATCAAATGGATAAGAAGAATAAGCATAAATTGATATGGAAGATTACATATAATATATTAAAGCGGATGATATAATTTGAAAGATTAATTAAATGCAAAAATAATGTCAATGTGGTATACTATAATAAAATTAAGATATTGTCTTGATTCAATATAGGGAAAGTGAGGAAATGATGTTGGCACTTAAAGAAACGTTTAAGGCTATTACAGGAAATAAAAAAGTAACACAGCTTGAAATGGCTACAGCATTAGGAATCAGTAAGCAAAATTTTAGTAATAAGGTGCAACGAAATACATTCTCACCAGATGAATTAGTAAAGATAGCAGATATGTTAGATATGGAACTAGCATTTATAGATAAGAATGCAGAATTTAATGGTGAAAAATATGTAATAGAGCAAAACAAGGAAAATGAGAGCGAATAATGGCATATAAAGAAATAAAGATTTCTTATGAAGATTTAAAGGAGATATGACCTATGACAGCATTAAGAAAAGAAGCTATTGAATTATTAGAGCAAGTGCCAGAAGATAAGCTGACTTATGTTATTCAGATTTTAAGAGCTGTTAATGGCTTAATAGGTGTACCAGAAAAACAATGTACAAAGAAGGTTGATTTAGAACAGTTTGTTATGTCTGCGACAGAGCGTGGAAAAATGTAGATGAATATATGAGAGAAATGCGTGAGAATGACAGATTATAAAAATGTATCTGCTGCTGATAAGTGATGAACTGAAATACATAGAAATAAAAAGGACACTTGATTTCTCAAATGCCCTAGTGTATAATCTACTTAGAAAGTGAATCGGATATGACTCCGATTTGCCCTCAGTTGAGAAAAACTAATAAGAATAGCATCCTAAACTTTGCGAGGGTTGGGGATGCTATTTCTTTTTGTTATTATGATTATCTATGTAAGACAGCGCCGCAAATATTACTAGCAATAAAGTTAACACTTCCATCGTGTTCATAGGGCATCACCCTCCTTCGTAAAACTAGAGGGCATCTAATAATCGGAAAATCACATCCTACTTTCTTTTCAATTACACAATAAAAGTATAACATAAAGAGAACAGATGTTCAAATAAAAAGAGGTAAATCTACTATATTATATATAGAAGAAAGACCTCTTGTTTTTATGGTTGCTGTCTCTGGTGTATATTCTCAACAGCCTTTTCAAGTTCCATAGTCTGCCATTTACTATGTGTAATTTGCTGCTTAAGTTCATTTAAGCGTTTATTGGTGTATTTATCCATCCAGTTTATAATACAAGCTGGCATATATTTTTCTGGTATCTTTTGGAACAGATTGAATCCAGTTTCTTCTATATTATAATGTATCTTATGTAACATATCTTTGAAGCGGTTCGGCTTCTTAATCTCAATATAAATATATTTCACCTCTTTCATAAAATCATTGGAGTAATTAAATACAAATGTCCTATATATAAAGTGTAAGGGAATTCTATTAAAAAGACAATGGATTTTTATAATATGACCTTATATGAAAACAAATGCTTTCGTGTAATGTAAATATTATATGGATTTACATAATTATGATAATGAAAAACATACATGAAAGTAATTATGGATTTTGTGGAGGATTTATGGAAAACAAAATATTTGCCTATATGAGAATATCTACTAATCATAAGACACAGAAAGTTGATAGGCAGCAACAAACAATCATAGAGTATTCTGTAAATAATGGATTCAAAGTTGATAGGTTCTTTTCAGATATTATTACCGGTGGAACTAAGGCAGAAAATAGACCAGGCTTTCTTGATATGAAAAATCAAATAAGAAGTGGTGACACAGTAATAGTATCTGATATAGACAGACTTGGTAGAAATGCGGATGATGTTATTGTTGAGATTAAAGACCTGCAATCAAAAGGAATCAGAGTTGTAGCTTTAGATATTCCATTTCTCAATGATTGGCAGAAGATGAATGATGATAGTTTGTCAAAGATGATTATTGATATTTTCGTAACCTTAAAGGCACATATAGCACAACAGGAAAAAGAAAAGATACATGACAGAGTAATGCAGGGTTTGAATACCGCTAAGAAAAAGGGCAAGAAGCTAGGCAGACCACAAACAGGTGTACCCAAAGAATTTATAAAAGAATATAAGAAATTCCAGACTGGTGAGTATGGAAATATGTCTGTGGTTCAGTTTGCAAGGTTACAGGGTGTTGCAGTAAGTACATTCTATAAATATGTAGGTTTACTTAAAGAAATATAGAAAATGTAAGGAATTAAATGGTGAAAATATATGACAGATAAGCAATATGCAGTATATATGTTTTTAATAAAATATATTAAAGAAAATGGATATCCACCAACCTTAGAAGAGATAGCGGATGGAGTAGGCGCAAAAGCAAAGTCAACTATAAGTATAAGATTGATGGAGCTGCAGGAAGATGGGTGGATTGAAGTTAAAATGTCATCACCAAGAGCAATTAAAGTTGTAGGATATAATTTTGTAGAAGCATAAGGAGAGAAGCTATGATAAAAGATGATATGCAGCAGACATTTAATGCAGGTGTACAGTTTGGTATAAGTATAATTGAAAGAAAAATAGTATATGCTAGTGAGTATAATAAACCAATAGAGATAGATGGTAAGGTATACTGGATTGAAAGTGATATCCAGCACCTTAGAAAAATTATGGATAGAGTAGAGGTGTAATACATATGAATGTTATAGATGCAAGAGGCATTTTTAATGAAAAGAAAATTAAGCAGAAAGATACTGAAGATAAGCAAAGTATAATGAATATAGAAAATGCTATGATAGAAAAGCTGCGTTTATATTTGCATGACGAGGACTTTACAGAACGTCAGATTGATATAGTAGTTGATCTATATAAATTGTTTACTATGAAGTAGCATATTTTACAAGATTATGTTATATTAATATGGTATCAGCAGAAGTAATTCTGTTTTGATATAGAGGAAAACCTCTTAAAAAAATATTGATTTGTTGTTGAAGGACGGTGCTGTTTAGGCAGTATCGTCTTTCAGCATATATTGAGTTCAGTAACTTGAAAAAATATGTGTCGTGAGAATGAAAGATATGATATATCTATATTCGTCAACGTGGTATTGGTAATCCTAATCCTGTAAAACTTGGTAGATGTATTAAGGAACTTGAAAGGATTTATGGAGTCAGAGATGGTAGTATGAATAGTAAAGGTGTTGGTGTGAGCGAAAAGTTTTCGTTCACACAGAAAAATTTATCTGATGAGATTGGAATTGATGTAAGAACTATGCATAACTACAAAAAACTCACAGAACTTATTCCTGAATTAGAGGATTTAGTCAATACAGGAATTCTTGCACCTACTACTGTCCTTGGTGACGATGCAACCATTATTGAAGTTATGGAATGGATGTTGGATATCCAACTGGGCAGACGCAACTTATCTCCTATTCAAAGAATTGCTGTGGCTGAAAAATATAGACCTATTTATGAGAGACAAGCAAAGGAGAATTCATTAAATAATTTAAAACAGAATCAAACTGCCGATAAGTCAAATTTGACCAATCGAGAATTTAAATCAACAAATAAGAAGCTTGCAGATATAGCAGGTGTTAAACCAACTACATATAAGATGGGTGCAAAAGTTCTTAATTCAGATAACGAAGATTTAAAGCAGCGTGTTTTGTCAGGCGAAACTTCTATTAGTGCTGGTTAATTAGAGAAAAAACTACCGAATAATTCGGTAGTTAAATCATAATCTGACCTTGTGGCATAAAGAGGTAGTAGATATTTTGTAAAGTTCATTATTTACATTTAGTACATAAGAAATTAATTATAAACAAATCCATAATTGTGTAATAAGGCTTTTGGTATAAGATTATTATTGATTAGAATTGGAGCTAATTGTGTTATTATAGTATTAATATTATTATCAATATAACTTGTAGGTATACTTCCACATATATTATATATATATTGATATCGTATAGTGGATAATTGAGATATTTGAATATATCCTTTTGTTTGTTTATGATCAATAATAAATTTATCATACATTATATCAAAAATTGATTCAGGTTCAGTATTATAAGAAATAGGTGCAGTTAAAAAACGATAATTGTCAGAAGAATCATTTATTTTCTTTAATATAACACACTGACGTATCGCTGCATTATGAGTGCGGATTTCTTCATTTCGCAATCTAATACGAACAGATATTGGAACACATGGACATGTGATGATCGTTCCAATTTGTAAAAGATCAGTAGAAATATATTCCTTTTCTTCGATAATATGAGTAACTACATTATTAATATTGCAATTGAACTCATTACATATTTTTTCAATAACAGTTAATGTTACTGGTTCGTTTTTTCCTAATTTTGCCAGTGTAGCATTTGATATATCTATTCTATTAGCCAAGTCCATTTTTGATATATTAAGGCTGTTTAATAAATTCCATAATGGTTCATATGATAAAGACATAACAATCCTCATTTTCTATAATTTAATAAAGTATAACATGAATTTCTGAAAAAGTAAATATTACACAAAAAACAGAAATACATATTGACAGATTAGTTCTTGTATGATATTATCAATTCGAAAAAACAGAAAAGTATGCAAAAACAGAAATTTTGTAAAAAAAGAAAGCCACTGTTTGGCGACAGCGACTTCCTGAAAATTCTTCATAAAGAGTATTGGAGTACTCAATATGATATGTAATTGGTACAGACTTTATATCTGCCATATATAATTTATCAGTTCATATTATAGCAGATGATATTAAGAAATTCAACTATCATTTTTAAAGTCGCTGGGTATTTTCACCCAATAATTCCAATTATAAAAATGTAACAAAAACAATGGAGTATTCGAGCAGCCGTGTCCTATATATATAATAGAACAAAAGTTCGATAACAGGAGAGTGATGTGATATATGATTTTGTGATAACTGAATAGAGAATGATTATTTAGGCAGTTAAATGAGCCTTTTATTTTTTCAATATGTATGAACAGATAACTCATATAAATTCACACATATTGTCAAGAAAAAATACAATTAAATATAAGGAAAGGATACGTCTATATGGAATTAGATAGGTTCGATTATGTGATTCTAAAGTTGTTGAATAAGCAGCACTGTACAAGTTGCTTTGAGAGTATGTCTATACAAGAAATAATCTCTATAACAGGAACAACAAGAGTTACTACATATCGTAAGATTAGAAAACTTATTGAGCAAGGCTATGTTAATAAAGGATGTAAGACATGGAATGCTGACACCTATTATTTAACAGATAAAAGCCTTATGTTACTTGAAAGTATAAGGAAGAGGAACATTGAAAATGATTAAAAATAATGTAGCAGTAGTCACTGCAGGGCTTTGTGGTAATAACAATGGATATAGATTTCAGCAGAAAAATTATAATTCACTTCTTATTAATGGTTCTGTGCAGGATAATAAAGCAATACCAGAAGCAAAGAACATATTAGTATTAGAAGGGTACGATGGTCTGGGAGGTGATAGGTCACTTGCCTACGAAGCATTGAAGAATAACAAAGAAATTATTAAAAAGATACAGGATATAAAAGAAAAGGTTATTTTGTTCATTGCTTCTGGTGGAGGAACTACAGGTTCAGCGTGTATACCTTTACTAGCTGATATAGCTTGTCAATTAAAAGATAAGATTGTGTGTGCAGTATTGGTTATGCCAAGGAGAGATGAGCCGATTCAGAAAAGATTAAATGCATACAATACAGCCAAAGAATTAATGGAAATAGATGAAATGGGGGCAATATTCCTTGTGAATAATGAATATAGTACTGACTTAGATAAGATTAATTTCCATTTAGTAAATATGTTAGATGCTTTCTTTACTGATAATTCTACATCAAGTGCATCAAACTTTGATGATTCAGAAAAATATAAAATGTTGTCAGATCATGGCTGCTTTTATATTGCTATGCGTTGTGATAAGCCAGATTCAACAGAAAAAGTAACAACGCAGGATATGATAAATGCACTTACAGCAAAAAATATATTTCTACCTTTTAATAATGATGGTGTAGTTACACATATAGGAATTATAAATCAGAAAGGTAATCATGTTAATGAACAGGAAATTATTAAGGCAGTAGGTAATCCAGAAAATATATTTATAGGTAATAATGGTACAGCCAATATAGTGTGTGTGTCTGGTTGTAGTTTTCCAGTTGAGTATATAAGCAGTCTTGGAAAAAAGGCATTAAGTGAACAGAAAGAGAGAATTAGTAAAAGGAAGTCTTTAAGTTTGCTTGATGATTTGGAAGAGATAGAAGAAGAGATACCAGTACAGACAAGTAAAATAAATAAGCGTAGAAAAATAAGCTTAGACCTTATGCGTGAATTAGATTAGTTAGTGAACAGAAATGAACAATAAAGTTGTTAATAAGTAATGATGAGATAACACCTATATATAAGGAAGGGACAGGTTTAATAATATGGAACTTAAAGAGTTAGGGCAGTTATTGAAAGAATATAATAGTAGGGTTTATAGAATAAGAAGACTTACTATGGCAAAGAAGTTTTTAAAGTTAGATGGTGACAAGCTGTCACAGGTCTTAGAGTTTAAAGACGGACAGCGTATTGAAGTGCCATTGAATATGGATGGCAGCATTCGTTGGTATAAAGACAAGATGAAAAACAATGATAAAAAGTAGCATTGAATAAGAGAATTAATAAGAGAGGGTTAATCAGTTCGATTAATAATGAATATTACAAGCAATGTGCTTAATTCGCCTATCTAATAAACGGAGGATTATATATGTACAAACTTATAAGAATTTATGATGTTGAAAGTAATGATAACGAAGTAATATCGGCAAAGTATGATGTGTTAAGTGAACTTAGTAAGTTCGATTATGGTATTTCAACTGAAAGAGAGCTTATAGATATATGTAAAAGTAAGGATATGCCTGATATTAATGAAGGTTGTATATATTCGATAGTGTGCTATAAGAGTGATATTCCAATTGCTGTTGAAGGTCAGTTGTTTTATCACACAGAAGATGATTCATTCTTAGATATTGCTGAATACAATGCAAGAATTGTTACAAGTGTAGCTTTAGGTTATGACTTGGTAATAAGTAAGAAATATGCGCTGATTAATGAAGTATCATGCAAAGGTTTTATGCCTTGGATAGAAGAAGTTGTAACTTATGTTGTCAATAATTCTGGTATTGAGTGTTCGGAAGTTGTTATTGCTGATGTAGAAGAAACATATGAAAGAATTCACATTCTTATTGATAAGAAAAATTTCATAATCAGAATGAATAATTTCCAGCCAATTAAGAAAGATGATTCAGGCAATATATGTACAGAAAGCGTTAATTATACATTATATAAAATAATTGATGGAGATAGTCATTCATTACGTGACGAGAAAGTATCGGATGGTACTTTATGTATAAGTTGGAAAAATAAATAAGTAAAAGAGAGAACATATAAGTAGAGGTCAGTTTGTGGACTGTTAAAGAATCTTACAAGAGTATTTCTTAATTCACCTTGAAAATATATTAATAATAATTACAAATGGAGGAGTTAATCAATGAAAGGAACAGTAAAATGGTTTAACACACAGAAAGGTTATGGATTTATTAAGGATAGTGATGGGAATGATATTTTTTGTCATTACACAGGGATTATATCAGACAAGAACTTTAAGACTTTATACCAGAATCAGTCGGTGGAGTTTGATATTGTTAATGTGGCAAAGGGAAAGCAGGCTGTCAATATAAGAGTGGTGCATAGTGAACCGAAAATTAAAGAAGAGTGGCAGGAATATGCATTAGACAGTACCAAGGAATACACATATGAAGAAATTATAGAAAAATTTAAGTATGCGCTAAGTTATTTACAAGAAAGACATATGAAAATTGATTTTGAGATATCAAAAACATTAATGGGTGTTATAGACATAGATGCTATCGGAGATAAATACAATCTTTCAGAAGATGAGAATGTATTTTATGCAAAGAAATTTGAAAAAGAAGGATATGTACCAGAAGATTGTCAGAAAATCGTGCAAGTAATGCAAGCTGTATATCGTGTATTAAATATTTCTAAGGAAGAAGCCAAAGATTTTACACTCTATATTGCAGAAAATAATCTCAAAGTAACAGATGCAATTAAGCAGAAATATGGATTTTCTATAAGTGAAACTGAAGAGTATATGGACGAAATACTTGTACCATATGTGAATTACGCATTAATTCATACGGCTAAGTTAGGAAAAGAATTTATGGACATTATGTCAGAATTACTTAGTGAAATAAATGCAGATTAATCTATTTTCATAACAGAGAATAGTATTAAATAGATGGAAGTCCTGACAGACATAAGCTTCTGTCACATTAAAAACATAGAGGTGTATGGCGAAATGCTGTATACCCAATAAATGAAACAGAGAATGTATATAGAGAGATATGTTTGCGGTGAAAGTAGCAAGCTAACTATTGGTGTAAATAGCAAATCTTCTTTCTTAAATTTTATAGTAGCAAATATCAGTGATGATGCTGGTAAATTGAAGAGTACGGAATAACAGGCATAGTGTCAGAAATGGCATTTAATTTTGATTGGGGGAATGAGTTATTAATACAAAGAATATTGTTATTTTTAATCAGAGAATGGCTGGCTATCTAATGCAAAAGGGATATGTACTTATAGATATGCGACCAGATATTAAGAGTTCAAGCGGTAAGAATATTTTTCTATTCAAAGATACACCACAGATTAGACAATCTATGAGCGATTATCTTAATCAGTAGTCGGAGGTGTGCCAATGAAAAGAAGAATCACAGATGTTATAAGTAAAGAAGATGTTAGGGCATGGAAGCCTGGAAATAATGTCTTAATATCAGCACCAATGGGAGCTGGGAAAAGCTATTTTTGTAAAAATACCTTGTATGATTTAGCAAAAGAAGTAGGTGGAAAAATTCTGATGCTAATTCACCGTTCTAATTGTGTCGAGCAGTTTAAGTATGAAATAGAATCTGATGGTAAACAAGATGTAATAGATGTTGTTACATATCAGTCTTTGGAATATGGCAGACTTCATAATACAAGTAAACAAATCAACTTATATAAATACAAATATGTCGTATCTGATGAATTCCATTATTTTTTTAATGACAGTAGTTTTAATAACAAAACGGCAGTATCTTTTCAGATGATTATGAATAGTGAGGATTCTATTCATGTATTTATGTCTGCAACAGGTGAACATATGGCAAGGTATATGAAAAAATATATCAAAGATAATGGATTAGAAGAAGCCATAGAATATGAAGTACCTTTTGACTTCTCATTTATAAATTCACTTACCTTTTTTCACAAAGATACAACTATGGAAGAGTTTATAAAAGAAGGGATTGAAAAAGGTCATAAGGGAATATTTTTTATTCAATCAGCAGAAAAAGCTTATAAGCTTTATGCAAAATATAAGAAATACTGTGTATTTAATTGCAGTGCTAACAATGGAAAATATTATGAATATGTTGACAAAGAGAAGATAAAGAATATCTTAATCAACCAACGATTTGAAGAACAATTTTTGATAACAACATCCTGCTTTGATGCTGGCATAAATATCATTGATAAAGATGTGAAGCATATTGTAATTGATATAGTTGATATTGGCTCTTTAATTCAATGTATGGGTAGAAAACGAATACAGGATGAAGAAGATAAAATTTATGTTTATATCAAGGTAATAAACAATCAGAAATTAGCTGGATTAAAAAGAAGCATGGAACAAAAAGTTGAGATGGCAGATTATTATATGCAAAATAATTATTCAGTAGAAAAGCTGATAGAACAATATCCAATGCAAAACGATGTAAATAATATTTTGTATGACGACCTCATGTATGATGAAAATAGAAATATAATTCCTAATTCATACACAAAAGCCATTAACGAACCTATGTATTTTAAGAAGAAAGAGGATATAGCAGACTATTCTATAATGCTTGAAAAATATGGGAAATTTGGATATTGCAAATATCTTGCTGCAACTTTTGGATTTATTGATAAAGAGACAGGGAGTTACACATACAGAATGATAAATGAAGAATATGAATTAGAGGACTATTTGGAAAAAATGGTAACGGATAATATGGTCTTACTACAATTAAGAGATAGAAGTGAGTTGATTAAAAAAATCAATGCAAAACAGAATGGGAAATTATTGAGAAAAGCAGCCACATTAAATCAAGTGTTGGAAGAAAGAGAGGTTGATTACAGAATCAAAGAATTTCCTACCACACGATATATTGAGGATTCTAAAGGCAACAAAAAGAAGAAAATATATAAGAGTGCATGGAAGATTGTAAGATTTTAAAATCACTTTTCCGAGGGCGGTTAATCTTACTGACGGTGTTTGAAAATGATTTTGACTACCCTATTTGGGTGTAAAGCTTATAATAGAAACTTCATCCAAAAAAGGTAGTCAAGAAAATTTTTTAGGGGGATTCTCTAATATATTATATTAGGAAAACTCACCCAAAATAAAAAATTACAACTGATAATAATTTTCGCTTGATTGGACTGACATATTGCGTAAGCAATGTGGCAGGACATATCAACGAAAAAGGCTGACAGATTAGATTGCGAACTTGTTTCGCAAGATAAGATGGCAGACTAACAGGGTGTGGGATGTTCCCACTAATATATTGTGTCACAGACAGTTGGTCAATCGCTTCTTACGAAGCTCATGCCCTTGTGTCCTTCTAAAGCAGTCCACAAATAATATTTTTTTTAACTCCATTTTTATCAGTAAAATCAAGGGCTTGAGGGCATTTTTTAGGGTGAAAAATCATTCAATTTATCACTATATATATATTATATAAAGTGTACCCTTTGTCAAGGACACTATGACTTTTTCCTTTTCAGATTTC
>ERZ833822.138-NODE-138-length-88837-cov-6.705402_pt1 | contig 88837 bp, 68 predicted proteins | sample MGYA00519913_ERZ833822 | MGnify/ENA primary metagenome ERZ833822 (study PRJEB31850, sample SAMEA3708746) | human gut metagenome | biome: human gut; feature: human-associated habitat; material: faeces | place: China | collected 2014 ... | reverse complement strand
TAAGTTTACTGTAAACTTTTTTCAGGACAATACATTATGGTTGCTCTACCCTTTCGCTATATCATGAACATAGCATGGACATGGCAACTACATAACATGAACACTGACGGGTGTATATGCTCTGTTTGTGTTGTGTTGGAATTTCGTTGCTGCCTGCGGGAAGGGATAGAGAAGGGATTAGCAGGAGACAGGCCTTCCCTCGTGTGAGGGGAAGTTTGTAACACTCGACGTGTTTTTATACTCGAAAAAGTAAATCCATGGAAGTAAATCTAAGGAAAAGTAAGCGTGATTTAACCGTAAAATAATCGAGAAGATACCCCTTATTCGTTGCTCATCCGGAGCTTATTCAGTGCTTCTCCTGTCCGGACTGCATGAGCCACGAGTAGGCTCTGCATCAACTTCGAAAAAGAGGTACCTTCTCTCCTAATTCTCGGTAGGATTACCATTACTTCTTTTTATTAATAAACTCGTGTATAATTCCCTACTTTATTATAATAAGTTGTGTGTATTCAGGTATTCTGCAATTTGTACGGCATTCGTGGCGGCACCCTTGCGTAGATTGTCGGAAACAACCCATAGGTTAAGGCTGTTGGGTTGTGAGAAATCACGACGTAAGCGGCCCACGAAGACCTCGTCTTTCTCGTTTGCGGTGATGGCCATCGGGTAGAGGTTCTGGGCAGGATCGTCCTGTACGATAATACCCTCCGAATGGGCTAAGAGTTCCCGAAGTTCGTTAAGGTCGTAGTCCTGTTTAAATTCGATGTTTACACTCTCGGAATGTCCGCCCATGACGGGAACCCGTACGGCTGTGGCGGTCACTTTTATCGTGTCGTCTCCTAGTATTTTACACGTTTCGTTAACCAGTTTCATTTCTTCTTTCGTGTACCCGTTGTCGGTGAATGAATCGCAATGGGGCAGGCAATTCCGATCAATCTGGTGGGCGTATGCTTTTTTCACGTCCCGACCTTCTCGTTCACCTTCAAGCTGGTTAATACCTTTTAGGCCGCTTCCGGTTACGGATTGATACGTGGAGACAACAACCCGTTTGATCCCGTATTTCTTATGAAGGGGAGCCAAAGCTACCAGCAACTGTATGGTGGAGCAGTTTGGGTTAGCGATAATTTTGTCTTCTTTGGTTAATACATTTGCGTTAATCTCGGGAATTACCAGTTTTTTGGTCGGGTCCATTCGCCAAGCAGACGAGTTGTCTACCACGGTGATACCGGCCGAGGCGAATTGAGGTGCCCATTCTAGTGAAGTGTCTCCTCCGGCAGAGAAAATAGCAAGTTGAGGTTTCATGTTGATTGCGTCCTGCATACCCATGACTTTGTAGTTTTTCCCCTTGAAGGAGATTTCTTTGCCTACCGAACGCTCGCTGGCTACCGGTATTAACTCTGTTACCGGGAAGTTTCTTTCTTCCAGAACTTGCAACATTTTTCTTCCAACTAATCCTGTTGCTCCTACTACTGCTACTTTCATTGTGTGTAATTTGATTTAATGATCAGATACCTTTTCTTGGTATCTTTTTATGAGTTAGGTTATATTAACGCCTCAAAAGTAGTGAATAAGCCTTGCTTGAGCAATAGGGATTTGTTATTTTTTCAACAAGTATACGGGATGTTAAATTTTCAACAAAAACGGGTTTGTGCGGTTGAAATCTAAAATCATTAAATCGAATGATCCATCCCTCTCTTGAGAATCATCTCTTTATCCTGTTTCTTCAAACCGACTTCGTAGTAGTTCACGGGTTGATCGTGGTCACCCAGGTACATACGCGGTCTTCTGGCAAATCCGGGATTGACAAGTGAATAAGAGGCATCGAAGTAAGGCGTGTTGATTTCTGCCATCTCCAATAAGGTGTGGAAGATGGAAGCATTTGATGAAATCGGGGCGTTACTATTGTAACGGGCCACTTCGTATTTCTCCGGTCTAGCTTCGATGTAGTTATCCGAGAACCACATCAGAAATGGGATATGTATTTGGTAGTAAGTCGGGATTGGCGAGGCGTGCAAAAATCTTTTCCGATTGTCGTCCAATAGATCTTCTCCGTGATCGGGGGAGTAGATCATGGTGGCATCAGCTCCCGAATTTTTTAATATCCCGATGAGGCTATGCAGGAAATAATCCGTGTACAAGATACTGTTATCGTAAGCATTGATCAGTTGATCCTTGTTTTTATATTCGACTTCCGTGGCATTTGCCGGCTGGAACTTGGCGAATTCTTCCGGATAACGTTCTTTATAATTAAAATGCGAGCCATAGGAGTGGAATACGATAAAGAGGTTTTCTTGCAATGAATCCACGTATTGTTGCAGCAGGGGAAGCATCTCCCCGTCAAACTTGTTGACCGTGATCAATCCCCCGTCTGCCTGTGGGCGCACGTTGATGTGAATATCTGCTTCTTCGGCGAAATAGTCTGTGAATGATCGGTTTGGGGTTTGGTTTGACAGGAATATGGTTTTAAATCCGGCCTCCTTGAATGCCGTCACGATACTTTTATGGGTGTATAAGTACTCGTAGTGACATGCATCGGCGGCGGATAAGATAAGGGGTACGCTTTTATGCGTGGTGTTGGATTGGGTTAGGGCATCTTTGTATAATACCAGGTTATCTTCTGTTTTTAACAACGGATTGGTTTCCCGATGATATCCCCATAGGTTCCAATTTTCGGCTCTTCCGGCCTCTCCGATGACCAGCACGTATATCTCCCGACGTTGGTGAACAGAGTCTCTGGAAGCTTCGTATGTGAAGTCTTTGGAGGTAATCGGATAGTTCATGCTGCGGTTCCATTTCACGCAAGCATAATATAAATTGTACATCACGTTTGCCGGGTATATATCTGTTTTTACCTCGTAAGAGTTGTCCCTGTGTTTTTCAAAAGCAACGAGCCCGGAGCCGATGATAAAGAGGATAATGCCCCATGTGATCATGTGTTTGCGGAATACGGCGGTGCGTCTTACCTTGTGGTGTACGGCAATGGATGCCAGTGCGATGACTGGAATGTATAGGACGCATACGATAATGATGGAGGGCCATATGTTTCCCAATAATTCTCCTGCTTCGGAAGCGTTCGTGGTCGGTAGGTTCAAGAACATATCGACGGCGATTACCGATTCCCCGAAAAGATAGAATAGTACAAGTTGAAAGGCGTGTAGGATAAGTACGGGAATAAGTATTAGTTGCATGATGCCTGCCCGTTTGAACAGGGAAAAGACGATCATGTAGATACTTAGCGGTACTAAAACTAAGATAAGTTTACCTAATCCGGAAAGCGGTTCCGTGAACAATAAACAAAAGTTCGGGACTAAATTTAATGCGATAAAGAGCCAGAATAGTAATTTTGGCTTTTTCACGAAATTCACAACCCCTCTAGAAAGCTTCGTTAATACCGAAGTAGAATGCACTGACGCCTTTACCGAATCCATAATCTAATCTTACGTTTACTCTGTTTTTAAATTCCCAACGATAGCCTATCCCGTACGTGGGTAAGGTTTGGTCCCATTTAAATTTGTCCGTGTCCGGGAACACGTTTCCCGCACCTCCCCATACCGCAATACCGTGGCGGTTATATATTTTTTGGCGGTATTCCACCTGAAATTGGATCAAATCGTTATCCCTGTATCGTCCCTCGTAATATCCTCTCATGCTGTATGAACCTCCCATGAGGGCAACCATGCTCCACGGGGTGTCTCCGTAATTGAATATACCTTGGATTTGGGAGGCCAAGATAGCTCCTTTCCACATTTTTTGGTAATACCTGAAATCTATGCTTGTGCGTTTGAAATCATGGTCATTCCCCAAAAACTCAGGAAAAAATTGTTGCTCGAATTGCGCGAAGAAACCTTTTGACGGGTTAGGAATAAAATCTCTCGAATCGTAGGAGATTACTAGACCTGGACCGAATGAGGCAACATTTTTTTTCTCCCCGTTAAGGAATGAAATATCGTCAAAGTCTTTCACGGAAACATTTCGGAACATGAGGTTTGCTCCGGCGTACAAGTTTTGGGCGAGTCTGTACAGGAATTCCACTTTTACTTGTTGTTCAAGCCTTTTGTAATTCGTGCTATGATTCTCGTCTTTTGCGTTATCGTATCCGACCCCCCAATATTGGCTGGGAAATGAGAAAAAGTACATGTTAATGTTTGCCCGGAAACGATCTTTTGGGAAAATGGTATTTCCCCGGATACCTAAAAGGTAGAATCCCGTGGTCGTAATGTCTCCGTAGAGAGAAATGTTCGATGGGGAGATGGATTTATCTTCACGGTCAATGCGGTATAAGCCGGATGCAACGACACCGATTCCCAGTTTTGTATCGCTTGAGAAGTGGGGGCCCCCGATAATCGAGAAGTCAAATTTCTTTTCTTCTTTTACCTTATTTGATTGTTGAAAATAGCGGTAAAAACGGTGAAAAAAACCATTCTTCAACGTGTCGGTTGTATTATTTGACGAATCTCTAGCCACGAGATTCTCCGCCATGATGTCATGCAACGGGATAAACAAAAGAATACATAACGACAAAGCACGTGTTATTCGTTGAATCATATAATTAATCTGTATAAACGTTTGTAATCATTCATCTTGCGTCTTTTTGTACGCAATATCTATGCCAATTGTTTTGATCGTAAAAGGAATCTATTTTGAGTTTTGAAGACATTGTTTGTTATTATTTAAAAATGTTATTATATTCGCTTTATAATTAGTCTGTGTTCATGGGTGGAGATGAGAATTGTACTATAAGATGGTTGAAAGAGAATTATTCTGAACATTTTGAGCGTTTGTATAAGATGATGTATAAACGCTTATATCTTTTTGCTCGAAATTTTTTGATGGATGAGGAATTGGCTGATGATATTGTGCAAGAAGTTTTTGTCGGATTGTGGACGAAAGGGAAAATGATGAAGCTGGATATTCCATTGGAGCGATATTTGTTTACTTCTGTTAGAAATCTTTGTATTGATCATCATCGAAAGTTGAATATTGTGGACCGATATCAGAGGCATTTGCTGGAGACGGAGGCTTTCGTGATATTTCCTTATGAAGAGGGAGAGTCGGAGCGGGAGCTTCGGATGAAACGTGTTTTTGCGGAGTTACCGGACATGCAACGACAAGTGTTAGTGTTAAGTGTCGTGGAGGGTTTGAAATACCGTGAAGTTGCTGAACGTTTAAAGATATCGGAGGGAACTGTGCATACGCATATCAAGCGTGCTTACAAGTATATTAAGGAGCATTTGCTTTCTTTGTTGTTGTTTGTGTTACTTGTTTTTAAATGGTGATATATGGTAGGAGTAAAAAAATTGTTTATCATGTACCCCGAAATGAAAATGAGTTCGTTTCTCTTGTAGAATTACTATGCGAAATTGAGAAGTTATGATACAGATAGAGTGGGATATTATAGAGAAAAAGTTGCAAGGGAAATTGACTCTGGAAGAAGAGAGGCTTTTCGACACGTGGCGGTCGGAGACTAGTGTTAATGACGATTATTTTCGTAAGATAGAGAAGTTTTACCGGGAAAACGGGTTTGTGAAAGAGGTGTGGGATGAGGATATGGAGGTTTCTTGGGATAGGTTGCAAGGACGGTTGAAACGAGATTTGCGACCGAAGAGAAAGTTGGGGTGGTATTGGGCGGCATCGGGAGTGGTAGCCTGCCTTGTATTGGGAATGGTTTGGTTTATGATGATGCGCCAACAAATGGTACCGGAGAGGGATAGCCGTGTTATTATGGCGGGGTCGGCTAAGGCTATATTGACATTGTCTTCCGGAGTACAGGTGGAGCTGGCAAGTGATACAAGTGAGATTGACGAGGTTGCGGCTAAAATTGTTAATTCGGGGAGAGAGGTGAGTTATGAAATACAGGATAGTGGTGTGGTGGCAACGCCTGTATACAATAAAGTGGAGACTCCGAAAGGTGGTGAATATTGCGTTACGTTGGCAGATGGAACAAAGGTGTATTTGGGGGCGATGAGTAGTATTCGTTTCCCGGTACAGTTTGATGGTGAGAAACGGAGGGTGGAGGTTTTCGGTGAAGCGTATTTCGATGTAACCTGGGATCCAGAACATCCTTTTGTGGTGACGGTGGATGGCATGGAAGTGGAGGTTTTAGGGACTTCGTTTAACGTGCGTAGTTATGCGGACGAGCAGAATATGGAGGTTACTTTGGTTTTGGGAAAGGTGAAGGTGGTTAAAGAAGGACATAGTTGTGTGTTAGTGCCAAACGAGCAGGCGGTGTGGAACAAGCGAACGGATGAACTAAGCTTCATGCCGGTGGATATTGAACCGTTTGTGGCTTGGAAAAGTGGTAAGTTGAATATTCGTAATCAACGGTTGGAAGATATTTTGCTTCGTTTGTGTAAGTGGTATGATATACAAGTGTTTTTTGTTAACGAGGAGGCAAAAGATGTGCGTTTTTATGCGAATATGGATCGATATGGGGATTTGAACGAGTTGTTGAAGAAGTTTGAATTGACAGAACAGGTGAGGTTTGAAATTGAAGGGAATGTGGTGAGAGTATATTCGTTGAGGTAGTTTTATTTTTATACATGTTTTTATTTTTGAAGAGAAAATATATAATTATTGTACCCAGATTTTTCTTTTTGTTCGTTATGGTATAAAATAGATTTTTTTATATCGTAACTTAAGTCAATAAAATTATGAAAAAATGTCAACTGTTTTTTTGGATGATGATTTTAGGAGTGTTGGTGGTTGCGTGTAATAATGTAGTGGAAGATACTGGATCTAAGGATGTTGATATTCCTCCAGGAGAGACCTACACGGCGCAGGGGAAGTATCATTTGAATGTAGTTTATTTTATTCCGTCTGATTTGGATACATTGCCTCTTTGGCATAAGCGATTATCGAAGATCACGTTGTATGCTCAAGAATTTTATCTACAAAGTATGAAAAGATATGGTTTTGAGAAAACTTTTAATTTAGAGGTAAATGATGATAATCCGGAGTATATAAGAATACGTTGTATTCGGAGTGATAAAAGTGTGACGGACTTAAAAACTTGTGGAGACATTACTCAAGAGGTAAGGGCTTATTTTAAGGGAAATCCGGCTGAATTGAATTCAAATCATTTTTTGGTGTATATTCCTCAATATGATCATTCTAGTGCGATAACGGGAGCTGCTATAGAGAAAATGAATGCTTCTTCGGATGTTTATGATTGTGGAATGTGTGTCTTTGGATATGATACGGAGACGTTTGATATACGCCATATTATTTCAGACCGTGCGAGGAAAAGATTTTTACCTTATTTGGGAGACTTATTGCAGGATTTAGGCAGTAGTTTTTTCTTGTTGCCTGCAGCGGAGAGAGCGTCAGATCCTTTTTATTCCATTATGGGAGATAATCTGAGTAAATTTATTGGTTTTGGGACGACTAAGGGAAATCCGGATAGTTTTAGATTATCAGCTTCGGATGCAATGTCCTTAAGTGAAATTCAAGTTTTTAATGATATAGATCGAGAATACTATCAAGAAAGACCGGAGGTAACGGTAGAAAAATGGGATTTGGAATTTCGAAATGATACGGTTTTTGTGGCTTGTGAATACAGAACGCCGGATGAAGTGGTTGGAATTATTATTTATAATGATTTATGGCGTTCATATACAGGAAATATATTTACTGATGAAGATCATTTATCTTCAACGTCATTGGCTAGTGCGAGGGATGCAATGCCTTATTTGATTGAGGATTATTTTATAGAACAATTGGATGGAGATTTGTATAGGGCATCAATAACTTTTCCATGGACAGATGTTCCAATAGCGTGGATTGCGACGAAAGAGGCTGAAATTCGTGCACGTTTTATTATGAAGGGCGGAACTTTCTATCCTCATACGGGGGATGTGAATATAAAAGGTGATGCTGCAATGCGCAGATCATTTTCATTGGATTGGTCAATAGGTGCTAAGCCTGATTTTTCTGTTCCGGATAGAGTGGTAGAATAGATGAATTAAAATTTTGTGTATGAGAAAAGTTATATTTGTATTAGGACTGTTGTTTTACAGTTCTGTGATAGTTTGTGCTCAGAAGTATGCAATAATAAAAGGTGCTGTTGAGGATCAATGGCTTAGTCAAGTGAATTTATTTAAAACAATAGATGGTCGGTTGGAGGTTTATGCAACTTCTAATGTGGCTTCTGATGGGAGTTTTGGTTTTTTGATAAAACCTGAAGAATCAGGCTTTTATTCTTTGGGACAGGACGATCGAATGAATTTTCCTGTATATATAGAAGAAGGTGATGAAGTGAATATTGTGTTGCGAGAAAATAAAGCTTCGTTGGTAGCTAAGAATACAAAAGAAAATATTCAGTTGTATAAATGGTTGGATTATGCTTATGACATTTGGTTTAGTTCTGTCTTTTTTGATAAGATACCTCCTACATATACTTATGAGAATTTTTTCCTAGATTTCGAGAAGTTCCTTGCTGGTTTGGCAGACTTGAAAGCGAATTTGAAGAGTGGTAATAATTCGTTTGATTCTTTGCTAAAAGAATGGATTGATTATTGTGTTGACTATTATGCGATCAATTTTTTGTATACACCGCGTCATAAACATCCTCAACATTCGGATTGGCCTGAATTTTATAATTCAATTATTCGTTCAGATAAATTCACGAATGAGAAAGTGCTTTCTTTTCCCAATGGAGTACGTATTCTTTCGTCTTATGCTGATTTTGCTTCTCATACACAATCGGAAGAGAATGCAAATGGACAATCTCGTGCTCAGATTGCTTTGAAAGTTTTGCAGAATGATCGCTTGAGGGGCGAATATGTAATAAATAGTTTGGCCCCTGGCTGGCGTACTTATGAGCAATATTTATCTTGTATGGAGATGTATGGAAAGTATTTAATAGCTCCATCGTTAAAAACACGAGCAGAAGTTATCGGAACTAAATTGTATGAAACACGAGAGGGTGGTATAGCTGCAGACTTTACTTATCCGGATATGAATGGGAAAAAGGTTTCTTTGTCGGATTTTAAAGGGAAAGTTGTATTGATAGATGTGTGGGCAACTTGGTGTGGTCCTTGTAAATATCAGATCCCTTATTTGAAAAGATTGGAAGAAGAGATGAGAGATTCTGATGTCGTTTTTCTCGGTGTATCCTTGGATGAGGGAAAGGATAAGCAGAAATGGTTAGATTTTATAAAAAAAGAGCAGTTAGGGGGAGTGCAATTACATGCTGAAGGATGGGGAAAAATTACGAAAGATTATAAAATAAAAGGGATCCCACATTTTATTGTGGTGGATCGAAAGGGGAATATTGTTTCGACAGATGCACCTCGGCCTTCTCAACCGGAATTGAAAGCAATTTTGGAAGCAGAATTGAAGAAATAGTAATAATAATAAAAGATTGAAAAATGTCACTTTTTAAGTGGCATTTTTTTATTTTTGAACAAATGAATTATTTCGTGTGAGGGGTAAAAAAAGTTAATCTTATGTACCCATAATTTTATGTAGGTTCGTTTGGATAATAGAATGTTGTAATAAATCAATGTTTAATTTACCAAATACGAATTTATGAAAGAATGTAAATTGAGTTATTTATTTTGGATACCTCCAAAATATTTAAAAATGTTACGAGCGATGAAGGTGGTTATTTTATTGTTATTTATTTGTTGCGGACAATTATCTGCTAATATGAAAGCTCAAGGGCAGAAGATCGATTTGCATGTAGAGCATAAATCACTTGTTGAAGTGATGGATATGCTTAAATTGAAATCTGGCTTCTCGTTTATTTATTCTGCTGAAGATGTGGAAAAAGTGACAGGAATAACAGTGAATGTCATGAAAAAGAATGTAGATGAGATTTTAGAATTAGTGTTAAAGGGAACTGGCTTGACGTACAAGGTGGAGGGAAATTTGATCGTTTTGAGGAAGATTTTACATGAGAAAAAAGAAGATAAACGTCGTTTGGTTACAGGAATTGTACTTGATACGGAACGAGATACGTTGCCTGGAGTGAATGTTTTAATAAAGGGAACTTCAGTTGGAGTTGTTACAGATTTGCATGGTAAATATAGTCTTTACCTTCCAGAAGGAGATGATGTCGTTGTGTTATGTTTTACATTTATAGGCAAGAGACCAAAAGAAGTCAAGTATTCGGGCCAAAAGGTTATAAATGTGATCTTGGAGGATGAGAATATGGAAATGGAAGAGGTTGTCGTTACCGGTTATCAAAAGATTGATAAACGTCATTTGACAAGTGCAGTTACGACTATTAAAGCAGAAGATATTATGATGCCGGGAGTTTCTACAATAGATAAGATGTTGGAAGGGCATGTTCCCGGAATGATCTTCATGCAAAATTCTGGTCAGGTAGGAGCAACACCTCGATTAAGAATTCGGGGGACTTCTACGATTTTAGGTACGCAGGAGCCATTGTGGGTGGTAGATGGTATTATTCAAACGGATCCGGTAAATCTGAGTCCAGATCAAATCAATGATTTGGATTTTGTGAATTTACTCGGAAATGCAATTGGTGGTTTGAATCCGAATGACATAGAACAAATTGATATTTTGAAGGATGCTTCTGCTACGGCGTTGTATGGAACTCGGGCAGCGAACGGTGTTATTGTTATTACGACAAAAAAAGGTAAACCTGGGCCTCCTTCAATATCTTATAACGTATCTGGGTCTTATTCTAGACGTCCGCGTTATACGGATAGGGCGGTAAACGTGATGAACTCGGTGGAGAGGATTGATTTTTCAAGGGAGATTGTAGAAAAAGGATTGGAAAATATGCTTATTGATTCTTGGGTTGGTTATGAAGGGGCGATGATTGATTATATGAAAGGTAAGATTAATTTTGAAGAGTTTCAACGTCAGGTTTCTTTGTATGAATCCGTGAATACAGATTGGTTTGATATTATTTGTCGGGATGTTTTTTCTCATAGTCATACTTTAAGTTTATCGGGAGGAAGTTCGAATGTGAGATATTATGCTTCCGTGAGATATAATAAAGAAAATGGTGTTTTACGTAAAGAATCGGGAGACCAATATAATGCGAATGTGAAAGTAACGCTAAATCAAGGGAATTTTACGGGTTCATTCAGTTTGAATGGTAATATTCGGGAGAGTAAATATACACCTTCCGAACTAAAGTTGTTGGATTATGCATATAATACAACTAGAGCGTTACCGGCGTATAATGAGGATGGGAGTTTATGGTTTTATGATAGAAATGCATCGTATAGTCAAACTTTTCTTCCCTTTAATATTTTGCATGAACGGGATGAGAGCTATAATACGATAGATGGAAACGGGATGACTTTTAATATGCAATTAGGTTATCTTTTTTTGAAGTCTTTAAAAACAGAATTTACATTGGGATATACAGTAAATGATACACAACAAGAGACTTATTATAGTGAGGATTCATTTTATGCTACTAATTTAAGGTACGAAAGAAATGGTAAACCAGATGAGGAACATAGTATATTACCATACGGTGGCGAATTGAGATTGGATGACACGAAGAATAGGAGTTTGACGGTACGTGGGCAATTAAACTTTAATAGATTTATAGATAAAGATAATATTCATTTACTTTCAATTGCTATTGGAGGAGAAGCATCTTCTACCAAGTATGAGGGATATTCTCAAACTCGTCGAGGATATTTGCCGGAACGTGGCTTGTTATTTACACAAGTAGATGTGGGAAAATATCCTGCCTATGGTAGTTGGTTAGCTACGGATGCAGGTGCATTGGGAAGGCGTAAAGAGCAAATAACTAATATGGTTTCTGGATATGCAACGATATCATATAGTTATAAAAATGATTTTACATTGAATACAAATATGCGAATAGATGCTTCCAATAAATTTGGAGATAAATCAAATGATAAATTATTACCTATTTGGTCTGTTTCTGGAGTATGGAATATGAAAGAAAATATTTTGAAAAATGTAAGTGGATTAGATATGCTTTCTCTACGTGCCTCTTTCGGTTTTCAAGGAAATATGTTAGATAATATTACACCGGAATTAGTAATTAAACAAGGAGGAATTCATCCAATTTTTGAAGAATACGAATCAACGGTTCACACTTTCCCAAATCCATATCTAAAATGGGAGAAAACTGCATCATTCAATACAAGTCTTGACTTTTCATTCTTCAACAAGAAAATATGCGGATCATTGTCTTATTATTACAAAAAAACGAAAGATGCATTCTTGACCAAAGATGTGTCTATCGTTAATGGAATACATACGTATACGGTGAATAAAGGAACGTTGGAAAATCAGGGTTTCGATATCAGTTTTAATTTTATTCCAGTGAATTCATTAAGTGGGGGGAATGGGAAAGGTTTTCGCTGGATATGTGATCCGCAAATTGGACAGGTGTTAAATAAATTGATAGATAAAGCGATAGAGGGGAAAAATCAGGTGTTGCATGATACTTATACGTATTTTGATTATTTGGATGGTAAAGTACAGGTCGTTGGACGTCCGCTAAATTCATTTTATTCATACACATTTGAAGGATTATCTCCCGAGGATGGACGTCCTATGTTTGTTCGTACAGATGAAACTGAAACGTTTGATAAATATGCTTTGATGGAAGATAAACAAGAAGTATTTAGGACGGTTCTGGAGCATTCTGGGGTGAGAGTCCCTTTTATTCAAGGGGGCATAAATAATACGTTCTCCTATAATCGTTTTACGCTTACCATGAATCTTGCTTACAGTTTAGGCTCTAAAATACGATTGTTAAAATTGTATGGAGAAGATTTTAATATGGTATACAGTATTGCTCCGGCTCCTAATTCCAACGCACGTCGGGAATTTGTGAATCGTTGGAGAGGCAAAGGGGACGAAAAGTATACTAATATACCTGGACTTTTATCTAATGCTGAGTTTATGAAGACGCTTGAGCCTTGGTGGAGAGAAGAAGCGTTTGCTTTTGCTGATAATATTTGGCAAATGTACGATAATGCTGATATTCGAGTGGTTAGTGGAAATTATTTAAAGCTTCAATATTTAGCACTCCGTTATACATTTTCGAATGAACTATGTCGGAAATTGCATGTAAAACAATTGTCAATGTCTTTATCCGGAACAAATCTTTTCACATGGAGTCATAAAGCTTTGAAAGGGCAAGATCCAACCTCTCAATCAGGATCAGCTAAACAAATTAATTTGTCAATACGTCCTACATATACGTTGAACTTGAATGTAACTTTTTAAATCTATAAAATTATGAAGTTAAAATATATTTTTAGTATTATTGGGTTACTACTTTTAATTTCTTGTGGAAATTTTCTAGAGGAACAATCAAGCGATTTGAGATATGCGATCTCTTGTGAGGATTTAAATGAGCTTTTGGTTGGAGGGGCTTATATGAAACATGTAAGCAATGCGGACGGGAAAGCGTATAATTTGATTGTTAAAGGAGATAATGCTGAATATTTCCCATGGATACACGTGATAGATGATGATGCGGAAGAAGTAGTAAAAGGGGGAATTGAATCTGGTACTGAATCACCAAGGTCTCTTGTGGGATCATTTTATTATTGGGATAAAGATCCTTTTAATATGAAAGGTGTTTTTTATGATGATAATGTTTGGAATCGTTTGTATACTCATATTGGGGTGGTAAATGTTGTGCTGGAAAAAGCTGATGAATTTATGAATGATCCAGAGGAGTTAAGAAATCGTGTAAAGGGAGAGGCCTATTTTTTACGAGCAGCTTATTATTTCCTTTTAGTTAATTTCTATGCGAAACCTTATTCTGAAATTTCTTCTTCGACTGATCTAGGGGTACCATTAAAGGTGTATTCGCATATTGAAGATAAAAATTGGAAAAGATCTCCAGTTGATAGTGTTTATAGTCAGGTTGTTGCAGATTTGAATACTGCGATTAAATGCTTTGAAGGCTTACCAGTTAAATCTGTAAACAGGGCAAGTGAAGCGTCTGCCCTTGCATTGTTAAGTCGTGTGTATTGTTACATGGGGAAGTGGGAATTGGTGCCGGAATTATGTGATCGTGTAATGGAAATGGGATATTCTTTGGTAGAGTTGAACGGGCATCCAATTTTGGATAAACCTTTAGAAAATAGTTTTAATTCACAGAAATCTCCTGAGCTTATATTTACTCAAGGTTCATGTTGTATAAATGAGTTATTTACCACGACGTTAAATAATTGTCGATTGTATTTTGGCCCTTCTGCGGAATTATTGGAATCGTTTGATGAAAATGATTTACGTCTACAAGCATTTTTTATTCCTTCGAAAGCATCTGGTGCTACTCATGTTCCGGTGAAGTATAAACCATCTCGTGTAACGACGAATAAAATGGCAACAGGAGGGATGGTTTCAGATGTTTATTTGATTCGTTTGGCCGAAATCTATTTGAACAAAGCTGAAGCATTGGCCATGCAGGGGAAAGATGCTGAGGCAAGATTAGTTCTTCAAGACTTACGTAAAAAACGTTTTAAACCAGAAAATTTAACCTCTTTAGATCAATATTCTGGTGAAAAGTTAGTAGAATTTATACGGGAAGAGCGTCGACGGGAACTTTGTTTTGAGGGACATCGCTGGTTCGATTTGCGTAGATATGCAGTATGCCCAAAATACCCGATGGCAAAGGAAATTTATCACCCACATTACGATCCTCCGATGACGACAGGGGCAAACATGAATGGACGTTTGGTAGGTTATTATCATTTGCCGAAGTATCCGGATGGGAACTGGGTGTTGCCGATTCCCGGTTATGAAATTGAGCAGAATAATGGAGCGATGATTAATAATGAACGTATGGAGAGTAAATACATGGAATTATGAAAATAAATTATGTTTTTTTAGTATTGGCAGTGGTGCTATTATGTGCTTGTGAAAAAGATGATGAAGTACTTCCTACGTATAAAGATCGAGATTGGTTTGTACGTTTGGATTCTGATAACGAGTTGGATCACTACATATATGAGGTTTATACGGATATGGGTATTTCGATATTATATAGCGATACAGTAGGACAGGAGACGAGATATAATAATGGAGGAGAACCTTATACTTATTATCATACCTTAAAATTTGGATATAATCTTCAGACGTGGACTCCTCCTGGATCATATAAACAATCTTATGATCGGAAAGAAATTCTATGCGGGGCCAAAGTGCTTGGAGAGGAGATACTTCCTCTTATTCCAGAAAAGATGCGTTCAAGAGTTTATTTGTTAGCTAATTCTTTGGATATAAAATTGGGATATGGTAATTTACCAAATAAAGCAGCGTTCCGAGATTTGAATTTCACAATTATTGGACGACTGAACGATTTGGATACAATGTCTGTAGAGACAAAGAAAGATTATATTTGTGATGTAATAAGTGTTGATCAAGGGGCTTATTTACAAGAAATGTATAAGGATAAGTTAAAAACGTTTTACGATGTAACAGATAGTATGGAATACTATGGACAAAAGATGAATCAGTGGTATGGTCAATTATTTTATGGAATGACTAACGCCCCTGAAGAATTTGGTTTTTTACGTTGGCTAAAATTGGATGATAGAAATACGGCTTATACATTAGATCGGTTAACTGATTTAGAGTTGTTTATTGCTTTGATAACAAGAAGATCGAAAGAAGAAATTGAGGTGATGTATGCAGATTATCCTTGTGTGTTACAAAAATGTGAAGCAATACGAACTTTGCTAGAAAGTCTAGAGTGAGATGGTTTTGAAATATCCCCAAAATCATTTCAAAATTTTGGGGATATTTCAAAATAATTTTTTTGGAAAAAGGAAATGAGAAAAAGCACAATATATGTATTTATCTTCGTGTTTGTGTTCATTCCAATGATATTATTTGCCCAAAGTGCAAAAAATCGGATCCCTTTGAAATATGGAGCAATACGATTAGAAAAGCGTCAAGATGAAGCGATGAAACGTTTCCGAAGGAATCGTTTGGGAGCATTTATTCATTGGGGGCTTTATTCTATTCCTGGGGGAGAGTGGAAGGGTAAAATGTATATGGGAGCTGCAGAGTGGTTAAAAGAATGGGCTAAAGTATCTTCGAATGAATGGATGAGTTTGATGGAACAGTGGAATCCAACAGATTTCAATGCAATGCAATGGGCTAAAATGTTGAAAGAGATGGGGGTGAAGTATGTGAAAATTACAACTAAGCATCATGAAGGTTTCTGTTTATGGCCGAGTAAATATACAAAGTATACAGTGGCCAATACACCTTATCGAAAAGATTTATTGGGAGCAATGGTAAAAGCGTTTAACGAAGAGGGGATTGACGTTCATTTCTATTTTTCAGTAATGGATTGGAGTCATCCGGATTGGAGAAGTACTATTAAAACGAAAGAAGATAGTGTCGCATTTGTACGTTTTTTAAAGTTTACCGATAATCAATTAAGAGAGTTAGCAACTTCTTATCCTACTGTAAAAGATTTTTGGTTCGATGGTACTTGGGATAGTAGTGTCAAGGAGAATGCCTGGTGGACTGCTCATGTAGAACAGATGTTGAAGGAATTGGTGCCTGGAGTAACTGTGAATAGCCGGTTACGAGCAGATGAGTACGGGAGACGACATTTTGATAGTAATGGACAGCTAATGGGGGATTATGAGTCTGGGTATGAGCGTAGATTGCCGGATCCTGTGAAAGATTTGAAAGTAATACGATGGGATTGGGAAGCTTGTATGACATTGCCGGAGAATCAATGGGGATATCATAAGGATTGGTCGTTGAGTTATGTGAAGACTCCGTTAGAGGTCATTGAACATATTGTTCACGCTGTCTCAATGGGAGGTAATATGGTAGTTAATTTTGGTCCTTGCGCTGACGGTAACTTTCGAAATGAGGAAAAGATAATGATGGAAAGTGTAGGGGCGTGGATGAAAAAGTATGGGAAATGTGTGTATGGATGTGATTATGCCGGTTGGCAAAAACAGAATTGGGGATACTATACGAAGAATGAGAAAGATATTTATATGGTAGTGTTTAACGTTCCTTATTCTGGGTTATTGCTGGTAAAGACCTTAAAAGGAGTTGAAATCGAGAAGGCGATACTTTTGAATGGGGACGAGTTAAAGATAATCGAGCTTGGGCGTGAGGCCTATCACGTGAAAATGCCGGATGATGATCCGGGAGAACCATTTGTGATAAAGTTAGTCGTGAAGGAGAAAAAAGAGACGGTTGATAAGTATCGGGATGCTTTAATCTAAAGATGTGTTGTGCAATGAAAAGAGGGTTGTGTACGCTGATATTCTGTTTGGTTTTGGGCTTATTCACTATGGCTCGGGATGTTTTTACGTTTAATGATGGATGGCAGTTTAAAAAAGGGCCTTTCCCAGGAGATATAATGAAAGCTGTTGGGGTATGGGAGGGAATATGGGAAGAAGTAACACTGCCCCACACTTGGAATGCAAGAGATATGCAGGTGAAAGCTAATAATTTTTATCAAGGAGTAGGATATTATCGTAAGACATATATATTCCCTGCAGAATGGCATGAGAAACGGTTGTATTTTCGGTTCGAGGGTGTTGGAGCCTGTTGTGAGGTATATGTTAATGGTCGGCTCGTAGGAACGCATCGGGGGGCTTATTCTGCTTTTGTTGTGGAAATACAAGAGGAGGTCAAGTTTGGGGAGAGTAATGAGATTATTGTTAAAGTTGATAATTCTATGCGGCTGGATGTGATACCGGTGAATCATAATTTATTTGGAGTATACGGGGGGATTTATCGTCCGGTGTCGTTAATTGTTACGGAAAGGTATAATATCGCTGTAACTGATCATGCGTCTCCGGGTGTATATATCACACAGAAAAATATTTCACAGAACTCTGCGGATATTTGTGTGCAGGTGAAGCTAGATAATGTGACATTTCAATCGGTTCCGGTGGTGTTGGAAACAGCGATTTATGATCAGGTTGGTAAGCAAGTGGGTGTACAACAACATGCATTCGAATTGTCCCCGCAGGGAATACAGAAGCGTGAGTGTCTGTTTAGAATAAAACGTCCGCATTTGTGGCATGGGAGGAAGAATCCTTATTTGTATCGAGTAGTGTGTCGTTTGTATCGAGACAACGAATTGGTAGATGAAGTTATACAGCCCTTGGGTATAAGGAAATATGAGATTGTGGCAGGAAAAGGATTTTATTTAAATGGAGAAAAGTATCCAATGTATGGGGTTACGCGACATCAAGATTGGTGGGGTGTGGGAAGTGCATTGACAAATGTTCAACATGATATTGATCTTGATATGATTATGGATATCGGAGCTACTACGGTACGTTTTGCTCATTATCAACAATCGGACTATGTTTATTCACGTTGTGATAGTTTAGGTTTGATTATTTGGGCGGAGATTCCTTTTGTAAATCGTGTTACGGGAATGGAATGGGAGAATGCACACAGTCAGTTACGGGAATTAATCCGGCAGAGTTTCAACCATCCTTCAATCTATGTATGGGGCCTGCATAACGAAGTTTATCATCCGCATTCGTACACGTCTTCGCTTACACGGTCTTTACATGATCTTGCTAAGACGGAAGACCCGGATCGGTTCACGGTTTCTGTTAACGGCTACGGATACATGGAACATCCCGTGAATATGAATGCGGACATTCAAGGAATGAATCGGTATTTCGGATGGTACGAGAAAAAAATAGAGGATATTGATAGTTGGATAGAGGGATTAGAAAAAGAATATCCTACACAAAGATTAATGCTTACGGAATATGGTGCTGATGCTAATCTCAAGCATCAAACGGAGTTTGTTGGCGAATCGTTGAATTGGACAAAGGAGTTTTATCCAGAAACTTTTCAGACGAAAACGCACGAATACCAATGGGGTGTGATAGCCAAACATCCTTATATTATAGCTTCTTATTTGTGGAATATGTTTGATTTTGCCTGTCCAATGTGGGAACGCGGAGGGGTGGCTGCACGAAATATGAAAGGATTAGTAACGTTTGATCGTACGATTAAAAAAGATGCTTATTTTTGGTATAAGGCCAATTGGACGGATAGCCCTGTCGTGTATTTGACTCAGCGGCGCAATTTTGATCGTGAGAGTCGTGAGACAAAAGTAACTGTTTATTCAAACGTGGGGATTCCTTCTGTGTATTTGAATGGGAAAAAGCTAGAGCATGTGCGGATGGGGTATACTGATGTGCATTACATTTTTGAAGAAGTCATTTTAGTTAAGGGTGAGAATATTCTGTATGCAGAAGTAATGGGTGTTGATGGGCAAAAATATTCGGACGAAATTAAATGGTATTATAACGGGGAGAAACGGAGGATAGTTGATAATAAAGAAAACAAGACTGAGCATTTTGGGTTTTAGATAATATGGGGTTGGATGATCATTAAAGAAAAATAGGGAAACGTTCTGTTAAGAATGCTTCGTTTATCGGTTTCGTGGAGCTCTGATAGGGTCCCCACGTTCTCATAGTAGTGGAACTCGTGTTGGCGGTTCGCCTGCATGAAACGATGTATTTCATCCGTGCATTGCGACAGTTTCATGATCACGACAACATGCCCGCTTGTAAGGAGTGAGTCCAGTTCTTCCGCCGTGACAATACCCGGTAGGACAACAAGCTTTTCTTCCTGTTTCACGATGTGGAGTCCGGAAATGGCTCCTGCCGCTATAAATGCCGGAACTCCCGCGATGGTGGTGATGGGGAATCCCATGGACGTGAGTTTGTCGAACATATAATTCACGGAAGAATAGAATCCCGAATCCCCCTCTGCCGTGATTGCGATATTTTTACCCGTGGAGACAAGGGCGGCAATTTCTGTACAGATGGCATCATACGTTTGGTTGGCTAACGTGCGGTCCTTGGACATGGGCACGTGAAAAAGCCGTACTTCTTTCATGCTGATCGGTAATGCTTGCAGGATGTCTCGTGAACGGGATTTTGTCTGTGTTCCCGGACAATATATAATATCCGCTTCCTGTAAAGCTTTTAATGCTTTCAACGTGATCAATTCCGGTTCTCCCGGTCCCAATGATACTCCTGATATTTTACCTTGCATGTCTAAATTTGTTTATAAAGTTTATGAACCTTATGAACTCTTTTTCTTCGTTGCAAAAGTCGTTAAAAAAGGGATAGCCTCAAAATAATATTTATATATTTGCAGGCGTCTTGGTGCTTCCATGTCGGAAGAAAAGGGAATCCGGTGAAATTCCGGGGCTGTCCCCGCAGCTGTAAAGTCATTTCCCGTCCGTACGGGCGGATCTTTTCGTAGAACCACTGGTGAAACCGGGAAGGGGAAAAGATGACAAGCCAGAAAACCTGCCAGATGATGCGATTAATTAATACTTTCGGAGGAAAAGAGATGAATGTAGTACGTTTGTTTTGTCTTTTATGTGTTTGTAGTGTTCTCTTTTGTTGTAAATCGGCTTCACGTAAGCAATCATCGGGTGGACAAAGAGCGAAAGAGAGAATTGATACCGTTTCCCGGGTGCCTATTAAATATGCCAAAGGTTTTTGGTTGGAAGATCGTGATGGATACATGGTGTTGAATATCAAAGATCCACAAGAGAGCAGTCATACTCATTATCAATATGCTTTGGTCCCTAGGGGAGTGACGATACGGACTCCGGAAAATATGCCGGTGGTACAGTTGCCCGTGCGGAGTGCCATTTGTATGACCTCTTTGCAGTTATCTAATTTTATCAAATTGGGGGCTATGGATCGGGTTGTGGGAATCACAAGTACCCGTTTCTTGTTTAACCCGGAGATGCGGAAAAGAGTGGAGGAGGGGAAAACGCTCCGTATTGGTATTGAAGGGAATTTTGACAACGAGGTCATCATGAGTATTAATCCCGACTTGATGTTGATTTCTCCGTTTAAGCGCGGGGGATATGATGCCGTGAAAGATATAGGCATTCCGTTGGTTCCTCACTTGGGTTACAAAGAGATGACCCCGTTAGGACAGGCCGAGTGGATCAAATTCGTGGGTTTGCTATTGGGTATGGAAGATGTGGCCAACCGGGAGTTTGACCGTATTGAGCAACGCTATAATTCTTTGAAAGCAATGGTGGGAGAGGTGAAACGTCGTCCTGTGGTGTTTAGTGGAGAATTAAGGGGTGGAGTATGGTATGCCGTGGGTGGTAAAAGTTTTCTGGCTCAATTGTTTCATGATGCGGGAGCGGATTATTTCCTGAAAGATGATCCCCGCTCCGGTGGAGTGACACTTGATTTTGAGACCGTGTATAATCAGGCGGAAAGTGCCGACTACTGGCGTATAGCGAATAGCTTTGCCGGGGAATATTGTTATGATGCGTTGAAAGCACAGGATGAACGTTACGCGGATTTCAAGGCCTTCAAAGAAAAACACGTGATTTATTGTAACATGAGGCAGAAACCATTTTACGAGAGCATGCCCGCTGAGCCGGAGATTGTCCTGGCGGATATGATCAAGGTATTTCACCCGGAAATCCTTCCCGATTACGAGCCGGTATATTACGATATTTTAAAGAACTGAACTGATGAAGAGAGGTAAGTACACGATACTCGTTTTTGTGATCACGGTATCCATTATCGTATTCTTGTTATTAAATCTATTGTTGGGATCGGTGTCTATCCCGTTCGGTTCCGTTTGGAATATCCTGACTGGAGGAGAGGAAGATCCGGTTGCCTGGCAGAATATCATACTGAAATCCCGTTTACCACAGGCATTGACGGCTCTGGTGGCAGGAGCCGGGTTGTCGATTAGCGGTTTGCAGATGCAGACGATTTTTCGTAATCCTTTAGCCGGCCCTTCCGTGTTGGGTATCAGTTCGGGGGCAAGCCTTGGAGTGGCGTTTGTGGTGCTGCTTTCCGGGCAGTTGGGAGGCGTGGCGTTGAGCCGTCTCGGTTTTATCGGGGAGGTTGCTTTGTCGGTTGCGGCGATCGTGGGGGCGTTGTCGGTGATGGGATTGATTGTCCTTGCTTCCCGAAAGGTGGCGGGTAGCGTGACTTTACTGATTATCGGGGTGATGATCGGGTATATCGCCAATGCCGTGATCGGGGTATTGAAATTTTTTAGCGTGGAAGAAGATATTAAGGCGTACGTGATCTGGGGATTGGGAAGTTTCGCTAGGGTGTCGGGAAACCAGATGATGTTGTTCGTGACAATTATGGCGGTCATCATTCCGTTATCGTTTTTGTTGATCAAACCGTTGAATTTATTGATGTTGGGAGACGGTTACGCGCGTAACCTGGGGTTGAATATCAACCGGGCCCGTGTGTGGGTAATCACTTGTGCCGGGGTACTGACTGCGATCGTGACGGCGTATTGCGGGCCGATTATTTTTTTGGGTTTGGCGGTACCTCATTTGTGTCGTGCTATTTTTCAGACATCCGATCATCGGGTGCTGATGCCGACTTCTATGCTTGTCGGTGCTTCGCTGGCATTGCTTTGTAATTTGATTGCCCGGTTGCCTGGATTTGAAGGGGCACTACCCGTGAATTCGGTGACGGCATTGGTCGGGGCTCCCGTCGTGGCCTCGGTGTTGTTTAGAAAGAGGAAACGGAAAGATGCTATTGAATTTTAGATTTGGGATTTCGATTGCCCAAGAAATCATAAATCATAATCGTAAATCATAATGGAGGATAAGAAACAGGCAACAATTCGGTTAAAGAATTTGGCTATCGGTTATAAGGCAAAGAACAACACGAAAGTGGTGGCAAGTGGTCTTTGTACGGAGATCAATAGCGGGGAACTGACCTGCTTGCTAGGAGCAAACGGGGTCGGTAAGTCCACGTTGTTACGTACGTTGTCTGCATTCCAGCCGAAATTGGATGGGGAAATTGATATTATGGACCGGGAGATCGGGACTTATTCCGATAAGGAGTTGTCTCGAACGATCGGGGTGGTGTTAACGGAAAAATGTGATGTCCGGAACATGACGGCCCGGGAACTGATCGAGATGGGGCGTAGTCCCTACACGGGTTTTTGGGGGACGTTGCACCGGGAAGACCGGGAAATTGTTGAACGGTCAATCTCTCTCGTGAAAATAGAGAATCTGGCGGATCGTATGGTTCATACGCTGAGTGACGGGGAACGCCAAAAGGTGATGATCGCTAAAGCATTGGCCCAGCAGACTCCCGTGATTTTTCTTGATGAACCCACGGCGTTTCTGGATTTCCCGAGTAAAGTGGAGATCATGCAATTGCTCCATCAGTTGACTCGCGAGACGGGCAAGACTATTTTTCTTTCTACTCATGACTTGGAACTAGCTTTACAGATTGCCGACAAGATTTGGCTTATGGATCGTCAGCATGGCATCACGATCGGCACCCCGGAGGATCTGGCTCTGGAAGGACATTTAAGCGGTTTTTTTGCCCGTAAAGGGATTGTCTTTGATATGGAAACGGGATTGTTTCGCGTGGAAAATCAATATTCATCCCAGGTTCGGCTTGTGGGGCATGGGCAAAAGTATGCTATGGTTCGGAAAGCGTTGCAGCGTAACGGTATTCTGGCAAACCGTAACGTGGTATCGGGTATATACGTGGAAACGGGTGATCTGACGACTTCGGGGTTCAGAATATGCCGGGAGGGAGAAGTTGTAGCCGAGGCAAAAACTATTGAAGAGCTTTTAGGGCAGTTAAAGAAAAATTCTTGAAAGAAACGGGATTTTGTATAAAAAAATAAGGCAGATCCTTATTCAGATCCGCCTTGCTTCTTTTGCGGTTGTACACTTTTCGGGATGTATGCACCCGGTTTATGTTTACCGGATGGAGATGTTCCCGTATCTCCTCTTCCCGCCGGGCTTTTCTCATGGCTTTGAGGTAGTCTGCCCGGGTAATCTTGAATTTATTTTTCATATTATACGTTTTAACGTGTTTCAAACCACGTGTTTTAATTTATCGCAAAGATAGTGTTTTAGAATGAAAGATCATTGCTTATTGGTTAAGACTGTTCCGGGATTAGCATGATATCCAGGGTGGCATGAGAAAGCAGCGGGCGGCAGACGGTCATGCAACGATCCACGAGCTGGGTAAAGAAGGCCGGGGTGTCGGCGAATAGTTCCCAAAGTTCACGGGCTAGAGTGATTTCGGCAACCCGGGCAATGTTTGTGGGGTGACAATGACTTTCTACTGCAAGGGAGGTAATAAAATCCCGGTTCATGACAACATTGCGGCTGTGGGTGTCAAGGTGTCCCTCTGCAAGTTTTACGGCTTTGCCAATCATGATTCCCATGGTAATATGGGTGATGCCTTCCTCGTTGGCAAGGCGAAGTGTATCCCCGATGTAGTTACCGTAGTGAATGAACGCTTGTGCCGGGAGATCGGGAAAGCGGGAACGGAGATAATTTTCACTTTTTGCCCCGGAATTGATTACGATGCTGGGACATCCGAGTGCTCGTGCGACTTGGATTTCTTTACGGATAGAGTTGACGAAAGCCTCGGAGGAGAAGGGGCGGACGATACCGGAAGTTCCGATGATGGAGATTCCCCCGGTAATACCCAGTCTCGGGTTGAATGTCTTTTTTGCCAGTTCGCTACCTCCCGGTACGGATATACGGACGGAGACGCCGGAATGAAGCCCGTGCGAGTGAAGCAGTTGTTCTATCTCGTTAGTAATCATGCGGCGGGGAGTCTGGTTAATGGCGGGTTCCCCGACGGGTATGCCGATTCCGGGCAGGGTGATCGTACCGACACCCTCACCGGGAAGGAATTGTATGCCGGGTTGGGTGGTTAGGGAAACGGTGGAAAGGACCGTGTAGCCATTCGTGACATCGGGATCATCGCCTGCGTCTTTGATGACCCCGCAAGTACAGTTGGAGTCGGTGAAAACACATGAACTGACGGGTAGAGTGACTGTTTCGCCATCGGGTAAGGTGATCGTGGCGGAGTGCTGTGTTTCTCGCGTGAGGAGTCCCTGTAACGCTGCACGGGTGGCCGCGGTGGCGCATGAGCCGGTGGTAAAGCCGCTGCGGAGGGGATAAAATCCCGGCAGAAGTCGCTCAACACGGTAGCGCAGACCGTGTTCACCGTTCACGGTATAAAAACTGTCCGGGAGGGGGGGGCGGCGGATGACGATTACCGGGATGCCGAGCTGGCGGGCAGCGGTAATCTTTTCCTCGTAGTATCCGGATTCCCCGCTTTCTTTGGTTAGAATGGCCCCGGGACGTAGTTGGCGGAACAGGGTTAGTTCGTCCTGTCCCTCCTGCCAGAAAAGGAGGTTTTCCGCGGGAAATCCAGCCCGGCGGGCAATCTCCCGGGAGTCGTCCCGGTCGAGTACACGGAAATGGCAGGGGTGTTTTTTCCAGTAACGTTGTAGTTTGGTTATGGTCTGGACCCCGGAAAGGGCCAACAGATCACGTATTTCGTGAGATTCGAGGTAATCAATGGCGTCATCGAAGGTGTCACACCACACGAGCGATTCGTCCCGTGGCGGGTAACGACGTTCGAGGCGTATGACGGGCAGATCCAGTTGTTCGGAGACGGTGGCCACGGTGGTGTGGAGCAAGGAGGCGAAAGGATGGGCGGCATCGATGATGAGGCGTATGTTGTGTGTCGAGCAGAATTCCGTCATGGCGTCACAATCCATGCCTCCCGCAACCCGTGTTCCATGCTTACATTCGATTTGCTGGGCATTACCACGGGTGGAATAGTAGTAGGGGCTACCTGCCTCGTCGAGTACTTTTACCGCTGTTCTTCCTTCTGTTGTTCCTCCGAAAATGAGAATCATGACGTTTTAATTTTAGATTTGACGATTGTAGATTTAACTCCCTCCCGGCTCCGCTGTACTCCCTCTATAAACAGAGGGAGAGTTGGATTACTCGCTGGTTTCGGGAATGGTTACCAGCTCCTCCTCTGTTTATAGAGGAGGTGGCAGCGGAGCTGACGGAGGAGTTTGTTGCATCCTTTCTGCCAGTGCTATCCTTATAGTTTCGAGTATATTTTCCAGTTGTTCAAAAACTAGCTTGTTTTCAAAACGGAGAGTACGGATTCCATGTTTTTGCCAAAGAGATTCCGTCCGGTGTTCATCATTATATTCACCATTGGGAGTGAAATGACTTGCCCCGTCTAATTCAATGCAAAGTCGGGCCTCTGGGCAATAGAAATCGAGAATATATGTTTCGATACTAAATTGTCTACGCCATCTTAAATTATTTATTTGTCGTCCCTTGAGGAATTTCCAAAGAGTCGCTTCCGCTGGTGTTCCGTGCAGACGTAGTTCCCTACGGGCGTCCCGTTGTTTTTTCGTGTTGTGGGTAATTTTGGGGTTTGTCATGGTTTATCTTTTATATTTAACTCCCTCCCGGCTCCGCCGTACTCCCTCTATAAACAGAGGGAGAGTTGGATTACTCACTGGTTTCGGGAAACTTTTAATTTTCAATTCTCCATTTTCAATTTCTAAACAGGTGCTTGAACTGGTGTGAATAGAGTTTCGACAGGCCTTGTCTGTTGTCGATGGCGTCACCCACGACGATCATGGTGGTGAGGGTGAGGTTGTTTTCTTTCACGATCTTCGCCAAGTCTTGCAATTCTCCCCGGTATATCCGTTCATCTCTCCACGTGAGATGATAGCAAGCGGCAACGGGCGTGGTTGGCGGGTAGTGCTGCATCAATTCGGATTGAACCTGATCAACGATAGAGGCACTGAGGAAGATGCACATCGTGCTTTGTGAACGGGCGAGCAAGTGTAACTTCTCTTTTTCCGGCATGGGGGTACGGCCTTCTCCGCGGGTGAGGATGATGGTCTGCACTTTTTCCGGGATGGTAAACTGGGACTGTAAGGCGGCGGCGGCAGCGAGGAAGGAGGATATCCCCGGTGTGATGTGGTAATCCATCCCGTATTCGTCGAAGAATGCCATTTGCTCCTGTATTGCTCCGTATATGCAGGGATCTCCGGTGTGGAGACGGACGATGAAAAGTCCCTTGTCGTAAAATTCTTTCATCAAAGTGAATTGTTCCTCCAAAGTCATGGAAGCAGAACTGCGAACCGTTGCTCCGGGCTTGGCGTAGTACGTGAGTTCCACGGGGACGAGACTGCCGGCGTAGAGGATGAGATCGGCTTGTTCGAGGAAGTGCTTGCCTTTAACGGAGATCAGTTCCGGGTCCCCGGGGCCGGCTCCGACGATCTCGATGAATCCCCGGCGTTCGGCAGTGCGATTCATGGCAACGGCAAAGGTAAAGTCATTGCCCTCGCTGAGTTTACCTTTCTGTTTTTCAAGGAGCAGTCGGGTGTTCCCGGTAGATTTTAGGGCAGCAGCCTCGGCGACGCTGGGGGAAGAAGTTACTTCACGTACTTTCTCCGAGGGGTTGGGAACGTTGATGTCCCGGAGTTCGTCGGGCGAGTACGAGTCCATTGAAAGTCTTAAACTGTGTGTAAGAAGGTCGACAACAGGTTCATCCTTTTTGATGTCAATTGTTGCGAGGTTGGTAAGGCTGGTGGGTGAGATGCCTGCCTCGATGAGACGTGCGGTGATGTATTCCCGTATACCCGACGGGTCACAGTTCTCCCGACACCCAAAACCTAGAGAAAGCACGTGTGGGCGATAGTAGAGGGTTGGGATTGTGACGGGGTAGATGAAGGGACTGACGATGATCAGGGCCTCGTAACGATTCTGGTCTATTTCCTGAAAGGAATTGTAAATGTCGACGTGAGGCGGTGCCGTACGTTCAAGGTTTCTGGTTCCGCTATCTTGGACGTCTAGGAGTAGGGCCACGGGGCGACGGTTGACGAACTTGTAGATGATTTCATTCATCGGCCCGACGGGTTCTGCCTCCCACCCCTCGAATCTTTCATGAATGGTGTCAAGAGCCCAAAGATCGTTGTTGTCGCTTTGGGTCGTGATGACGGGGAATGCCCCAAGTATGGAGGCAAGCCTGCGGGTGAGTTCGTTGGCTCCTCCAACGTGTCCGGAGAGGACGGAGATAACGTGTTTGCCCGTGGAGTCGATGTTGACGACGGCGGGATCCGTGTACTTGGATTGGATGCAGGGGGCGATGGCCCGGACACAGATGCCGAGAGCGCCGATGAAGATGAGAGCTTCATAACGGGTAAAATTGGCGGCGACAAAGGCCGGGATCGAGTCGATGGAGGTACAGGGATTTTCCTGTCCTTCGCCCGCGTAGAATAGTTCTGTTTCGGGAAGTTCCCGGTGTATGATAAGGGCCGGAGCTACTCCTTGATGAGATGCTATGATGATGGCTATTTTTTTCATGGGATTATATTCTTTGTGCTTTCATGATTACTATGGGGTTGTGGTCGTCAATGGTCACGTGTTGGGTGCTGACGAGGGTAAACCCGTGTTGTTTCACAGTTTCGGCGAATAATTCCTGGCTTTGCTTGGAGACGGAATTGAAGACGATAATTCCGTTCGGGAGCAGGTGTTTGCTGATTTTCCGGACGATTTGATCCATGTGACCGCCATGCCCGCCGATGAATACGGCGTCGGGGACGGGAAGGTCGTCTAGTTCAGCCTGCAAAAAGTCTCCGATGCGGGTGATGATGCCGGGCGTTCCGAAACGGGTGGCGTTGATTTCCATGAGGCGTTCACCCTCGGGGCGTTGCTCGAAAGCCACGACGTGCAGGTGAGGGAACTGGAGTTTCGCCTCGATGGAGACGGAACCGGTGCAGAACCCAATGTCCCACAGGGTTTGATAACGACGAAGGTCCAGTTGTGCCAGCGTGAGCAGGCGGATCGGGGCTTTCGTGATCATGTTGGCACGTCCGTCGAGCAGTTCGAAGTCTCTTTCGGGGATGCCGAAATGACGTTGCCGTTCGTACGTGCGGTGGAGAATGAGGCAGTTCGGGTGGCGGAAGGTGAGGGCCGTGGCATCATCGGGAACGAGGATGCGGACGGTTTCGGTGGCGCTGCCGAGGGCCTCGCCGACGTACATGATGTAGTTGTCGTACCCGTAACGGAGCATACGTTCGGCGATGGTGGCCGGAGTGTGTTCCCGGTCGGTAAGCACGCCGATCTTCTCCTGTCCCTCGATGAGCGCCCGGTCGAACTCGTGCCACGGTCTCCCGGTGAGGGAAACGACGTGCATATCATGGTAGGGGAGCAGGATGCGGTGGGCCAATGTCTGTAACGAGTTGAACGTGGGGATCAAGGTGATCTTGGCGTCGGGTAAACGTTTGAGTACCGTGTTGGCGAAACCGAAAAAGAGAGGGTCACCGGAGGCGAAAACAACGATGTCCGGGTGGTTCTCGTACTGGTGGAACACGTCATCCAGCGGAACGGAGATATCGATCCAGAGGTGATCCTCCGGCAGATAATCACGCATGATCTCGTGGTGCCTTTTCCCCCCGGAAAAAATGTGATGCGTGACGATGGCCGCCCGGGCTTGTTCCGGTAATTCGGGATGATCCTTGTCGTCAATACCGATGATGGTGAAGTTATTCATTTTAGATTTAATAATTTTAGATTCCAGCCGCACGGGGCCTTGCTAATTTTAGATTTTAAATTTTAGATTTCCACCCACTAAATCACCCCTTCTAGATTTACTGCATTCAACTTTTATCTTCCAAGAGGGTCGTCTTTTTCATTTTCAATTTTCAATTCTCCATTTTCAATTCCTCAAAGGTCTCTTCCCGGTCGTAGCTGCGCGGCGTCATCGAAACAAAGGATGGCGTTGACGAGGGTGGCGGCTAGATTGCTACCTCCCTTGCGCCCTTCGATAACGAGCTTGGGTAGACGGGTGAAAGATTTCAGCATATGTTTGGATTCCCGAACGTTGACAAAACCGACGGGCGCACCGATAACACCGACTGGATGGGCCTTATCCTGGCGCATGAGTTTGCATAGTTCCATGAGGGCCGTGGGGGCGTTACCGAAAACGTAGAGTGCTTCGGGATGTTCTTCCACGGCAAGGCGTATGCCGGCTTGTGTGCGGGTGATTTTGAGACGGGATGCCATTTCTACTACACGAGGATCGTCAAGGTAGCATTTGACTTCAATGCCGAGGCGTTCGAGGGCTCCCTTGCGGATTCCGGAGGCAGCCATAGTGACGTCGGTTACTATCATGCGTACCTTGCCATCGTGTAGGGCAGTATGGAGAGTTTCCACGGCGTCATTGTCGGTGTAGAGAATGTTCTCCATGTCGAAGTCGGCAGTGGTGTGGATAGCGTGTAACAGCGCCCATTTACGGCCGAGGGGGATGTTTTTGTCCCTTAGTTCGGATTCGATGGTACGGAAACTGCGCATCATGATTTCTTGTCCGATACCGACGTTCTCGGTCGATTGTTCCCGGTAGTAACCGCGGGGAGTGATGATCTTGTCATTCCACGTGTAGGACTGAGAGTTTCCAATGATTACGATCGTGAACATGTCGATTTCTTCCGGGTTGAAATCATGTAGTGTCGTGATCTTAATTTCTTGTTCTTCACGTCCGGCTTGGCGGATGTACCCAACGGGAGTTTCCGGTTGGCGGTGTTTGAGGAATAATTCTTTCAAGCGATAGAGTTGCCAGTAGCGTCCCTCGCTTTTGGGGTTGTAGACAGCGGTTACGAAGTCGGCGGATGCGGCAGCTTCAATCCGGCGTTCGATCTTTTCCCACGGGGTCATCAAGTCTGACAGGGAGATAATGCAAAAGTCATGCCCGATAGGGGCTCCCAGTAACGCGGCTCCTTTTTGAAAGGCGCTGATCCCGGGAAGGATTTCTACCTCAACATCACTTGCTTTGTCCCGTTTCATTTCGAGAACGAGGGGTGCCATACCGTATATTCCGGCGTCTCCGGAGCTGACAACACAAACTGTACGTCCTTGTTCTGCATACTCGAAGGCAAGGGCTGCCCGGTCTTTTTCTTTTTTCATCCCGGTATCGATACACACCGTTTCAGGGCGGACAATGGACCGGATGAAGTTAAAGTAATATTTGTAACCCACCACAACGTCCGACTGCATGATGGCTGTCCGTACGGCTGGGGTAATGTCTTCTTCGCTACCCGGCCCGATGCCGGCAACATATATTTTTCCGTGTTTCATAACGTGTGACTTTATTTGTGACAAAGTTACTTATTTAGTTTGTAAAGTTTATAAAGTGTGGACTCCAAACACGAGAAAGTGTCAAAATTCATGTTCAAACACCCTCCCGGCAATTCATTTTAGATTTTAAATTCCAGTTGCATAGGGCTAATGCTTTGACTACCCCCTCTAACTCCCCCTTACACAGGGGGAGGATGTGCTACATTGTTATATTGTAATGCTTTCTCGCGTTTGTTTCTCCCCCTGTGCAAGGGGGAGCCAGAGGGGGTAGTTTTTCCATTCTAAATTCTACATTTTATCAATCGGATAATGTATTTCACCGAAAGTACGATTCCCGTGAAGGAGACAATTGCTCCGCCAAGAAGAAGGGTCCAAATGACCACGGTCCATAGTGCGGGACGCTCGACGAGAAATTTGATGTCAAGGGTGTGAAGACCACGGTAGAGCCAGCGTTTCCAGCGTCCGTTGGTGTCGTAGTGAACGGGGCGGAAAGATTCAAGGTTATAGTAATAACAGTCCTTTGCCTCGTTGTCGAGCGTGACCTTGTAGACGGGGAGCGGTAGAGGACGACGACGGGATATGTAGTAGTTGTCGTACTCGTTCATCTTGGTGATGGAGTAGGTGGTCGAGTCCCCGACGAGGCGTTTGGCGGCAGCGAGTATCATCTCTTCCGTGATGCGGAAAGGACGAATCGTGTCAGCGGAGGCGTCCAAGGTCACTTCTTTGCTAACCGTGCGGAGACGGTAGAGGGGAAGACCTTGGTAGTGGGTCCACTCGATGGTTTTGACAGGATCATCCGGCGTGGCTGTGAGTGCGATGGCTTTTCGATAGTCCAAGACATAGCTGGCAGGTGATGGGGCTTGTCTTTCGGCTGGGCTTTGGCGGAATCCGCTGGAGTCCTGTTTGCCGAAAAGCCACGAGGGGAGTGGGGCCATGGACATGTAACCGCTCAGTATCCACGTGAAGATGAATATACCGAAGAAGAAACCCGTGACGTGGTGCCATTTGAACCACCGTTTCTTATACGGAGAGCGGAGAAAGCCTTTCCGACGGGCGAGCCAGTAGGAACGGATGCCGAGAACAAATCCGGTGAAACACATGAACATTCCGAGATAACATGCCCAGTACATGAATTGTGTCCATAAGTTCTGGTTACCTCGGATAACGGTGAAATACACCCAATGGGGAATGGCCCCGAACCATGCCCAGAAACGATTGTTGGAGTTGGTGAACTGCAAGATGTCGGCAGTTCGGGAAGAGACGTAAAGCTGGTATTTTTCCGGACCTTCGAAGTAGAACTTGTAGATGGGAAATTCCCGCTTGTAATGGTCGAGGGGTATCCACTGGTCGAGGGAGTGTAAGGTATCAACCCGGGTAATATTCCGGTCGGCACACCAGCGAACAGCCCGGTTTTCGCAGAGAGCGTAGTTAATAACAGGAGCCACGACATTCGTGTCCGCGTATATCTCGATACGTTGACGTCCCCCTCCTATACTGAATACGGGATCTCCATAAGGGTTGTTCAGAGAGAGTCCGCGGGTTGGTATTTTGGCAGGGAGACGGAGTAACACGTCTTGGATGGCAGGTAAGCCATTTGTATCAAGGATTTCCGCACGAGTGAACCGATCTTCTTGGCTTACACGGGGAAAGGAGTGGTAGATCATCACGATTCCGGATATGAACCATGAAAAGCACAGGATACAGAGAATTAACCCCAGTATCCGGTGGATATGGATAAATAATTTGGTTAACATGGTTGGTTAGTCGATATCGTCTGTTTTCTCGTATTTCTTTTTCTTCACGGTGATGTCTTCTCGTTGGTGTTTGGTGGCGAATTTCACGTGTTGGATGAAAAGTTCCTGTATGGCAGGGTATTCCCCCAACCCTTTGAGTAGTACGTTTACTTTATAGCCTTTCTTTTCCAGTTCGTCTTTCCAGTCCCCTGCGATGTCATTCTTGGCATGATCTCCGGCCACGAACATGAAGGGTACTAATGTCACTTCTTTTGCTTTGTTAGATTCGAGTCCACGAATTACATCGTCTATCGTGGGGTAACCTTCGATCGTTCCCACGTGGTAGTTCTTATGTCCTTGGGCTTTCATCACGTAGTCGAGCATTCCGTAGGTTGAGTTTGCCGGGTGGTAGGTTCCGTGGCACACGAAGACGCAATCCCCTTTTTCCTTTCCTTTGAGAACTTCGGCAATCGCTTTGACGGTTGCTTGATAATCTTCGGGCGAGTAAAGGAGGGCATTACCTAAACGGATGTCCTTGAATTTTTTCTGGTACAGTTTCACCTCCTTGCGCAGGGCCTCCATCTCTATCCCTTCAATAATGTTCGTGGGTTGAATGACGAGGTGGGTATAACCGTCGGCAATCAGTTTATCCATCGCTTCTGTCGGGGTCAGTTTTACTATACCTTTCTCTTTGAGACGGCGCACGATCATGCGGGAAGTGTAGGATTCACGGACTTCCACTCCGGGGAATGTTTGTGACACTTTTTTGTTAATGGCTTCGATGGTCAGGACTCGGGTATCGTCGTGGGTGGTCCCGAAGTGAACCATGAGGATCGCTATTTTGTCATTAGGACCAAGGGTCTTGAATATATCGGAATGTTTGAAACCGCCGCCACCGTGGGCTAACACGTTTAGACCGGTAAAGAGGGATAGTATGATGATAATTGTTTTCATTATTTTTTAAATCTAATAGTTAAACTTGCAAAGAATGTTCTTCCCGGACTTAATGTTCCGAGATTGGAGCCGTAAGGCAGGTTCTGGGAATAGTCGAATAGATTCTCAATTCCCGCGTTGATTTCGAAAAGGAACATACCCACGGGAGAGAAAGAGTGATTGGTTGTCAAGTTCCAGATCTGGTATTTAGGAGCATCTTTCTCGGTGGATTTCACGAATTTCTTGCCTTGTAATCGCCCGTTGAGGTTCACGTTAAGCCGATAATTGTTCCATTCGTGTATGTAATTGGCCCGGATGGTTCCTGAGTGACGGGTACTTTCTTCCAGTCGTATTTTGGTTTTCCGATCCCGAGCGTCCACGTAGCTATATCCGCCTCCTAGGGAGAAACCTGCTCCCAGGTAACTATTAACGGAAATGTCGACTCCCTGCGTGCGTGCTTTGTTAAGATTTTCATAAGTGGTTCGGGAGTTTATTCTATTGGCTTTATCTTCGTCCGTGGTTAAGTCTTTTGTCGCGATGACATCCCGCAAATCATTGATATACCCGTTAACCGATATGTTACAGTATTTACTGGTATACTCAGTGTTAAAGGAGTAATAGTTTGATTTTTCCGGTTTAAGGTCGGGGTTGCCGATTGTGATGGTTTGTTTCCCTTTCTTGGTAGCCTCTTTGTAATAATAGAGGTCGGTCAGTAAAGGGGCTTTAAATCCGGCGGCATATGACAACCGGAAGTTAAATTCCCCGAGGCTATACATTGCCGCTATCTTAGGAGTGAATTTGTTCTTGAATGTCTCATGGTAGATGTAGCGAAATCCGGGTACTAACTGGAGTTTTTTCAAGATACGAATCTCATCTTGTGCATAGAGTGCCAACGTGTATACGTTTTTACTCTCGGTAAGGTCCGTGGGGTTTTTAAGATAGTCTTTAACGTATTCGGAGCCTATTGAAATTTTGTTGTATTTACCGATTTTGAAAACCCCTTTCAAGTTAGTAGACAGGTAACGTTGACGTTTGGTCAGAATTTCTTCCCCGGCGTGAGTTGTCGTGTCGCTCTTGGAAATAATGTCTCGGGTGTATACTTTATAGTATTCATAATTGTTGGCATTGACATCCAAGCTAATATAGGCGGAATTCCCGAATAAGTATTTTCCTCCTAGTCCGATGGTATAATTTTCGTATGACATATCATAGTCGAATCCGGAAAGGTCTTTGGCGTCTTTATTTACGGGACGTTCAATCTCTTTGGTAAAGTAACTTCCTTCCACGTAGATATTTAAATTTTTAGAAGGATCGAAAGCAAAGCGTTGGTTCACGATGTCCGAATGGAATTTGTCGGAAACTTTACGGCGTGTCGGTACACTGTCTTCTGTGATCTTGCTGAGTTGCCAACCATCGGACTGGCGTCGTTGGTAAGAGGTGGAGGAGGTAAATTTCCCAACATTGATATCGGTGTTGATGTTCTCTATAAAACTGCCTTTTCCTCCGAAACGAGTGGTGGACATAATATTAAGTGCATCATGTGGTTGATCGGTGATGATATTGATCACTCCTGCGATAGCGTCAGAACCGTAAAGGGATGATGCGGCCCCCTTGAGAATCTCTATACGTTTTACTCTACCCATGTCAATTCGGGACAGATCGACATAGCCGGAGATGTCCCCGGTCATTTTTTTCCCGTTTACGAGAATGAGAATATAATCCCCTTTCATCCCGTTAAGTGTCATGTTTGTTCCCATGGCAGTCGGTCGGAAACTGAAAGAGGGATTAAGCATGACAAGGGCATCCTCGATCGTGGAGATACCGCCTTTTTTTATATCGGAAGCGGTCATTACTTCAACGGGTACGGGAGAATCTTTCAACCTTCTGTGAGTTCCAGTTCCGGATACAACAACCTGATCCAAGTTGATCAGCGATGATTTCAGTTTGAACAGAATGTCGCTTTTACTGCTATTAATATTCATGGAACTGACCTCGTAACCGGAGTAACTGGCCCGGAGAGTGTATGCGCCTTCCGGTACTTTTTCAAGGATAAATTCTCCTTTGTTGTTGGTAGCGATTCCTATACTCGTTCCGATTAACCGAACGTTCGCACCGATGAGTGCTTTCCCGCTTTTGGCATCAATAACTCGTCCTTTTAGTGTGATTTGTCCTAACGAGGTACTTACTAAGGCTAACATGAATAATGTGGTTAGCACCGCAATTCTTTTCATTATAAAATGATGTTTTAAAAGTTTATAATAGTATTCCTGACCCCGAGAATACGCTATTACCTGTGTTTGTCTTGGCAGGTCTCCTGACTACGCCTAAGAAAGATACCTTCCCGTCCTTACGAACAGTGGTGTAAGAACCTTTCTTTGAATCTCCTCGTTAGGGAGAAACGGGCATCACAGTAGCGGGCACTGTACCGGATTCTAACCGGTTTCCCTCTTGTATGTTAATTGAGCATTAACACATCACCTAAGACGGTACAAATGTATATATTTTTTGACAAAAGGTTACGGTTGGATAAGAAAAATGATACCAGGGGAAAGTGTAGAGATTCGTTAGGAATATCGTTGGCGTTTTTGTATAGGAATTGGTTGTCAGTTTGTTATGATGATTGAATTGTGAAAATAAAAAAATCATGTAGAAAAAGTATAATATAAAAAAATATATTACATTTGCGCCATGTTTTGGTGCGGAGCCTTCGGTCATGGAGGTAACGCTTAATAGGGAACCCGGTGTGAATCCGGGACTGTACCCGCAGCTGTAAGTTCCTGTACAAGGGATTTTGTACTTCAAATGTCACTGGTTATAAACCGGGAAGGCAACAAAATCCGGAACGAGTCAGAAGACCTGCCGAACACGAAAACCATAGCTTTCGGGAAAAAAAGCGAGAGGGAAGAGATCTATTTATCTTAAACTCATGTTGCCCAAAAGACTATGTTAATAATGCTTTATTCATTATTAATATATAGTTGTATGAAAAAAGTTGTTGTATTAGCATTGTTGCTGTTTGTGTGTGTCGGTTCGCTTCTCGCTCAGGAGAACGATAAACAAAAGAAAAAGAGTATCACGGATTCTTTATTCCGTATTGATCAAGTGGACGTGATGCAGAAAAAGAAGAGGATTGATTTGTTGGGATTGGATGTGCCTTTGCGTTTCGTTCCGATAACGGTGAGCAAGTTGTCTAGCCAAATGCTTGACCGGAAGGGAATTGTTGATCTGATGGATGCTGTTAAGTTTTTGCCGGGAATTGTAGCGAAAGATAAGCAATACGGGCAATTCCAACAGTTTTCGATTCGCGGCCAGGGGAGTGCGGTCGTTATGATTGATGGGATTCGCGATGAACGGACATTGAATAATAACGTGCCTTACGGAGATTTGGCTGCCGTGGAGTCTATCGAGTTGCTGAAGGGGCCCGCCGCTATTTTGGCCGGACATTCGGCTATGGGCGGAGTGTTGAATATCGTGCGCAAGAAAGCGTCTCCCGATTTCTCGGCCAACGCTCGTATCAGTTATGGTAGCTGGGATGAGAGACGGGCTACTCTTGGTTTCGGGGGGAAACTCGTGGGACCTCTCGAATATCGTGCCAATATCAATTATTCAACGGGTGACGGATGGCGTGGGGTGAATGCAAATCGTTTTTCCGTGTATGGTGTTTTGGGAGCTGATTTAGGAAAGTGGGGACGTATTGATGTGACCGGTAGTTATGCCGACGATGATTACACGACCGAGATCGGGGCTGCCCCCGTTATGCCCGGTGATATGTTCTACGTGGATGGAGACAAACCGTACGCACTGAAGGGGGAGCGCCACCCGGAGGCGGATTACCGCGAAGTTTATAATGACTTTGCTAATAATTACATGAAACGGAAAGTGTGGGATATGTCTGTGTCATACGTTTATCAGATCACGGATTGGATGAAGTTGAAAGAACGTTTTTCTTATTTCCATAGTGATTTGGATTATCATTGTATTGAGGGGCTTTCTTATCGTACTTCTAAGGATCCGATATATAAATGGTATTATTATAAGTCAGAAAACGAGAAGGTCTATGTTGACTTGGATACGGTTCAACGAGGAAATGCAGCCCGTCAGAATCCGTTGAATTTTAACCCGGACCACAAAAACGTGAATAACACGATCGAGTTGACCGGGAAGTTCGAGACAGGTTCCGTGTTGCATAATTACACGTTGGGATGGACGTACAATTGTTTTGATTTCGCCCAGTATAACGGTTATGGAGATGGCGATTTGTGGGGGCCCGGTTTGGATGCTCTTTTGCCTGTGCGTGACCCGCATATTGTGCAGGGATGGTGGGACACGCAAGTTTCAGCCGTTTCTCTTCGCACGGAGAGAACGCATGGAATTTATTTGCATGACGTGATCGAATTCAATGATAAATGGAAAATGATGGCATCCGGACGTGTGGATTTGTATAGTCGGAAAACATCGAGTGCCACGATTGACGACGGAAAGCAGAAGTATGAAACGAAAGACAGGAAAGAATGGAAAGAGGTGGAGACCTCGGCATTCACGTATCGGGTGGGTGTCGTGTATTTCCCTATGCCTGAATTGTCATTCTACGGTTCTATTTCTTCCTATTTCAATCCTGTGACCACAACGTATAGTCCTACCGTGATGTATTTGGACCGCAAGGGTAATGAGTTCAATCCTGACGAGGATGGGGGCGAAGTGTTCAAACCGGAAAAAGGATATTCTACGGAAGTCGGTGTACGGTACACCATAAACGAGATGGTGGATATTAATGCGAGTGTATTTTATATTCGTAAGTATAATATCGTGAAGAGTTTGGGTGACACGACGGTATTGGTGGATGGTGTTGCTACCGAAAAGAGTATCCGGGGACAAGTGGGAAGAGCCGATTCGCGAGGTTTTGACATTGAGGTGGTTGTTCGTCCGTTACCTACCTTACAAGTTACGGGAGGTCTCGGTTGGTCGGACTATCGTCTACGGGAGATTGCCGAGAGCGGACGTTTCTCTAAATATAAGGAACAGAATAAAAATGTTCGTGCCACGGGTGTTCCTCGTACAACCTTTTATGCTTATGCGGATTATATGATTCCCAAGGGAATATTTAAGAATTTATCTTTCCATTTAAGTGGGAATTTTAAAGATAAGGTATTCAGAAACATCGATAATCGCCTTTATGATCCGGCCTTGTGGCTGATGGATGCCGGTATCTTTTACACGATAAAGAATCATGTGACTCTGGCTTTGAATGTCAATAATCTGTTTGATAAAGAGTATTTTGAGAGAACCACGATTTTGGGAAAACCTAGGAATTACCAGGCATCGGTTTCTTATACTTTTTAGGGATTGTTCGAAGATGAGGTGTTGTAATCCTATGGTATATTGGGGGAAGAAGGGGATTAACTTCGGTGCACCTTCGGTGCGCTTGGGGTACACCTTCGCTCCCCGACCGAAGATGTACCGAGGGGGTGCCTGAAATGAAAAGGGGGTGCCTCCCCTGTTCTTCCTTACGGTAACGGGATTTCCTGCGCTTTGTTCCTGTTTTTAACCGGGAGGTAAGAGTATTTTACGCTTCTTTTTATACTTTTGCGGCAGATAATGAAATCATTAAATATAAAGAGATGAGAAAAACAGTATGTATTTTGTGTGCCCTTCTTTTTATGGGTACGATGATGTCCTATGCGCAACAGGACACGATAAAGCCGGAAGGATATAAATTCACGGATGTAAAAAGATTGCCTGCCACATCCGTGAAGGATCAGTACCGTGCGGGGACTTGCTGGTCATGGGCGACGACCTCATTCCTTGAGTCGGAGATGATGAGAATGGGTAAAGATTCGGTGAATTTGTCAGCGATGTATTTCGTGAAACATGCTTATTCGGATAAGGCTGAAAAGTATGTTCGTTTGCACGGGGTTCTGAATTTCGCGGTAGGGGGAGCTTCTTCGGATGTTACCAATATGGCAAAAAAATACGGGATTGTGCCTCTTGAAGTATTTCAGGGATTGAACTACGGGGAGCCGAGTCACGTGTTCGGGGAGATTGACGCTGTGTTGAAAGCTTACGTGCAGGCCGTGGTGGAGAATAACAACAAACGGTTGAGTACGGCTTGGAAACGGGGATTTGACGCTATTCTGGATATTTATCTCGGTCCGGAGCCGGAAAAGTTTGAGTACCAAGGAAAAGAGTACACCCCGCAGACTTTTGCTAAAGAGGTGGTTGGCTTAAACATGGATGATTATGTGAATTTAACCTCTTTCACGCACCATCCTTTCTACACGGAGTTTGCCATCGAGGTTGAGGATAACTGGTCTTGGGATAAGTCTTATAATCTTCCGTTGGAGGAGTTGATGCAAGTGATGGATTATGCTATTGATCACGGTTATACTTTTGTCTGGGGTGCTGACGTGAGCGAGAAAGGATTTGCCACGAAGGATGCAGGGGTTGCCGTAATCCCGGCAACGGATACCAAGGAGATGAGCGGTGCAGAAATTGCTAAGTGGGAAAAGTTGCCGAAGGGACAACAGATGATGGATGCTTTCAAGCAAGGGCCGGCTCCCGAAAAGACAATTACGCAGGAGATGAGACAGGAAGAGTTCGATCGTTACCAGACAACGGACGATCACGGAATGCATATCATTGGTAAAGCAAAAGATCAGAACGGAACTCCTTATTTCATCGTGAAAAACTCTTGGAATAAGTATAACAAATTCGGTGGGTATTTCTATGCATCTTATCCTTATATGGCTTTGAAGACAATGGATATTATGGTTCACAAGAACGCTATTCCGAAGGCGATAAGAAAGAAATTGGGAATGAATTGATTTTAGATTTTAGATTTTAAATTTTAGATTCCAGCCGCACAAGGCTGGAATCTAAAATTTAAAATCTAAAATCTAAAATTAGTCAGTTGGTTCGTGCGTGGCATAAATGCTGTCCAGTAGTTGACGTCCAAGGCAGGGGCGGTAATGTGCTCCGTCGTAATAATTCCGAATGTCATTTGTGTATTGGTTGATACCTGAAAAGTCATACACGTTTTCGCTGCCGAATATATTTTTCAATTGCTCCACGTCTGCCGGGTTCATGCGTATCTGTTTGTATTCCGGGCTGATGATAATTTTACAGTTCGTGTGGTGGGTTTGGAATACCTCTGCCATTTCTGATAACAGTTTTATTTGTGGTTTCATGAGTACCGGGGGATAAGTCTGGTCCTGACCGGAACGAGGACGGAATCTTTTTTTGTACTTTTCCCAGTAATAATCGCCCAATTCTGCTATTTCCTCTTCTCGCGGGTTCCACAAATCGTTTGTTACCGTGTTACGGATGTTTTTATCCGGATTTACAATGCCTCTCATGTAGGGACGATAGTGGTGGCATATCCGGTAATCCATGTATGGAATCATGAATTTGGGATTAAAGAATTCTTGGGCGAACTGGGACTGGAATTTGAATTTATTCATTCCGCTTATTTCCGGGGGTAAGAGGTGCATGTATCCGCTTGATAACTGGTGTTCCCGCAAAAGGGTGGGATCAACGATCAAAAGCACGTTGGCAATTTTATCTTGTTGTTTGTCAAGGGCCATAACTTTCCGGTGTACGGCAGCCAGACGTTGTGCTGTCCCATACAGCCGGATGGCTTTTTCCCCGTTGAGGTATTTTTCCCAGTCGGAGGTAAGAAATGCCATGGTGCAGGAATTTCCTAGGATGAAGGAATCGAAGTGCAGGGAGTCCCGATAATTCTTGTATGTTTTCCAACCGATGTAATCTTCGTTCAGGAAGATCGGGTCGTTGTCATATTTTTTGTACTCACGCAGGACTTTGAAGGGATCATCGTAAAAGTAGATCCCCGCGAGGACAAAGAAGGGAACAAGAAAAAGCACGCATTTTATTATAAATCCTTTGAAAGTTCTCATGGCTAAAACTGTAAATAAATGAAATCTTCAGATCCGAATTGTCCGAATAGGAACATGAGTAGTACGAGCAGGTAGTAGACCCCCCAGCGTATGATTCTGTGACGCTGGTTCAGAGCTTGTAACAGGTCCTGTTTCGACATGAAGTATTCGTACAGGAAGAGTAGTACGACAGCAACTCCGGTAACGATACATTCTTGGTCGGTCATTCCTAATCGCAGCTCTTTAATAGAGGTGTGCAGGTTGAAGGAGAGGTGACTGATCATGTATCCGGCATCGGATAACGAGGATAGACGGAAAAATAGCAGGGAGAATGCGAAGAGCAGGTAGGTTCGGAGGATAGAGTAAGCCCCGAACACGTGTTTCCCCACGCTTGTTTCCATTTTATTCCGGTAGGCCACGGTCACCATCTCGTAGCTGATGATAAGTCCTTGGATTAACCCGTATATCACATAGTTCCAACCAGCCCCGTGCCACACGCCGAGTAACACGAAGGTGACCACAAGAGCGTAGACGATACCCCACTGTCCCCAATATCGTTTGCTTGCCGCGATGGGTTGGTAAAGGTAATCCCTGACCCAGAAGGAGAGGGACATATGCCAGCGGCGCCAAAAGTCGGTGATTGTTTTTGCCACGAACGGACGATTAAAGTTCGGAGACAGACGATAACCGAACATCATGGCCCCACCGATAGCCATATCCGTGTAGCCGGAGAAATCAGCATAAAGCTCAATCGGGTACAATAATCCGGCGAGTAAGAGTTGTGCTCCGGAGGCATCTTGCACGGAGGCAAATATACTATCCAGATGTGGGGCCAGTCGGTCGGCAATCAGGACTTTTTTCATCAAGCCGATCAGCATGAGTTTCAGACCGTAGGTAACCGTATCATAGTCAAACCGTTTCTCGATTTTCAACTGCGGGAGCATATCGAAAGCCCGTTCGATCGGTCCGGAAAGGAATTTCATGAAAAACAGCATGTAGAGCATGAAGTCCGGTAGTGAGCGTTCGGGTTCTTCCTCTTCCCAGTAGACATCAATAAGATAACCGAGTGCTTGGAAGGTATAGAACGAGATTCCTAACGGGAAGAAGATAGAGGTGATGGCTCCTTTCCAGTCCACGCCGAACCAACCGAGTAGTACGGCAATGTTTTCCCCAATGAAATTGAGGTATTTAAATGCCACGAGGAAGAGGACGAGAAAGACAATTCCCCCGATGAAGACTCTCCGGCGTTTGTTTTCCTGTTCCTGTATACCGATCCAGCGGCCCCAGTAGAAGGTTATTGCTGCAATGAGTGCGGCTATCAGTAGGTACGCGATGTTGAAATAACCGACAAAGATGCAACTGGTTAGTAACAAGACCGGTTTCTGGTAGCAGCCTTTTACCGTGTAATATAGGATTAGGCAACAGGTAAACAGAATGACAAACGGTAGAGAGAGAAACATCATAGACTATTTCTTTTTAGCTTGGATGGATGCGCACAGGTCACCCACGTGTTTGAATTTCAGTATTTCACGCAGGCCGAAACGAATGTTGTAATGTTTTTCGATGGCCGTGATGAGGCGCATATTCGTCAGTGAATCCCAGCCGTCCACGTCTTTTGCCGTGGTCTCGGTAGTTAACGTGATGTTTTCGTTTTTTAGGATGTCACGAAAAATCGTGTCCAGTTCGCGTAAGATTTCTTCGATTTCCATAGTTTTTTATATTAATGTCGTTAATGCTTTCCGGTCAATTTTGCCGCTGGTGTTCAACGGGAATTCTTCTAAAAAGTGAATTGCCGTCGGTATCATGTAGACGGGTAAATGTTCCTTCAGATAATGGAGTAAGGCATCCCGTTCATGGGGAGTTGTCCCGACGAACAAGTGCAATTGGCATCCCCCGTCATCCTCTTTCTTGGGAACGACGACGGCATTGGTCTCGTTCGGAAAGAATTTCTTTGTCCGGTATTCGATCTCGCTGAGTTCAACCCGAAAACCTTGCACTTTAACTTGGTAGTCCTTACGTCCGCGGTAGATGATGTCACCCTCCGGGTCGACAGAACAGAGGTCGCCTGTTTTATAGTACTTTTTCCCGTTGAACCGGGCGAATACCTGTCGAGACTTTTCCTCGTCTTGCCAGTAGCCTCGCATGACTTGCTCCCCGCTTACCCATAATTCTCCCTGTTCTCCGGTTTGCACGGGTGTTTCATTCTCGTCCATGATCATGGTGTCGATCCCGGTGAAAGGGTGGCCGATGGCGATCATCCCGTTGTGTTGTTTGCAGCCTTCGGGAGGAATCCGGTAAGCCGTACAATAAATTGTGGCTTCCGTGGGACCATACAGGTTTACGAATTCCGCGTTGGGGGCGCAGGTCTTGAAACGTTGGAGAAGATCGGCATTTGCAGCTTCTGCCGTCACGATAAGGTATTTGAGTTTTGGAACGTGAATCTCGCCAAAGTAAGGGGACAGGAATTGTAGCAGGGAGGGAGGCATGGCCACGAAAGTCAGTTCCTCGTCTTCCATTAATTCGTATACTCTCATGTATTTCAACTTGCTTGTTCCCACCGTGTAAACGCTGGCTCCAAGGGTTAGCGGGTAGAGGGTAGACACAACCGAAACATCGAATGTCAGTTCGAACATTTGCAACATCCGGTCTGTCGGCCCAAGTTGCCAGCCCAGTTGATGGTAGGCTGTATAGAATGCATTTAGGTTTTTCCGGCTGATTGGGACTCCTTTGGGAAGCCCGGTACTTCCGGAGGTGAAAATGATGTAGGCATTCTTGTTTGTATCCTGCGTTTGCTCTCTTGTTAGATGGTCTATATTTTCATCCCGTAGTTCTAATGTTGAAATACATTTGATCTCGTTGGGGAGACCTTGCTGCGTACCGGATTCGTGACCGTATAATACCTGTTTCATTCCGGTGGATTCCACAATGGTCCTGTTCCGACTGTCCGGGTAGTTGGGATGGAGGATTACGTAAGTTTTCTCGGATAACAAAACGGCCAGAATAGAGGCGTACGTTTCAATGCAATCTTCCGCGATGATTCCGATAATGTCTTCCGGGCAATCTTGCACGAAGGGCATAATTCCCTGCACTCGAGCAAATACCTCCTGATAGGTGTAAGAGGTATCATCAATTACAAAAGCTACACGATCCGGGTAATTTCTGTAAGCCCGGATGATGTCTTTAATCATGTCCATTTCCTTCATAAATCATTCCTTCATACTTGAGGTTCGCTTCCGGCGTCCATTCCGAAAGCTTATGAATGTTGCAACTACCTCAATTATAGTAACGCTACAAAAATAGGCTTTTATTAGAAACATCCAATGTTATTATACTTTTATTATTTCGGGAAGTTTTATCTTTGCATGTAAATACTGGAAGAAATGAAACAGAAACCATTTATCATGATCGGGGCGACAAGTTCCGGTAGCGGGAAGACGACATTCACGTTAGGTTTGTTACGATTGTTACGGAACCGGGGAATGAAGGTACAACCTTTTAAGTGCGGGCCGGATTATATAGACACGAAGCATCATGCTATGGCTGTGGGGGAGGAATCTGTGAACTTGGATTCTTACATGGCGTCGGCGGCACACGTGCGGGAGCTGTACGCCCGCTACGGGGCAGCGAGTGATGTCTGCGTGATGGAAGGGGTGATGGGGTTGTTTGATGGGTACGACGGGATGAAGGGGAGTAGTGCGGAGATTGCCGAGTTAATCGGTATTCCTGTCGTGTTGGTACTTAACGCGAAGTCCACGGCTTATACCGTGGCCCCGGTGTTGTATGGTTTTAAACACTTCTATCCGGGAATCCGGGTTGTCGGGGTCGTGTTTAACTTCGTGGCATCGGTAGCGCATTATGCTTATTTGCAGCAGGCTTGTGTGGATGCCGGAGTGGAGGCATTGGGGTATATCCCAAAGGATGAAAGTATTGTTATTCCGTCCCGTCATTTGGGGTTGTCGATTGATGAGACGTTTTGTTTTGATGCATTTGCGGATCGGGTGGCAGAGGTGATAGACAAAACCGTGAATGTCGATCGTTTACTGGAACTTTGTACGGTGGAATTTTCCGGAGAACAGACAGAAGGTGTCATTTGTTCTGGAAACAGGAAGATCGCTATTGCCCGGGATGAGGCTTTTAATTTCATGTACCGGGAGAACGTGGAGGCGTTGAAACGAGCCGGGGAGGTGGTGTTTTTTAGTCCGCTGCATGATAAACGTCTTCCGGATGCCGATCTGGTCTATTTCCCCGGAGGGTATCCGGAACTACATTTGCCGGAGTTAGCAGCTAACGAGGGTATGCGGCAGGCTGTCCGGAAGTATTGCGAGACCGGAGGGCGGGTGTTGGCAGAATGTGGCGGGATGATGTATTTGTGTGACACGATTACAAGTGATGACGGGAAGGTTTATCCTATGGCGGGCGTGTTGAAACAAGGGGCGACGATGGAGCAGATGAAATTGAAATTGGGCTACCGGGAAGTTCGTGTAAACGGTCAACGTATTCGGGGGCATGAGTTTCACTATTCCCGAATATTGCCTGGGCATGAGAAAATACCTGTGATTGGCACGATATATAATGCCAAGGATATGGTGGTTGACACTCCGGTATATACCTATAAAAACGTGTTGGCGAGTTATATCCATTTTTACTGGGGTGAGTGTGGAATTGATCATTTTTTAATGTTAATGAGTCAAAAATGACAAAATGTCCTAAGCTATATTTTTAATGACATAATTTTGTAATGGCATGTAATTTGTTCGTTCTTCAAACGATTTGAAAGAATGAATATCAAATTTTAAATAAATAATTATGTTGAGCGAAAATTTAGTAAAGGCGTTTAATGCTCAGATTAATGCTGAGATGTGGTCATCCAATTTGTATTTGTCAATGTCTGTGTATTTTGCACAGAATGGTTACGACGGAATGGCATCATGGATGAGAGCGCAATCAAAAGAGGAATTGGATCATGCTTATGAAATGATTGACTTTGTGATCAAACGGAACGGAAATGTAGAAATCGGTCAGATCAACGTGGTTCCGACTGCATGGGGTTCTGTTTTGGAAGTATTCGAGCATGTTTATCAACACGAGTGTCATGTTTCTAAATTGATTGATGATTTATTGGATGTAGCTATCAAGGAGAATGACAAAGCTGCCCAGAATTTTATCAATAAGTTTGTAGATGAGCAAGTGGAAGAAGAGTCTACGGCGCAGACTATTGTTGATAGAATCAAGATGATGAACGGTCATAACTTGATTTATCTGGATGATAAATTAGGGGAACGGAAATAAATTAGTTCGAAAAAAGACGAGGGGACACTTCATCGGTGTCCCCTCGTCCTTTTTATATCAATGGTGTGAAAACAAGGCAAATAAGGATTACCGTGCTCAGGCATACCGTTTGATTGATGCGGGCGGCACGTTTGTAATCGTTAATCGATAGTTCTCTGTTGTGCGTTCCGATGTAAGGCTTTTCCACGAGCATTCCGTGATAAATGTTTGGTCCCCCGAAGCGGCAATCGAGTATTCCGGCCATAGCGGATTCCGGATAGCCGGAATTGGGACTGGCATGTTGACGGGCGTATTTTCGGATGAAGGAAAAGATTCCTTTCCGGTAGCCGGATAAGGCGATCAAAAATGCCGTTAACCGGGCCGGAATATAATTCAGTACATCATCCAGATGAGCCGAACAGCACCCGAAATCTTTGTAACGTGCGTCTTTGTATCCGATCATGGAGTCGAGCGTGTTTACCATTTTATAAGCCATCATGGCAGGAAATCCTCCTAGGGCATAGAAAAACAGGGGAGCGACGACTCCATCGCTCAAATTCTCCGCCATGGTTTCCAATACGGCGGTATATATCTTTTTGGGGGAGAGTTGGCTGGTGTCTCTACCGACAATCCATGACAGGCGTTTTCGTCCGGCATCCAATCCTTGTTCTTCAAGAGTTCGAATAACCTCTCCACCTTCTTGTATAAGACTGTGGTTCGCCAAGCCGTAGAAAACGAACACGGAGGCGATGCCGTAATACGCAAAAGGATGGAGAATCCAGCTTCCCCAAGCAAGAAGTCCCCCTAAGAAGAGGGTGGAAAGTGGCAGGATAATGGCAATCAGGCACCCGTTTCGTTTCTTGTGACCACCTTTGTTAAAGTGACGTTCACACCACCCGATGATGTTTCCAAAGGCTACGATCGGATGAGGTAGTTTTCGGGGATCTCCAAAAATGAGATCAAGAAGATACCCGATGATAAGAGGAACGGTGAAGATTGAAAACGAGAGCATGGTAACCAATTATAAATCATTGATGGATAATAATCTTAACGCCCGGAGTAGCATCTGGTTTTTTTCATCCGAGAGTGTGTTTACCCGGAAGTAATGTTCGTCCAGACCTCTGAAATTCGAGGCGTCCCGTATCAGAATCCCGAATTGTTTCAATAGTTCTTGTTTTAACACGTGGGATTTATGTATTGTGTGAATAAGGAAAAACGAGGTTTCCGAGGGGACAGGAGAGTAACCGGGAAGTTCATCGAAAGCACGGACAAAATTCTCTTTACGTTTGAGTAGCCTGCCCGTGTCGGGTAGGAGATACTTACCGTTTTGCAGTAGGAATTTCCCGATCTCGATAGCCAAGGCATTTACACTCCAAGGATGAGTGAATCGTTTGATTCGGTCTATCAGACTTTCGTTACCGAGCATATAGCCTAGGCGTAATCCGGGGATAGCATAACTTTTCGTCATGGAATGAATGACCAGCAGATTGGGATAGCTGGCTAATAGCGGTTCGGATGGCTGTGCCGTGGGGGCAAAGTCAATGAACGATTCGTCCACGACAAGCGTCATTTGAGGGTATTGTTGTAAAATATTCTCAATCTCTTCCAGTTTCCATACGTGTCCATTGGGATTGTTGGGGTTACAGATGAACATCAGGTCTGCGGGGCCTGTTTGAAAGTCTTTTATGGGTACGAATATCTGTTGGTGCCTGTAAAGGGTGCAAGCATCTTCGTACTCTGAAAAAGAGGGAATGGGAAGGATGGTTTTACTCCCTTCGAAAGCGTGTGCGATCAAGTAAAACAGTTCAGTGGCACCGTTTCCGGCAATCACGTTTTGCGGTTGCAGGTTATGGAACCGGGCAACTTCCCGCACGAATGATTCGGCGGCAGGCTCCGGGTAATGGAATATTTTGTCGATTTGGGTGATCAGCATGGAACGGAGAATATCCGTGTCCGCGTCATACCATACGTTGGTGGAGAAATTAGCTTTTATTTCCGTGTTTGATTTGTATATGTCATCTCCGTGTCCGTTCAGCATATTACTTGGTTTTAAGGGTGGAATAAATGTATGGCAGGTCAACGTGTGCGCGTACGTGATCGGCCAGTTTGTTATATTGTTGATCTTTGAAATCGGTATAATTGAAGGTTGTGGGGGATGCTTGGGTCAGTCCTTCTGCCAGTTCGTTGAGGACGATGTCATTGTCTAAAATTCCGTGGAGGTAACTACCCCAGCATCTTTCGTTTAAGATATAGCCGTCTGTCCGTCCGTCGTGTAAACGGTTCAAGGGAGCTTCCGGAGCCCCGTCTAATAAGGTCGTTCGGCCCATGTGTATCTCGTACCCCTTGCAGGTTTCCGGGTGATTGCGGAAGGTGAATTGGTCTTGGCGGGTGACTTTTTCAGGTTCCATGATCGTGACAAGAGGAAGGATGCCCAGGCCGGGAATGGCGGTCATGTCCCCCTCTATCTGATCCGGGTCCTCGATCCGGGCGCCCATCATCTGGTATCCCCCGCAAATACCGATCACTTTTTTACCTTCTTTGTGAGCCCGGATGACTGCCTCCGCGATACCGTTTGCCCGAATGTTCCGCAGATCGGAGATCGTGTTTTTCGTTCCCGGTAGGATGATGATGTCGGCTTTGCCAATTTCTTCCACGTTATTCGTGTAGTAGGCATGGAATCGTTCATCTCGTTCCAGCACGCTGAAGTCCGTGAAATTGGAAAGGCGTTTCAGGAGTACGATGGCCACGTTGATCTTGCCGCTCCCGGCTTTGGTGTTTTTGGTCTCCAGTGAGACGGAGTCTTCTTCTTCGATATAAATGTCTTTGAAATAGGGAATCACGCCGACAACAGGTATACCCGTGAGATCGTGGATGATCTTTCTCCCCTCGTCGAAGAGGGATATGTCGCCTCTGAATTTGTTGATGATAATTCCTTTGATCAATTTTCTTTCTTCCTCTGAAAGCAGGGTGATGGAACCGTAGACGGAGGCAAACACTCCCCCCCGGTCGATGTCCGCCACCAGATAGGTGGCGGCATTTGTGCGCAATGCCATCCGCATATTCGTAATGTCTCTTTCCCGCAAGTTGATTTCCGAGATACTCCCGGCTCCTTCCAGCACGATGGGCGAGTAGCGGGCTTGCAGACGTTCATAGGCAGCGTACGCTTGGTTGAATAATTCGGCCTTGTTGTTGGACATGAAGTATTCTCTGGCAGACATATTCCCGACTGGCTTTCCGTTGAGTACGACCTGCGAGCATTGTTCGTTTGTGGGTTTTAGCAGGACAGGATTCATGTCGCTTTCCGGGGTAATGCCACACGCCTCAGCCTGTACCGCTTGCGCCCGTCCGATTTCCAGCCCGTCGGGAGTGGAATATGAATTTAGCGACATATTTTGCGCCTTGAAGGGGGCCGGGTGGTAACCATCTTGTTTGAAGATTCGGCAAAATGCCGTGTTGATGATGCTTTTACCCGCATCTGAACAGGTCCCGACAAACATGATTGAACGAAGAAAAGACATGTGTATTTTAGATTTTAAATTTTAGATTTTAGATTCCAACCGCACAAGGCGAACGCTGTTTATTGTTTTTTCTTTTTGTAAAGGAATGCTTTCCATCTCTCTTCTTCCGCACCTTGCTGGTCCATTTCCCAGCGGGCCATGGTAAATAGTAGGTCCGAGAGGCGATTCACGAATCGCAGGATAAGCGGGGGAATTTCGTCAGTTTTGTTGAGAGTACACAATCTTCTTTCTGCTCGGCGAGCGATCGTGCGGGCCACGTGGCATTGGGCTGAAATTAGCGTTCCGCCCGGCAGAATGAAATGAGTGGATGGGTGTTTCATTTCGCTGTTCATGCGGTCAATTTGTTGTTCGCAATACCGGTCTATATCTTCCGGTAGGATGTTCTGGTTTTGTTCCCGGATGTTTGAGGGGGTCGCCACTTGTGACATGACGATCATTAACGTACGCTGTATGTATGCCAGAATTTCTTGCCGTTCGTCCTTCTCGTCCAATAAGGCTCGAATGACACCCAGCGTGGCATTCAGTTCGTCAAGGGTCCCGTTTGTTTCAATACGAATATCATCTTTATCCACCCGGCTCCCGCCGAATATTCCCGTTGTTCCTTTGTCCCCGCCTTTCGTGTATATTCTCATGTTAATTGAAAATTGAAAATTGAAAATTGAAAATGTGGAGATTCAATTTTCAATTGGGTTATACTGTTTGGTTGTCGTCCACTAATGTAAAACGTATACAACTTGTGTTTTCCATGATGGGAAGGTCGATCATGTCAATAGCCTTTTTCCCGTTGAGATACGCAATAATTGCCCGGTTGAATGCTCCATGTCCGATAACCACTATCTGTTGGCCGGAGAAATTCTTTTTTAAATAGGCAATGAAATCGATAGCTCTTTGGAAGAGAGCATCTAGGGATTCCACGCTGGGGGGTAGGTTGGTCCAGTCCACGTCATCCAAGCGCTTACCCGTGTATATACCCCAGTCCATTTCCCGCAAGAGGGGGGTTTGGTGAGGCGTTAGTCCATGTTTCCGGGCGACAGTAACCGCCGTGTTATAACTTCGGGCCAGATCACTGGAAACAATGTTATCAATCGTTTCCTCTTGGAGCATCTCCGCCAGTCTCTCGGCCTGGGCTATCCCCAATGGAGATAAGGTTCCGGGGAGTTGGCCCTGGAGTATATGTTGTTGATTTTCTAATGTTTCCCCGTGTCGGGATAATATGAGTTTCATCATCACTTCTTTTTAGACTTCTAACTCACAAAGTTAGTAAACAATTTTGAATCTTTAGAGTATTTGTCGGGGTGCTTGATTGTTTTTGTGTGTGGCGTGGTATTATGGGAGATTCTTCCTAAATTTGTTGTCAAAAGGAAACGTTGGATGTATGATAGGGATGAAGAATAAACGGTTGAAATATTTGTTGTTAACCCTTTTCGTGGTTATGCTGGGATTGCTTTCCCGGAAAATGAGTGCTTGCACGCTTGATTTCGTGAAATTATACCTAGGGGATATTTTATGGGCTATGATGGTGTATTTCGGGTGTCGTTTCCTATTCGTGAATATGAGGAAAAGGGTGGCTTGTGTGTTGGCATTGGTCTTTTCCTACTTGATCGAGATCAGCCAATTGTATCATGCTCCTTGGATTGACGCCATCCGGGCGACTGCGTTAGGAGGTTTGGTCTTGGGATTCGGTTTTTTGTGGAGTGATATTCTGTGTTATACAGTGGGAGTTTTGCTGGGAATCATCGTGGATGGCTTGTTGGGATGGAGCCGGAAATAAAGTTGTAGATTTTTCGTAATATTACTTTGTATTTCTTGAAAAAACAGAGAAATTTGTCGTCATGATGAAAAGAAAAATAATTTTAGTTACGGGAGGACAAAGATCTGGGAAAAGTCGTTATGCTCAAGAGTTTGCGCTAAAGTTGGCAGAGAATCCCGTTTATCTGGCTACTTCGAGGGTGTGGGATGATGAATTCCGGGAACGGGTGAGACGTCATCAACAGGACCGGGGACCGCAATGGACCAATTTGGAAGAAGAAAAAGCGATTAGTCAATGTGACGTGTCGGGGCGGGTCGTGGTCATTGATTGCGTGACCTTGTGGAGTACCAATTTCTTTTTTGACAATGATTCCGACGTGGATAAGTCTTTGCGAGAGATAAAGGAAGAGTTTGACCGGTTCACCGGGCAGGAGGCGACGTTTATTTTTGTCACGAACGAAATCGGAATGGGGGGAGTTTCTGTTGACCCTGTTCAGCGACGATTCACAGATTTGCAGGGATGGGTGAATCAATATATAGGAAGTCGAGCGGACGAAGTTGTCTTGATGGTTTCCGGAATAGCCATGCGAGTAAAATAAAATGATAATATAACCTGAATTGGAGATTGAAGATGTATTTCTCATTTTCAATTTTCAATTTTCAATTTTCAATTGTATGAGAAGTTTTGTAATAAAAGAGACTGACAAGGCTTTGTCGGAGGCTTTGATAGATAAGATTAATAATTTGACCAAGCCCAAAGGGTCTTTGGGATTACTCGAAAAAACAGCACTCCAGATCGGGTTGATACAGCAAACGCTTTCCCCGGAGTTGCGAAAACCTCAAAATATCATTTTTGCGGCAGATCATGGGATTGTGAGGGAAGGAGTTAGTTTTTCTGCTCCGGAAGTGACGGCCCAGATGATTTTTAATTTTATCAAGGGAGGTGCCGGGGTGAATATGTTTGCCCGGCAGCATCATTTCGGGATTAAATTGGTGGATTGCGGGGTAAATGCGGATTTCGGACCTATGGAGGGGCTGATTGATCGTAAAATCCGTAAGGGGACTTCAAATTATTTGTACGAGGCTGCCATGACCCCGGAAGAATTTGACCGGGCAATCGAGATCGGAGTGGAGATCGTGGATATGGTACATGCTGAGGGTTCGAACGTGGTGAGTTTCGGGGAAATGGGAATAGCCAATACTTCTTCTTCTTCCATGTGGATGACTTACCTGACGGGTATTCCGTTGAGTGATTGCGTGGGGGCGGGGAGTGGATTGTCTTGGGAAGGCGTTGAGCACAAATATAACGTGTTGAAGCGTTGTATGGAAAATTACAAGGGGGATGGAACTCCGAAAGATATTATCCGTTATTTTGGAGGTTTCGAAATGGTGGCTGCCGTGGGAGGTATGTTGCGTGCTGCCGAGTTGGGTATGGTAATTATCGTGGATGGTTTTATCATGACGAATTGTGTGCTTGCCGGAAAGATGTTGTACCCGGCCTTGACGGATTATTGCGTTTACGGTCATCAAGGTGACGAGTGTGGGCATAAATTGGTGTTGGATTATTTGGGGGCCGAACCTTTGTTAAATCTCGGTTTACGCTTAGGTGAAGGGACGGGAGCTATTTGCGCTTACCCCTTGCTCGTTTCAGCCGTGAATATGATTAACGAAATGGCCTCTTTCAAGGCCGCGGCGGTAACGAAATATTTTAAATAATTGAAAATGAGAAGACTACTTCTCTAGCTTCCCTTGTGCGGGAGCGGAAACGATCACAAGAATGCGTTTCAATTAGAGGGGGTAGTTATGTGTCAGTCTTGTGCGGTTGGAATTTAAAATCTAAAATCATTAAATCTAAAATTAGTATGCGTTCTCTTTTGGCGGCGATTATGATGTTTACCCGACTACCCTTGTGGCGGATTGTCAACGTGGACAAGCGTTATTTCATGGATGTTATTAAATATTGGCCTTTGGTGGGGTTTATGACGGGAGCCACGACAGGGGGCGTTTTATGGCTGTCGGCACAGATTGTACCTTTGGAGGTGGCGTGTATTTTGGCGATTATTGCCCGAATCCTGTTGACCGGGGCATTACATGAGGACGGGTTGGCAGACTTTTTTGACGGGTTTGGTGGGGGAACTTCTAAAGAGAAGATTCTAGCCATCATGAAGGATTCGCATATCGGGTGTTACGGGACCATCGGTTTAGTGCTCTACTTCATTCTTTATTATTCATTGTTGTCCAGTTTCGATCCGGCCATGATCTTCCCGATCGTGATTGCGGCAGATTGTTTTTCCAAACTCTGCGCGGCCGTGATGGTAAATACGTTACCTTATGTCCGGAAAGAGGAAGAAAGTAAAACAAAACTTGTTTACAGCAAGGTACGCACGTTCATATTCGTGATCGTGGGATTAATCACCTTAATCCCCTTTTTCTTCTTGAAGGATGCGAGTTTCTGTTTTGCGATGATCCCTGCCATACTGACAGCTATCGGGTTACGTTTCTTCTTGAAAATCAAGATCGGGGGCTACACGGGAGATTGTTGCGGTGCATCCGTGTTAATTATCGAGCAGGTTTTCTATTTGAGCGTGTTGGTTATTTGGTGTCGCTATCAATTGTTATGAGAATTTGATTTTAGTGTTGTTGTTTATCTCTTTAAATTTAACAATATAGTGTAATTTTTTTGGATGTAAAGTTGAAAAAGATATTGAAAAATAAAAAAGTATTTATATATTTGCGGGTATGATACGAAAAGGCAGGAGAGCCTGTCTTGAAAATATTGTGAGTTTATGCTAATCTTAGACTGAAAATCGCCAATTTGAGGAAGTAGGATTAGACGGTGAGTTCACGCTGGTTAGGCGTGGATCGTTGTCTATTTACTTCCGGGCGTTTGGCGATGCCTCAGTTTAGATAGAGTTGTTGACGATCCTCGCTTTTTTTATTGTATCATTTTTTGTTTTGGGGATCGGCCTATAAAAGAAATTTTCGGTAGATAAAGGATATTAAGATTGCAACTTAACTAAAATGAATGAAATGAATAAAGACCCAAAATTTATAAATCATGGAAAATTAAAGAGATATTTTTAAGGGAAAGATGAAAAAAGAGGGTGAATCTTAAACTTTGCACGTTGAATATCACCCCCCTTGCATCATTAGTTTTATAAACCAATTAATAATCAAAGTTATGAAAAAAACTTATGACAGGAAATTTTTTCGGCAAAAATTGCTATCGGAAAGAAAGACAGTCACTGCGGTTACTCAATTACTTATCGTTTTATTACTTGGGTTTCCGTTGTTTACACGGGCCGAGATGAGTGGTACAACCCGGATAAAAAGTATTTCCGTTCCCTTGTCGGGAAATTCCGTTCGTCAGGATTCGGTCGTTTCGGCAGAGAAGCCAGGATCCCAAAAACTAGGATTTTATGAGGGAGAAGTTATGGATACGGAAGGGAATCCGTTGCCCGGAGTAACTGTCTTGTTAAAAGGTACTCAAACGGGTACTTCCACGGACACGCATGGGAAATTTCGTTTCCCGGCAACAAAAACAGGAAAATCTGTACTGGTCTTCTCGTTTATCGGGATGAAACCGGTGGAAAAGGACGTGACACCGGGGAAGAAAATTATTGTCACGATGGCGGATGAGGTGGAAGACCTTGAAGAAGTGATCATCACGGGTATCTACTCCCGGGATAAGAATAGCTACACGGGATCGGCTTCGACTTATTCGGCCAAGGAATTGAAAATGGTTGGTGCACAGAATATCATCCAGAGTTTGAAAACACTGGATCCGGCCATGCTAGTGGTGGAAAGCAAACAGTGGGGATCGGATCCAAATCGTATGCCCAAGATTGAGATTCGGGGAAAGACGAGTGTCGTGGGATTGCAAACGGAATTCGAGAATGATCCCAATCAGCCTTTGTTCATTTTGGATGGAGTGGAAACCACGCTGGAAACCATTATCAACTTGAACATGGATCGGGTGGCAAGCGTGACTATTTTGAAAGATGCGGCTTCCACGGCGATCTACGGGTCGAAGGCGGCTAACGGAGTGATTGTCGTGGAGACAAAATCGCCGGAATCGGGGCAGTTACGTTTATCGTATAGTGGAAATTATGGGATTTCGTTTGCGGATTTGTCTGATTATAATTTGATGAACGCTTCCGAGAAATTAGAATACGAACTATTGGCTGGACGCTATTCGCCATTGGAAGGTTACGACGGGTTTGTCGACAAACTTCAAAAGATGCAGGATTATTATACTCGTTTGAAAGAAGTATTGAGGGGTGTGGACACGTATTGGTTAAACGAACCGTTGCGAACCGTCTTCAACCATTCTCACAACTTGTATATTGACGGTGGCGACCAGGCCATGCGCTACGGCTTAGGTATCAGCTATAATAACCGGGACGGTGTGATGAAAAAGTCCGATCGTGACGGTTTGGGCGTGAACATTGATTTGATTTACCGTAGAAAAGGTCTTCTGTTCTCGAACAAGGCGAGTGTGGATCTTTCCAATTCGGAACGTGAACCGGTGGCTTTTTCCCAGTTTTCAAGGGCAAATCCCTATTACCGGAAAAAACAGGAAAACGGTGTAATTCCCATGTACTTGGAGAGAAAGACAGGACTTTACGGGGAAGATATGTTGAACCCCTTGTACGTGTGGAACATTGAAAACACGAATACCTCCAAGGATCTCGCGTTGAGGGACAACTTCACGATGGAATGGACAACCTTCGATGCACTGAGACTACGGGCCCGCTTGGGAATATCCAAGAGTATCTCGAAAACTGAGGCTTTCAAGTCACCGAATCACACGGATTTCTTGCAGACCGAGAAATTGAAGAAGGGATCTTTTTCGTTTAATCAGAATGAAAGTTTTTCATATAATGGAGACCTGAACATTATTTTCGGTAAAATATTTAAGAATATTCATCAAGTGAACTTCGTGGGAGGGTGGTCGTTTAGTGAATCTCGTTCTGAGTCATCCGGTTACAGCGTGGTCGGGTTTAACGATGATTTCCACAAGAATCCGGCCTATTCCACGGGTTTCCGGGAAAATCAGAAACCGACCTACTCGAACGACCGTCGGCGTTCTACCAGTTTTTTCATGAATTTGAACTACTCCTATGATAATCGTTATCTGATGGACTTCAACCTACGGGCAGATGGTACTTCCGTTTTCGGTAGTAACAAACTTTTCTCCACGACGTGGGCTGTCGGTTTGGCATGGAATGTTCATAACGAGGAATTTATAAAGAAATTGGGATGGATCAACAATTTGAAAATCCGGGGGTCGATCGGTAATCCCGGGAACGAGAATTTCGATGCTTACATATCGCAAAAGACCTACGTGTACAACGTGGAATTGCAAAATATGTTTGGGGCGAGTGCGTTGATTCAGAAATACGGGAATAAGGATTTGGAATGGCAACGAACGGTAGATAAAAATATCGGGGTCGATCTGTCTATCCTGAATAACCGGATCCGGGTCACGTTTGATTACTACTTTAAAGACACGGACCCCTTGCTGGTTTCTATCGGGATGCCCCCTTCTGCCGCGGCGACGAGCCTATACACGAACATGGGGAGGCAAATTTCCAGGGGATGGACGGGGACATTGAATTATGTTTTTCTGCGGAAAAAGGATTTGTCTTGCAGTATAAACATGAACGCCCGGGCGAACCATTCGGAATATCGTGACATCGGGGATAAATTGGATTACTTGAACAAGATTGGTAGTTCTACCGTGCTGAACCGTTATTACGAGGGTGGCAGTCCCGATGACTTGTGGGCCGTTCCTTCCTTGGGTATCGATCCGGCGACCGGGCGGGAGCTCTTTTTGAAGAAAGATGGTACGCAAACATTCTTGTATTCCGCTTCAGACGAGGTCATCGTGGGCTCATCGGTACCGGATGTGGAAGGTATTGTCGGGATGTCCTTTTATTATAAAAAATTGTCGGCTTCCTTTAGTTTCCGTTACCAATTAGGAGGCGAAACAATGGCTTCGGCATTGTATGATAAAGTGGAAAATATCACCCAAGACAATATCGGTAGGAATCAGGACAAGCGGGCTTTGTATGATCGTTGGAAGAAACCGGGGGACAAGTCGAAATTCAAGGCGATTGATAATTATGCTTCCACGCCGATGTCTTCCCGTTTCGTGGTGACGGAAAACACCTTTTCCGGAGAGTCCATTTCCATCGGTTATGATATGGATGCGGCATGGCTACGGGTAGCGGGAATTCAGGGGATGAATTTCCGGGTTTACATGAATGATATTTTCCGGATCTCTTCTTTCAAAGAGGAACGAGGCTTGGATTATCCTTTTGCCCGCTCATTGAGTTTTTCCTTAGGTGTAAGATTTTAAAACAAGTGTGGATATGATACGAAAATTGAAATTTTTAGTATACGTGGTGCTAGGAGCCCTCACGTTGTCTTGTTCCGATTGGTTGAAAGTCAGTTCGGAGGACCGGATTATGGAGAACGATCTTTTCCGTACAACCCGGGGATTCATGACTGCATTGAACGGTATTTATATAGACTTGTTGAATTCCAGTCTGTACGGGAAAACTTTGACATGGGGAATGTCGGATATTTTGGCACAATACTATACCTGTCGAGAGAAAGATCACGCTTCCAAGTCTTTGGCCGATTTTGATAATGTGGCCCGAAATAATGCCGTGAGTGGTTGCTGGAGTCGGTCGTATGCCCTGTTGAATAATATCAACACGGTATTGGAACATTGTGAGTCGGATCGGGGAGTGCTGGATGATACCTATTATCACGTGATCAAGGGAGAAGCTCTGGCATTACGAGCGTTGTTACATTTCGAGCTATTCCGGATATTCGGACCCAGTTATAGCAAAGACAAGGAAAAAGAGTGTATCCCTTATGCCTTGAATTCTGAGACAAAAGTAAATCCTTTACTGCCGGCAAAAGAAATCGCCCGGTTGATTATGGAAGATCTGAAAAGCGCGGAGGAATCGTTGGCCGGGTATGATCCCGTGATTGAAACCGGGGCCGAGTGGGGAGATGACCCGGAAGGTGGCGTGAATGACATTCGCTATCGTTCCATGCGTTTGAATTATTATGCCGTTCAAGCTTTGATGGCCCGTGTGGCTCTCTATTGCGGGGAAAAGGACGTGGCTTGGGAGTATGCTGATAAAATGATTCGTGGAATTCGTGAAGAACATGAGTGGTTCCCTTTTGCAACCCGGGAAGAGATCGTGACAACAAACAGGGAAGACCGTATTTTTCAAAGCGAGATCCTATTCGGTCTCTATAATTTGAAAAGAAAGGAAAGCGTTTACGAGGTGGGTTTTGGTTCCGGTTTGAAACAGGGAAGTGTGTTGCGTATTGATAAAGATATTATGCGGGATATGTACGAGGGTGACGATAATGATTACAGGCTTTCATACTGGTTTGCGGAAATGGTCGATCCGGATAATAACTCCTATCTCCACGTGATCAAATACAAGGAGGTAGATGATGTTGATCCGGTAACTAAAATTAGTAAAGGGTATAGTTATATCATGCCTATACTCCGGGTATCCGAGGTGTATCTTATCGCGGCTGAATGTTGTCCGGACCCGAAGGAGGGACGGAATTACCTGAATGCCGTCCGTACGGCACGTAACGTGAAAAATATTCAAGATGATGCTGACTTGACAACGTGTGTCGAGCAGGAATACAAACGTGAATTTGTGGGAGAGGGACAATTATTCTGGCTTTATAAACGGAAAGGGAAAAGCGAGATTGCATCCGGAGAGAAATTGGCAGAGGTGATTTCCATGGAAGAACGCTTTTACCTGTTCGATCTGCCGCAAACGGAACAGGATTATAGAAAAGAAAACGGTGTAGATAATTAGTTAAAATTTCGCCATATGAAAAAGTATATATTTTTATTGTCAGTAGTCCTGTCGTTTCTTGGGTGCGAGAAAGAGATGATGGATTACGAGGGGAAAGACGGGATTTATTTTTCAGTTCAGGAAGTACCGCCCAGTCAGTATGGAAATCCGGAGATATGGGCGCATGTAGATACGACGTTGATACCTTTCTCGTTGTTGTTGGAAAATGATAGTACGGTAAGGCTGAAAGTTCGGGTGATGGGGAAGGTGGTGAATTATGACCGTTATTTTACCTTATCGGTTGTTGATACATCGACTACGGCGACCGAGGGGGAAGATTATGCTCCCTTGGAAAAGCAATATGTAATCCCCTCCGGCGAGCGGGATGGTTTCGTGGAGTTCACGGGATTCCGGCAGGAAAAGATGTTGGATTCTACTTATTACGTGACCTTACAGCTGGTCGAGAACGAATATTTCTCGTTACCGATGGACATTTGGCGCCCTTTGGAGTATGAGGATTACACGAAGGAGAACCAAAATGCAATCCGTCACGTGGTGGGACTCACGGATGAGGTTTTCCAGCCGAAGGCATGGACGTTAAATTATTTTGGTCCCTATTCCAAGAAAAAGATGAAGTTATTGTGTGAAATGTTTGGCTTGCAAATGGCCGATTTCGATAACGTGAGAGATATGGACATGGAAAGGCAGCGTACTTACGCCCAAGGACTAGATAGGTACTTGCAGGAGATGGAGGCAAAAGGGGAGACGGTTTACGAGGATTATCTGGACAAGGATGGGAATCCGGTGAAAATGGCTGTGGGACCTTTAATTTAGTAATATTGAATAATAAAGACTATGAAAAATGTAATAGGTTTATCCATCCTGCTGACGCTAAGTCTATGTCTGGGATGTTATGATGATAAAGGAAATTACGATTACCATGATTTTAATGAAGTAACGATTGGTAACCGGGGATTCGATACGGCTTATCTTCTCACGTCATACGTGGATACACTTCGGATCTCTCCGGAGTTGGAATTCAAATTGGAAGAGAATAAGCATCTAACCTATGAGTGGGTAGCCCGGTCTAATGCTGTGGGTTTTGTGGAATATCCCATTAGTAACGACCGTAATTTGGTGTATCCGATGAGTTTATCGGCTGGGGAATATACCTTGTTTTTTAAAGTGAAAGACACGTTGAACACGATGGAGTATTCGAATGCTACCGCTTTTCAAGTACAAGATTTATTAACCAAAGGCTGGGTTATCCTTGGTGAAAATAGTAACGGGGAGGCACAGATGGATATGATCACGTATTCCGTCGACACGATGGTACTAAAGAATATCCTGCAAGAAAGTGGACTTCCTGTCTTAAAAGATCCGGTGAAAGTGTGGGTGGTTGATAATTATGTGGATAACATGATTCACGTGTCAACGGGAGATGGAACATATCGTCTGAATCGAGAGGATTTCAAAGGGGGAGACCACACGCATTTGAAATATAATTTCTTTGACCCGGGGAGTCTGGAACATTTCACGCTTCAGGATGTGGCACAGATACGTAATTATAACCGGGTGGCTATTATTGATGATGTGTTGTTTCACAATAGTTCCATGATTCAAAGTTCTATCTTTCAGAATCCGGCGAATCATTACAAGGGTTCCTATGATCTTTTTGATGTCGGGGATAAAATCGCGTATAATCCTCAAGCGATGGCGTTCATTTATATTTTGTATAATAAGACCGAGCAGCGTTTTGTTTATGCCGGGGGAAGGGCTTACGGGTCGCCTGCCGGGCGTTGCGATACGTTAAAGGATACACGGGAGGATGTGGAGATTTTTTCCTGGAAAACAGGATTGGATTATGTCACGAGTATTAACAGCCGTTTTCTGGATGGGTATTCTTACACGATATTGAAGGATGACGAGGGGCACAGGTATTTGTATTCCTACGTGATCATGTACCAGTGGGGATGGGAGAGTGTCGTGAAAAAGAAGAAATATTTACTGGATAAAGCCACGGACTTTGATAAAGCCAAATTTTTCGGGGCTAGTGCGCAGCGAACATATCTGATTTACGCTACGGGTTCGAAACTATATGCGTATGATTACGTGGCGGAAAAAGTGCAATTACTCCAGGATTTCGGTGATCAGGAAATAACATTGCTGCATTGTGACCTGTTGGTTGAGACGGGAGCCGGTGATGATTTCTTCTACGTGGGAACCTACGACCCTTCACTGCCGAAGGAGACGGGAGGGACATTGACAAAGTATCGAGTTGTCAATGATCCTAATAACATTATCGTGGAAAAAGTACCCGGCTTTAGCTGGTCCGGATTGTGTAAAATTAAGAGCATTGATTTCAAGAAAAATTAGAGTATTTGTCTGATGTGTGAGTGAAGCACCATTTGAACGCGGTTCGTGCGGGAGAATGGTGCTTTTTGTGTTATAAGTGTTTGGTTAATAGCTAATAAGTAATAAGGAGTTCTATAACAACTTTATTTTTTCTACTTGATGAGATTCGGAGTATTACCACTATGAACCTTATAGATACCTTATAGAAACCTTATATGAACCTTATTCTATATAAGGTTTATAAAGTATTAATATAAATTTATAAAAGTATTTTATTAGGTAGTAGGCCGGATCTCATCATCTATTAAGAATGAATTCGGATATGATCTCTATCTTAACAGGTAAATATCTGAAGTTGAATATTTATTTTAGTTGTACTTTGGGTTGATAAAAGTGTCGTATTTTCGACTATTTTCAGTAAATTTGTAAAATGCCAAAACGACTTATGAAAATGAAATCAATTATCATCTGTTTTTGCTTTTGTTGTTTGGGATCTTGGGGGCATATGCTTTCAGCCCAGGAACAGGTGCGGGCGTTATGTCCGTTGGAACAATGTATTTTGGTTACCGATCTGGCGGATCGGATTGAGGAAATACAAGTGATCCCGATTAAGCAGTGTTTTGATGCCGAATCACTGGAATGGATGCGTAAGAAATTGTTAATTGGCCCCGGGGGAGATTTGTTGCTCGTGTATGGGCGGGAGGTAATGTGTTTTGATGCTGCCGGGAAATATCAATTTTCAATGAAATATGATCAAGGGAAAGAATGTCCTTATCATCAGGATGCCTGTATCAGCGTGGATCAGAAAAAATTGTTGTTCGCGTATGGAGATAGTGAAGTCGTGTTTTTTGATTTGAATGATGGGCGTGAGATTGAGCGTCTCCCGATGAAGAAGCCTCTACAATTGTTTGAAGAGATTGCTCCGGCTCCGGATGGAGGTTTTTATTATTATTCGATCTCGGCTCCTTGTACCAATAATTTTGAACGGGGACACCTCTTAGTGACCCGGTTTGACAAAAACGGGAAAAAGTTGGAGAGTTCAATTCCGCAGGTAGGGTTCACAGTGAATATTTTTCTCGTATCGCAGGCCGTAGGTAATACTTATCTGATCCGCACGCAAGGAGGTGATAACGCATGTTACCGGGTGAATACGAAAGGAGAGTTGGAGAAGGCCTACACCTTTGATTTTGGCAAACGGGGGATACCGGATACTTACGGGATGTTAAAAGGTGATTTGATGTTACAGGATTACATGAGGGCAGATTATTACAAGATGCCGATTTATTTGTGTGAGGGTGGAAAATTCTTTTATTTCACTTGCAGTGGCCCCCAGGCCGTGGCGTACAATTTTCTTTATGCCCGGGGTAAGGATTCGGGGATTTATTGGAAAGCGGATCCCGATTTGGAAATTCATTTTCTCTCGGCAGATGAGGACTATTTTTACGCGCTTTTAGAATCCGTTCCGGAAGAGATGATCCGGGAGACGCAAGACCCGTTATTGCGTCAGATATTTAAACAGTTTGCCCTTTCGTTGGGAGAAGAGACGTCTGCCCGATTGGTGAAGGTCAAGTTTAAATGAAGTCAGACTGGAAGTTAAGAGACTTGTGTGTTGTTGGTTTTATGTGAATTGTTAATTTGTTGTTTTTCTATTGTAATATTAAATATTATTCTGATCTTTATATTAGCTCATTAACCAAGTTGTTAAAGGAGTTACGGAGTCGTTTGCTTATTCAAGCGACTCTTGCCTTTGTTAGGGTAAACTATCCATGATTTTTTGTACTAGGGAATCTGGGGTATACATTTCATTCTTTAGTTGTTCTAACCACTGATTATACTCTTTTTTATGTACTTCATGCGAATGTTCTGCGACAAAAGCGGTCCATGGCAATACATAAGTTTTTCTAACTTCCAATATAAAGAAATAATCAACATCATCTTCTGTTGCGAGCCATATACAAATTCTGTGTTTGCCTTTACGTTCTTGTTCTCAAAATTTTAAAGAATATTCTCTTGTTTTTTCTACAGTAGGTTTTCCCCAAGGCATACATTCACATCTTCGCAAATCTGGTATTCTTTCACTTTCAATATCACCTTTATGCGTCATATGGTAAAAGGTATAAGCTCTATCTTGAAATTTAGGATGATATTTTAATCCTAAACGATATTTACCAAAATAAGGATGATATTTTACAAAATCTTTTTCAAACACCTTATACACTGCATCTATAAATCTTGTGTAATCCCCAGAATAATCTTGTAAATAGATTTTTGATGGCAGCAAATTACTATGTATAGCCATAATTACATTTTTTTACTTTGCCAAACCAATATATTCATCTTATCTTCCTTGTACAAGGTTGTTTTCGATAAAGAATATCCGGACTTTTTCTTTATTTGTTCAATTATTTTCAATTTGGTCTCACTCGTTTTTAGCTCTCTGTGTACATAACAAATAGCTCCTGTTAAAAAATCGGCTAATTGTATTAATTCAACTTCATGAGAACGAATTTGTTGAAGTTTGCGAATTACTTTTTTATCAAAATCATAAGCATTATTACATAGAACTGTTTGTAATTTTTCAACTTTTTTTTGTCCTTGGGAATCTTTTATATCTACATAGATGTCATAAAAGGCTTTAGGTTCAAAAATAGTTTTTAATAAATCAAAATACATCTTGTAATAAAAATTATCATGGGTTTGGTTAAACTTCTGATGGTGTAATTCTGTTTTATCAGGGATTACTAGCACTCTAAAATGTAAATTTGAATTATCAAAAAAATAATCAACAATATCTTCGTAATATCCAATTTTAGAAGGGGATACGGCATTCCATTTTAATTCACATGTTGGATGTAAGCCATGTCGAACCTTTATTTCCCTGAGGCGTTCAAATATTTTATTCTTTTCTGATTTAGGACACCATATAGCTCTAAAACTATCGGTTTTATATTATCATGTTCTAAATGACAACTCTCATCACAATAAACACAATATTCCATTTTTATGTATTTAGGTTTACATTTATCCATATTTTAGATGGATTACACCTTATAAGCAGTATGTTTTACTTGGGTTGTACAAATGTAGTAATTGTTCTTGGATATAAGATATACATTTTCAACTATTTATCTGTATTTTGCCAAAAGATTGAATATTCGTGAATTGTTTTGGTAAATTTCAAGTGGAGTTTGATTGGTTGTTTATGAAATTAAATTTATTGGTAAATCTTCGTGATATATCAAAAAAATGGCGAATTTTACAAGATAAACGATTTATATATGGAAGTATTTTTGATCAGACATACGAAAACGGCGGTTATTCCGGGAACGTGTTACGGGAATTCGGATGTTGACGTGGCCGACTCTTTTCCGGAAGAAGCAGAGAAGGTGAGGGGGAGACTGAAAGGGGAGAGATTTGATGCAGTGTATTCTAGCCCATTACAACGTTGCAGGAAGTTGGCCGTTTACTGCGGTTATGAAAATCCGATTCTGGATGACCGATTGAAGGAATTGAATTTTGGGAGTTGGGAGGGGCAACGTTGGGATGAGATTCAAGATCCTCGTTTGCAGGAATGGTATGATGATTGGTTAAGTATGCCTGCTGGAGGGGCGGAAAGTTTTCTGGAACAGTATAACCGGGTGTCGGCTTTCTTGGATGATTTGAAGGAGACGGAATACGGGAAAGTATGTGTGTTCGCTCACGGAGGGACGATTCGGGCAGCGTTGATTTATGCCGGGAAATATAATTTTAATCAAGCATTCACGGATGATGTGGATTACGGTTCCCTAGTGAAAATGACGATATAGGGATTATTTTTCTTCTTTCAGTTTTTTGCGGATGCCTCGTTCAATAGTCAAGACGAGGATGATGACCAGCACGATGATAATCACGCTGATCCAAGATTGGTATGATAATTCGGTGAAATCAGTCATGGCTAGTTTGGTGATAGCAGCAAGTATCAAGATATACAGGCACGTGCGCACGTTTCGCAACTTCTTTTCAGTGGTGAGTTCCGTAGTTTTTTCAGTTGCTTTCTTTTCGGTTTCCATGACTTGGTATTTTAATGACGAGTACTGCCTTGTAAAGATATGAAATAATATTCAAATTTATTTGGGGAGAGAAAATAAATAAAAAAAACCACCCGAAGGTGGTTTTGAGTTATTCTATCGTTTTGCTTCTTCTCTTCCTTTCGTTTTCATCGAGGTAAATCTTGCGAAGCCTCATGGATTTCGGGGTGACTTCCACGTATTCGTCCTCTTTGATGTATTCGAGAGCCTCTTCCAAGCTGAAAAGAATGGGAGGAGCGATGTTTGTCTTCTCGTCGGAACCACTGGCACGCATGTTGGTCAGTTTTTTGGACTTGCACACGTTAATCACGATGTCATCCTGCCGGGTACTTTCACCGATCACCTGTCCGGCGTAAACCTCGTCTCCCGGGTTGATGAAGAATCTACCTCTATCTTGCAGTTTGTTGATGGCATAAGCGAATGAATCTCCGGTTTCCATGGCGATTAGGGAACCGTTCGTACGCATTTCAATTTCTCCAGCGTAGGGTTCGAAACCTTTCAGACGATGGGACATGACGGCTTCGCCGGCGGTGGCGGTAAGTAGATTACTTCTCAAACCGATGATTCCTCGTGAAGGAATATTAAAGGTCAGATGTACCCGTTCGTCACGATGTTCCATATTGGTCATGACTCCTTTACGACGGTTCACCATCTCGATGGCTTTTCCCGATACTTCTTCCGGGAGGTCAATGGTCAGTTCCTCGACAGGTTCGCATTTCACTCCGTTTACTTCTTTGATGATCACTTTCGGTTGACCTACCTGTAATTCGTAGCCTTCACGACGCATGGTTTCGATCAGCACGCTCAAGTGAAGTACACCGCGTCCGAATACAACGAATGAATCGGCCGTCAAGCCCGGTTCTACCCGTAAGGCCAGATTCTTTTCCAGCTCCCGGTCCAGACGTTCCTTGATGTGACGGGAGGTCACGTATTTACCATCCCGACCAAAAAATGGCGAATCGTTGATGGTGAACAACATACTCATGGTTGGTTCGTCGATTGCGATGGGAGCCAGGGCTTCCGGGTTTTCGAAGTCCGCGATAGTGTCACCGATCTCGAATCCTTCGATCCCGACAAGTGCGCAAATTTCTCCACATTGCACCTCGTCAACTTTCTGTTTTCCCATGCCCTCGAAGGTCATTAAATCTTTGATACGGGTTTTAACCAGTGTCACGCCATCTCTTTTACAGAGAGTGACTGGCATACCGGATTTTAATGTTCCGCGGGTCAGTTTGCCAATGGCGATTCGTCCTACGTAAGAGGAGTATTCCAGAGACGTGATTAGCATCTGCGGGGTTCCTTCCTGTATTTTCGGGGCGGGAATATCTTTGATGATGGCATCCAATAACGGGGTAATGTCCGTTGTAGGTTTGTGCCAGTCGGTGGACATCCAACCTTGTTTGGCACTACCGTAAACTACGGTGAAGTCCAATTGTTCTTCCGTGGCGTCTAAGGAAAACATCAAGTCGAATACTTGTTCGTACACGAAGTCCGGACGGCAGTTCGGTTTGTCTACCTTGTTCACGACAACAATCGGTTTTTTGCCTAGGGCAAGCGCTTTTTGAAGTACGAAACGTGTTTGAGGCATAGTACCTTCAAAAGCGTCAACCAATAATAATACTCCATCAGCCATGTTCAACACGCGTTCTACCTCTCCACCGAAGTCGGCGTGGCCCGGGGTATCAATAATATTAATCTTGTAATCTTTATAATGAACGGATACGTTCTTGGCTAGAATGGTGATCCCTCGTTCTCTCTCCAGGTCGTTGTTATCCAGCAATAGATCACCCGTATTTTCTGTTTCTCTGAATAAGTTTCCTTGAAAAATCATTTTGTCGACCAATGTGGTTTTCCCGTGGTCAACGTGCGCGATAATTGCGATGTTTCTAATCTTCTGCATTTTGCTCCTATGGTATTAAATCCAAATAGGGCGCAAAGTTAGTATTTTTTTTAAAGAAAAGGGGCTCAATGAGCCCCTTTTTTTATTCTACCCTGTTGGCGCTTCCTAAAACGTGCACGGTTTTGTGCTTGTATAGTTCTTTTAATGCTTCTCTGGCGGGTCCCAAGTATTTACGCGGGTCGAATTCTGCCGGTTTATTGGCAAAGACTTCACGAACGGCAGCGGTCATTGCCAAACGGCCATCGGAGTCAATGTTGATTTTACATACGGCAGAAGTTGCGGCTTTGCGTAATTGTTCTTCCGGGATACCCACGGCATCTTTTAATGCACCGCCATATTTATTGATAATAGCCACTTTGTCTTGTGGTACGGAAGATGATCCGTGGAGAACGATCGGGAATCCGGGGATACGTCTTTCGATTTCTTCCAGGATGTCGAAACGTAATGGGGGAGGAACGAGGATTCCGTCTGCATTACGGGTACATTGCTCCGGTTTGAATTTGTTTGCCCCGTGGGAAGTTCCGATGGAGATAGCCAATGAATCTACTCCAGTTTTCTTTACGAAGTCTTCCACCAAGTCCGGGCTGGTGTAAACGCTGGCTGCGGCAACGACATCATCTTCAATTCCGGCCAGTACTCCAAGTTCACCTTCTACGGTAACATCATATTTATGAGCATAGTCAACCACTTTTTTGGTTAATGCCACGTTCTCGTCATAAGGAAGGGCCGATCCATCAATCATAACAGAAGAGAATCCCATTTCGATACAAGATACGCACAATTCGTACGTGTCGCCATGGTCGAGGTGAAGACAAATTGGAATATTGCATCCAAGTTCTTTGGCATATTCAACCGCACCTTGTGCCATGTAACGTAATATGGTTTGATTTGCATATTTACGGGCACCACTGGATACTTGTAAGATAACTGGAGATTTTGTTTCCACGCAAGCTGCAACAATAGCTTGCATTTGCTCCATGTTATTGAAATTGAAAGCCGGAATAGCGTATTTACCTTCCATTGCTTTCTTGAACATTTCTCTGGAATTAACCAGTCCTAAGTCTTTGTAATTAACCATAACTGCTATGTTTATATTTCGTGCATCAAAGTTAAGCATTAAAAACAGAGATTTGCAAGGAAACGAGGGAAAAATTTCAAACGTTTGCGGAGCTTGAAAATTCCCTGAATTTTCAAGTTGCAGGTTGAGCCTGCGGCTCTGCAAGTTGCAGGTTACAGGTTCGAAGTGCGAAGGTACTGTTTTGTCTGAACTTGCAACTTGTTAACCTGTAGCTTGTAACTTGAAATTACACGGGTGAAAAAAAATAGAGTGGTTACCACTCTATTTCTTTTAAGCCGTGCGATTTCAAATAAGCATTCGCCTGACTGAATTGGTGATTGCCGAACCAGCCGCCCCGGTTGGCAGACAAGGGGGAGGGGTGTACGGATTTCAGCACCAAATGCCGTTGGGTGTCGATGAAGGCACCTTTGCGTTGGGCGTAGGAACCCCAAAGGAAGAAAACGAGGTTTTCTTTTTTCTCGGAAATGATTTTGATGACGGCATCGGTGAAGGTTTCCCAACCTTTGTTCTGATGTGAACCAGCCTGATGGGCTCTCACGGTCAATGTAGCGTTGAGTAATAGCACTCCTTGTTCCGCCCAGCGTTCAAGGTTGCCTGACGTGGGGATGGGTTTACCCAAGTCATTATTTATTTCTTTGAAAATGTTCTGTAATGAAGGTGGTTGCTCGATACCTTCCGGGACAGAAAAACAAAGTCCATGCGCCTGACCGGGACCGTGGTACGGGTCTTGTCCGAGAATGACGACCTTGGTTTGTTCCGCGGGACAATGGTCAAAGGCATTGAAAATGAGCTTTCCCGGGGGGTATATCTTGGTGGTCTTGTACTCGTTTTTCACGAATTGGATCAACTCAGAGAAATAGGGTTTCTCAAATTCATCTTTTAAGAGTTCTTTCCAAGAGGGCTCTATTTTTACGTCAACCATAAATTCAATTTTAAATTTTAGATTTTAAATTCTAAACACGGATTAATTTTAGATTTAGTGATTTTAGATTCTTGTCATTTATTATTTTAGAATTTCAAGTATACATCAAGGTTGTTTAATTTAAAATCTAAAATTAGAACGTTTTTATCTCAAATAGTTTTGGCCAGTGTTTTCCGGTAACGTAGATCGTGCCCTTCTTTTCATTGTATGCGATACCGTTTAGAACATCATCGTTTTGGTCCAGTTTGGCTCTTTCGGAGGCGGTGAGCAGGTTTGGTAGTAGCAGTTCCTCTATCACCTCGCCTGATTGCGGGTCGATGATGACAATCCGGTCTGTAAGCCATTCGTTTGCCCAGATATAACCGTTTATATATTCCAGTTCGTTTAAGTTGGTCACCGGACCTTTGTTGTCGAAGACTTCCACGGTTTTTACGACGCTGAAGAGGTTCGGATCCAGATGGTACAAATTGTGCGAACCGTCACTCATGATGAGTTTGTCTCCCATCGTGGTCAGCCCCCAGCCTTGTTCCATGGAGTAGTCGAATGTCGTTAACAGCGTGAAAGAGGCCAAGTCGTACACGAACGCTTTCTGGGAAGTCCAGGTAAGCTGGTATATTTTGTCCTTGTAAACCGTGATGCCCTCCCCGAAATATTGGCTGTCCAATCCCAACATGGACAGTGTCTTGTTGTTTTCCAAGTCGATCTTGCGCAAGGTGGATTGGCCTTTGATTCCGGTTCCCTCGTACATAATACCATCTATATATACCAATCCCTGCGTGGAAGCATCCGTGGCGTGGGAATAGGTTTTCACCAGTTGGTATTGAAGTGATTTCGGAGCCTTATCCGGTTTGACGATAAAGGATTGGGTTGCTACCCCGCATTTGTTGTTGGGGTGGAACGCGATCACTTTGAGCGTGTTGGTACCACATTTTTCTTTCGGGATTTTGAACACGAATTCTCGGGTTGCGCTGTCGAGTGTAGCAATCTGTTGCTGGTTGAAGAACAGGTGGGCGGAGTCTATTTTATAGTGCTTGTTGTTCGCGTATACAATTTTAAGTTCCTCGTTGAACCGACAGGTGTCGAATTTCATGGGATACACGAATTGCACGCTTTTCACGTATTTAGGTCCCGTCGTATTGCGGCTTTGGGCGTTGTCTACCGTAATCTGGTTCTGGTTCCCTTTACTCTTTTTTTCTCCTTGACAGGCGGAGAGCAACAGGAGTGAAAGTAGTATGTAGTAGAGATAAGGCATAATGTATTTATGTGATTTAAGATTTATGATTTTGTGATTCTGGTGTTTACGATCAAGTGTAATCACTCAATCGTAAATCACTTCATCTGCAATCATTCAAGGCTCCATTCGTAACCGTCCTTCGTGTCTTTTATTTGAATACCTGCGTTTTTCAGCTCGTCTCGGATATGGTCGGAGGTAGCCCAGTCTTTATTTGCCCGGGCGGTCTTCCGCACGTTCATCATGGCATCAATAACTTTGCCTAGGGCTTGGTTGCTGGCACTGGAGTCCTCTTCTCCTTTGAGACCGAGGATGTCGAACACGAAACTGTGGAACAGGTTTTTCAACATTTCCAAGTTCTCCGCATTGATTTTTTCCGAGCCTGCCGCGATGGAGTTGATGATGCGAACACCTTCAAACAAGTGGGCGATTAGTATCGGTGTGTTCAAGTCGTCGTTCATAGCCTCGAAACAATTCGCTTGCAAAGTGGCGATGTCTACCGTGTTCTCGTTGGACGCTTTCAGCTTGTTGAGTTGTGACACGGCAGCCATCATTCGCTCGTAACCTTTCTCTGCGGCTTTTAGTGCCTCATTCGAGAAGTCGAGCGGGCTACGATAGTGTGCTTGTAGGATAAAGAAACGTACGGTCATGGGGGAGTAAGCCTGTTCCAGCACGTTGTTGTCGCCCGTGAAGAGCTGATCCAGCGTGATGAAGTTACCTAGGGATTTACCCATCTTCTGCCCGTTGATGGTCACCATGTTGTTGTGCATCCAGTATTTTACCGCCTCATGTCCTTGTGCGGCCACGTTTTGGGCGATCTCACATTCGTGGTGCGGGAATTGCAAGTCCAAACCGCCCCCGTGGATGTCAAACGTTTCTCCCAAGTATTTCTGGCTCATGCAGGAACATTCCAAGTGCCATCCCGGGAATCCTACACCCCAAGGTGAGGGCCAGCGCATGATGTGTTCCGGGGAAGCCTTTTTCCACAAGGCGAAGTCAAATGGGTTACGTTTTTCCTGTTGTCCGCTCAGTTCTCTCGTGTTGGCAAACAATTCGTCGATTTTACGACCGGATAGTTTACCGTAGTGATATTTCTGGTTATAGCGTTCCACGTCGAAATAGATATTTCCCTCGCTTTCGTAGGCAAAACCGTTTTCGATGATCTGTTTGATTAATTCTTGTTGCTCGATGATATGACCGGACGCATGTGGCTCGATGCTGGGGGGCAGCGTGTTCAGTTGCTCCATGTTTTTGTGGTAACGGTTCGAGTAGAATTGCACTACTTCCATCGGTTCCAGTTGTTCCAGTTTGGCTTTCTTGGCGATCTTGTCTTCTCCTTCATCCGCATCATTCACGAGGTGACCCACGTCTGTGATATTGCGGACGTATCTTACCCGGTATCCCATGAATTTAAGATAACGGAATAACAAGTCAAAGGTGATTGCCGGACGGGCGTGACCGAGGTGAGCATCCCCGTACACGGTTGGTCCACAAACATATAATCCTACGAAAGGCGGGTTAATGGGTTCAAATAACTCTTTTTTTCGACTTAACGTGTTGTATATCGTTAACTTGTTTTCCATGATACTATAATGCTTTATTGATATGATTCAACAAAAGTAGAAATTTTCTCCTTGAAAATGACGGGAAAGGGTAAATTAATGCCTTATTCTTGTCATTCATGGTTTGTTTTTCGTTTGTTATGGGCTTGCATCTGTTCGTTGAACGGTTCTTGTGGCGTCGATAAATCTTCGTTCTTATAGAGGAGTGTTTTAACGAGAGTATATCGAAGAGATAACGAATAGATGTAAGCCAATGTATTGATTATGATATGTTTTGTAGTTGCTCTAGTTTTTCTTGTATTTCAATGCTTCCGGGATGGCCGCTTTTAGTTTGGCAATCCGTTTTTCGTCAGCGGGGTGAGTGGATAGGAATTCGGGTTGCTTGCCTGCTGATGCGTTTGCCATACGGGTCCAGAAAGCGACAGCCTCATTCGGGTCGTAACCGGCCATGGCCATAAAAATCAGTCCTAGATGATCAGCCTCATACTCGTGTTTACGGGAGAAGGGGAGTGTGATTCCCACGTTGGTTCCCATGCCGATTGCGGCGGCTAGGATGGCTTTTCTTGTATCACTTTGGTTGTGTCCTAGAATTTCGGTGGCGGCAGCCTGACCGTATTGAATGAGTGCCTGTTGGCTCATGCGCTCGTTACTGTGGTGTGCCACGGCGTGAGCGATTTCATGCCCCATGACAACGGCGATTCCCGCATCATTCTGGCAATAGGGTAATATCCCCTCGTAGAAAACGACCTTACCTCCCGGCATACACCATGCGTTGGGTTCATTGCTGGCCACGAGGTTGAATTCCCATTGGAAATTGGCAATCTGGTCTTGCAGCCCATTTGCGGCAAGATATTGTTCAACGGCTTTCGAGATCTTTGCCCCGACATTTTTGATCCGTTGTTTATTGACGGCATCGGTGGATAGCTTGTTTTCCTTTAAAAAGCTACTGTATGAGGTTAAACTCATGGAGACCATTTGGTCTTCCGGGAATAGGATAAGTTGGTGTCTTCCCGTAAGCGGCACGGTGGCGCATCGGAAGAAAAGCAGAACGATCCCTACGATGAACGTAAGACGTAAAATTGTTCTTTTCATAAGCTGAATAATTGAACGGTTATATTTTAAGTGCTAAAATATAATACGGATTTGATATTTGCAATGTTTTATTACGTGCTTGTTTACATTTGTTGATATGATGTAAAGAGAATATTTTATACCTTTGTGCCAAAGTGAACGTGAAAATATGCAACAGAAGGATGTTCAGATATGTGATTTACTGAAAAATAAGGATGCGAAAGGGATGGAATTCCTTTTCGAGGAATATTATAAGCCTTTGGTTGTGTGGGGGGATACTTTTTTGAACGATGTTTCCCGGTCAGAGGATTTGGTTCAGGATTTTCTGATTAAATTGTGGGAAAAACGGATCGGGGAAAAATTGGAACCTTCAACGTTACGATCTTATCTTTTTGTTTCTATTCGTAACTTGGCGTTAAATGCTAAAGTGAAAGTTGATCCCGTACGGTATGTTTGTGATTTTGCCCATCTTGAAAAACCGTGGGAGGAGTATGATAACATTGAGGAAGAGGTTATTCAACGGATAGAGCGTGAAGTCAAAAAATTACCTTCCCGGAGTCGTGACATAATTGAATGTGTATATCTGAAAGGTATGCGATATAAGGATGTTGCGGCAGAGTTGAATATTTCTGTGGCAACGGTCAATACTTTATTGGTAAATGCCTTGAAAAAGTTAAGGCAGACTACGGGTAAGGAAGAAAGTATTTTAATATATTGGTTGTGCCTGTCTTGTTGTAAATCAGTAGCCAAAGCGTGATCTCGTGAATTGTACTTCATTTTAATGTGTTAAATAATGTTTCTCATTCAATGACTTTCCTTTTGAATCTGTATTATATATAGAACATGGATCGTGTATTATTTAACGATCGTTTAATAATACACGTAATTATTTGCATTTATTATCTCTTGTGTAATGCTTTCTACTTAGTAATCAAGTCTCTTTAATTTAAAACAAGTCTCTTCTACTAAATGTCATTAATTGATCGAATTATGATATTTGAAGAGGATGTGGATTCATTTTTATTGCGCTATTTACTGAATGAACTTGACCCGGAGGACCGGAAGAAAGTGGAAGAGTGGATTGTGGCAAACGAGGAAAATCGTCAGTACTATCAGGCCTATCAAAAAACTCATTTGGAGTTGCGCTGGATGGAGAGATCGAAAAAGATCGAAGGGAACTTTATTCAATTTGATCGGCTACGTCGGAAACAACATTTTCGGAGAGTTTTTTACAGGAGTGTCGCTTGTGCTATTATCTTGTTGTCCGTGGGAGGTGCTTTCCGATACTGGGATGAAAAACCGGAAATGCGACTTGTTCAGGAGGGTATACAACCGGGAAAATCACAGGCTATACTTTACATGGCATCCGGACAGGTTGTTAGTGTGGATAAGGATGCCCAAGAATTGAAGGAGGCAGATGGGACTTGTATTAATGTCGATTCGGTTGCAGGAATGACCTATAATGTTACAGCGGGGGAAAATAGCTCGGAAGTATTGTATAATCGGGTGGTGGTGCCTAAAGGGGGTGAGTTTAAATTGACATTGAGTGACGGGACAAAAGTGTGGTTGAATTCATTCAGTGAGTTGCGTTACCCGGTCAATTTTACGGGAAAGAAACGTGAAGTTATCTTGGCAGGAGAGGCGTATTTTGATGTGGCCGGAGACCCGGAACATCCGTTCGTTGTCAAGGTAAACGATTTGGATATAAGTGTTTTGGGAACCCAGTTTAATGTTAATGCTTATACCGAAGGTATCGTGAAAACCGTGTTGGTGGAAGGGCTTGTAAATCTGCGAGGAAAGATGGGAGAGATTAAATTGCATCCTCGGCAAATGGGGGAGTACCGGGAAGCAGATGGCAGCCTGCAGATGATGGAAGTGGACATTTTACCTCACGTGGCATGGAAAGACGGGAACTTTATATTTAGAAGTGAATCCCTGGAAGATATTATGGACAAATTGAGTATCTGGTATAATCTGGATGTGTTCTATGCGAATGACGAGTTGAGGAGTATCCGTTTGTCCGGCAATTTGTTCCGATACGGGGATGTGAATCAATTATTCACTCTTTTCGAGAAGATTTCCGATGCTCGTTTTCAGGTGGAAGGAAAAAGCGTCGTGATCAGTTGTAAATAATGTGTAATTATTAATAGTGTGTATGTAAAAAAGATGAAGATGGTGGCACATCTCCATCTCTTGAATTGGTAAAAAGAATAGATGGCCGGAAATACCGGGTCTATTCAATGTTTAATTGTTCAAATACAAATTTATGGAATGGAAAGGATTTTATGCCTTATCTAGGGTGAAATTTTCTCAAATTTTTAAAATCATGAGAGTGTTTACGATTTGTATGCTTGTTTTCGTGTTTGGAGCCACGGCTAGTGGTTTTTCACAAAAGCAAGTCGTTACGTTGGATTTGCGACAATGCGACATGAGTACGTTGTTCCAAGAGATTTGGAAACAGACGGGGTTGCGTTTCGTTTACAACGACAAGGATGTGGCGAGTATTTCACGTTTTGACGTGAAAGTCGAAAGTGAAGCTGTAGAGAAGGTGCTGGAAGAGGTTTTTGCAAAGACTTCTTTAAAGTGTTCCTTTGAAGGTGATGTTATTTTTGTGACCACCCGCGGGACTCAGGCCCGGATGGTGGCTGATACGGTCAAGAAGGTGACTGTGAAAGGGAAGGTGACGGACGAGAGCAAGATGCCTTTGCCGGGGGTGACGGTTGTGGTGAAGATTCCCGGTGTTGCGTCTAGTTCGATCGGTACGGCAACTAATGACAAGGGGGAGTACGAGGTGTCGTGGATTGCACAGAAGGATGTGGCACGTTCTTTCTCTTTTATCGGGATGGTGACTCAGGATGTGAAGTACATGAACCAGAAGGAGATTAATGTGGTGATGAAGGAGGAGACTGCAGAGGTGGAAGAGGTGGTTGTAACGGGATATTTTAACCGTACCAAGCAAAGTTCCACGGGTGCAGAAGTTTCCGTGAAAGGGGAGGAACTTCGGAAAGTGGGTTCTTTGAATATGTTACAGGCAATTTCTGCTTTTGACCCTTCCGTGCGTACGCTACCGAACAACCAATGGGGAAGTGACCCGAATCACGTGCCGGAAATATCGATTTGCGGTGAAAATGGTTTTGATTTGAGAAGTTCTGCCGATGATTCCCGTACGAATCCGAATGCTCCCTTGTATATCATGGATGGTATTGAGGTTACAGCCACGACGGTGTATGATTTGGATATGAACCGGGTGGAGGCATTTTCTATTTTAAAGGATGCGTCGGCCACGGCTCTTTACGGTTCAAGGGGTGCTAACGGGGTGATACTGATCACAACGATCCGTCCGCGGGCAGGTGAGTTGCGTGTGTCAGTGAATGCTCGCTATGATATTTCAGCTCCTGATTTGAGTGACTATAATTTGATGAATGCTCGGGAAAAATTGGAATACGAGCGTTTGGCTGGTGTTTATAAGGCTAACGGGCTGGAGCAGCAAATGACAATGGACGAGACTTATAATAAGCGTCTGGAAGAGGTGGTGCGTGGCGTGGATACTTACTGGTTGTCCATTCCTCTTCGTACATCATTGAATCAGCGTTATAATATTTTCGTGGAAGGAGGTGATGAGCACATGCGTTATGGCGTGGATCTGAAATACGACACGGACAAAGGTGTCATGAAGGGTTCCGGGCGGGAGCGTTGGGGGGCAAAGGTGAATCTGAATTACAATTTGGATAATAAGTTGATTGTAAATAATGATCTGAACGTGGATGATGTGAAAGGGGAGAATTCTCCATACGGTGATTTTTCCCAGTACACGAAACTGAATCCGTACGAGAGAAAGAGAGATCCGGAAACGGGAGAGTTTATCCGAAAATTTGAATCGAATAACTTAAAAAATCCGTTGTTGGATGCCACGTTACCGAATACGGACTATAATCGTTACACGGAAGTAAAGGATAATTTAAGTATCGAATGGCGGGTAACGCCTCATTTCCAAGTGAAAGGATTGGCTGCATTGACTAAAAATATAACCAAGAATGATAAATATCGTTCGGCAGAATCCTCGGAATTTGACACGCAGACCGACCCGGATCAAAAGGGTAGTTACACGATCAGTAATTCAACCACGATTAATTTTGATGCCAATATTCGGTTCATGTATAACAACGTGTTTGCAGATAAATATACGGTGAGTGCGGGGATCGGTAGCGAGCTTTCCACTTCGGATTTGACGGGGGAAGGTTTTACGGCAGTAGGATTTTTGAGTGATAAGTTGAAGAATATTCAATATGCCCAACAATTCAAGAAGGATTCCAAACCCACGGGAAGTTATGATAAAACCAAGATGGTCGGTTTCTTTGCTAATTTAAATGTGGGGTATGATAACCGTTATTTCCTAGATGCATCGTTCCGTACGGATGGTTCCAGTAAATTCGGACGCAATTCTCGTTTTGCACCTTTCTGGTCGGTTGGTGCGGCTTGGAATGTTGATAAGGAGTCCTTTTGGACGGGTACCGGGTATATGAAGATACGTGCCTCCGTGGGTAGTACTGGTACAACGAATTTCACTTCGGATCAGGCATTGACACAGTATTTGTACCAGAGTTCTTCCGAGTATAACGGAATTTACGGGGCTGTGCTTTCTGCTTATGGAAATCCCTCGTTGAAATGGCAAAATACGTTACAGTATAATGCCGGAATCGAAACGAGTGTTTGGAGAAATATTATCGTGGTGAATTTTGATGCTTATTTGAAACGTACGCAGAATTTATTGTTAAACGTGGATGTGGCTCCCTCGACAGGTTTTTCTTCTTATAAAGAGAATATGGGATCTATCGACAATAAAGGGTTTGAGGCTCGTTTGCGTTTTAACCTGATTAACGACCGGATGAGGGATATGACCTGGAACGTGACACTTGCCGCGGCTCATAATAAGAACGAAATCCGGAAATTGTCCACGGCTATGAAAAAAATGAATGAAGAGGCGTTGAATTCCGCTAATTCCAAGGGTGATACAACCGTGTTCCGTTTATACGAAGAAGGACGTTCACAGAGTGCCTTGATGGTGGTTCGTTCGTTGGGGATTGATCCGGCTACCGGTAATGAGATTTATATCAAGAAGGACGGTTCTCTGACTTACGAGTACGATGTCAATGATAAAGTAGAGGTCGGGGATGAAAATCCGAAGTTCCAAGGGAATGTTCAGACGAATTTCTACTGGAAAGGGTTTAATCTTTATTTGCTATTTAATTATGAGTACGGGGCAAAGATTTATAATTCCACGTTGGCGACAAAGGTTGAGGGGGCCGATCCGTTGTATAATGCGGACAAGCGGGTGTTGTACGACCGATGGAAGAAACCGGGGGACGTGGCAATGTTCAGGCGTATCGATGACACGAGTGAATTGTACCAGACCACTCGTTTGGTTCAGGATAATAATTTCATTAATTTATCCAGTTTGTCTCTTTCTTACGATGTTCCAAGGGATATTTTAGCCAGAACGTTTATCGAGCGATGCAAGTTTACTTTCTCGATGACGGATGTATTCCGTATTTCGAGTATTAAACAGGAGCGGGGAACGTCTTATCCTTTTGCCCGTTCTTTTTCATTTGCGCTTAATGTAACATTTTAAAAACTGATATATGAAGACACGGTTATTTATAATGGTTTGTTTGTTGTTTTCGTTGACCTCATGTAATAAATGGCTGGATGTAGAGTTGGAGAATAAGGTGGACGAGGACAAATTGTTCAGTACGGCCGAAGGCTTTCAGGAAGCGCTAGCGGGAGTGTATAGCCAAATGGCGGGGAAGAGTATGTATGGTCAGGCTCTCACGATGGAGTACGTGGATTTGATGGGACAGTATTATTCCTATAATTCCGTCGGAACGGCTTACACCTATTTTAAGGATTTCGATTACACGAATTCGGGAGTGAAGAGTACGATCGCCTCTTTTTGGAATAATTTGTACAACTGTATTGCTTCGGCTAATAATATTTTGAATTGGGCGGATAAGAATAAAAGTGTTTTGGGAGAAACGAATCGGAATCAGGTTCGCGGGGAGGCATTGGCTTTACGTGCTTTTTTGCATTTTGATTTGTATCGTTTGTTTTGTCCGGACGTGAAACTTTCTCCGCGGGCCGAAGGAATTCCTTATAACAAAGAGTTCGGCGTGGCGCTACCGCCGATGTACACGGTGGAAGAATTCGTGCAGTTGGTGATTAACGATTTGAAGGAGGCCGAAACGCTGTTGGTAGGTGATCCGATCGTGTCCACAGTACCCTATACTTTGGGAACGAAAAGTGACGCGGATAAGTATGTGGCCCGGATGAACCTGTATAGCGTGAAAGCTATGTTGGCAAGAGCTTATCAGGCGAAAGGCGATAACGTGAAAGCCGTTGCATACGCCAAGGAGGTTATAGAGAGCGGCAAGTTCCGTTTACTGGAATTTGCCAGTGTGGACCAGACAGAGGCTTTGTCGGACGTGTTGTTTTCTGACGAGCATATTTTTTCTCTACGTAATAAAGAATTGAAGGATTATAGCGAGAAATTGCATCGTGATGAGAGTAAGAATGGAGTGACTAGTTTCAAACCTTTGCCTTTTGGAAGTTATTATAACTGGTACGAGGGAAATAATGACGATGTCCGGTATTCAAAATGGTTTAATCTGGGTGATTTTATGAAGTATTATATGGATAACACGGATGCATTTTTCCGCAAGATGCCGATGATTAAACTTTCGGAGATGTATTTGATCGTGGCAGAATGTTCTTTTGACACGGATTCCGAGACGTCATTGGAATATTTGAACGTGTTGCGCGATCACCGGATTCGAAATCATGTACACTTGCAATACTTGTCAAAGGAGTCGATTCATGACGAGATGCGCCGGGAGTATCTGGGAGAGGGACAGATGTGGTATGTCATGAAACGCAATAACCTGAAAATTGAGACGGGGGCTTCTTCCGGGGATATTGAACCTTCGGATGTGGTGTACGTGTTCCCGATGCCCGATGCGGAAATAGAGGATGGACATAGATAGAATTAATTTTTAATATTAGGAGTATGAGTAAATTAATATACTTGTTTGCGGTTGTTTATATCGTGTTCTCGTTTGTCGGGTGCGATCAGGACATAGATTTTCCTTACGAGGGAAAAGACCGGATTCAATTCAAGCATTTTTCCACGGTGAATAACAAGCGTCTTTATGCGGATTCGGTCGTGTTTTCATTCGGGTTGTTGAATGATACGGTTCGGGTGGACACGGCGAAGATCGTTATGCAATATTTGGGTAAAGGATCGGAAACGGAGCGTACCTATAACGTGATGATCGTGTTGGACTCAACGACGGCCAAGGAGGGAATACATTATGCGGCTTTCCCGCAAGAACAAAAATTCCGTCCCGGAAAATTGACAGACACCCTGCGTGTTGTTGTTTACCGGGATTCTTTAAACAAAAGTTTCGCTAACCCCACAAACGAATGTCTGTATTTGCGTTTACAGGAGAGTGAGGATTTTGATCTGGGATTGCGGGGAGGAATCAGCATGAGATTGTTATTGAACGATTATCTGTCTCAACCGAGTTGGTGGAATAGTCATGGCGGGTTGGGATATTTCCATCCGAAAAAATGGCGTATCCTGATCTCATTTAATGAAGATTATAAAAAATCAGATTGCTCGTTCGACCAGAATAACGAGGGGCGGACGTATGCTAGGGGACTGGATAACTATTTAAGAAACGTACCGACATATGATGACGAGACGGGGATGCGTCTTTACCTGACTTATATGCAGGAAGTTGAGAAATAGGTATTGATCAATAATTGATATATTATGAATTTAAGGAATATATGTTGTTTTTTTATCGTGGCCCTGTTTTTTTACGCGTGCTACGATGATAAGGGAAACTATGAGTACCGGGATATTAACGAGATCACGGTGGAAGGAATCGATGCTTCGTATGCCCGGGATGTGGATGACAGTTTGCGTATTTATCCCGTGCTAAAGGGAACGATGTATGATGATACATCCCGTTTTACTTATCGGTGGGAGGTTGCCGGAAGGACATTAACGGAGACTTATAATCTGGAGATACAAATAGACATGGTACCGGGAGAAAGGTCGTGCCGTTTCGTGGTAAAGGATAAAGAGACCGAAGTTGAGAAATATCATCGTTTTTCCTTGAACGTGAGTTCTTCCACGGCAGGGGATTTGATCATGGTATTGAGTAAATATCAGGGAAGGGCAGAATTGTCTTATCTACGTTTGGATAAGCCTTCCAATTGGGCCATAAATTACTATCAGGATCGGTATGATGAACTATTGGGCGTGGAGCCGAAACAGTTACGGATTGTGTATAGCGAGGCGAATCGTTGCCAGCCTTTTGTGAATAGTTACGGACGGGTTATGGTGTTAGCTGATAACCGGGTGAGCTTATTGGATAAGAGTTCTTTAATGTTGGATACGATAAATCCTTACTTGACAGGAGAGGCTTATACCGGGTTGGCTTCTTATCCGCCACCAGATATTGAAGGATACGAGAGTCAATATTTGATGGAAGAGGGTATTTCTATCTGGAGAAGTAACCCCTATGGTAGTTATTTCCAATTGTCTACTCATTTTGCCGAAATATCGGGAGGGACGTTGTACACGGCTTATAGTTTGGCACCATCTATCTGGACACCGGGTTACACGTACAAAAGTAAAAGTCCTCACAAAGGATCGCTTTCTGCTTTCGGATTCTGGGATGCAATGGACCCGACAGGCGATACTCCAACGATGGTTAATATGGGATATGATTGCGGGGATATTATTTTGTTTGACAAGACGTACGGGCGGTTTGTGTATGGTAGTGCTTATGGTGGCGTGAAAGAGATTAAGAAAGCGGATTTTAAATATTTTGAGGGGTATAACCTGTTATGGGGAAGTGCCACGAATATGGCGGATGATGGATGTGTTGCTGTGTTGAATAACGGGGATAATTGTCGGTTGGTGTTGTTTAAATCCGGGTACGAAGAAGAAAATGCCAAGACCGCTACGAAAAAGTGGGTGGCAGATATCGCTGCCGGAGACGTGATTAAGTCTACGACGAAATTTTATTGCATGAAGTACACGAACTATATGTTTTTCGTGACCGATGGCAACCTTTACCTGTATAATTTGTTGGATATTCAAAGCGGTATGGCCCCGAATTCCCGTAATTTGGTAGCGAAATTGACGGATATGGGATATGATGGTGATGCGGTGATTACGGATATTTGCGTGTCCCGAACGGAGAAGACGTTACTGTTGGGCGTTTCGCGCTATGGAAATGACATGGAGGCTTCCGGAGAAGAGGCAAAAGGTGATTTGCTTTATTTTGATTTGAACAGTAGCACGTTGAGCGTTCAGTACAACGAAGAGAAGTCTTACAAGGGGATTGCTGGAATCCCGGTAGACGTGGAGATTAAGTACCAGACTCACTGGCGTGACGGAATGTTCAAGGGTGAACTGAAAGATAATATTTAAGTCGGAAAACTTAATATAAAACATTATGAGAAAGTATTTGTTTTTGTTGATCGTTCTTTTCTTGGCGTTGTTTTCCTGTGTGGATGACAATAGTTCTTATGAAGCTCAAGAGAAAGAAAAGGTAGATGTGGAAGGTGTTACACCCGGTGGAGGGGAGGAAGAGCCTCCCGTGGATGGAGAATTAACCCCGGGCGTGAATTTGGTAAAATTGAATATCACGGAGCCGGACGGACAGGTTGTGGAAAGAAGGTTTAAGTACTTTATGCCTTCTACCTTGGTGACGAGTAAACCTATTTCGTTAATTTTTGAATTTCACGGGAGTTATGAATTTAAGAAAGATGAGCTTCCTTCCGATCCGTTGGAAGGATTGTCAAAGACGCATGCTTTGTGTCAGCTTGCGACCCGGGAGAACTGTATCGTGTGTTTCCCGGCGGGGGAGGTCGTTACTCAGGAAGACGGTAGTGGTGCCGTGAACTGGCAAAACAGCGAGAAACATTTGCCGTTCGTGGATGCCATGTTGGATTTTTTTATGACGAGTTCCCCGTCCGTGGATCCTCTCCGGGTTTATTCCACGGGACAATCCAGTGGTGCCATTTTCTCTTTCGTGTTGGCATTCTATCGTTCGGAGAAATTTGCGGCAATAACCCCCCGTGCGGGACAAATGAATATTGATAATCAGACGCAATTGCCTTCGAGGGCGGTGCCGATCAGGGTGTTTGCGGGAGAGATCGACCAAACGGTGATTCACTCTGCGGTATTACAAAATATGGAACAATGGGCTATCCGAATTGGCGGGTATTTCCCGGGCGATATGGTGTATACCGCAAAAGATCTTGAGATCGAAGATTACAAAACCGTGGATACCCGGAAATATCACGGGGGAAATGCCGATATGGAAATCTATACATTGCTGGAAGAGGGCCATGGTATTAATGTCACTAGATGTACCACGTTAATGTGGGAATTCATGTCGGCTCACCCGATGAATCAGGAGACTGTAAATTGTTTCGTGACGAGTGAGACTCACGAGATCATGGCCCAATGCGGGGAGAAAATAGAATTCGGTATTAATTACACGGATGGGGCCGAATTAACTGTTTCCGGCGAGCCTAAAGGCTGGAATTACCAGTTGAATGGTAAAAAGATTAGCCTGTTGGGACCGCTAAATTTCTTCGGGGATATCGACCGGAAAGGAGAATTGATCTTGACGGTAACCATGGGCGGGCAGACAGAAAGAGACACCATTTCTTATGAATTGAAAGCCCCGAAAGAGTACTTTGAAGTGGGAGATATTTACTATAACGACGATTTCGAACCGGTAGGAGTGGTTTGTTGGGTGAATAATGCGAACATCAAGGAGGCGAAGATTATTAATCTTGAAGGTCCTAATTCTTATGGAAATGTTTGGTATGGACAGGGACTTGGTAATGATTTTGAGACTCCGGATCAATATGATGGAGAAGGGAATACAGCTAAAATGATAGCAAGGAAAGAAGCTTTGAATTTATCATTATCCGCTGCAAATTCTGCATTTGTATGGGCATCAGAGTACTCTTATAAAGGTATTTCAGGTTGGTATTTACCTGCCATTAAAGAGTTGGAAGCAATAGCTCCTAATGTGGCTGTTATACAAGAGAAAATGAAAGAATTAGGTGTTTATACAACGAATTGGGATTTTTCTGCAAAAACATTATATTCTTCGACCACGGAAGCAGGTGGAAAGGGGAAATTGTTTTATAATTATAATTACTCCGCGAAACAGATCGGATATGGTGATAGTGCTGATGAATATTTAGGGTATATTTATGTTCGTGCTTTCAAAAAAGTTTCTAAATAATAGCGTGTTGTAAACTATTTACCCTACAAGCAAAGTGCCTGTAGGGTAAATTTAATATTTTAGCCAATGAAGAAATTTGTTTTTTTATGCGTTTTTTTTGCTTTTTCCCTCTCGTTGAGAGCGCAGGAAAGCGGGATTCGCTTTTTCCACGGGACTTGGGATGAGGCGATCGCTTTGGCGAAAAAGGAGAAGAAAAAGATATTTGTAGACTTTTACACCGAATGGTGTGGCCCGTGCCTGAATATGTCGTTGACCGTGTTCGTGCTTCCGCAAGTGGGGGAGGTATATAACAAGAATTTTGTTTGCTTGAAAATTGATGCTGAAAAAGGAGAGGGACGGGAGCTAGCAAAGCGGTATGGTGTAAATTCTTATCCGACGTATATTTTCATAAACCCGAAGAATCAAGAGATTATACACCGTAGCGGGAGTAACAAACCGGTGGAGGATTTTCTTTATGATGCCCAGGGGGGAATTAACCCGAAGTTAGGATCCGTGTACATGGACAAGAAGTATGCCGAAGGAAAATATGATTTGGATTTTTTGAAAGATTATATCCGTTATAAGAAGTCTGCTGGAAGTCGGGACGTACAAAAATATTTTGACGAGTTGATTTCGAAAGGGGCAAAATTAACGGATCCGGGCGTGTGGAATCTGTACCGTAAATGTATCACGGGATACCAAAATCCTTATTTGAAGGAAGTTTCCGATAATTACGTGCGATTCACGGAATTATTCGGTAAAAAGGAAGTAGACGAGAAATTGACGGAGGCGACATCTTATGCTCCGGTACCGTTTATAAAAGAATTATGCAATTTCGAGGGAAAAGATTTTAATATCAAGATGCGTGTGATGACTGATCTTTTTAATCAGAAAAAGTATGATGAGGCATTTGCCGAAGTCGAGCGTTTGAAAGCAGACCCGTCGATTGACCAGCATAAATTCGTGAAATTACTTGCATTTTATGTGCGAGTTTCCCCGGAATACACCGATAAAGAGTTGCCTTATGAGATTTTGGTAAACAAAGTTCGAGGATTGAGATATGTTGCTTATAATATGTATGATCGGGATGATGCCATGCCTCATTTTTATTATGTGCAGGGTTTGGAATACTTGTTGAAACGAGCCTTGGAAGAAGGAAGGCAAATCCCTACTGATTTGGTCGCAACTCCGGAATACGGGAAAAAGGTGTATGATATGCGTCACCCGGATTTAAAAGTGAAACCCAAACGAAGGTAAAGATATATTTGTTACCTTTATAGCCTTCACTCGGATGATTTCGAGTGAAGGTATAATGAAAATGTAAATGTATGAATTATTTAAAACTGGCCTTTCTTGTGCTGTTTGTGATACCCTCGGTAGTTATGGGGCAAAAAGTTATAAACAGTAATTTTTTGGGTAACTGGGCGAATTCCGGAACGGGAGCTTGGGAGTATGGTTTTTATGAAGATGGGGCTGTTGCGTTCTCTGATTTCTGGAAATATAAACGAGTGGGATTTGGGAAAAAACGGATGGAGGTTGTATTGGAAAATGGCAATCAGACGATAGAACTCAAGATCAAACAGGGTAAGAACGGGAATATCTCTATAGCACGTGATGGCGCAAAAGGAGAAGTATTTCGGCCATGTGATGGTAAAGATTTTGTTGCGTGGGTAGGAGATGATACTGTTTCGTTTTCAAGACCTCTCGTGATCACCGATACCGTCACGATACGCGGTTATATTCGTAATCTTGATAAGGTGATACTCCCGGCGTTGCGGGGATACACGTTTACTTGTAGCTATAATGGATTGCTGGAAGAAGATGATGGGGAAATAGTTGTTCCGGTCGATTCTTCCGGGAGGTTTACACTTCGTTTTACCGTGAGCGCACCTCAGCGGGTTGGATTGGCATGGGGACGGATGTGGAAAAATATTATTGTTGAGCCGGGGGAGACGGTTTTGTTATATGCGGATGCCTCGGACTGGAAAGCGGTTCCGAATGTTTCGAAAGAAGAGATGATTAACGGGAAAAAGGATGTGTTGTTCATGGGAAAGAATGCTCGTTTTCATCAGGAGTACACGTGTTTCCCTTATCCATTATGGATGAGAGATATGTATGAGTTGAGGGAGATTGCCCATTCGGATATGGAGTTCTTACGCTTGGCTGAGGCAGATTATTTGAAGTCGGTGGTATGTTTTGATTCAATTTGTGGAAAATACCCGAATCTTTCAAAGAGATGCAAGGTGGCTATAGAGAATGAATGGAAATACAGGTTTGCGGCGACGTTGATGCAAAATCGATTTAATCTAGGTAGGAGGCAAAAGTTTGAGCCTGAATACATGGAGTATGTGGACTCTCATTTTTCGGTAAATGAACCTTTATGTTATTTTATAACTCAACATTTCTCAACATTTTTGCGAGATTATACCAGTTACGTGGATCATCAGAAATTTAGGTATGTTGATGGGGTTGGGGTGGTTTATATTCCCGATGATCGTTTTTATGAAGCGTTAAGGAGATTGAAGGAGGGAGGAAGGTTTGAGGAATTGACAACAGAAGATATTGCAATTTGTGAAAATATCAACCGGAAGATTTTGGACTTGAGTCGGCGGCAAACTACGGATACAAGTGCGTTTCAGACAGTGGTAGCTGACAAATCTATGCTTTATGGTAAAGTGAATGCTTATCGCTCTGTGCCGGAAGTGCGGGAACAGGAGGAGGTTATAACCCGGGAATACGAGTTATTACTCTATGACACGCTGGTACCCGATCTTTTATTGAAAGAACTTTGCTATGCACAATTGTTTATGACAGGAATGGAGTATGATCATAAGCCATTGTTACCGGGAATGATGAAATTGGCAGATGCTAGAATTTCGAATCCGATATTAAACCGGAAGGTGAAACAGGCTAGTGCTGTCTACCAGAAGATTGCCGATAAAAAATTAGCTTACGAGGCAAGTCTGATTGATGTAGGGCAATTTAGTCATATTTCGGATGCCGATTCTCTTTGGCAGGCGTTGATTGAACCTTATCGAGGAAATGTGATTTTGTTCGATTTCTGGGGATCGTGGTGTGAACCTTGTAAGGATATGTTGGCGTTGATGGGTGATATAGAGAAAGTGTTCGAGAACGAGAAAGTGATATTTATGTATTTTGCTTATAGTTCACCCGAAGAGACATGGAAAAATGTTATCAAGGAATTCGATCTTACGGGAAAAAATATCGTGCATTATAATTTACCTCCTCTACAACAGCAGATGATTATCGAGAAGATGGAGGTACGTGGATACCCAACGTATAAAATTATAGATAAGGCCGGGAATGTGACGAGCAGGGTATTGAGATATCCGTTGCGGCCTCAAAGCGTGATAAATGAGATCAAGGCGGAACTGGAGCGGGAATAGGCCGTCTAATAAAAACTCTGGTTCATGCCATTACTTGAGCTATGTAGTTTCCTAAAATTGGTTTACTAGATTTGACATTCAATAAATTGTAAAAACA
>ERZ833822.117-NODE-117-length-93979-cov-9.321952_pt1 | contig 93979 bp, 109 predicted proteins | sample MGYA00519913_ERZ833822 | MGnify/ENA primary metagenome ERZ833822 (study PRJEB31850, sample SAMEA3708746) | human gut metagenome | biome: human gut; feature: human-associated habitat; material: faeces | place: China | collected 2014 ... | reverse complement strand
AAATCAGGCTGATCACATCCATACGGAATCCATCAATGCCTTTTTCACACCACCAGTTCATCATATCAAATACCCGGTCCCGCACTTTTGGATTGTCCCAGTTGAGATCCGGCTGTTTTTTCGAAAACAGATGCAGGAAATACATATCTGTCTGTGGGTCATATTTCCATGCCGAACCACTGAAACAGGATCCCCAGTTATTCGGCTCTTTTCCGTCTTTTCCTTTTCTCCAGATATAAAAATCGCGGTATGGATTATCCACGCTCTTTCTACTTTCCACAAACCATGCATGCTCATCGGATGTATGATTGACAACCAAATCCATCATAATCTTAATTCCCAGCTCATGTGCCCGTGCAAGCATCCTGTCATAATCTTCCATGGTTCCGAATTCTTCCATGATCGCCTGATAATCGCTGATATCATATCCATTGTCATCGTTCGGTGACTGATAAACCGGGGACAGCCAGATCACATCAATTCCAAGTTCTTTGAGGTACTCTAATTTTTCTGTAATACCATTGAGATCCCCGATGCCGTCTCCATTTGAATCCATAAAACTCCGCGGATAAATCTGATATACAACCGCTTCTTTCCACCATGCCTTATTCAATACCATATCCTCCTTGCCTCTCTCATATTTGAATACCTGCATTATACGGCATTTTTTAGAAATTTTCTTTCACATTACTGCGCAAAAATAAAACAATTCTGCCCTTTGTGTGTACTTTCTTTCAATTTAGAAAAGCTGATCTGCATTTGTGCAAATCAGCTTTTCCCATCGTTTTAAAGAGAGTCGTATGTTTTTGTGTTATACATTTTTATGTTTACTGCGCATCTGCTGTTTTCTGTACACTCTGCAGTTCTTTTAATGGATCTGCTCCCGCCGCAACATTCTGCATTGCGACCTGAAGTGCAGTCTCTATTTCACTGTTGGAAAGTTTTCTGCTTCCGGCAGCATTGGAAACATATTTATTTACATCATCAATTGATTGCTGTTGTAATTCTCCATCAACGGTTCCTGTATAGGAAATATCATTTGACACTGGTGCTCCCTGCAGATAATTGACCCAATACTGCTGTCCGTCACCATCTGCCAGGAACTGAATAAATTTCATTGCTGCTTCTTTATTCTTGCAATCCTTATTCATACTAATCATAACATCTACGCCGGATGTTCCAAGCTGCTCTCCACTATCAGATACTCCCGGGAATGGTTCCATTCCGATAACATCACCTTTATTTCCAATTTCCGTTCCCTGAATTTCAGAACTTGAGGATGAAGTTGGTCCTAAATGCCAGGAACCTGTCATAAAAAAGACTGCCTTTCTGGCAAAGAAATATTGGTCTCTTGCATCAGGATATGTCGAAACTCCCAATGCTCCATCTTCAAAAATTCCATCTGTAAACATTTTTTTCCATGCATTCATGGTATCTACAAAACACTGATCCGTCCATTTTCTTTTTCCAGCTTCTGCTTCATATACAGCACCATTTTCAAATTCATTGGATGCCTGAATAAACCAATCCGAATTTACCCAGTCATCAGCAGCTCCTGCAGCTACACATACATAACCTTTTGCTTTCGCCTTCACTGCCGCATCCTTTAATTCGTCATACGTTGTTGGAACCTTATCAATTCCACATTCATCCATAAGTGTCTTGTTATACATCAGTGTCGTCATTCCTGCTACCAGAAGTGGCATTCCTGCCATCGTACCATCTTCTGTGGTACACTGATCAACTGCATTGGAATTAATTTTATCTTCCCATCCACTCCAATACTGATCCGCTGTTTCTTTCATATCAACGGAAAACTTTGCATATTGATTCATCATGGAACCTGTTGTCATACCATATAAATCAGGACCTGTTCCAGATGCCATAGCGACCTGAAGCTTCTCAAAAAAGTCATCCTGTTCTGTTCTGGTATAATCAATATGAATATTTGGATTTTCCTTTTCGAATTCATTAATCATTTCTTCTGATTGATCATTCGTTGGAAGCCACGACCAGAATGTTAATGTCACATCTTCATTTGATGCTCCCTGTGTTCCACTGTCTTTCTTTTCTCCTGATCCACATCCTACAACTGCGGTTGCCATAACCGCTGCCATGATCAAAGCCATACATCTTTTCCATCTCTTTTTCATAAGCGTTCCCCCTTATTACACTTGGTTGATTTGATGATATTAAATTACTATATTTTTATCTGTCTATGTACTCAAATTTTTTAACAATTTGTGTGATTTTTTGTGTAACAATATTGCAAAATCCGAGTATTTTTTAGTTGTAAATTCATACCAGTATTCCCATTATCTGTAAAATCTTTTATTTCCTTACCATTTACCCAAAGATGCGAGAAATCTCCGTCTGCGATCCGATAAATTGCATATCGTCCCATTTCATTCTCCATGAAAGTCATATTCTTTTCACCAATTTCTATACAAACGCATCCATGATGATCCACTGCCTCCAATTGTATTTCTTCTACATAATCGCTTTTTGTCAGCTTACTTTTCATATTTAAAACATGACGTTTCGGAGCCATGCCTTCGTCATCAACATTTACGTTTTGCTCCAGCCTGTAATTTTCATCGAGATAAACGAGATCTTTGCCGATCAAATCAAATGTTTCCGTCACCGCAAAACTGTGAAGCGTAAGGTCAGAAAAATAAGCCTCTATGCCGAGCCGATCTTTCCTCTGTGAATCATATCTGTGCGCATAGGCACAAAAACAATATTTTTCATCCAGAATAACCGTATATTTATCTTTTTTTCTGTCCACACAAATGCAATGAGGAACTGTATAATCATAATTTTGTTCCAGTTTTTCACTGAACAGAACCTGTTCCACAGCATTTACACACTCAATCATTTCACATGTAGATCTGCCACTGTGAATCTGTAATTTTACATAATTTTGTGTATTTGACCATGCAAGATAAATATCATAACGGCATCCAATATGATTTTGCACTGCAGAAATCCAATACTCACAACGATAGAATTTCCCCATTTGAGCTAACCAGACCTGCTGATTGATCTTTAAATCTTTTTTACAGACAGCTGCCATCTGCGGTACTTTTTGTGCTTCCTGTGTCGGTCCATTACAAATCATCTGTAACCCATTAAACATAAGCGGATCCATTCGCATTTCTCTTTGTTCCGTTTCCAGAATCAGATCCTCTTTTGCCATCCGTCCATGATATACAATCCAGTCATCTACCATATTTGGAGCTTTTACGATTGTATTATGACCGGTTCCCTCTACCAATTCATTTTTATGAAGCAATGGCATCCAGATATCATTTGACGGATACTTATTCCAGACCATATCAATCAGATTTTCTTTATTTTCCGCAACGGCTGTTCCTACAAAATAATCCACATTTACATATGCATTCGCGGAATACGTAAGAAAACAATGGTTCCCATGAACAACTGTGGCAGCCCCCTCTAATGTATACCAGTCTCTCCCATCGCCAAAACGGTCTTTAGCAAAAATTTCCTGTTCCAAAGTTGGAAGAAGCACCGGTTTCGGATTCCCTGCAAATTGCTCCGGAGATAACATTTCATCCAATAAAATAATAGTTCCCGCTACTTTCTCATCCGTTCCAATCCAATCATTGACGGAATAAAACATATACAGCTTCTCATTCCACAAAACCGGATGTGAATCTATAGAAAATTTATTAAAAAACGTCTTTTTCCATACAAATGGTCCCTCCGGATTTTTCGATACGGCAAGTTTAAGCCACTGTTTATGCCCGTCCTCTTCTTCTCTGTCCAAATTGGAATAATACATATAAAATACTCCGTTCCAATAAAACACAGATGGTGCCCAATAATCTCTTTTATCCGGCTCTTTAATTGCATATCCTTTATACTCCCAGTGTACCAGGTCTTCTGATATACTGACTTTTACTCCATCACTGTCTGTTGCATAGCAATAATATGTTCCACACCACCGCATAACAAACGGATCTGGATTTGTATGCCTTTTCCCATCCGAAAACGGAACGGGATTACAAAAAAATTTTTCTACGTCCATAATTTATCCTTTCACTGCGCCTGCGGTAATACCTGATACAAGGAATTTCTGACTTACCAGATAAACCAGAATTGATGGCAATGCCAACAAAATCATAACAGCATAAATACGTGCTACATCTACCGGACTCTGATATGTACTCGACATAAAATACTGCGCTGCCAATGTAACTGTATAATTATCTTCACTCCGCATTACAAGAAGCGGAACCAGATAATCATTCCATGAATAAATAAAAGTAAGTACCAGTACATTTGCGATCATCGGTACACTCAATGGAACCATGAATTTTCTCCATATACAAAATGTTGTTGCTCCATCTATTCTTGCACTTTCGATCAATTCATCCGGTATCGTATCAAAATAATTCTTTATCATCAGTAACATCATCGGTGCATTAAATGCAATCAATGGGAGAATCACTCCAAAATGTGTATCCAATAACTTTAAATTTTTAATTGTTGCAAATAAAGGACTTGTTACAGCAGCTACCGGGACAGCCAGACATGCAAGTATCATTCCATAAATTATTTTACTGCCCGGAAATTTCATTTTTGAAAATGCAAATGCCGCCAATGCCGTAATAGCTGTAACAACAACAGCCGTTGTAACTCCGATAAACAAACTATTAAATACAACCTTAAAATAACTGATTTTTTTATAGCTTAACACATATGCATAATTTCCAAAGCCGTTAATTGTAAACGATTTTGTCAATGCAATCACTAAAGGAAGAATCCAGATCGCTGCACATACTATTAAAACCAGATAAGTGAAAACCGTTGATTTTGCTCTCTTCTTTTTTCCCATCGTTTAGTCCTCCTTACCGAATTTCACCTGCAGGAATGACATCACCATAGCAATAATCAGAATTGCCACACCTATGGATGCCGCACCTCCGGCGTTAAAATCTTTAAATGCTTTCTCATACAGATAAGTGTTCATAACTGTCGTGGATCTTCCAGGTCCACCACCGGTAAGAAGTTTTACAATATCAAACGTTTTCAGAGAACCTACGATGCCAAGAATTATTAATACATTTGTAGTTCCTTTCAGCATCGGAAGTGTCACGGAGAAAGTTGTTCTCCAAAATCCCGCTCCATCAATTTTTGCAGCTTCATACACATCATCCGGTAAACTCATCAGCCCTGCATAATAGGTAATCATAGAAAATCCCATCCACTGAAAAATATTTACAATAATAACTGAAACCAGTGCAATCTTAGGATCTCCCAACCAGTTTACTGCAAATCCGTTTAAATGAATTGCTCTCAGAAACTGATTTAACGCTCCGTTTGTAGGGTCCATGATAATTCTGAAAATGGCAGTAATAATAGAAGTAGCCATTGCAATCGGCATAAAATAAATAGCCTTAAATACATTAGACCCCGGAAGTTTTTTCTTTAAAAGAACCGCAAGCACAAATCCCAAAAGTGCCTGAATAAAAACCGTTCCCACAAAGAAAATCAAGTTATTCACTACCGATGTCCAGAATACATGATCCTTAAACATTTTTATGTAGTTTTTCAGTGCCACAAAATGGAATACATCTGTCATTCCATCCCAATCTGTAAAACTGACCACTACAGTGTCAATGATGCAATAATACACCAGTACGAAGGACAGCACGATCATCGGTAAAATATACAGATATGCTATCCAGCTTTTCTTTCCTGTCTTATTCATATCCTTCACCTCCATGACTCAATTATAGAGAAATCACGAGGCAAAAAAGATAATATTTTTTTGGAAAATACTCTATTTTTTTGCAGCAAACGCACTTGGCGTCATGCCAACCATTTCTTTAAATACTTTAAAGAAATAATTATAATTACGAAATCCCGACTGTTCTACGATCTCTTTCATAGAAATATCATTACGAATCAAAAGACTTTTTGCCTTATTTACACGCTGTTGATTTAAATATTCCACAAAACGTAATCCTGTTTCCTTTTTAAACTCTTTACTGAGAGAGGTATAACTGCATCCCACGATCTCTGCACATTTCTCAAGCGAAATATCTGCTGTATAATTCTCCTGAATGTAAATGAGTGCTTTTGTAATATTAGCAGAATACTGTTTTCTCTCCTGCTGACGCAAATCCTGAGTTTGTCTGTGTAATATTTCAAGAATCAACGAACGATACTGTCCAAATACCTCAAACTGATCCATTTTCTGAAATTGCTGATCCGCGTCACTTTCTTCCAGATACCCATACTTTTTCATCAGTTGAATAATTTGAACACAACATTGATGTGCATACTTCTTATATACTTGTCCACGTTCCATTATATCCAGCATTTCTCCTATTGTATCTATATATGCCGGCATATGATTGGCAAATTCAAATTCCAGCTGTTCCCAACAGGTATCTTCCAATATCTGCCCGGAATAGACAACAGGATTCGTAACCGTTGTATAAACAATGCGGTTTTCTCCCAAATAAAATTTATCATGCAATAAGATCCGAATTTTATTAATTTCCTGCATTGCTCCATCAAGATTCGCATGTACTTCCCCACATACAACTGACAATGTTGTATCCAGCATTCGAATTGCATGCCTTTGCAACCTAGCCGCAATATTACTGATTGAATTCATCATTAACAACATGCTCTTTTCCTTTTCAAAAGAGATCAATATGTATAAATGATATTCTTTTGTCATATATATAATATACGGATAATTTTCTCCCAATATCTGACTGATAATATCTATAACTGCTTTACTGATATCCTGCTTATATTCCAGCGGATGAATATCTTTCCGTATTTTATAATCCGGACTAATGGCAATACAACATACATTAGAACAACAAAATTCAATTTTGTTTTCTTCCGTGAGCTTTCGAATATAATCAGCCTGAAACGAAATTTCCTCCCGTATACAAAATCCCCTTTTCCGATAAACTTTCTTCCCTTTTGGAACTATACGATATTGCTCCCGTACCTGATCTAATACATGAAGCAAATACTCTTTCGTCAATTCATGCTTTAACAAATAATTTGCTGCACCATTAACCAGACTTCCCCTTACAAAATTAAAATCATCAAATCCACTAATTGCAATAACCGGGAGATATTCATTTATAATATGTACATTGCGCATCAATTCCACACCATTCATTTCCGGCATCTGCATGTCACATAACAAAATATCAACGGAATTCTTTCTTAACCAGTCCAATGCAGTTTTTCCATTCTGAAAATCAGCTATAATTTCATAAGTGTCATTTTCCTCAAGATATTTCTTTATTGTATTCCTACTGGACAATTCATCATCTACCAAAACCAATTGTATCTTTTCCATTTTTCTCAACCTCCCTGATAACTGGCAGCACAAAGACACATCTTGTATATGCTCCAATTTTGCTTTCATAATGCAATCCATATGCATCACCAAAACAAAGTCTGATTCTCTCATTCACATTTGCAACCCCAATACCATTAAATGATTTCTTATCTTTTTTCTTTTCAGAAAGAATCTTCTTTATGGCTTCCTCGGACATTCCTTCTCCGTTATCCTCAATCCATATTTCTAACCGTTCTTTTTGAATACAGGTCTTTATCAGTATTTTTCCCTGTTTTGACAAGTCCCCCGGAATTCCGTGATAAATTGCATTTTCTATAATCGGCTGCAAAATAAATCTTGGTACATATAACGAAAGTGTATCCGGTTCTATCCGTCTTTCTACCTGAAAATCAAAACTTCCACTATATTCCATAATAACAAGATAATTATCCACATATTCCAATTCTTTTTTTAGACAAATCAATGCATTATCCTGATGAATAACCGCACGTAAAAGATAATTTAACGCATTAACTAATGGTATAATATTGTCTGCATGCTGAATTTTTGCCATCCATGCAACATTGTTTAAGACGTTAGAAACAAAATGTGGGTTGATTTGTGCCTGTAAAAATGCCATTTCTGCAATGCGTTTATCCCTCTCTTCCTGCGCAACCTGCTTCATCAAATCAGAAATCTGATAAACCATCCCGTTAAATGTTTCTCCCATCTGTCCAATTTCATCATTTTCTTTTATTCGATACTGAACCGTTAAATCTCCCTTTGACACTTCTTTCATCTTATTTCGTAAAACAGTAATTTCCCCTGTAAGCTTTGTCACAAAAAATGTCAGAATTAAAACTGCCAGACCGATAATCATTATAATTACCATTCCGGTCAAAACCATTGTTTTTTGAATACCAGAAATATAATATTCAGACGGAATACTCATTTTAAATGTCCAGCCAACATTTTTTGCATAAAATGTATTTGAAACATATTCCCTATTCTTTACGCTAATCTTTCTGTCTCTGTTCGCATATATTTCCGTTCCCTGATCATTGATTACTTCAAAATAACTGTTCTTTGGTAAATTGACAGAAAACATTTGATCGATTACACTGTAATCAAAATATACGATTACATATCCTATAATATTTTCTTTATCATCAGTAATGGCTCTCACTGCCGGAACCACATAATCACTGGATACCGTAGATTTCAAGCCTTCCATATGTATAGGTTCCATCATTATTACTGTTTTTTTCAGCTTATCGCAATTCAGTTTTTTCACTTTCTGATAAATAGTGTTATTTTGTTCAATGACATGATTTGATGAAAATATGCATTTTTCATTTGCCGCAATCGAAATTCCCGAAATATAATATTTGTATCCATCAATACCATTTAAATACTCCAATATTTTTCTGCGATTTTCCAAATATATCTGATTCCATTGATTATTTTGTTTTATCTGCTCTGAATTCAGTGTATTTACCGGCTGTATAACATTCTTTTGATTTTCGGAAATCATGGTTGCCATGTATGATGTGTCCGTTAAAAGATATTCAAACGCATGATATGCATCTTTCATTGAGCTTTCAGAAACATTTTGTAAATATGTACTGGTCAATTTACTGCTTGTCTGATACCAGATTCCCATAATAACCGCCCCACTTAGAGCCAAAATAATTACTACTACAAGTATAATTTTATTTTTTAACTTCATTATTGTGCCTCCTATCCCCAATATACCCTTACAATATTATAATTTCACCAAAAAACTTAACTCTTTTTTTGTTTTTTACTATATTTTTTTGTTGCAAAAAAGATGTATCCCGACAATAGAATACATCTTTTCCACACTTATTTTACAATTTAAACTATGTGAACTAAATTATTTTTGTTTCCTCCAGCTGCTCGGTAAACGCTTCGTTCATCCGGATAATCGGTTTACGAAGTACAAGTCCCATAAAAAGTGCAATCACCAGGAAGATGCCCAGTTTTGCCAGATCTATCCAGTAATCGTTCCCATAACAGCCTCCAACCGCTTCCCGCAGGGCTGCCATACTGTGCGTAAACGGCAGAAGCGGATACACTGCCCGGAAAAATTTCGGAGCACATTCAATCGGGAAAGTTCCACCGGTTCCCGCAACCTGCATAACAAGTAAAACCACACTGCCTGCTTTTCCGATATCTCCAAATGAAACCGTCAGCGTATAACTGATCGTGACATAGACTATGCTTGAAAACCAGCACCCAAATAAAAACAGAAACGTATGCTCACACTGAATCCCAAGATAATACAGATCTCCCAGTGCAATCAGCGTACTCTGCAACAGACCAAGGATCAGAAATATGATCCAGCGTCCAAGATAAATTTCATGAATTTTGACCTTTTTCAGTCCCATCTTTTTTATGCTTTCCTCGGAAACGGTCACTTTTAACATTGCAACCAGCACGATTCCGCCGATCCAGATAGAAAGTGTCGAATAAAACGGTGCCATGGAAGAACCATAATTATCAATCGGATAAATTTTCTTCGTATTCAGTTCCACTGGTGCCGACAGGAAGGCACTGACCCCGGACTTATCATCATAGATCATATGTTCCAGATCCGCATAATCCCCATTGTCTTTTGCTTTCGTAAGCTTATCCGTAATCTTTTTTATTTTATTTGCAGATTTGCGTAAAAGTTTACCAGAATCATCCAGACAGGTCTGTATTTCTGACAGATCCGATCCTGCGGTGTCCGTTAACGTGTAAACACCCTTTGCACTTGCATTGATCTGTTTCGTCAGACCTGTAAGATCTGCAGAGGTATCTTTGACCGAATCTGCAAGTTTCTGCAAAGTTCCTTTTACATCATTTTCATATTCTTTGCTGATCTGCTGCAGACGTTTCTGATTTTCTTTTACAAGGGCATCCAAAGCTTTCTTGTCAGAAATCAGACCTGTAGTGGACTTCTTCATGGAAGCCGCAGTATCGGTCAGATCATCCCGCAGTTCTTCCTGTTTTTCAATAGAACGGTTGATCTTTTCAATCATAGGTCCTAATGAGGAATCGGTTTCCGGATGTTTTTCCGAAAGCTTGATCAGATTATCCCGGAGTGTTGTAAATGACTTGATGTTTTTATCCACCGTCTTTGCTGCTTTTACAAGGGTATTCACCGTATCCTCACTGCCATTTATTCCATCTTCCACCGTCTGATCCAAAAGCAGGTTTATTTCAGAATATACCTTTTTGCCTGCTTTCAGTGCTTTGCCCACGCTCTCGGTCGCACTGCTTATTGTCGTTTTCATATCGGTAAACGTCTTTTTGGAATTTTCCAGAATCTGTTTTCCATCCGCAGACTCTGTTTTCAGTTCTTTCAGAAAATCAGAAGACGTATTCAGCAGGGACTGGGCAGAAGACGTAATCCCTGAAAAAGTTTCCAGCGTGGATGCAGTCATATCCATGTCATCCGATGCATCCTCAAGATTGTGAATCAGATTATCCACCAGTCGGTCTGCTCCGTTTGCCTCAGCCATATTAGAGACCGACTGAAACACCGTCATTGCCGTGTCGGATATTGTCTGTATAAATACCTGATTCACCTGTTTCTGGATCGCGGTTGCACCCTTGTCGGTCACTTTTGGTGCAATCGCATTTTCCTTGGCATTGGAATAGTAAATAATTTCCGGCTTTTGAATCTGATCGGAAAACAGACTCATCATCTGGGTACTGAATTTCTCCGGAACAACAATCGCCGCATAATATTGTCCGGATTTTACCCCCTCCATTGCCTTTTCTTTGCTGGTAAATACCCAGTCCATCTGTGTATTTTCCCTTAGTGCGGAAATCACCTGTTCCCCTACATTAATCTCAAGAGGAATCAGACTTCCGGTATATCCCTCATCCACACTTGCCACCGCGACCTTTAAATTTCCCGTATTGTTATACGGATCCCAGCTTGCCGCAATATTAAACCATGCATACAGACACGGAACGACAAGGACACCGATGACAACAATCATTGCGATTACATTTTTGCGAATCCGTTTCACGTCGTCGATGAAAATTTTCAGAATGTTTTTCATTTGCTGTTCTCCTCCTTCAAAATTTTCATCAGTTCCTCGGAACTCATCTCTCCCAAAACAGATTTCTTTTTCATCTCTTCATGTAGATATTCCACAATCAGCAGATACAGTATCAGTGCAAGTAAAGAAACGATCCACAAAATCAGATAAACCAGTTTGGATTCCAGACTAAACATCAAAATCAGAAATACGAGTGGTATGACCATCATACAGATAAAACCGGAGCGTACCATGACCGGATAATATTTTTCAAATGCGAGTGTTTTCTCTGTTAATTTCTTTCTCCACGCATCATCTTTCATAATCACCTGCATAATCCGCTGCAGCTGTGGATTATCCCTGCCTTTGGAATCCGTCTCACAGATCATCAGATCGGTTTCTGCAAGTCTGACATCAAACAGATGATTCAGATTCATCAGAAGCGGACGGAGTACAAGCCCGATAAACAATGCGACCAGTAAAAATACCAGCAGTTTTCCAAGGCTGCTTCTATAAGTATGATGATAGTATCCGGCAATACACTCCCGCATTGCGCTGATTGAATAAGAAAACGGAAGCAGCGGATGAAGTTTCTGGAAAAATTCCGGCATCATTTCAATCGGATACGTTCCGGAAGAAGCCGGAATCTGTAAAATTACCAGAAGAACCGCCAGTGCTTTTCCCATGTGCTTAAACGTCGATGCCAGTGCAAAGATCAGATTCACATAAACAAAGGAAGTTAACATTCCAGCAAGAATAAATTTTACCGGATGCAGACACTGTACTTTCAGCAGAATGATATCTCCCGCACATACGATAGCTCCCTGAATCAGTCCTATGATAAGAAACAGCAGAATACGCCCGAAATACGCACTTGTCGGTGTAAAATCCGGCACTTCTTTGTCCCGGTCTACTTCCTGTTTTAAAATAGAAACCAGTATCAGTCCACCTACCCAGAGTGCCAGGTTTGTATAAAACGGGGTCATTCCTGTTCCGTAATTTTCCACCTCATACAGGACATCCGTCTTTATATTTACCGGAGAAGACATAAAATCGGAAATGTCTTTGGCATCAATCTTTTCCAGTGACAGGATATTCTGATACATATCCGAATTCTGCAGTGTCTGCAGATCCGTGACAATTTTCTGCAGTTTCTGATCCACCTGACCCATAACATTGCCTGTCTGCGTAAGTACTTTGGAGCTGCTGTGCAATGCAGATTTTAACTGATCCAGCAGATCTCTCATCTGTTTTGTCATGGATGTTATGCTATGTAAGGTTGTTGACAGATCCCCGCTTACATTCGCCAGACCTTCCAGTGACTGGTCCAGCTGCGGGTAAATATTTTTGCTGAAATCGATCCTGCTGTCCTGAAAACTCTCACGGTTATCCTCTGCAAGCGTTTCCAGTGAACTTCTCGTATCTTTGGAATTCTTTAACACTTTCCGCATACTGGTATTTGCACTTTTCAATGAATTTACCAGTTTCTGCGCAGAAATGCTCTGCGTCTGCAGCTGTGAGATTTCCTGTCCGACAGATGCTGATAACTGTGTATCTTTTCCAAGATTCTGATTTAACTTTTCCAGATCTTTGAGAAGCTGGGCATTTTTCTCATTGATCTGGGTGATCGTATCGAGACTGTCCCCAACCGCAAGATTTGCCTTATCTGCCTTTATCTCAAACTTATTCAGACTCTTAGAAGCCGAGGACGAAACTTCATCCAGAAAAACTTCCCCGCCGGTCAGCCCATTGGAGAACTGTTTATAAAATTTTCCAAGTGCCGTCTGACTTTTTTCCAGCAATACAGAAGTTTCTTTTAAAGAAGAAGAGCTGTCCTTTGCTGCCTCATCCACCTGATCCAAAGACTCCTTGAGTTCTTTGATCTGTGCATCGGATTTATCTACTTTTTTCTGAAATTCTTTTACCAGCTTCTGATAATCCGTTAAATTATTCTGAACTTCGGTAATGGCAGATGTCAGTTCCGACTGTGTATCGTCCAGTCCTCTGGTAATACTGTCTGCGGAAGACTTTACAATTTCTGATACTGCCGAAGATGCCGTGGCGGAAAATGTGTCGTTGATCTGCTGTTGCACCGTTGTCGCACCGGTATCCGTAATCTTCGGTGCAATGGCATTTTTCTTTTCATTAACATAATAGTCCAGCTTCGGGCGTTTCAGGTCTCCGGAGAGAATACTTACCAGGGAACTACTGAAATTCTCCGGAATGACGATTGCCGCATAGTAATCTCCTGCCTGAACACCTTCTTTTGCTTTCTCTTCACTGACAAACTGCCAGCCCAGCGACTTGTTTTCTTTTAATTTTTCAACAATCGAATCGCCTGCATTCATCGTGATCACGTCGGTTTTGGTTCCTGTATCGCAATTGGCAATTGCCACCCTGATTCCCGAAGTATTTGCATACGGGTCCATGTTTGCGGCAATATTAAACCATGCATACAAAGACGGCAGGAGACATACGCCGATCATAACCAGTGTCGCGGCACGGTTTTTTAACAGACGTCGCACATCCCTGCGGAAAATCTGAAATGCTGTCTTCATTCATTACCTCTTTCTATTCTCAGTTTCTTCATGAAAAAAGGAAAATGGCTTTTTCAGCCATTCCCCTTTTTTATTATAAAGAGTTCTATATGAATGTTCAACCGAAACTTGAAAATTATAATTTATGTTGCTGACTTGAAAAAGTAAATTCCAGTGCAAGAGTAAATTCCATCGGCTTTTAAATTTTGCTGATTTTGCAGGAGTTTTTTTAACAAAATCTCTTGCTTTCTGTTATAATTAAGCTAGCTTATCGAAATTTTGTTGTTTTTATGGCATGAAAAACAGGCTACTGGAATTCGGTGTGTCAGACTAAATTCCACCAGCCACATTTAAAAAATGTGAAATGTTTACTTCCAGTCTGACAGCAGATTTCGATCAGTTAATTAGTTACTTCTTAAAGCGTATCAGCTTAGGCGTTAAATTGACTTCATCTGGTGAAATCGGCTTGAGCTGAAAGGCTTTAAGAACATCTTCTCCAAGTGTTTCCAGGGCAGCATCATACGGCGTTTTGCCGTCAAGGCTTTCTCTTGGAGTAGAGTTTATGTGATTCACAATAAGATTGACATCCCATTGGGTTAGAAATTCAAAGGATGTTCCTTTAGGCAATATCATGCGGAGCATGGTATGCGCCTGTTCGATGGTTCCTTTTTGTCCGCTACGCATTGGATCACAGTAATAAATGCTGCTTCTTTGTATGCCGGTAATTCCAGTTTCTAATTCTTCTGGGTTCCCAAATTCAGAGCCACGGTCGGTTAAGATATTTTCAAAAACAGATGTAAATTCATACGTTCCCATACGTTTTTCCAAACGGTCAAATACAGCACGGACGGCACCTTTTGTGCACCGGTTAATAAGAAATGCAAGAAACAGTTTTTCCTCTGTAAAGATCATGGTTAACAGCGTTTTCTGGGAGTCCCTTGATGACTTTACTGTGTCCATTTGTACATAAGAATTTAATTCCAAAGAACAGAAGTCTGCATAGGTTCTGTTGGTAAATACTTCGCGGTCTTTGATCTGTGTTTTGTGGCACTTTCTTGGTTTGAATTTTGCCTGCCTTTTCAGATCCACATTTCTGGCTGTGAACAGTCCCTTATCGATGTATGTGTACATGGAGCGGACAGACATATCCAGTTCCGGATGATTGATCAGGATCTGATAGGGTGACTGTCCCTGTGCGATCAACGGAGTAACAATCTGGTCTTTTTGGTGCAGCTGATGCCGGGTCATATTTATTCCGGCACGGGAACTACTTAATAATTCGCGGTACTTACGGTCGGCAAAACGGGCATCATAGCGGTATTTATGGGCAATGGTACAATGATTGATTTTCATTGGACAGCCATTACATACATAAGGCGCCTTATCAAGTCTGCAGCACCGTTCCTTTTCGAAATCCTTACAGGTTTGGTTGCAGGTTGGACAGGATGTACATTTAATACCGCAGAGCATGATTTTTCCACAGGCATTTGTTTTTTTACAGTGATAGCGGTGTACACAAAAGTTTTTGGCATTGTAGAAAGTTCCTTTGTGGTACCAGTCAGAAAGGCGTCGTGATTTAACCTCTTTTGAGATGGTTGTAGGATCTTTACAAAGGAATGCCGCAATGTCTTTAAAAGTCGCACCTTTGGATAATTCGTTTTCGATGTAGATACGGTCATTAAGTGTTAGATGTTTCTGGTTTCCAGGGATATATTTACTCATGATAATTCTCCTTCTACTGCTGTCAGAAGGAACTTTTACAATAACACTGATGTATGAAAGAGTAAATATCTACTGTGCAGGACTAAATTCTACCGCCCTGTAGGGCAGTGGAATTTAAAATTTCATTTTAGGTATAATTTATGTTTTTGGGGTTTCCATTGTATTTTCTTCTGATTTCTCATATAATATAAGTACCGAATTATGAGAAATGGAGCCATCCCGGTATATCACCCAGGGATGGCTCTTCTGTTTTCATTGATACCTGTTCACTCCTTGAGAATCGTTTGCATGGTGCACAATCAGCTGGGCGAACAAATGATCAAAAATGACCGGACTTTGCTGCATACCTTACGGCAATCAGACTTCCAGCCGGTGGTATCTTCGTTTTCCCACAGCCATCAAGCAGACCGCAGCCGTTCCACTGCAGAATAACACGGCAAATTCATTTCCTGCAAACGACAGGCACAGATCATTTTCCATAAACCAGCCTCCGCTGGTTGCATACAGTACTGTGGGATTAAATAATTCCCGGATAAGATCCCACACATTTCCCATCTGCACATAGCCAAGCAGATATGCCCCCATAAAAAGAAGACCCAATACCGCAAACGAAAAATAACTGTTCTGTAAAAACAACTGCACTGCGGCAGTAACAGCCGCAACGATCCCAAGCAGTCCCACAAGCACCACCAGCGCAAGCAAAAGATAACGCCACTGCTCCAGCCACCAGAACGTGACAAACGGATACATCATCTGCAGCCGCGGCTCTGCAACCATACATGCCGCCACCGGAACATGCCACAGGTTCTGAAACGGAACCGCTGCAAAAAATACCAAGAGGGTAAACACTGTAAGCAGTCCTGCATAAAACAGCCCGCACAACGTTCCTGCAAGCATTTTCTTTTCCATCATTTTCTTTCCGGTGGTGGTCGCTAAAACCAGATCCTGCGTCTTATATATCCTCTCATAATCCATCAGATACAGCATCGAAAGAATCATCAGAACCGCAGTCTGCAAAATCAGCTTCTTCCACAGTTTTCCATACAAAGCGGAGTGCAGTTTATACCAACTTCCCGGATAAAAGGCATACGTGCCTTCCCCTGTTTTTCTGATCTGTTCCACCCGCTTCTGCAACCTGTCATAATTGCGCACAATCCACATTCCCCAGGCTCCTTGCGGTTCATATCCACTCCTTTTTTCTTTCTGTTCCAGAATCTTACGCATATCCAGTGTATCATACATTCCGCCATAGGTCTTTTTATAGTCCGCATAGGCACTTTCATACTCCGGGCTTGCCGTCTCCTCATCCGTCACAGCCACATGCATCTGCCGCAGTTCCTTTCTCATGCCGGCATTTCCCACATAGGTATAGATACTCAAAAACTGAAACAGCCCGAATGTGATACAGACAATCCACAGAAACGGATGCCGCAGACATTTTCCACACTCTTTTTGCAAAAGGCGCATTCTTTCTCTCCTTTACACTCATCTATCGTCAGAGATCTCTGTAATGATCCCTGTGCATTTTCCACCACAGCACGCACGCGCATGCCAAAATCCACCCCAGAATCCAAAGCACTTCTGAATAAGGCAGGATATTTTCATCCATCGGCTTCTGAAACAGATGTACAAAAATGTGTGTCAGCAAAAAGCCAATTCCTGCGCATGCCGGAATGGCAAATGCAATTCCCGCAATGTAATTGCCTGCCGTTCTTCCGATCAGGTAAATCAAAACAACCGCAGCCAGCACAAACACAAACACCAGCAGCATGTAAAGCAGCATATAGAAACCAAATGGCAGATTTTTACACCACAACTGCAGTCCCGTATCGTCGATACAATCGCCTTTCCAGAATACCGCCAGTCCTTTTATGACATAAACCAGTACATAAATACCAAATTGTACGATTCCCACAAAACCGCAGCAGACCACAAGTGCCTGAAACTGCCTGTCAAAAAGTTTCCGCCCGGTAGCAGTCGTTGCATACAATGGCAGCACATGACATAACCGTTCCCGTATCAGATACGGCAGTGCAAGGATTGCAAAACAAATCAGAAGCAGAATTCCCATCATTCTCATATCTTTTTCTACAATATAAAAAATTCCACCCGGCATTAGAGAGATACTGTCTCCATTCTGTAAATTTTTGTATTCATCCAGCCGATCGAGCACCTGAAGTTCAAAAAACAGTTTTGACCCTTTTGAATCCTCAAAGACCAGACGCGACAGTTCCTGATTGATTTTCTTTTCCTCATCGGTTAAAGTATCCTTATCAAAAAATGTTTCCTGTGTCTTCGAGAATTCCTGATAATTCGTAATTTTTGCATCTGCAAGAACCGGATCCGCCGCAATGATCCGGGTGTATGCCTCCTCCAGTTCTTTTCTTTTTTCATCCAGCTTCGACCAGTCCTCACGCGGCAGCGAAGTTCCCCAGCTTTCGATCAGTTCGGCGTAAAACGGCATATCATACGGGGAATTTGTTGTCTGCCCTCCCGCCGGATAAATCGTCACTTCTAAAAACAAATGATAAAACAGCACCGTAAATACTGCTATAACAAGCAATACCCGGATATCCATGATTTTTTTACATTCTTTTATCAATATTTTCATGCCGGTTCCTCCTGATAAGTAACCAGAAATACATCTTCCAGATTCGGCGTACAATTCCTGCTGCCTTCCTCCGGCTTGCTGCTGTAATAACGCACCTGCATGTGTTCCTGCTCCTGCCGCACAGAAAGAATCAGATGCGTGTCTTGAAATGCATCAAACGCACGGTCTTCCATCACACACTCATACACCTTTCCATCAAGCGTTTTACAAATATTGGAAACCGTGTCCATCCGGTATAGTTTACGTTCTTTTAACAGAATCACCTGATTGGCATTCGACTCAATATCCGACACAATATGCGTGGAAAGAATGACGATCCGGTCCTTTGACAACGTTGACAGGATATTGCGGAAGCGCGCCCGCTCTTTTGGATCAAGTCCCGCAGTCGGTTCATCCAGTATCAGAATTTTCGGATCATTTAACATTGCCTGTGCAATTCCCACCCGCTGGATCATTCCTCCAGAAAATTTTTTCATTTTTTTGTCTGCCACATCAGAAAGTCCGACCAGTTCAAGCAGTTGTTCTATCTTTTCTTTTGCGGTCTGCTTTGGCATATTTTTAAGTGCTGCCAGATAATCCAGATACTGCACGGGTGTGTTGTTTTTGTAATATCCAAACTGCTGCGGCAGATACCCCAGCAGATCCCGGTATTTTTCCCCGAGTTTTGCAACAGGAATCCCATCCCATAAAATTTCTCCCTGTGTAGGAACCAGCAGGGTTGCAATCATTTTTATGAGAGTTGTCTTTCCCGCACCGTTTGGGGCAAGCATTCCGTAAAGCCCATGCTCCATCTCAAGACTGATGTCTTCCACCGCCGGAAATTTTCCGTAACTTTTGCTAACATGCGAAAGAGTAAGCATCTTTTTTCTCCACCTTTCCTATTGATACGAACAAAAGACAAAAGCTTGCGGCAGTGACCGCGCCGTGCACCGCCAGCGGAACCGATGTAAAAAGAAACATCTGCACGCCAGTTCCCGCAAGCCTTGCAATCACGCACACACACGCCCAGACTGCGATCAGACCTGCATAAAACAGACCACCCGCGCCTTTGTGGCAGGCATATACACAGACCGAGGCAAACAAAAACACACTGCTGCTTCCCAGCAGAACCATACTCACAAATGCTTTTCCCGAAACATCCGTAAATAAAGCTGCTCCGGTCACATTGACCAGTATCATGATCACGCCTGCATACAGCATGCGAAGTCCCGACAGATAGCTCTGGGAATAATGAAGCGAGCCGATCAGCTCCTGCATGTGGTTCTGCGCATCCAGCCACCATGCCAGCACCGCAAACACCAGAAAACAGACCGGAAATCCTAAAAACACGATTATCCTCTGCGTTTCGGGCTGCTTTGCATACAACTGTCCGAGCCACCCGATTCCCAGATACAGACAGGCAACAATAAGCCAGATACTTCCGCTCTGATAAAATATGGCACGAATGCCCGGTCCCCAGTAAATTTCTTTGATTCTTTCCCACAGACTCTGCCGCTTTGGTATTGCTTTTTCCACAATTGTACGACATTCCTTCTGCATAACGCTATCCTCCGGGAATTCTACTGGAAGCAGTGGTATCTTCTGTTCTTTCTTCCATTCCTTTTCCTTCATCTTTGCACCTCCTGCCGAATCCTTTTTAACATCTGGTAAAACCGGGTCTTTACGGTACTCTCCGCAAGATCCATCTCCTCTGCAATCTGCGCAAATGTTTTCTCCTCAAAGCATTTTTTCTGAAAAATGCGAATCCATTCGCGCTCATAGGAAACGACAATATCCATAATCCGGCGAATCTCTTCTTTTTGAACCATATGCTCCGCCAGATCACGCACAGTTTTTTCCTCCTCTATTTCCCATTGCAGGGGCTGTTGCAGTTTTTCCTTTTTATAACTTTTACTGCGATAATAATCTGTAATCCTGTTGGCTGCCACACGGTATGCCCAGGTGCGGAAGCCCGCCTTTTTCTCATCAAACGCATAAATTCCCTGCAAAACCGTAATAAAAATTTCCTGTGTCAGATCAAGCGCAAGTTCCCTCTCTCCGGTCTGCCGGTAGGTAAACGCATAGATTTCCCGGTAGTATCGCCGGATCAGTTCATCCGCCGCTTTTTTATCCTGTTTTTTCTTAATTCTGCGGATTAACTGGTTGTCTGTCTGCATGCATGTTCACCGCCTTTATCTCCGTTCACTCAGATATACGAAATATGATACAAAATAGTTTGGATTCTGAAAAGATTTTTTCAAAAACAAAAAAGAGCCGGTGCAAAATCAATTTGCACCGGTTTCCTTTTGTGACACTTTTTATGCTTCCTTCCGCAGTTCCTTTGCCGCCTCCACAAGATTTTTCAAGCTGGCAACGGTCTCCGGTACGCCACGGGTTTTTAATCCACAGTCCGGATTTACCCAGAGCTTCTCCGGGGCGATACGGGTGAGCATTTTTTCGAGTGCCGCCTTGATTTCCTCTACTGACGGTACACGCGGGGAATGGATATCGTACACGCCCGGTCCTACCTCCGTCTTGAAATGGTTCTCCTTCAGGGAATCCAGAATCAGCAGATCGGAACGGGATGCCTCAAACGTAATGACATCGGCATCCATGTCGTCGATTGCGCGGATGATATCGGTAAACTCGCTGTAGCACATATGGGTGTGGATCTGTGTCTGTGCTTTCACACCGCTGTGTACCAGACGGAATGCCGGAATTGCCCAGTCGAGATAGTCTTTGTACCAGTCACTCCTGCGCAGCGGAAGCTTCTCGCGGAGTGCCGCCTCGTCCACCTGGATCACACGAATACCGTTTGCCTCAAGATCAAGCACCTCATCGCGGATGGCAAGTGCGATCTGATAGGTGCTTTCCTTTAAGGAAATGTCCTCACGTGGGAAAGACCAGTTTAAAATCGTAACCGGACCGGTCAGCATTCCCTTCATCGGCTTCTTTGTCAGACTCTGTGCATAAACGGACCAGTGCACGGTCATCGGCTTTTCGCGGGATACATCGCCCCAGATGATCGGTGGCTTCACACAGCGCGTACCATAAGACTGTACCCACGCTTTCTCTGTAAACAGATAGCCGCTCAACTGCTCACCGAAATATTCCACCATATCATTTCGCTCAAACTCCCCATGCACCAGCACATCGAGTCCGATCTCTTCCTGGATCTGTACCCACTCAGCAATCTTCTTTTTATTAAATTCCACACAGGCTTCTTCGCTGATCTCTCCCTTACAACGTGCTGTGCGGTTCTTCTTGACATCTGCAGTCTGTGGGAAAGAACCGATCGTTGTCGTTGGAAATAGTGGCAAAGCAAACGCTTTCTTTTGAATTGCTTCGCGCTCTTTAAACGCCGGAAGTCTGGTAAAATCTTCCTCCCTGATCGCTGCTACACGCTTCTGTACCGCAAGGTTTCTGTAATCCGGACGGGTAGCAAACAGTGAAGTATTTTCCAGAAAGGTTGCTTCCAGTCTGTAGTCAGCTTCGGCCAGCTTCTTTAATTCTGCCAGTTCCTTAAGTTTTTCCTCTGCAAATGCAAAATGCTCTGTATATTTCTGCGGAAGTTTTGTCTCGTTTTTCAACGTATAAGGTACATGAAGCAGGGAGCAGGAAGTATTCAGCACCACGTTGATGTCTTTGGCTTTTAACGCATCCATCACTTCCAGAGTTTTTCCATAGTGATTCTTCCAGATATTTTTTCCGTTGACAAGTCCGGCAAACAATACCTTATCCTGTGGAAAACCATATGATTCTACCAGTTCCCTGGTCTTTCTTCCCTCCAGAAAATCCAGACCGATTCCGTCAAAAGCAAGTGCTGTAATATTCTTATAGCAATCACGCACATCTCCAAAATAGGTCTGTAATAATATCTTTATCGGTCCTTTTTGGGCAAGGATTCCCTGATATAATTTTTCAAACAGTGCAAGATCTTCGCTGGTCAGATCATGTACCAGATATGGTTCGTCAAACTGTACCCATTCTGCACCGGCTGTGGCAAACTTCTCAAGCAGCTCTGCATTTGCAGCGATCACGGCATCTGCATAATCTGCAGCCAGCTTCTTTCCCACATAGCGCAGAAGTTTTAGCAAGGTAAATGCACCGATGATCACCGGTTTTGTGATTATGCCAAGAGCTTTCGCCTCAGCAAATTCGTCAAATGGCTTATTTCCAACGAGTCGGATCTCCGTATTATCATCAATCTCCGGTACCATGTAATGATAATTTGTATTAAACCATTTTTTCATGGCAAGCGCCTTGACATCTCCGGCTTCTCCCTGATAGCCTCTTGCCATCGCAAAATAGGTATCCAGTGCAGAAAGTCCAAGGTTTTTGTAACGCTTTGGAATAATATTGAATAATACTGCCGTATCCAATGTCATATCATAGAAAGAAAAATCATTCGATGGAATAAAATCTAATCCCGTATTTTTCTGCAATATCCACTGGTTTTTACGGATTTCTTTGGCAGTATTTTCTAATTCCTCCACAGAAATTTCACCGCGGAAATATTTTTCTGTTGTAAATTTCAGTTCCCGTAAGGACCCCACTCTCGGGTATCCGATAATTGCTGTTTTCATTATGCGCTCCTGATGTGTCAAATAATAAGGTTCCTTCTGAAAAAGCAGTATTTCCAGGCTTTTTCATTGTGGTTTAGTATAGCATACGTCAGTTTTTCTGCATAATATCTTATTTTTTACGTTATCTATAGTTTTAATCTATACCCACATTTAAAAAGGCGGCAACAAAAATTGCGGGGGAGTTCCAGTAAATCGTGATTTCATTCAGGGAATAACACTCCCACACATCAAGAAAACACTTCATCGGCGGCGTATCTGGTGTGATCAGCCACTCTGCTTTTTCATCCACCGGAGCGGAGTTTGGACCGCCTACCACAAATCCCGGAATCGTCTCCTCAATTCCATCCGAAACGGTCACGCGGTTGTGCGGATTCTGGCAGCTTTTTGTTCCCACTCCGGTCACATAACTGTATCCCATCGCGTTCTCTCCAAGAATATAATCCATCTGTTCCTGTGCCGTTGTCCGATAATGCATATCTCCGGTCAGAAGCGTCGCAACCGCAAGGATCATTGCACGATTGAGTACAACCATGTTGCTGCCCCATCCATATTCTTCCTTCGTCAGTGCAACAAAATAACGACTGGCTTCTGCAATACCACAGATCTTATCCGCTTCTGTAAGAAATGCCTGTCGGAATTTCTGCTGACATGCTCGAAAACGCTGTTTCTCACCAGACGTTTTTTCGTTCTGTTCCGCTCCAAACAGGCAGGAAAGTCCTGCCAGACCGGACACATCCACCCAGCCCATATCGGTCGGATTTTCGTTTGCCTTTAAGTATTCCTCCATCTTTGTCAGATAAGACGCATCTTTCGTTGTCACATACAGTTCCGTCGCTGCCCACAGCCGCTCATCCAGATCCGAGGTATCCTCATAGCCGCCGGTATTGCAGCCTGCTGGATTTTCAAATCCGATAAACTGTGGATGCTGCATCAGCCAGTCCCACGCACGCACTGCGGCATCCTCCGCTTCCGCTGCAAACGCAGGCTCCCATGTCCGGTACACGCGGGATGCCAGTGCCATGACCGCTGCAAAATCCGCTGCCGCCATTGTCGATGCCGGAAACAGGATCATCTGCCGTTTGTCCTCACACGGCATCACAAAATTTGCATGGCGCATCGAAGTCAGCTTATGGCAGACACTTCCATCCTCCATCTGCATTTTCAAAAGCCAGCGCAGCTCATACAGGCACTCACTTAAGACATCCGGCATCGCATCGTTGCTTTCCGGAATATTTAAGTTTTCGGTGAAACTCTCCGGAAAGAGCTGCTGCGCATAGATCATGTGTGCAAGCGCTGTAGCCGCTGCTGTGGTATATCTGCCATAATCCCCGGCATCGTGCCAGCCTCCGGTCACCTCATACTGTTTTGCATTTTCTTTTCTTTCCAGATAGTCTTCCAGCCGTACCGCTGTGCCCGTGTGACAGGTACAACGCCTGAATTTTCCGGCAAAGGTTTCTTCCAGTGCCATCCCACAACGCTGGAAATACAGTGCTTTACACAGCGTCTGGTTCAATGTATGGTATGCCTTATGGCTGATGATACAGTTTCCGAGAACCGCACCTTCCCCATCCTGAAATGTTACAGTTCCTTCCTCTGTAAGATCGGAAAAGTCAATGTGCCATACTTTATCTTCTGCACTCTCATCAACGCCTGCATATACCGCCTGTTTTACAGCGGTCTGCTCCCCTTTTTCATTCCAGAGGGACACCTTTTTGTCCTGCATTTTTTCCATTTCATCCGCGCGGTTTTCCTGCGCAAGTACCGCAATCTTGCGGCCTTTCGGCAGATACCCTGCCTGATTTGCATAAAATCTGATCATGTTGATACTCCCTGTTTTTCCTACAAAAAAAGCAGTTGAATGTTCAAACTGCTTTTAGCCTTTTTATCTTAAATTATAACTTGTTTTTAGTAAAAATCAATCTTATTTTTAAGTCCTTTTAATCAGTATGATTATTTTGAACACCTGCTCAGTGAAATCCCGAAGCATTTGGATGACGTTGACCGCAGCTTTCTGGAAGACTTGCTTCCATGGTCACCGAATCTTCCAGCGAACTGCCGGAAGCCCGTTAAAGAAGTAAAATAAGACAGGAGCAAATCTATTTTTAGTATACAGATTTGTTTTAACTATGTATAGGTACGAACTATCTACCTTTTACAAAAGTACAGAAACTGACGGCACAGATTAACCGAAACTATGAAATAGCAAAAACAGGGGCGAATGGGAAATCGGACGAATTCCGGGACTGGCAGAATGACGGTGGATAACCGGCAGAAAAATGAAAGAAGCAGGAGTGGAAATCTGTATTCCAGCCATGTAAAAGCAGGAAAACATGCAGGTACTGTTTATAATTTCAAAAGAAAAAGCAGGATTCGGAAGTCGTTAACGAAACTTTCCATCCTGCTTGAGTTTATCCACAAATATATTTTTTTAAATTTCGTCAGTTTTTACAATGGTCTGAACAGTAACTTTGTATTATTTTTTTAGATATCTTCCAAAAATCTGCATCTCTTCTGTTTCTAGTTTATCAGCGAGCGCAATTAAATTCTCTAGTTGCTCACAATATTGATCAAATTCGTTCTCATATTTTGTAACAATTGTTGCATCCTTTGGGTACAAAATTTTCAATTTCTTTAGATTTTCAAAATTAATATTATACTGACCATTTGATTGAATTGCATATTCTTTTATTTTCATTTTTACAGTTGATAAATTCATATAATATGCAATGTATTTTGGTGAATAGCCCTCTAAAAGATGAAATCTCATTATATAAGAAGCAAAAACATATTTTTGTGCATCATCAGTATTTGCATCAAATAAACCTGTTTTACCAACTAATTCCAATGAGTTTGTTCTATTAACAAGTATATCATCTTTATGTAAAACATATTTTTCAATTTCTACATCTGTCAAACTAACTCTATCAATTTCATCTCCCAAAGTGTCCTCATTAATAACTGGATAAATATTGTTCATCTTCAAAATTGAATATCCATTCTCATTGTCATCTGATTTCTTCGAGCAACCATACGTCGGTTTTTCATCTTCCACAATTAACTTACCCAATTCAATTTCTTCAAATTCAGTGTTAAACTGTGCAAATGAACTTTCAGGAATTCCAACTTTAAGAATAGAATTATAGCTATCCAATAATTTAACTTTTGCAAATGTTGTATTGGAAATCAAATCAACTAATCTTCTTTGCTCATCAATCGTCATATGTGGAATCTGGATTTTCCCTAAATCGTCAAATGACAACGAATTTCTAACAGTACCATTATTATAATCTTCTATCTGTCTCCGACCATATTCACTTTTCAGGAAATAAACTATATAGTCTTGCAGGAAAGCTTCCTCATTTACCTTGAAAATTATATATGATGGACTTATCAACCCTTCATCTTGTTTATTTACAGCTATACTTCCTGTGTTCACCCTACTTGGATTATAACAAATAACATTTTTGGGTAGCACTTTGTACTTTTGATTGTACTCATTTGCTTTTTTTGAATCCGAGACAATAATTCCATATTTTTTTGATACACCTTTAATTTGAATAATATCTTCACCATTTTCTGCAAATTCAATAGGTGAACGTTTACTGTTACATTCATGAATATATGGTGCCAAAAAAACCATATTATATTCAAACTCTGGTACTATGTATCTAATATAATTAGATACCGCCCAGCTTTCCGCATTTAACATATGATATTCTGCAAAACCTTTCTTTTCCGCATGTGCATCAACATATGTTTTTTTGCCAGTTTCTTGATTCACAAATACCGTATCATCCCATTTATTCCATAATCCACTCATCAAAATTTTAAAATCATCATTTTCAATCTGTTTTACTCTCTTATCATCCAAGGAATAACCATCATTTTCAATTTTAACAAAATATGTTTTTTCACCAACTCTAGGTTTTCTCTTTTCAATCAATAGTATGTTTGATTTTATAGTCTTCACATACGGAGCAAATACCTTTTGAGGTAACGATATTATACCTCTAATAGTATATTCTTTTTGTAATTTTTCTCTCTCTGAAAAATATTTAGAATCATGTAAAAATCCATTATCTACTATACATGCTATTCTTCCATATCTGTTTGTCTTATCATTTCTTCCATCATGCAACGACTCTAACATATGACGAATAAATAAGTAATCCGCCTTTGGCGGTTCTGATAAACCAAATGGTTGGTTCGCTAATACTACATCAAATTCACCAAAATTTTCCTGATAGCAAGCATTTTCTCCACCATTTTCTAATTTTTTCTTCTTCAGAACAGGATTGACCGCCCTCACATTCTTATATTCATATTTAACCTTTTCTTCTATTTTATATTCATAATGTTGAACATATCTCCCCTTATAATTTACACCCTTACTTCTTTTTACTGGTAAACCTTCCAAGTCATATGCTTTTCCATCTTTTTTTTGTATCTCCTCATCATCTAAAACTATTTTTTCCCCAAAATCATCATAATAAAAATCAATCTTATTTTTGGGTTCTAATGATACTTTTCTTGTCTTATCCCCTTTTACATAATATTGTTTTTTGTTTGCCTCATAGTAAAAGGATACCTCGCTGGCTTCAACAGGAATATAATGTCCAAAAGCATCTTTCGCTTTTGAGAATTTCTCTATTTTGTCGTATCCAAATGCATCACATTGAGTTATATTTGTATGCCCATCTCCTATTAAAATCATATTCATCTTCGCCAAAAGTGCCGTATTAGCTTTTAATTCTGTACCATGTAATACCCCATTTTTTAATATCTCCATATTAGGTAGTTCTTTTGCATAGAATTCCTTATATCTATTAAATGCTTCTATTAAAAATCCTCCTGTTCCACATGTTGGATCGTATATTTTTTCAATATAAACACTATCATCTTTATCAACCACTACAGTTGGTTCAATCAATTTAATCATATATTTAATTATATGCCTTGGCGTAAAAAATTCTCCAATTTTTCCATCCTTTGAACTTTCTTGAAAATACTCGAGAATATCTCCTTTTACATTAGTGAAATCACTAAGCTCATAAGTAGCAAAAATACGGTCTACTAATTTTGCAACTCTTATTAAATTTAAAGAATCCAGATGTAATAGTTGATACGAATCATCCCTATATATATTTTTGTAAGCTACATTTAACCAATTAGAAAACTCGTTATTTACTAAATCAATATCACCATTTACCACTGCATCCCATATATGTCGATATCTAAATTTGGAATTCGACTCAAAAAACTGTTTATCATAGTCTTTGATAGAAAACATTTTCAAAAAAATGATTGTAGATAATTCAATAAACTTATCCGTTGCAGATGAGCCAATCGGTGATCGTCTTATTATTTCATCCGTAGCCTTAAAAAACCCATTTAATTTATTACGATCTATATTCTCTGTTTCAGCCACCTCTTCCATTTTTCCTTTACTGTTGATAATGTACTTTAGAAATTTTAAAGAAGGCATTCTGTCAACAAATTGAGAATCAACCTTTACAGCTTCCCACTTTTTCCCAGTAAATAATTCTAGCAAAAAAGTCACACCATCAAATCCAATTACAGCATTCACTTGAACACTATAGTCTTCCTTTAGGCACCTTATATATTCTTTTCCATCTTCTATGCTTGCTCTTACTCCCTCTTTTGTACTTTTTGTATCACACAACGCAATAATATTATCATTTTCATCATAAAAAATGTAGTCAGGTTTTCCGTTTGTGCTTCCTTTATGTTCATTTCTAAATTTATATCTACTAGATTTATCTCTATCTCTTGTATAACTTACTCCTTGCTTCCATCCTACGAATTCAATATAATTTTTGAATACAGATTCAATATCTTTTTCATTATCTGACTTTGTTATTGTATATGGTTCCAGTGTTACATCCTCAATCAAATTTCCTTTTGCATCTCGTATCACTTTAAAATCCATTCTGTTTCTCCTTCAGACTATGATTGTTACTTATTCTTTAACTAATACCTAAAAGAATAACTTTTATCCCACTAGTCTTTTGTACTTTTTGTATAAAATTATATCATACATCCCGCATTTGAACCATAAAATTTTAAAATTTATCCGGGCACCTAAAATGAAATTTTAAATTCCACTGCCCCTCAGGGTGGAGGTGCGGACAAAAAGTTGGACTGTGTAATACCTGCTATGTTATGAAGTCCACACAAGAACAAATATCGACAGCGCTTATATTGTTAAAAGCCATAGGATCCCCAAATAAGGTAGTTCAAACCTTAGGTTATCCATCTGCACCGGTGCTTTATCATTGGCGTAAAAAGTATCCTGAATACTACGATGTTCCAAATCAAAAGCATTGGATACAAGCTCCAACAGAATTAAAGCATACCATAATTAAACGTTGCCTTATTAAAGGCGAGCCTGTAAAATTAGTGGCAAAAGAAATCGGATACACCCTTTCTTTGATATATAGATGGATTAGAAAGTATCGGGAGAAGGCCGTGATAATCGATGCCCTGAAAAATAAGTATTCACTGCCGGATCTTCTTAAAAAACTTAACCTTGCAAAAAGCAGCTATTATTATCAAAAAAACTATTTATGTAGAGGATAAATACTTCCATCTTCGCAAAAGAATCATACAACTGTTTCATAAAAATCGTGATATATTTGGTTACCGGAGAATTCACACGTTGCTTCATCGTGAAGGTATAAAAGTTTCTGAAAAAGTGGTTCGTCGTATTATGAAGCAGGAGAAACTGACTATTAGACAGAAATATAACTCCTATAAAAGTGAAATAACGCCTTCTGTGGAGGATATTATAGATAGAGATTTCCGTACTACAAAACCGAATCAGAAATGGCTTACTGATATCACAGAGTTTTCTATAAAAGCAGGAAAAGTATATCTTTCTCCAATAATTGACTAGCTTAATGGTATGCCGGTAAGTTGGACAATAGGCACTTCTTCAAACGCAGGACTTGCAAACACTATACTGAAGAGTGCTATTACTACTCTTAAGCCGAATGAAAAATCTATCGTACATTCTGACAGTGGGTGCCATTATCGTTGGTTTGAATGGATTCAGATAATGAAAGAAGCAAACCTTACACGATCCATGTCAAAGAAAGGTTGTTCACCAGATAATTCTGCATGTGAGGGCTTCCTTGGTCATCTCAAAACAGAAATGTTTTATGGACATAACTGGGTTCAATATAGCATTGAAGCATATATTCAGGAAATAGATAGCTATATGTGTTGGTATTGCAAAGATAGAATCAAATCAACACTCGAAGGACTTAGTCCTCTAGATTATAGAAGGAGTATAGGCATAGAGGTTTAAACAATGTCTGCATGCCCGTCCCGAGATATTCTACGATTTTGCAGAAACCCAAAAATTCATAGTAAACCTTGTCCCCATCCCAAATTCGCTGTCCACTTTGACAGTACCGTCATGCGCTTCAATAATTGCTTTTGCAAGCGGCAGCCCCAGGCCGATTCCCTGCGTGTCTTTGGAAAACCGGCTTCGGTAAAACCGCTTAAAGATATGATGCAGATCCTCCGGATGGATTCCACATCCATTGTCTGTCACGATGATCTGCACCATAGAAGGCAATGCCCTCCATTCGATCCGAATCATATCCCCTGCTTCCGTATGGTCGAGGGCATTTTTCACAATATTGTCAATGGCTTCCGAAAGCCATTCCCGGTCACACTGGAGGGAAATATTGTCTGAACCAGACAGCACTATTTTCTTCTGTTCCTGTCCGGCTCTGTAAGCAAAATGCAACTCTATGTCACGCATCATTTCAGCAACATTCTCCATTGCCTTCTCCAGTACAACAGCCCCCGCATCCAGCCTCGTAATCTTAAGCAGATTTTGTACAAGCTTTTCCATGCGGTCAAGTTCCTGTTCCGACAAATTGGCAAATTCTTTGACCGTGGATAATTCCACATCTTCGTCCTGAAGCAGACCGTTATAAATATTCAGTGCAGCCAGTGGTGTTTTCAGTTGATGGGAAATATCGGAAATTGTATTTTTCAAAAACTCTTTTTCCCGGAGTTCGTTGTCTGCATGTGCATTTAAAACTGCTGCCAGCGAATTGACGGAATGAAACAGACGGTACAACTCCCCTTCACTGTCACATGCAATCCGAGCATTTTCATCCCCGTCAAGATAGGCATTGATCTGTGACACCGCCTGTTCCATGATCTGATTCTGCTTTTTGAAATAAGAATAACAAACCACCCACGCAGTGCCTCCTGCCAGCAGAAAAAGAAGCAGCAAACACAGCGAAACCCGTCCATAACAGAACCATAAAAATCCCTGTAACAAAAAGAACGCTCCCGCCCAAACCGCAGATAAAGCAAGGAACAGATTTTTAATATCTTTATTTACAAAAATCTTCATCACGCACCTCACGAAATGACATTCCATTTATATCCCATGCGCCGGACTGTCAGGATCATTTTCGGATCACCCGGATGATCTTCTATCTTCATGCGAAGCCGCCGCATATACACTGTAAGGGTACTGTTATCTATATAATTTCCATCACAGTCCCACAATTTATTTAAAATCTGCTCCTTCGTCAGTACCACGTTCGGATTTCTCATAAATAAACATAGCAGTTTATATTCTGCCGCTGTCAGATCCAGCAGTTCTCCATTCTTAAACGCCTGCCCCTGCAGCAAAAGCACCCTGATTCCGTTCGATTGCAGTTCTGTATCCGGCGCATGGAAAGAATTTGCCCTCCGCAGCAGGGCATTGATCCTCGAAACAAGAACCCCTAACTTAAATGGTTTTGTGAGGTAATCATCGCCGCCAATATCCAATCCCATAATAATACTTGTTTCCTCATCCGAGGCAGTCAGAAAAATAATCGGAACCATCGATGTAAGCCGGACTTTTTTGCAGAATGTAAAACCGGAGCCGTCCGGCAGCGATACATCCAGCACCAGCAGATCATAGGTTCCATCTGTCCATAAGGCATCTGCTTCTTTGAGCGTTCTGGCAATATGGGGTTCATGTCCCTGCTTTTGAAAAGCAAACGAAAGTCCGTTGATCAGACTCATATCATCTTCTAAAAGTAATATTTTACTCATATGTTTCCTTTCGTATCCATTTTGTGACTCCACAGAGCACATTATAGTTCCCCTGTCTGGACAATACAAGTTTTCCGGATATTGCTGTTTTTACAGTTCATTGATTGTTTCGGTAATCGCCATATTGCGGATTCGCTTTGCCGGCATATGGACTGCCACGATTGCCGCAAACAAAACAAACACCAGAATAACCGCCAGAGAACCTGTCGGAAAGTGCCAGACCGCATAAGGAAAACGCCCGGCAATGAGAAAATTATACAATAATTTACTCAGTGGCAAGCCTGCCATGCAACCGATGGTACAGCCCGATACAGCATACGTAAACGCTTCGGCAGCAATCATTTTTGTCACCTGTCGTTTCTCCATTCCCACGGCACGCATTGCGCCGTACTGCTTCATCCTTGCAGATACACTCATGGAAATACTGTTGACAATATTCAACACTGATACCAATGCAATGACCGCCAGAAATGCATAGACACAGAACACAAAAGCCATATGGGTTCCGGTGGTACGCTCGTCACGCTTATCCCGGAAACTGAAATTCTGTCCCACGGCAGTCTGAATTGCCTGAACATCTTCATCCCCTGCTTTGCCAGTCATCTGTACCATTACAAGGGAATAATTTTCTTCGCCGGTCAGACGGACAAAAGTATCGCCGGAAGAGATCAATGTGATTTTACCATTTGTCAGACCATCACCGCTGAACGGATCATTTTTCAGCAGTCCGGCTATCGTAAGTTTTTCCCCTCCAAGCCGGACGGTATCACCGATTTTCCATGTACTGTGCGCATCGGATGTAGCCAGCACAAATCTGCTGTTCCCGAAAACTTTTGACAGATCGCTGCCTTTTTTCAGGTTACCATCTTTTTTGAGACACTGCAGATCAAAATCATCATAAGAAATGAAATCAACGGTATTGGAAAGGCTCTCGTCTGTGTGAAAGGAAGCCGGAAGATTCAATGCACTTCGCCGTCCATAGACCTCCTTTACGCCGTCCATTCCCTGAATAGCAGCAACCAGATGACATGGAATCGTGTTACCATGATCACTTGCAATATCAATATCCGATGTGGCAACCGACTGCGGCATCAGATAGTCCACGAAATCAATCATCACAGAAAAACTGAAAAACAGGATAATACTGAGTGCAAAAGAACTGGTCATCAAAATCAGATTTTTCTTATTAGAAGCAGCATGGTGGATACCAAGCATCATTTCGATTTTTCCCCACCGAATATGTGCCGCATAGCGGATTGTTTTTTCACTGCCCGTATTTCCGGATACCGCCGCAGCCGGAGACACTTTGGAAGCTCGTTTCGCCGGGGCATTTGCGGCGAACAACACCGTAATCACACCCACAAGGATACCGCAGACGATACCGACAATACTGACACCAAATAAGGGAATCTCAGAAAATTCCTCTCCCACCAGAAAACGCAGTATGGCGCACAATCCCCATGTTGTAACAATCCCAAGTGCAAGACCAATGGGAACTGCTGTCTTACACCAGTTCAGTGCCTCCAGCCGCACAAAATGAACGATCTGCTGCTTACTCATACCAATACAGCGCATCATTCCGAAGAATTTGATCCGCTGCGCAACACTGCTGTTCATACTTCCAGAAATCATCAAAACCCCTGCAATCAGAATCAGCAGAAACAGAATAACCGCAACAGGGAGAAGTGTCTGCCCCATGGAACTGCCGAGCAAATCTCCCATCGACAAATTTCCATGCTTTCCAACCAGGCGGGTTTCTTCCATCCTGATTCCCATTTCCGCCATACTGAATACCGTTGTCACCATAAATACTGCAAAAATGATACAGAGCAGCGTCATACGATTTTGACGACGGTGAACTTTCGCCGAGATTGGAATAAGGCTCAGATAACTATTCATTCGCGTTCTCCTTCCCCTCCGGTGTAAGCAAAGCGGATGTTCCCCGAACATCCTGTGCCCTCCCGAAATCGGTGAGACAGCCATCCGATACCTGCAATACGCGGTCTGCCGTCTGCGCAATACTGCGGTTATGGGTAATCATAAGAATCGTCTGCTCATATTTTTTGGACGTTTCTTTGAGTAATGCAATGACTTCGCTGCTGTTTTGCGTATCAAGGTTTCCTGTCGGTAGCTTTAATTTAGTAGTATAAAATTCTTTGTTATTTTTACGTATTTTACGTGTATTTTGTTGACATTACGTAAAATACGTGTTATTATATATTTGTAAGGAGGAAACAATACAAATGAGATTTCGAGAAATTGAAAAAATAGTCCTCAATGACGGATGGGAATTGTCAGATGTAAAAGGTTCACATCATCAATATAAGCATCCGACTAAAGCGGGAAAAGTAACAATCCCAAATCATCGAGGGGACATTCCTCAAAGGGTTGTCAACTCCATACTCAAACAGGCAGGTCTTAAATGAGACCTGCCACCCATTAAAGAAAGGAGCGTTATCATGAACTATATTTATCCTGCTGTTTTTTATCCAGAGGATGACGGGAGATATTCGGTTATTTTTCCCGACCTAAATGATTTAGCAACTTACGGAGATAACCTTGCAGACGCTTTTGCAATGGCTCAAGAGGCTTGCGGTCAATATTTATTCACAACCTTACGTGATGGTGATACTCTTCCCTCTCCGACTCCTCTTGATGCAGTCGAAAAAGACGAGGATGCAGCACTTGTCAATTTGATTTGTGTCAACCTCGACGAATATGCCCGTGCGTATAATGACAAATCAGTCAAGAAAACCTTGAGTATCCCTGCGTGGCTTAATACGGCATGTGAAAATTATGGTATTAACTATTCCAAGGTTTTACAGGATGCGTTAATTGCTAAAATTCAAACACCTTTAAATTAACTATAAGGACGATACCCTTTTGTGATATCGTCCTTTTTCAATGTCCCCTGCTTTTAATTACAGCTGTTCAAATTGCACGAATTCGCTTTCTCCAGATAAATACAGATCTCCTACGGTTCTTACCATTTTTCTTCCATCTACCATATGAATTTCTTTAACGTAATACGTCTGTCCGCGGATTGCCCGACCACAGATGTTACTCTCTCCCCATTCTGGTGTCCTGTGGATATTTAAAGATCCGTCACAGATTACTGTTACTTTCATTTTTCCTTGTGGGATAATCACTTTCGGCTCTGTGCTTTCTTCTGGTTCTGACTGTTGCTCCGATTCCGTTTCTGTCTCCGGTTCTGTCTCTGCCTCCGGTTCTGGTTCTTCCTCCTGCTCTGACTGCTGCCCTGGTTCTGTCTCTGCCTCCGGTTCTGCCTCCTGCTCTGACTGCTGCTCCGGTTCTGTTCCTGCCTCCGGTTCTGCCTCCTGCTCTGACTGCTGCTCCGGTTCTGTTCCTTCCTCTGAATTCCCGTTAATCAGATTTCCTTCTGCATCCCATACGCAAGTTCCTTCTGCCTTAGCCATTGCTTTTAATGCTCCATCCTTTGTCTTATATTTTTTGCATTCTTCTTTTTTAAATGCATTTCCTTCTTTTCCTAAATAATACAGCATTTTCTTTTCCTCCTACTTAAGATCATTTTTATTGATAAATCCGGTTTTCTTGCCTACTTGAACGAACAAATACACCTTTCCATTCTTTTTCGTGTAATAACCATAACACTGCACTTGTGTTCCTTTTTTCACCGGTGCTACTACACCAGTTCCAGCACCCGACATAAGATTGCAATTTGAACCAACATCATATGATCCAGCATATTTTTTTTCAAGTGACTGTGCCGATTCAATTCTTTTTGCTGACTTGTCTGTGTTATTTTGCGCCTTTAATGCATTCCCAGCTGCTTTCTTTCCGGACGATGAACTCCATGCTGATGATTTCATAAATTTATTCGGAGTTCCATACTTTGCTTTAAGCTGTGCCGGGGTACTCCCGTACTGTGGAAGCTGGAAATGAGGAAGATCCTTTATAGATTTCCATGAACCACCCCATTCCAATCCAATGCTCTGACCGATCTTTCCAACTTTATTAAATAAACCTGTAGAATTATTAAACGCATCATCAACTGTTGATCCATCACCGTCCACATCCATTTTAAGGTATATATCCACCGCCACACCCCACTGATGCATGCTCGAATATGTATTTCCTTTTGCTTTTGTTACTATCTTACCAGGTTTCGTTCTTCCTTTTGCATACAAAGCGTCCTGTTCCGCTTTAGTCCGTAAACATTCCCCAACTCCAATAACAATCCCTTGCTTTTTGCATTCAGATTGTAGCAGGGAAAGTTTAATCTGCAATTCCGGGTGTAATTCTTTAACATTTCTCATGATTTGTCATTTTCCCCTTTCTTTCGTTGTAATATATCTATTGCATTTTTTATAACCTGTGGCATTGGAATCCCCATCAATCCTGCATTTTCCGTTAAAGATATAAGCTCATTGATCGTAAATGCAATAATTACCGCATCCCTGATATAATGCTTTCCAATCAAGAGATCTAACCGATACGCAATAAGGACATACAAAAGCGTCATGCATTTTCTGCATAATCCTTTCCAGCCTGCACGGCTTTCCAGCGTTCCTGTATCCGTTTTCGTACTTGTATGGAATACTCCGGCTACGATCAATCCTGTAACATAGTCTGCAATCATAAAAATTACAAGCGTGGCTAGTCCGGAATCCCATCCTCCAAATACTGCTGCAACCGTTGATCCAAATAATCCGGCTACTGTACATATCATCTGTTTCATCTTCCTGTTCCTCCTTCTGCTTTTTCGATTTTTACCCGCACCTTTTCGCGCCATCTCTCCGGTACATCATCAATTGTCATTTTCTTATCTACCAAGATTCTGCGCACATAAAACTTAACCATGTCTTACACCTCACTTTCTGCAGCAATGCTTGCCAGTTCTTGGATTGCTTCTGCGTTTGCTTCATGTCCGGCTTTAAGCTCATCAATTGCCTTTTCCATTTCCGTCTTTGTCCGCAACCGGATAGTTACGGTGTATGTGCCATCTTCTGCGCCATCCTCTCCCATGTTCGGAACATATGTAAACCCATCACACTTCAGATCGGTATACTTTCCAGATACCTCATCATTGTGTGTAAATGCGACTTCCGCAAGGTTGTCTGCAGTAAAAGCATCCGTGATTGCTTTAATTCCATCAAAGTCTTTCGACTGAATCTGAATATTGCCGAGACTCGCTCCTTCAGCAACCTCGAACTCTGTTTTGTTTTTCAGGATAATTTTGTCCATTTTTATTACCTTCCTTTCTTTAACCTAAATGAATAACTAACGGCATATATCTAATTGTTGATACTGTTACATTTGCATTTCTTCCGCTAAAAAATATCGACAAACTAGTATTGGACGGGCTGCTTGTTAAATTGTATTTTATACACGTACCCTGTAGTTTAATATTTTCATAATTTAACGTATTTACATCGATTAACACAATGCTATTAGCCGGCAATGTCATACTAACAGTTAGAGATACTGATCCGCCGGCAGGATATTTTATATCTTCAACGTGATACCCGCCATTATCTTGTTCCCATTTTGTACCGCCAACAGTTGCCAAACCACCACTATCGGCTATGACAGCAAACGGATTTCCAGTAAATATGTTTTCGATGCCGATTGTCTGTACTTTCTTACTATTTAGACTGCCGTTTAAATCACTTAACTGTTTCGCCAGCGTGCCGTCTATATTCGGGTTCGCCTGCCGTGCATCCAGTGCATACCCAGCCTCTGTAGTTGTCTGGTTGTTTACCACCTTGCTTTTATCCAGCTTATCAAAAACGGATGATACCGCTTTTGCAATCTTGCCAAGCATTGCCTTAAATGATTCTCCCGATACCAATTTTGTCAATGTTGTGGCTTCCGTAAATGTTGTATCTGTAGTCCCTGCCGGTCCTGGATCGCCCTTTTCCCCTTTCGGTCCTGCCGGTCCAACATCCCCTTTTTCTCCCTTTGGTCCTGCTGGTCCAACATCCCCTTTTTCTCCCTTTGGTCCTGCTGGTCCTATTTTTCCTTCTCCTGTATCCCCCTTTTCTCCTTTTGGTCCTTTAAAATTTCCGATGCATATCCTTGGCATATCGTTTCTCCTTTCTGTTAATCTGGTAAAATGTAATAAATGTTTCCTTTGTCGTCCTTCTCAAATTGTGGTGGATTATCTGCATCTGAATAGTAGCACCACAGATTTCCATTTTCATCTCCGGACAGTGCTATCATTCCATTGGCTGGCATGGTCACACCGCTTTCCCCTGTAGCTCCCTTTTCTCCGGTATCCCCCTTATCTCCCTTTTCGCCTTTCAATTCTCCATTTTTTAATTTCTGTTCAACTTCTTTTGCGATCTTTTCTGCCGCACTCCCTGCCATATTTGCTTTTTCTGTGGCATCCTTTGCAGTCTGCTGTCTCTCTTTTTCTGCTGCTGCCCGGCTCTCTTCATTCTGCTGTCTCTCTTTTTCCGCTGCTGCCCGGCTCTCTTCATTCTGGTTTCTGTTATCCTCGCCCTGTGATCGCTTCTGCTCACTTTTTTCTCGATCTGATTCAGCTTGTCCCCGGTTCTCTTCATTTTGCTGTCTCTCTTTTTCCGCTGCTGCCCGGCTCTCTTCATTCTGCTGTCTCTCTTTTTCTGCTGCTGCCCGGTTCTCTTCATTCTGCTGTCTCTGCTGCTCTGCTTTAACTGCTGCACTGTTCGTATCCGATATTTTTTCAATCAGATCATTGACTTTCACTTCGATTGCCGTAAATTCATTAGATGATTCTATAGCACTGTCACTTCTTTGAGTCGTTTCGATCTCGATTTCAAATGTAGCACTTGTTATTATCTGTGTATCATCCGCCGTCCGGATCTCTACATTGCAATATGCTGTTCCTGATGCAGCTAAAGCCTGACTTGTAAGATCAATGGTTACTTCATTTCCACTGTATGTACATTTGTTGTATACGAATTTTCCATCTGGCTTTTTTATATTCACTATGGCACGGGCACCGTCCGGAATCATATATGGTTCTCCGTTATTTACCAACTTGACCAATACACACCGCGTAGCACGGTCTCCTTGCACCGCAGACACCATATATTTCTTTATATCCCCGGACATTTCCATGGTAATATTGGTTACCATCTTAGACAGGCTCATTTTCCCCACCTCTTTTCCTGCTTAACCATGTTAAGCCATCTTCTTAACTGCCTCTTCAAATTCCTTCCGGTCTGCTTCAAACGTTTTTTCATTTGCATCAAAAATTTCCTGATTCTGTACGGAATAATTTACACTTCTCTTTCCGTCTGCCGATATGGATGCGCTAAAATACACATACGGTGCATCAGATTCTGCAATTCTCGAATATCCGCTCACATTTACTGTCTTTGTTACTTCTAACATAATTTTTCCTCCAATCTTTCTATACGTTGTTTTAATATTTCAATTTCTCCATTTAAAGTACAATTACTCATTCGTAATTGTTCAATTTCTTTTTCTTGCCTTTGGATCATCTGCACATGCATTGCGTGCAGTTCGTCTTTGTCGACCCTATAAACATACTGATCTCCAATAATATCCTTTTCGTTCGACAGATCTGCATCACATTTTTCCTTGTAAACCAAGCTAAGATTTCCAAGATTTAATTTTTTTGCAATATCCTCGATATCCTGTGCGATAAATCCGTAATGGATACGCTCATCATATCCTTTTAATCCAGTCTTAAACTTATATTTTCTCGGATTAAGGTGCATATACAAATACGTTATATCCGGCATATCTGCAAAATCTTTTTTTAATCTCCTATCAGATCCACGCTTTTGGAAATTATTGCTTACCCATGTTGTCGTGGCCAAGTTATGGCTACTGTCTGGTCCCTTTATATTCCCATGTCCTGTGTCGGTATAAGATAAATTATCAAATTTTAATTCTTCTGTTGTTACTACACGAGAACCCATATTTGACAAAACACCATCTACCGCAACACTTCCCGGAAAGTTGGTGTGCATATCCCGACCACCGAATTGCAGTATTCCTAAAGATGTAACTTTAATTATTTCATACTTATAATTATTTCCATTCCAAGGAAAACCATAATTGATTCCATCATAGAATGTTGCACGCGTGAATTCGCTGTCATCACTTTTAATAACTCCGGTAGTAATATTTGCTCCGTTAATTGTGGTCGATCCAGCATTTGCCAGATCGTTAAATCTAACGAATCCCGTTACCGTTATATTGGCAGTACCACTTGTTGTATCAAGCAGCTGGCCATTTTCATCATACAGCTGTATCGTAATTCCTACGGTTTTCTCCCCACCTGTAGCCTGTAGCGATAATTTATGCGGCAACTGCGATATTTTTGTTGCAATTTCAAGATTTTCCCGTGATCTGTCTGCCACCTCCGTTTCAATGCTTTTCTCTGTCTTTTCTACCCTTACCGTAATCTTTGAATCTTCACCCTGTCTGGTTTCTGCTTCATCCGCGATATCGTCCGACAGGTTTCCTTCCTCTGTCGTTGCGCGATCCGTCTCGGCATCCACTTCCTCCTGCTGGATCTCCGCAAATGTTTTATTAACATTTGACAGTTCAACGGTATTTTTTTCCGGTGTTTCTGGATATTCTACAATTTTTACAATTCTCTGCTTGTCCTTAATGCCTTTTGACTTTGATATAATGGTAACTGTATCTCCAATTCCATATGCAAGGATATCCTTATAGACTTCACTCTGCTTTGCCAGATCCTGCACTTCTGCAGTATACTGTCTGTATGGCTTCGATATTTCCGCAAGTTTTGCGGTCGCGTCTTCTATAAGGCTATCCACCACGGTATATCTTTCATCTTTCCATACGCATGCTTTCACTTTGCTGCTGTACTGGTGGTTATCAATATAATCTTTTCCCAGCACTGTTTCCGGTGTGAGTCCATCTTTCCCGATTGGATAAATCCTTGTATAAAAATCATAGGTATCAGATTTTCGTGTCATTTTTTTAAGGTTTAATCCCTCAATAAAATAGGCTCCCTTATCCTCTCCAATTCGATCATAGATATCAATTTTCTTTTGCAGCGTATCTATTACACATTCGCATCTGTAAGTGCTTAATGCTTTCTGCAGAACACTCCACGCTGTCTGCTGATCAAATTCACGGATTGTTCGTCTTTTTGTAACCTCGCAATTGCGGATGCTCCAACCGGTACCATCAAAAGCAATTTGCAAACATTCCATGATTGTCTTTTCAACCGTCTCAAATCCGGTCTTAAATACCTTGGATTCCAATTCTTCCACGTTTAAGGTGGCTGTATATGTATTAAAATCATCAGCTTCATTTATTTCCTTTAATACATACTCATCCGTTTTCGTCCTGATATAGCACTCTTCTTTTAAATCGTTTACCAGGGCGGCAGTTGCCGGATACTGGAAAGACATCTCTTTATCTCCGGAATCAAGGGTTGTCGTAATTGATCTATCCTTAAATCCAGTCAGTATTCCAATTCGGTTTTTATTTACATCAAAAATTTGCAACCTAACCGCCTCCTATATCCACATTGGACTATATTTTACATTTACCTTTGCCGCATCCGAAGAAAATCCTACGGTTATTTCTCCGGCTCTCATACGTGGAAATTCCCACATATTAACCCGATTAAAAGCATTTTTGCCATCTACTGTAACAATTCCACGGATACCATCAATAATCATCGTTTTTCCCGCTTCCAGAGCTTCTACGACTATGCTCTCACTGCTCAATCCGGTTATCTCGTAATTTGTTAATACACTCTTTGCATATATTGCTATAATGCACGGTGCCGATCTTGTCCCGGCATTGTACACCGTTGCAGTTTTTTCCCCATCAAAGACAAGATCAAGCTGGTCATCATAGAAAAATCCGTCAAATTCCAGATTTAATACATACCGATTTTTTACATTTTTCTTTTCGTAGTCGCTGGATGTCATGTAACCCTTGTAAGTACCTTTGTATCCATCCAGGTTAAGATCACACGATTTTGTAAAATTCTGCATAAACTCGGATGCTGTCCGTATAATCTTATTTCTGTTCTGTCCTCTAAAATATACCGACAGTTTTAAATGCCCCATTGTTACATCCGTATCGAATTCTGCCGGTAACAATGCCCGCGTTATCCATTCGTAATTTACGTTAATACCAGGAGGCTGTACATCTACGGTTAATTGTTTTGCATCATATTTCCGGATATCAATACCATTTACCTTCATGTCTACCTCCGTTTTCGTTTATCCGTTACCATCTTGCTGTCTACCTTGGTAACGGTCCTGCTTGCGATCTCATCACCATCAATGTATGTGTAACATGTTACTCCGACCGCCTGTGCTTTCTGTACTGCTTCAAATTTTTTGTCAAGTATGCTGCTAAATTTCTGGTAAAATTCCTGCAGCGGAAGAATTGCCTCTGCTCCGGCCTCTCCACCAACCATCCAGCTGTTTCCATTCAATCCGAATACTGTCGGGTTTGTCATAATTCCACCCGTTTTATAATATTCAACTTTGAATTTTGGAACTGATCCTTTCCCACCAATTCCATACGGTGTTTTTCCACTGCTAACGGAAATGTGCGGCATCTTTAGCCTTGGCAATGACCATTTAAAGTCCATTGCCCTTTTTAACTGGGTAGCTCCCTTTTTCGTGGTTGACACAGCAGTGCTTATTGCCTTTTTGGTATTCTTCTGGATCTTATCCAATGATTTTGTCAGGGGCTTTTCTGCTCCATCCACAGTTTTCTTTACTGCTGCCGCACCAGTAACCCCCAGCTTTTTACATACATCCGTGTAGGTTTTCTGCGCTTTTGTAAGTTTTTCCTGCGCCTGCTTGTTTGCTTTCGCAATCTTATCATCTGTGCTCTTCTTGGTACCTTTCAGCTCTGTGGTGGCCTCGTCTTTTGCAGATGTCTGTCTTTCCTTATACAGTGATGTATATCTTTTCAGCTCTTCCTCTGTCATGGAGTTGATTGCTTTTACCTGTTGCAATCCGCTCACACCCATTTCCTGTATTGTTTTAAACAGTTCTGTATTTCCAAGCCTAGATTTTAATGTAGCAATCTGACGTTCCCACTCGTTTAGAGCTTCTACCTGTGTCTGCATACCTACCAGCAGATCACTCTTCGAGACTGTATCTCCTGCATCGTAAGACTCAAACAGCGAAAAAGAGGAAAGCAGAGAATCTTTTCTTTCCTTCACCGCATTTTTGTATTCATTAGTAAGGTTTTTAATTTCTTTTTTCAGATCAGCATTTATCTGTTTTTCGCTCTTGGCATATTCCTTCTGTGCCTTTGTAAACTGGCTGTTTAAGGATTTTTTGTCTGCAAGGTATTTTTTATCCGCTTCTGTCCGTGCGGATGTCCCTTTTTTAATCTGTTTTCTTACAGTATCCCAGTATTCCGTTTCCTGTTTCAGGGACATTTTGTGATATGTCTTATAGGTATCCAGCTTTTTCTTTGCCGCTTTTACAATCTCGCTTCCCATTTCTGATGCAGATTTTTTTGCATGCTTTTTATGTTTTGTGATACCATTTGCCACACCAAGCGCTAGGTTCTTTCCGATCTGCTCCTCCATTACCTTGGACGGAGAATGGATTCCGAAGAAATTCTTTAACCCGGTCAAAACCGAATTTCCAAACCCCCGAACCTTTGAAATCACCCACGACTGCATATTGCTTATTCCATTCCAGAGACCTTTTACAAGATTAATTCCTACTGTTTTAACTTTTCCCGGAATTTTCCCAACCTCTGTAACTATACCTGTTGCAAAACTGGACGCATTTTTTCTGGCCTGTGATACCTTCTCTGCAATAGAGTTTGCCGCCTTTTTAAATCCTTCCCGTGTCTTTTGCACCATGATGTCAAGTTTTCCACCCGTCAACTTGTTTATTTCATCATATTTGCTTTTGTAATGATTTCGTATCCCCGTCATTGTGGCAGCAACGATTCCCTTGATCCCACCACCATTCTTCTTGTACGCGGATTTCATTTCATCAAGGTTTTTCTTTGCTGATGCGGCAGAGGCTTTCATATTGTCCTCTACCGTCTTATGTATGGCTTTAAATACCGTAGACGTAGCTTTTCCTATCGCACTGTTTTTTACCGAATTTGTCATTTTTTTGACGTTATTTTCTACCGCCTCACCTGACTTTTTAAACGAATCAGTAACACTCTTTTTTATATTATTAAAATCCTTTTTAATATTTCCCCAGAGCTTTGTTCCAAACGCGCTTATCTTGTCCCAGTTTTTGTACAGCGCAACCCCTGCCGCTATCAGACCTGTAATCAATCCAACAATCATTAGGATCGGGCATAGCTTCATTGCTACGTTTAATGCAGTCTGTGCAGCTGTCATTGTCCCTGTTGTAGCTGTGGCTGCCGCTGTTGCTGTTGTGTGCGCTGCTGTGGCGGCCGTTGCCGCTGTATCTGCCGTTGTTCCGGCTGCCGTTGCCGCTGTTTTTTCAATTATCTTTGCAGCAACTTTTTTCACAGCAGATACCGCTTTACCGCCTAATTCAATTCCTTTTTTTACACCCTTTACAGTATCGCCTACACCTTTCACCAGCTTCCCTGTGGCTACTGTAGCCGGTCCTATGGCTGCTGTAACAAGTCCTACTTTTAATACTGTCTGCTGCTGTTTATCGTTCAGTGATGTAAATTTTTTTGTGAGATCCTGCACTTTCGTTGTGGCTTTGGATATCATCGGTGCAGCTGACTGTAAAGCTGTCTCCCCAAAATTTGCCATTGCAATTTTTGCATTGTTCATAGCTGTCTTTGCATTATCCAATGGGGATTTTGTATTATTATATGTGGATTCTACAGTATTCCCATATTGCTTCATCGAACTTGACAGATCATTCAAATCAATTCGATTTTCGCGGATTGCTGTAGCCATTTCTGCCGCGCCCTTTTTTCCAAACAGCTCTTGTGCGATCTTTAATGCTTCTGTATCCGTTTTCGCATTTTTGATGCTTCCAATTGTATCTTTTAATGCCTCATCCATTGTTTTTCCCTCGGATGTTGCATTTTGTAACGCTTTTTTTAATCCAGCAAGTGCCGTTGACGCATTTACTCCATTTTCATCAAATTGTGCCATCAGATTAATGGACTGCGGCATGGATAACCCCATCTGCTTTAATGCCGAATTATTATCCAGTACCTCTGATTCCAGCGTATCAACGGATATTCCAGTTGCCTGTGCTTTGGCTGTTAAAAGTCCCAGCAAATTTCCCGTCTGAGATGCATCAACATTCCACGCTTTCATCATTTTGTCGACCTGATCGACAGACTGTGTAATGTTAGTATCATTGATTGATGCGAATTGTATAAACTGCTTTGACGTGCTTTCCAGTTCATCCCCAGTTGTATGGAATCTTGTGTTTACCTCTCCAATGGCTTCTCCAACAGTTGCCATGTCCTCCGGCATTGTTCCGAATACATTATTTGCAGATTTTTTTAAATCTTTTAAGGCATCATCCGTAGCTCCCGTTTTGGTTACTACAATATCGTATCCCTCTTTTAAATCCTCTGCTGCTTTAACGGATGCTGTTCCTGTTGCTACAGCTGCTGCTGACAGTGCAGATGCTTTCTTACCTACACTTTCAATTACAGTTCCAGCCTTAGTACATCCTTCTGTAAATGCATTAAATTTATGTTCTTTCAGCTCTTTATTTACATTTTCCAGCTCTTTTTCCATCCCCATCAGAGCTGTCTTAGACTTTTCTGTTTTTACCGTCTGGTTGGCCAGTGCCGTCTCTGTTTTACCTATGGCAGATTCATTTACCTTATACTGCTGCTCCAGACTGTTCAGTTCATTTTTTAAAGCCTTGGATTGTTCAGAGTTTTTTCCTGTTTCTTCCGTTGACTTTTCATATGCAATTCTCGCCTCATCAATCTTAGACTTTAATTCTTCCTGCTTAGATTTCTGATCTGTCAGCTTTTTTGTTAGCTTCTCCTGCTGTTCACTGTTCAGCTGTACAATATTTTTTTGTAATGATATTTTCTGTGTGAGTGATTCTGCTTTTGCTTTTAAGCCATCCGTAGCTGATCCAAACAACTTTGCTTTCATTGCTGCCGTAGAATATTCCGCAGATAATACACGCATCTGTGCCGCTGCGGACTTCATCTGCTGCGTATAACTGTTCGAATCAACACTTAATTTAACGCTTGTAAAAGCCATCTGCTTTCACCCCCTACTGGTTCTCATTTATAGTATCCAGCTCGAATTTCAGATAATCGAGTAATTCCTCCATATCTTCCTTCATGCACTGGCTATAAGAGTTTCTCATAACCTGGATTGCAATTTTCACAATCCTATCTATAATTTCACCGCATATCTTCCAGCGATTATTTTCATTCTCATCCAAATCATCCTCATATCCGTTCTCTCGATCATATTCGTCAAATGCGGATTTTTCTTTTTCAATCTGCTGTACTTCCACCACATTTAACATTTTCTGCATGAGGATGTCCTGCATAATAAAATGCACTGTTTTTACTGTTGTGAGGAATTCAACCGCATCAATCTTTCCGATCTCTGCGATTGGCACCTCATTATTTAGTAATTTTTGCAATATTTTTTTGTTAAAAAAAATTGCCTCTTCTATCTGTTGTGTCTCATTTTTCTCCATGAGACTAATGTACTGCTTGTACTGCTCTACTGTGATGGAATTTACAAAGTAATACTTTCCACCGCAAGTCAGCTCAATTTCCGGAATCAACTTGCGGTCTAAGAATTTTTTGCGATTTTCTCCATCCGTTTTGCAAGCTCATTTCCTACGCCTATGTCAATTCCCTGGAATTCCATAATCAATCCTGCCGGATCAATTCCTGTTTTTGGATCTTTTAATTCCTCTACCGTGAACTGATTGCCATAGACGCTACAGATGCACTCACACATATCTGCGATATCTTTCTTTGTATATCTCGTATGTGCATCAACTCTCTCTTCGATTTCCAAATAATCCATATATCCATCAATGGATAATTTAGGCATCTCATATTCTTTATTGTTTACTGTGATTTTCTTAGTCATTTTGCCTGCCTCCTGTTATTCTTTTAATTATTCATGCGCTTTGTCTTTTTCCTGTACCTTCGAGAACCAGTCTTTAATTGCTGTAGCTGCATCGGTATCCTCTGTTACAAGATTGGACTCATCCACGGAGATCTCATATTTATTATCCAAATTGCGCTCATAAAAAGATCCCTTGATGGTTTTTGTTGTCGGGGAAAGTTTTCCTTCTTTTGTGCTTGCCTCCTCGCTGATTCCTTCCGCAAATTTTCCGGCATATAACCATCTGAAATCATATTTTCCGTTAAGTTTACGTTCGCGCCAACCAATAGCAACTTCCGGTGCCATATCGTCTGCCGATTTTACCAGAAATCCATTTTCGTAAAGCTGACCAAAAATATATGCACGGTCCTGTGGAGATAACGCATTGATTTCCAGCTCTACATCCGTACCTTCATATGAATTGATCACATCCTCCGGACCATCATCCGAATAAATTTTTTCGGAAGTCCATTTTTCATCAATTTTCGCCTTGATTGCTCTTGCCAGCTTTAACGGTGTCTCTGCGACATATCCGGCCGCTGTATTCTGTGTTACTCTCGCCACATAGAAATCTCTACATCCACATGTTCTGCTGCGGACAATCTCTTTCTTTGTCTCACTTACCTGTGTTACCTGTTCACCCATAATTTCTTATTCCTCCATTTCTTCATAAAATTTTGAAAATCGCTGTGCTTTCATATAAATTCCATCTTCCGGTTTGGAATCGTCCCCATTCCTGCCCTCAAACGAAAATCCATTTTCTTTCATCAGATTTTTTATCTCTCTTGCAAGATCTATCTCATCCTGTTCTGAAAATATAGTGATCTGCACGGATTGCGTAATTCCTTCTGCGGCATCATCAGAAAAATTAACATCATCTTCTCCAAGATCCCACAATGTCACATGCGTTTCATGGATGTTTTTGTCATACCATCCCTGCATCACTTTTATTCCTCGATCATTTATTTGTTTCAGCGCATTCGATGCATCGGTTATTATATCCGGACTCCTGCTCATGCTATCCCACCTCATTTTATTGTGTTATCAAGAAATGTCTGGTACTCCTGCTCTGCTATCTTCTGCAATTCAGAATCAGCTTCCCGTCCTGCTGCATAAATAAACTCCCTAGGCGGCTGGTATATTGTTCCCCAGTTGATAAATTTCACATAGAAGTGCTCACTGTTGTCCGATTTATCCCATCCAACTTCCGCGGATACTCCCGCGCCCTTTACCTTTGGTTTTCCCATTGGAACACTATCTGCAGCATGTGTAGACACCGATGATTTCGTACCAAAACCACGACCACTTTTTTTAATGTCCGCGGACTTCGGTATTTTCCCAGACATGATTTTTTTCACAACTGGTTCACCTTTTTCTACTATTTTCCTGTTTACTTCCACAATTTCTGCATCACTGGCCGCATCTTCAAACGCTTTTAACAGTTCCTGCAATCCTCGGAATTCCATTTCTACTTTCATTTTTCTCCGTGTCAGATTCTGACTCTTCTATTCGCTTTCCCTGCATTTCAGCTGTACTTTCTGGTTATCCACAAACATAGGTGATGCATCATAGATTTTGAACACTGTGCCTTTGTATTCTGCGGAAAACTCTTTCAGGTTTTTTCTTATATCCTCCACTTTCTGGCAGTTCCGAACCTCGAACACGATTGCATTTTCAATTCCTGTCTGTAATGCTGTGTATTTTTCTGTGGTGCTAAGACTTTTAACCTCGCACCAGCATTCATAGAATGTTGATTTTGTATACTGTTTTCGTCCATCTACTACCTGTGATTCTCTCCGGATGATCTTAATCCTGCCCGTCTGCAACTGCTGCACCTCCATAGATCTCTTTCAAAAGCATAGATGATACTGCGCTGGATAGTTGCTTGGATTCCCCGTATTTTTCCCGGTTATCATACAGATTTTTTACCGATACAAGGGCAATCAATCGCTGTCTGCTGGTCATTTTATACGCATCAAAATTCGGAATCAGCTCCTGCATCTCTTCTAAAGTGGTGTTTATCATCAATTCCACAATGTCAATATCATCGTCATAATCAATATGACAGTATTTTTTGCACTGCTGTGTCAGATTTTCCCTGTATTCCTTTTTTTCTTCCTCTGTCATGATGCATCCCCCGTTTTCACGGGGCGGCTGACCGCCCCGCAGCATTTATCCATTTACTGTTTCTGTGATCTGTCCTTTAATCACAGCCCCTTCATCAACCGGCTGTACATCGAATCTATCACGAACCTTGATTCCGGTCAGATCTTTATCCCAGAGTCCTGCTCCTTTGTCATTCATGTCAATAGACAGGACGTTGCGGTCAAACAGTGTGATCGCGGATTTTAAATCTCCACAATACACCGGATGCTTGTATGCATCTACCGTATGGCCATCACTGTTCATGACTTTTTCTGATTTCAGTGTTTTTTTAGACAGCTTAATAATTGGATATTCCCCAAACAGCAGCTTTCCCTTCGTCTGCAGTGTTGGATCTTTCTGGAGGATATAGTTTCCATCCTTATCCTTCAATTTATCCAGGTAGTTAAACCCGCTCTGATTGGTAATGACAACGGCAGCCTCTGCAATTGCAGGATCTAACTCTTCATTGAAAATATCTTTCAGGCTGTCAAGGTTCTCAATTACCATCTCGTTTCCCTTTGTCATTGTATCCAGCACTTTAAGGATCATAGCGTTACGTGTTGCTTTTGTCTTTTTGGCAATCCATTTGTTAATGTATGCCATAATGTTGGTAGCTGTATCTTCCAGCAGCTCTGCTGTGATCTTTAAGATTCCACCTTTTTTCTTAATTGCATATTTGATCTGCTTAAACTTTGGCTCATCCATTTCCGGAAAATCTTTTGCCTCATCCACGTTGTCAAATGGAGTCGATTCTGCATCAATTTCGATGTTTCGTGTTCCGCTTTTCGTAGTGACACCTTCTGTATTCACATACTGTTCCAGGTTGTCAGCAGATCTTCTTAACTCGATAATATCGGTTCTGATATCTTCCGGAATTGTGATACCAATTCCCAGTTCACTGTTGCTTCCGGGTGTAACGTCTGACGAGATTGCATCTCTATACACATCAACATCTTTTGCATCCGGCTCTGTTCCTAAAAATCCAGCCCTAACAATGTTGACGAAAGATTTTACCAGGTTCTTTTTATCCGGTTTTACCTCTCCACCAACCTGTTTTGCTGTTCCATTCTGAACCTGATCCTCAATATGGTTCTGATCGTCATCGTCCAGATCCATAAGCAGATTAAACTTATCCTGCATTTCGATAAGCTCTTCCTTTGCTTTTTTTCCATCTTCGATTTTTCCGGCATTTACAAGATCCTTTACCTCCTGCTTTTTGGCATTGATCTTGTTTAAAAACTCTTCCATTTCTTTCTTTCCCATTTTTTCCTCCTTAAGTTCCATACTGGTACAAATCTTTGAGAATTTCGTCTTTTTCGGCTTCCATTCTCTGTTTTTCCTGTTCCGCAGCCTTGTTGTTCCGGTTCTCCAGTTCTTCAATGACCGCATTTACAATATCCTTCGTCTTTGGCTTTCCCAAAGGCTCCGGCAAATTGTTGTATTTAGCAAAATAATCAGATGTACATGCTGCAACTGCTGCTTTTTCTTCAATTTCAACATCAAAATACTGTTGCATTTTTTCGTAGTCGAACCATGTTTCCTGTCGCATCAGATCCTTGATCTGATCTCTGGTCACTCCATCCTGCACATGCTGCATGTACACATCCACAATGGAATCCTCACACAAATTCAGCTGTTTGATTGTTTTTTCCATATCATCTGCATTTCCCCATGCCATACATGAAGGTTTATGTATCATAGCCTGCGCTCCTGTCGAAAAATGCAGTTCATCACACGCAAACATGATTACAGATGCAATGGATGCTGCCATTCCATCCACATATCCGATCTTGTGCCCAGAATATCTTTTTAGCTGGTTGTAAATTGCAAGCCCTGCAAATACATCCCCACCACCAGAGTTGAAATAGATGTCAATATCTTCGTATCCATCCAACTGATTCAAGAAATCTGCAATGTCTGCCGGGCATTTGTCCTCTTCGTACCATTCCGACAGCCATGCTGCTGATACAATGTCTCCGTAGAAATAAAGCGAACATCTCTGTTCTTCATCTTTTGCTTCGAAGTCCAGATAACCCACATTCTCTGTCTTTCCGCGTCTCTTACGCGTAAAATTAAATCTTTTCTTTGCCACCTTTGCACCTCCTATTCCTCTCCGTCTTTATCCTTGTCAGGATCATCCGGATCTATTATTTTGTCCGGATCTGTTTCCGGATCTGTTATATTGTCCGGATCTTCCGGATCATCTGGAATCTGCTGTCCCTTTGTATATGCTGCACCCGCCATAGTCAGCGGAACCATGCTGCCATTTGCAAGTAAAACGTCTCCACCCTCTCTGTCTGGAAGATCCAGCTTTCTTCTTGCTTCGTTTGCCGTCATAACCGAACCACCAACAGCTGTTTTAAAATATTCCATCTGGGTTTTACTATCTGTACGGAAAAGCACCTTCTCATTAAATTTAAAATAACACCCATCTTTCTTTTGCTGGTATGATGTAATCTTATAATTTATCTCTTCCTCGTACTGTTTTATGATAAAAAGCTCTGTATCTTCGTAGAACGACAACTGCTGCATTTCCGAATTACTATAAGACGACTTCGAATAATCGTTGATCTGATTCGGTTTTACTCCAAAAGCGGCCGCGATCTGCAATGCTGTATACTTTTTCAGCTCAAAAAACTGTGAATCTGTCAGCTTTATGTCTAAAGGTGTCAGCTTCATTCCAAGTGGTACCGGAAGGACTCGGCCCATGTTTTTTACACCAGATCCAAACTCTTCAAATGACTTTCGCAGATTTTCTTTCGCCTTTTCATCAAGTTCTCCTGTATATTCCAGTGTTGCCTTTGCTGTTAATCCATTTTCATACAGATTATTCATAAATTCTTGCGACTTGGAAGCTCCTGCTACTGTTTCCCGCAGGATTTTCTGCACCGGAAGTCCCGTTATTCCATCGAACGAAAATGATGTTTTAAAATGCATAACTTCATCTGTTCCAAATACATACTGTTTTCCCTGTATTGGATCAGTGTATACATACCATAATCGGCCAACCCCCGCGAATAATCCGGCATCATCTACCACGATCTGTACACAATTAGATTGCATAACCCACAGATCCAGTATTTTAATATCTCCACCATATTTTTTACGGTTAAATACTCTCCGGATATACACATATCCATTTCCATAGTGATTCCGGTTAATTTCTACCGTATTCCAAAATGTGGTTGGTGTCATAAAAGGGTTTGGACGTTCGGAGAATAATCTGGATATATCTGTAGGCTCTGCCTCAACAATCCCTTTATCCGTTTTCTGGTAGTATTTAATAGGCATTTTTGCCAATGTTTCAGATAACATCTTAAGGCATGTAAAATATGTTACCTCGGATGTCGGTTTCCCTTTTCTTCTTAATCCCATCAGATCCAAAAAATCCGCAGAATTCAATGACATAATTCCATTTTGGATATTTCCATGCCACCAATCTGATATTCTTTTCCCCAGTCTCTGGAATGGATTCATTACTCCTCGCCCCCTTTCATATATTTTTCATACATTGCCAGCCATTCATTAACTTCCTCGTTAATGTCCGGTCTGTATTCTTCTTTCATTGCCTCCGTCCACGCATCTATGATTGCGTCAATCGGATCAATCCGCTCTGTCCGGAGTTCCTTGTCAATTTTTATTTCTCCATAGCTGTTTGATATGGTCTTGGCATTTGCAATCGACCAGGTAAGCAGCGGATCAGCCGGAACAACAATACTGCTGCCCTCTTTTCCTACTTCCTCTCCTTCTATCTCTACGTTTCCAGCCATGATCTCTAATCGGAAGTCAACCGTTGCATCATTCAGCACCCTTGCGGTCTGTGTCACAGACAGTTCATTCATTCCAAGTTCTTCCAGATCCGACAGAAACGCGGATGCATTATGCGGATCATAACAGATCAGCTGTGGTTTCAAATCGTACTCATTTATCAGGTCTTTCAGGTAGCTTAAGATGTATTTATAATCAGTTTTTATTCCTCCAAGCGTTTCTGTGACCGTCACGAGTCCTTTTTCTATCCACAGATCATATGGGATTTTATCTGTTTTTATATGCTCGTCCACGCGCTGTGCCGGAATAAATGAATGTGTGTGTATAAAATATTTTTTCACACCATCCACCATGTGCGGAATTATCACTGCTAAGGAGGTAAGATCACCTCCAGCAGAAAGATCCAAGCCCACATAACACTTCATCCCTTTAAAATCTTTCAGGGATTTTAATACTGCACACGCTTTCCATACTGCAATATCCTTGATATACAACGCATTTGACCACTGTATCCACATATCTAACTGCTTTACCAGGAAGTCGCGCAGATCCTCACCGCCCATATCACGCGCAGTACGTGATACTGGAATGAGGTTTTCCAGAGCATCACTGTCAAATTCAAGAATTGGGTTCGCTTTTATCCAGTTTTTTGGGTCATACTCATCATCATTTTCATTCAGCTGTGCTATATACACGAACTGACTGTCATTTTCGAATACTCCCTTTAACAGATTGCAGCAATATTCATACAACTTATAGCACGGGGATTTCAGATCAAACCCCGCTGTCGTAATCACGGATATCAAAGCTGATTTTAGCTTTTTAATTCCACCTTCCAGCAACTTATACATCTGGTTTGTCTTATGCGCATGATATTCGTCTACTATTCCAAGGTACGCACGATGTCCGTCTAGCGACTTTGTATCTCCGGACAATGCCCTGATTTCAGAATGTGTGCACAAACAATCAATCGTATGATTGTGCTCATGGACTTTAAACCATTCACTTAGTTCATCATCCGAATTTATAAATTTTACAATTTCATCAAATACAATGTTTGCCTGATCCTGTTTGGTTGCCGTACAAAATATTTTTCCGTACTTGAATCCGTCAAAATTTCCGTAGTAGGTTGCCAAAATGCCGTTGATAAATGACTTTCCATTCTGTCTGCCAAGCTGTACATAAGATGTCCGGAAACGTCTGTATCCCTTTTCTTTGGTTCTCCAACCGTTCAGTGATCCTAAAATAAAACACTGGAATGGATACAGCGTTACCTTTTCGTCTCCTTCACCTTCTGCTATGGTCAGCTCTTCTCCGAAGTTTATTATTTCTTCGGATTTTTCAACATCGAAGTAATACTTATACGGTGCTATCTTTGCTTTTTCCAGATCGTCAAGGTGTCTCTGGCATGCCAGCCGGACATAATCCCCGGCTATAATCTTTCCTGCTACTACATCAAGCGCGTATTGCGTGCAGCGGTCGGTTATTTTTTCTGTCTGCAAATGCTACTCCGCATACTTTGCAAATTTGTTTTCCGGTTTCTGCTGTGGTGGCTTTGGCACCACTAAACGGCACCGGGAGGAAACGGTCATTCCAAAATCTGATGCGCCCTGTCTGCACTGTTTCATGCATCGGTCTTGTATAATCATCAAACTTTCACGCTCTGCGTTTACCACCTGTCTTGTCCCGACCTGTACAAGCCTCTTTTCCCCTGTTAGTGGATCTTTCTGCTCTTCGTATATTGGCACATCTACCATCAACGGAGTATTCCGGATCTGCTCTGTTACCTCTAAAAACTGCTCCTGTGCAATTATCAGTCTGGCCATCGCGTCACAATCAATATTCGCTATCAATTTGATAGCAAGAAGTTCCTTGGCCAGTTTCCGGAATTTCTTTTTTTGTCCTGCTGTCAGATATGTCGGAGGTTTTACATTATCGTTTGGTGCAACAACTTCCGCATCTTTTCGTGCTGCAATCTCTGCTTTTGTAAGATGTTTTTTACCCTTCATAACAACTAAATCTGTCGGTTGTCGCTGCCCTGCCATTGTTTCAAACCTCCTTTCTGTCAATATCTGCATTCGTTTTTGTGTCATAATCTGACACCGCCCCGCCTGCCCTTTTTACGGATTTTCTCGTGGGGAATTTTCTCCAAGGAAAAGTGGGGGCGCGACTAGAAAAGCGTCGCGTAAAACTTTTTCATATCCCCCTGCCTCACGGAAATGCAAATTGATTAACGATCTCAGCTGTTTTTGAGTTGCAATCATACTCGCTTTGTTCTGCTTATATAAGGCGGTAATCGCATTGTGCGTGTTATGGCTCAACGGTATCAAATTCAGTGGGTTTAATCGTTGCTCCCAATCATCTTCCAGCTCTACTATGTGGTGGATTGGATCAGAGTCTGTCAGTGTAATTAACTGCTGCTCCACATACAGTGCATATATGTCTATATAGCCGTATATGCCCATAATCACAGGTCTTAAAGCTCTCCACTCTTTCGAGATATAGAACTCTGCAGCTCTCGGATCTCTGCGTGTGTTGTTATATCTTGTGTGTCGAGACTGCTGCCTCTTCTCACACTCTTCACACATCTTCATCACCTGCGGAATCAGCTTTCCACATCGACAAGTTTTCAATAACATACTGCTGCCCTTCTCTTCTTTGTTGCGGCTACAATATAGCAGCCGCATAGAATAACATGAAGCAAGCAAGAAAAAAGCGACTGCATTTCTGCAATCGCTTACCCAACTGTTCACGCTATCATATTAACACATTCAAATCCCCTTTAGGTCACCCACTTTTTACCCCCTATTTCCCCCACTTTTTACCCTGTTTTGCTCAAATTGTCCTCAATTTCAGCGCAATTTGCGCCATTATCTAACGCTTTCGCGCCAAATAATTTTATGGTCAGCTTGGGAATCATGGCTCTGCACCATTTCTTGGGAGAATTCTTCCCACAGCCTGTATCTCTTGCCACCTCTGCATATGTCTTTCCCTGTATGTATACAGCCTCTAATACATCATACTTATATCCCTCCCCGGATGCTTCCACATCTTCTTTCAGGGATTTCATGGCTTTGTCTATATGCTCCAACAAGATTACGGTTTCTGCTCGGCATTCCCTTATGGATCTTAAGTATGCTCTTTCTGCAGATATGTTATATCTGTCTGCTCCTATTTGATCCGGTTCTGATACAGCCTCTTTTACATATCTCTGCAGCTCTCTATAGTTCTCCAGATATATAAGCGTAAGCTCTGTCGGAGTTTGCAGCTCTTCTTTCCGCTTTCCTTTTCTTTGCATTTCATTACCTCCGCTTCTTTTCTATGGTTCTTCGCTGCGCGGATCTCTTGCTTATAATCTGCATCTCTGCGCTATTATCGGATATCACCATCCAGTTATCTGGTCTAAGATTATTTAATGCTATCAGTTCTTTCTGCTCCCGTGTCGGTTTTTTTGGTTGTTTCATCTACTGCTGCCTCCTCTTCCTCCCTGTATGGCTTTGGCAATGGCATCCAAGCATTTACTACCAGTCCATATTCAATATATGGTTTATCCTCGTCCCCCGGATAAAATGCTCCATTTCCCTGCTCATCCGTTTCATATCTTGCAATATCTGGTAATGTAAAATTCTCGAACGATACCATTATATATTTTCCTGTTTCTGGTACTGATTCCTCAATTGGAATCCATCCATCTTTTTTAATTTCGCTCATGTATTCTCCTTTTGTGTTAGCAAAGTACTGTGTGCAAAGTCCTATAGCACCTAATACTTTGCTAAAGTCCTGTGCATCAATCTCTATTTACTACCTCATATGCATCTGAATATTCAATTCCATTCACTGCTGCACAGATCAGTCCCTTTAACATCTTTACCTGGGAATCGGTCCAGTTTTCTTCTGCTATCCTTATCAGGTCATTTTTTAAATGGTTTTTTTCCTCCAAACTCTCATATTTTGTTAGGCATCTTGGATTATCCCATATGATTTTATATCCACAATTACAGCAATAGTTTTCTGACACGCCTCCTCTTAATGTAGAACCGCAATTTCCACAGGTGTATGTATCATACTTCTTTCCATATTTTCCTTTGTGAAATTTTGGTTTTACACCTATTTCAGCTTTAAATGATTTTTCCGCTCTTGCTGTGCTTAATTTATCATCATTCATATGATTTTTTGTATGTTCATCTAATGTGATATACTTGATACTATTATAATTTTTCTTTCCCATGAGTTTCTCCTAAAATATCATCCAGGCAATCATTAAAGCCCACACAATACCATTTATTTATACTAAGATATAATTCTTTCTTTTCCGGTAACTCCCGAAGCGGACACCAATCTGGTCTATCTTCAATCAGGTCGATATCCCTTGCCGTTTCCATTGCTTGACAAGTCTCCGTGTCGCTTTCCTCGTCACAATACATAAAATTGCATCCGAAGCACGATTCCGGCATATTCATTACCAACACTGCTTTTGACATATCTCACACTCCTTTCACAATTTCAAATTTCTTTCTCTTTTTCTCTGCATATAAGTTTGTAATCTTATACCTGTTACACTCACACCTCCACATATTCTTTCCCTTGCCGTCATAATTTTTACAATCCTCACACACAAAGCACGGCTCGTCCATTTCACCTGTGCAGTTATCTGCACATTCAACACAATTGGCGCAGTGATTGCAGATACAGTCGTAACATGGGATTATGGTTGCGCTGGTTTTCTTTTGCATGGTTGCGCTGGTTTTCTTTTGCAATGAAGGTATAAGTCCTAACTCTTCAAGTGTTATCTGATGATTCATAAGGATTCTGGTTTCTCGCACCTCTCAAATTCGATAACCCAAACCCACGGATTCGCATCCCATCCGTGGCGGTCAATGTCGGATTTCTTGATGGTTGAGGTCCAAAGTTTTTCCCATTCCATCATCACTTCATCACATTGACTGCACTGTTCTTCTGTCCCATAACAGCACTGCGAACCGCTTTCTCCGTATGTATTAAGACAATCCCAACAATCAGGATAAGCTCCCTCTTTTATCACATCGGCTGGCTTCATCTCCTGCAGCCGCTCCACTCTCACTTCTGTTACCTTAAGCCAGATACGTGCCGCTTCTTTCGGCATCTGGATTGGTGGTTTCCACTTCGTAAGATCTGCAATATCACCTCTTTGCCAATCTTCGTAGTAATAGTATCCATTCGGAGCCTTTTTCCATGTTTCTCTGACATACAGGGTATCGCCTGGTTGATATGGTGCTTTTCTGATACACGGCTCATTTTTTCCGTTATACAACATAAGTCCATCTTTAATATATCCAGTCCACCATGGATTTTCTCCTGAAAAGAATTTTACAAGCCGTCTGGCACAACTTTTCCGTCCGTCCAGAGTCGCCCGAACCATCTCTGTGTTAAATAAAATTTGTTTAATCGCCATCTGCTTCACCGCCTTTTTAATATTCTCTGCATTTATTCTTTTTCCCGGACATTTTCAATTTTTGCTTCTACGTGTATCCCATATCCATCTGGATCTATCAGTTCAAAACTGATGCTGTTTTCATCGGTTTTAAATTTTTCAGTTAAGATTCGTTTTAAATCCGTCTCGTCCAGCCATATTGTTTTTGTTTCTTTCATTGTCTAATTTTCCCATCAAAAATCTACGTTTTATCAGCTTACTTTTATTTTTTACCCTATTCCATTCACTTGGCTTAATGTAAATATACTGACTGCATAAAAGATATGTGTTATTCTTTCGCTTTTTGGCTTTTCTTCTATTCATTTTTAATCATCCTTTTTAAATTTCCTACCATAATTTTCCAAAATCTAAGCAAACCTAAGCTGTCCGGTCTGTTCCTGCGCAATCCTCATGTTTCCTGTGCGCTTTGCTACGCACAACTCTGGTAAATTTGCTTTTACCAGCGCGGCAGGAATTGGCGGACAAACTGCATTTCCGCATCTGCGCACCTGCTCACTTCTGGGATACTTTTTCCCGGTATAGTCGTGATCTATTATGTAATCATCCGGAAAGCCTTGGCATCCGTACAGCTCTTTCGGTTCCAACATCCTCAATCCTATGTCCACAATCCGGTAATCTACACCCTCAATCGTCACAAGTCCGAATCTGTCTTTTGTGGTCACGGTATCTAATGGTTTCTCTATGTCCTGTCCAGTTGCATCCCCATAATATTTAATCAGAAATGCTCTGACTTCTCCAAAGTGTCCATCTCCCGCCGTTATGGTCGGTATCGGTTCGGCAATGTTCCTGCCGTCACAATGGTTATTCATCTGGATGAGTGTCGCAGCGCATACACTGTTATGATCTATCGCCGTTACGGTCGGGAGTGGATTTTCTAATGACTCTCCAGCTCCCGTATATCCTCCATCGTAATACTTATGTAAAAACGATGTGACAAGACCGTACCTGTTTGAGCCATCAACAGTCATGAGTGGATCGTCAATTCCCTGTCCCCGGACTTCTCCCTGCGCCGTCTCGGAATGATACTGGATCAGTGTTGGACTTATTAAGCAATGTTCATTTTTGCTCACTATAGTCGTGAGTGGTTCCCGTATATCCTTGCTCCGGTCTTTTGCAAATCCGGTCTGTCCGATCTGTACCATATACGGTTCTACAATTCCATACCCGTGTTTCCCGGTAATAGTAGGCATCGGCTCTCTGATATCGTTCGGTCTACGTTCTCCACCATGATTGCATTGGATAATAAACGGCTCTGGATTTTCCAACACAAATTTCTTTAGTCCTCTTGCAATCCTATCCATTGTTTTCTGTGCCAGTGGGCGTACCGCGCGGATACCGTATTTTTCCTTTATTTCTTCCGAGCTATCAAAGATGCTAGGACACGGCAAGGAGAAATCCAACTGTGTATATGCTCCAACATACGGTTTGAGAAGTCCTGCTTTGACAGCTTCACTGTCTGCCGGTGCGTGTGTTGGCTCTGGCCAGACAATTGACCTGCTGTCGCACCGCGCGATCATAAAGAATCTCTTGCGCATAGTCGGCGCGCCGTAATCCGCTGCTACCAACTCTTTAAATTGCACCTCATATCCTAAATCGGTAAGCTGTTGCACGAACTTTCTAAACGTCTCTCCCTGTTTACTCTTGATTGGATGATGCTTCCGGTTCAATGGTCCCCATGTCTTAAATTCCTCCACATTCTCCAACATGATTACTCTTGGTCTGACAAGTCCCGCCCATCGGCAGGCTACCCATGCAAGACCTCTGATATTCTTGTCCTTTGGCTTGCCGCCCTTTGCTTTGCTGAAATGCTTACAGTCCGGGGAGAACCAGGCAAGTGCTACAGGGTGTCCTTTGCAAGCCTTAATTGGGTCTACCGCCCAAACGTTTTCGCAGTAATGTTTCGTATTAGGATGATTAGATTTGTGCATCCGGATAGCTTCCGGGTCATGGTTGATCGCAATATCCACACTATATCCGGTTGCCAGTTCTATCCCGGTGGAAGCCCCACCGCCACCGGCGAAGTTGTCAACGATCAGTTCTCCGTTAATCATTGCATTGCCTCCAATCATTTTTATCCTCAAATTTCATGCAATAGGAAGTTGCCTGACTTCTTTGGATGGTTTCCTTACACCATCCATATATCCCCCATCCTTCTGGTGGTTGCTTATTATTTTCAAGCATTTCCCATGCAGAACAGTTCTCACACCGTTTGTAATGCATCCAGCTAGGTGCTTCTCTTAATTCACCACACACATTTACTATGTGCATATCTGGTGGATTAAACAGATCCATTTGCCCTTGCATTTCTATTCCTCCCTATAAATCCTGCATACGCTTAAGTCGCTTGTATTAACATATCTCCCCCGCATTCGTTCTATTTCGCTTTCTGCTGCTTCTCTACTCTTAAAAACCCTCACCTTGGAATTTTGCTTACTGCTGTTAAGGACCTTATACCGTTCTCCGTTTACAATGTATGAGCCTTTACAGATGTAATCTCCACTCCTGTCAGTTATTGCATATTCTTGTGGTTTTTCAAGCTCAATTGTTAATTCTACCGGATGACTGCCTCCTCCTATGACATTCCACGTTTTCACGTTTTTGTGCTTTATTTTTCCCCAGAACTTCATATCTAGTAAACATTCATTAAAACTGTCCTCACAGTACCCATCTATGGATACACCTGCATTGCCACCGTAATTTTTCAAAAGTTCTTCCAATGTCATAGCATTTCCTCCTTAAAACAAGCTCAACTGCTGCTCTTCATATTTGTATTTCAGCTTTACTGGCAAGCCTCCGCAATGGAATATCCGTTCTACACGTTCCTTTTGCTTCAAATGTGCCATATAGTTAATATCTGCTTTTGGTGGTACTGATAAATAGCATTCCTCTGGAAATGGAATGTTATTTTCTTTGCATATTTTCCGGATCTGCTCCTGTGCATAAATAATATGGTTCCGCGTCAGGTTCATGTTGCAACCATCAGACCAGAACGGATCATTGCAACCATTCTGGTTTATATCTTTCCAATGTTCTATTTCTTCCCGAACATTTCTACAATACTGCTGCACGTTTTCCTGCGGTGTCCTTTCTTTCATTGCAATTCTCCTTTCTGCCTTACGCAATACTTGCATGCGACCGCATTTTTTAGACGATCTACCCCAGACGTATCAAGATACCCGGCCATATCGTATATCAAGTCATTCAAAAATTCAGTTTTTGTCATATAACCCCTCCAAATCAGTCTTTACTACAAGCCATGTGGGTGCTATAATGACTACATCACCAAGTCATTAGCACTTGCGACCGGATGTTCCCGCATCCGGTTTTTTTCTTGTCTGCCCTTAATTAAATGGCATCTCTTCGTCTACTCCATCCGGAATGTTCATAAACCCATCCCCAGCTGATCCGGCTGATGGTTCCTGCTGCTGTCCCCCTTCCGTCCTTTTGCTTTCTGCAAATTCCTGTTCTTCAACCACTACATCCGTTGTATATACTCTCTTCCCATCTTTATTGTTGTACGATCCTGTCTGGATGTGCCCTGTAATTAACACCTTTACCCCCTTTTTCAAAAATTTTTCTGCAAATTCCCCAGCTTTTCCAAAAGCCACGCAGTTAATAAAATCAGCTGACTGCTGCCCGTCTTTTCCCGTTCTCCTGTTCACTGCAAGCGTATACCTTGCTACACATGTACGTTCCTGTGAGTTATTCATTTCTGTATATTTCACGTCCGAATCTCTCACAAGCCGTCCCATCAGTATCACTTTATTCATTTTTTTCTCCTTCCTCTTCCTCTTTTCCCATAGGCAGAATTCCTACTATGCAGTATCCATCCTCCAGCCCTGTATACTCTCTCTGCACATACAGAATGTGGCACCGGATTTTTCTTTCCGTGTACAATCCCCCCTGATATTCCAGCATTTCAAGGATATCCCCTGCTTCGTAACCGCAATCTCTGCACAGCTCAAACGGTTTTTCTCCCGATAATACCGCGGTAAAATTCTGGTATGCGCTCCGGATCTGATGCACCCGCGACTGCTGCACATCTGACGGTAATTGCTCCATTTGCTGCGCATCTGCCATATCACGCAGTTTTTTCCTTGTATCACGGTCAATAGCCGCCTGTTCTTCCTCGTACTTCTGCCCTTCGGTCTTATATGCTTCCTTACGGTTCTTGTGCTGGTCGCATGAGGTACATGTGCTCGTTTTTACGTTGCATGTCTCGTACTCTGTGCAGGAATAACAGATAGATGTAATTCCTTCCGGATGCGGTGTCTGATACTCACCCATATTCATATCCTTGTCTCTAATCTCCATCTGCTCCGGCTTTTCTTCTGTGTCAGATTGTGACACCGTTCCTGTTTCCAACTGCTGCTCCGGCTTTCCATTCTTCATTTCTTTTACATCTTTGTGCGTAAGCTCTCCGGATTCTTCTTTCTGTTCCAGTGCTGCCCTCTGTGTATCTTCCTGCATTCCGCTAAGTTCGTAAGCGGCAGAAAATGTAATTCTTTCATTTTCCAGTTCTTCTTTCCATTCCGGAATCAAATTATTATTTATAGCCTCAATCTGTGCTATCTTCGTTTTGCTCATGCTCAATTTTGCAGCAATTACATCACGCAAACGACCAGACTGCAGATCATACCCTTTCAGTTTCTTTCCTTCCGCTTTCATGCGCTCCAAACATTCTTTCAGTTTTTGTTCTTCCTGTAGCATGTCTGATACTGTTTTTGTCCGATATGCATTTGCAATAATCAGCTCGACCAATTCCTCATCACTGTCCTGTGGTGTTGTCAGTTTGCTGGTTGCAAGCTCAAATTCTTTATATCCCTTGGATACCAGGTACTTAAGTGCTTCCCACCGTCTTTCCCCGGCTACTATCCGGTATTCTCCTTTTTCGCACGGTGCATATACCAGTTCCAGATTCTGCTTTAATCCATACATAAGGATATCGCTTGCCAATTCCTCAATCTGTTCAATACTGTAAAAATTCATTTCGTTCCGGTACATTTTAAATATGCTTATATCCTTTGTTCTAAACCGTGCTCGCGGTGATTCATCTAATCCCGCTTTGCTCTGTTTATTCAGTGCATCTTTAACACTAAATCCTGTAGCCATTTTATCCCTCCATCTCACATACCAGCTCTGCAACTGCTGCACGATAGTCCTGTGTTACAATCCCTTTTTTGGCAAATACCGGGACCGGCACCAGTGCCGTAGTTGCCTTTTCTGCAATAATGGATCTGCGAATTACTGTTCCGAACATATCAAATCCCGATTCCTTCCGCAGCCATTCTTCCACTTCCAGTGATGTTTTATTTTTCTGCCGCATCGTCATAAGTGCCTTGATTCGCAAATCCGGATTGATGTCTTTTAAATCCTCAATCTGCTCATCCAGAAATTGGAGTGCTCCAATTTCAAATCCACCCACCTTCACCGGCGCAATAATCAGATCTGATGCAAGGATGATGTTAATTACCACCATATCCAACAAACGACCACAATCGCAAATACAATAATCGTATGCGTCTGCTACTTCCTGTAATGCATCACGCAACCGCAATACCTGGTTCTCATCCGTTTTCATCAGCAGGTTCATGTCTGTTTTCATCAGATATCCATTTGCTGGGACTATATCAATGTGATCGTATTGGGTTGTCCGGATCAGATCATTTGTCCGGTATGTACCGCCAACTGTCTCATGCTTCTCCAACAGTTCACTCATTCCTGTTCCATCCGGCTCATACACCCCGAACGTCTTAGATGTATCTCCCTGTGGATCACCGTCCAGCACCAACACTTTTTTCTTGTATTCCTCGCCCAAAATATAGGCCATTGAATCAGATGTTGTTGTCTTTCCGATTCCCCCTTTTGGGGACATTACTGCAATAATCTTCATTCCGTTTTCCTCCTGCCTGTTTATTTTCATGTTATTCAAAGTTTAGATGTATATTGTGTAATACAGCTTCACCTGCATATCCTCAAACTTATAGTCTGGTGTCTCTTCCGGCTGCAATGGCTGCATCAGGCTTTTTTCTTTCCACTTCCTGTGTGTCACTTCCGGTACTGCCCGGAACCGGATCACCGGATCATCTTTGTGTGTCTCGTATATGGTATTCTGGTGGTTTGCAATGCGCGGAGTAAATGCGGCTAAATATCCGACAAACAGATCCATATTCCCTTTTACGATCCGCAACATGTCCGCACTTTCCAACACATTGCACTGCTCTTCCAAGGTCATTCTTTCTTTCCTTTCAGAATCTTTCCATCTTTCAGGATGCTGTTATTTGCAAAAGACATCATATTGCGCTTAAACTCCTGCTCTGCCTGCTCACAGGTCTGATATTCGTGCAGATTCCGGTAAATACAATCATCTTCTCCAAACGCTGGCAGTTTACAGTACTCTTCGATCACTTCACACGCTTCCCTTGCGGAATAGCACGTTGCAACAAAATTTCCTGCTGCTGCCATGTCTGCCAAAAATTCCTTCTGTGTCTCCTGCTGTGTGTTCCGTCCATACTTCATCTCGATCCAGAGTCCGCAATACGCGCCTTTTGGGTATGGCAGACACAGATCCGCTACCCCAGCCTTTACCCCCATCTGCTTAAACTTTGCCGCCTCTGCTCTGTTCCTACTCCCACCGTTTGGCACATGGTACAGCCATTTCAGTTCCGGATACTGCTGCACATTCCAGCGCGCCCAAGACACAACGGACATCTGCTCGGTGTCCTCACTTCTTTTCATGTATTTCATTTGTTCTCCTTCCTGTTACTGGTCTCTCTTTTCTAAATCCATCAACATATGCGGATGTATAAATACCATTTTCTGTTTCATTCCAAATCCATTCCGGCATACAGAATTATCAGCAATCCCTTCTATGTTCCTTTTCGCCTCCTGATACCTTCGTGTGTTCCCTTCCCTTTTCAGCGGCCGGAAATACACCTTTGCCCTGTTTTTCACGACTGCAAACTTGTCTCTGTCCACAATCAGGATATCTTCATATCCTGCCTCTTTAACTGCTGCCTCTGCTTTTTTAAAATATCTGGCCTTGGACTCTGGCTTCCAGTCAAATTTCATTCGTCATGCCTCCTTTTTCTCATTCTCGCGTGTATGTAAAACATGCAGTTAAACTCGTTATAGTAAACTTCCGCATGTGTAAAATCCATATCCGGATACCATTTTGCCAACACTTCCGGTATGGAATCCCTGTCTTTAACCATCCCGTCCACGAATGATCCGATCTTTTTGTAACTTCCCCCGGATGCCGGACGCTTGGAATGTACCACCCTGATGCGCGGATCACGCAATCCCTGCGAACTGTTCCAGCGTTTTTCCGACCGGATACGGTTCTTTTCCTCCACAATGTAATTTGCTATCCCAGAAAGCCCATTCTCATCCTTCTGTAGATGTCTTACCTCATTCCGGCTTGACTGCTGCCAACAGGCTTCCACTGTTTCCATATCAAGCGCACCATCCATAACAACATGATGATGCCAGCGGATTTCAGCATCCGGATTATATGCTGTTACATAAACATACTTTGCATTTGGCAAACCTCTCTTTTTCCTCTGATAGTTAATCCTGCGGATATAATTCTGTACATTTTTGATTGCTGCATCTATATCCCCGTCCGGTGGCAGATGTTCATTGTCATATGTCAGAGTGATCCAGATATCCCGGTTGTCAAAATTCTCGTTTATTAGACGCTCCACGTACTTCCGCGCATTTTTATCGTTTAGGTTTCTCTGTGCTTTGCTGTTATCCTTTACGATCCTGCGCCCTTCCCGCGGTACATCATCCATACTTTTAAACTGTGGATAAATCTCAATTTCAAACTGCTCCCCGGCTGTGATCTCCTTTAATGCATACACAACTTTCTTTCTGTGCTTATGCATGTTTAACATATTTTCCACAAACCACTCATGCATCAGCTCTATACTGCTTGCATATGCTGCTTCATAGTCATATGGGATATACTGCATCCCTTTTCGCCTTGCCATCTGACACCTTCCTCCTTATATACTTTCGTGGACTTGTTACTATCTATTACAAGCCCGCCCAAGGACTTCAAAGCCCTTGTTTTTTCGGGGTTTTTATTGCTTTTTTCTATTGCATTTCTGTGTCAGATCTGTTATAGTTTGTATAGACAAAACATTTTTTAGTTTTTCTGTCTCTGGCAGAAACGCTTGCGGCCATCCCCATGGCCGCTCTTTTTTTGTCCTCATGCTGCCTTTTCCTTCTTTGAGACATTAACTGTAATCTTCACGTTTTCGCGCTTGGAAAGAATTCTGGCCAATGTCTCATAAAGTCGTTTGATATTTTTTTCTCCCATCTGCATTCTCCTCCCTATGCAACAACCGCATCCTTATGTTTTCTGCGCTCCTCTTCTTTCCCGGCAGCAATGCCCTCTGCATATGCAGACATGAGCATGATCGCAAATGACTTCCCTTCCGGATTGTCAAAATTCACAAAATCCGTGGCCATTCTCTCAATTTTTTCCTTTTTCTCATTTCTCGTCATATTCTTTCGCCTCCCTCTGATTTCTATATGCCTTATGATTTCAATAGTTTAATACCGGATGCCTAAGCCTCCGCGCTTTTTAATCTGAATACGCTGAAAAGATAAGTCCCCGAATCATCTGAAACAATATCAACATTTGTTAATTCTTCGAGAGCTGATGACATCGGAGTGCCATACGTTCCACGTTTCCAAAGACCGGAACGCTCCGCCATGTTCCAAAAGCAATTAATTTCAATGCCGCCATTCTTTGGAACGTATTTCTTGAATACAGATTTTATAAAGTTTTCACACCACTCGATTTTTACATTTTTCATATCTTTTTTCTCCTTTCCGTGTGCTGTCGTTCTCCTTGCCATCCCACCTCTTTCTTCCTATAATTAAAAGTGCCAACAATCTCATACAGGAAGGAGGTGGAACCGTATGACAAATGAAGAACGTGCTCATGATCTTGCTTTAACTATTGTCAAAGAAGTATTACACCGCGATTTTGATGTTATGAAAAATTCTGATCACGATGGTGATGAGCAACGTGAAGTGCTAGCCGCTTCTGTATTGGACGAATATAATTTCTATTTCAATGCTTTCAAAAATTCTATTGAATAGAATCATATTTCGTTGCTTCATCTATAATGTCCGCTGCCATCTTTAAAGCATTTTTTGCTGTGCATATGGTCAATTCATCCACATCACACATTGCTTTAATAATGATGGTGGCGGTCATTGCCATTTTCTTCTGGTCACCTCTCGGATATCCCATTATAGGTAATGGTCCCTGTGCCTGTTTTTCCAACTTTTCAGCTCTCTCTATGAGTTTTTCTTTCTGAATCTCTCTCACCCCTTTCTGTGTGCTGTTGTTTCTCCTATATCTCAATAAAATAGTTTTGGTTTATGTTGTCATTTCTGATCCATGCGTATTTCTTGCCATTCCAGTCATCAAGCACGCCCATCATTTTTGTTTCAATTTTCTGGATATTTATGTTGTCAGTCATTTTCTTGATGTCTTCCCATGTCTTAACTTCACCCCAGCAACTTCCACGCTTTTTATCATTTACACAAAATTCATTTTTCTTTGCCATCTTTTTTCTCCTTTCCCTGTGCTGTCGTTCTCCTTGCCATCCCACTACTCTCTTCCTATAATTAAAAGTGCCAACAATCTCATACAGGAAGGAGGTGGAAAACTATGAAAATTGAAATTGATTTCAATGAATTATTGAGACGTTCTGTAAATAGTGCAGTAGACGCAACTACTAAAATGACCGATAAACACCCTGAATTTTCATCAAAAGGTGAACAACTTCAAATCATTGCCTCAATCTCTGCGCAAACTACAATTCAGATTCTTCGTGAGTATCATGCGATGCTTGAAAAATCTCTCGGTACAGACGGCACCATTCATTGACAAGTTCGCCAACACGTTCTTTTTCAATTGGGGATTCTTCGGAATCCCCCTTTTCCTTTTTATCTGTCATTTCAGATTTATCTCTCACCCCTTTCCGTGTGCTTTATTTGTCCCTTGTAGCTACATAATAATCCCTTTAAACTACTTTGTCAATATATTTTTGTGCCTTTAAGGGACTTTTTGTATTGATTTTTTGTTTTTCTCGTGTTATGCTTTAGAAAAGCCACAGAAAGAAGGTGATAGCGTGACACAAGGCGAACGGATCAGAGAAGTGCGAAAAGCTCTTAATCTTACCCTTGAAAAGTTCGGTGGCAAGCTTGGAGTTGGTAAAACAGCTATATCCAAATTGGAAAAAAATGAGAACAATCTTACCGAACAAATGACAAAAGCAATATGCCGTGAATTCCATGTTGACTATATATGGTTGACTTCTGGAGAAGGGGATATGTTCCTGGATGCAGATGATGATTTCAAGGAACAGATTGATCAGATCATGGCAAGTGAGACGGACGCACGGAAGAATCTTTTTAAATTCATGCTTACGCTTAGTGAAGATGACGTGGAAGCAATGCAGCGTCTGATGCGCAAGGCATTTGAATTTTATAAAGACGATGATCCGGAAAAGGACAATACAAAAGGCTGACAGTTGCCTGTCAGCCCTCGTGGGTGTAGAGATAAAGAATGAAGCGGTATATCCGTTTGAGCGTTTGATCGTTATGTATCTTCCCGATCAATTCAGAGATTGCTTTTTTATAATCCATAATAAACACCTCTTTTCTGTTTGCATTTTACCACTGTTTTGCATACACATGGTGGATATTGATTTTATTTCCAGAATCTTGGAAATTTTTTGTAAAATTATTTGTAATCAGACTCGAATAGATCATTGATCCTGACATCAAGTGCTTTGGCCAGTTTTTCTAACTGTAATATTGTCGGACTGGTCAATCCGTTTTCAATATTATTGATTGTGGACTTCGGTATTCCGGACAGCTCTTCAAGTTGTTTTAATGTACAGCCTTTTTTATTTCTTTCATTCCATACCAATATTTCCATAGGCACCTCCTAACATTAATATGAGATACCTATAAGGATGCGATATTTTGACCAAAATAATGAATGGAGGTTTTTATGAGTAAATTATTAAAACATACCAAAACGAAGGTTGTCGGTGTTTCATTTCGGAACGAAGATGGATCATCTCGGCAAGAAATAATTTCTAACCTTTACGAAGGTGAGAATGTATCTTTTGAATATTACGAATATAAAAACGAACCAGCATATGCAGTTATTGATTCCCAAGGAGATCAGATAGGCAACTTATCCAAGGAATTAGCTTCTGATATCTATAATAAGTATGATGGCTGTTACTTCGATGCCTTTGTTCTTCGTGTAACTGGTGGAGATGATACCAAATATTTAGGTTGCGTTATAGATATATCTATTTATGATGAAATTCCTGAAGATATAGCTAATGATTCCAGTGACAATATTGTTGTTGAATCTGCTTCTATTCCTGCACCAGATCCAACAGTTGCACCTATAACCAACCAACAACCAACGCGATATTTACCATCAAAAAAGTTGTGTAAATTCTATAGCGTTACTTTTACCGTACTTGGTGTAGTTCTATTGATTATGGGATTGCTCCTATTGATTGTAACTTTATTAGGTGGATGTGTAACAATAATTTTCTCTATTTTAGCAATCAGATCCGGTATTAAGTATAAAAAATTATACAAAAATTATCCGAAGTCTTAATGACAAAATATTGAATGGAATGGAGTTGATTTTATGAAATACGGTGTACGCAAACCAAGTGTTAAGAAAAGCATCAGTGCAAGAACTACCGGAAAGATAAAGCGTCAGGTAAAAAGTTCTGTTAATCCACTATACGGTAAAAAAGGAATGGGTGTAGTCAATGATCCAAAGAAAGCTGCATACAATGCCGTGTATGACCGGACAACCGTTGGTGTCTCAGACCTTATGGATGATAATGCCGAAAATGATGAACATATCAGCGTGTTCGGGGCAATCGGTGCAATCTTCCAATTGTTTGCTGCACTGCTCCAGCTTGTTTTCTGGGGTGCAATTGTCATCGGACTGATCTATTTTATCGTTAAAGTTATTTTATGGTAAAAAAGACGATCCCCACTGCAATGGGAACCGCCTTTTGAACCTTCATTCATACTTTTGCAAAAAGCATGGTAGAATGTCCTCACAATAATCATTCTATCATAAAACCGTGCTTTTTGCATTGGTTTTATTTTTTATACCATTTTTTAGATTGGAGTTGATAGAATGAAACGACAAACTGCTAAACTAAATGATAAACTGCTGCTCCGGGTTGCTATTTACATCCGTGTATCTACGGACCAACAGGCGCAGGACGGTGACTCTGTGCGTGATCAGCTGGCCACCGGGCAGAAATACATAGAAAACCATGAAAACATGATTCTTGCGGATACCTATGTGGATGATGGTATTTCCGGACAGAAAGTAAAAAGGGATGATTTCCAGCGTCTGATGAATGATGTCCGGGCTGGTAGCATTGATCTTATAATATTTACCCGGCTGGATCGCTGGTTCCGAAATCTCCGGCATTATCTTAACACGCAGGATGTTCTTGATAAAAATGGAGTATCCTGGACTGCCACAGAGCAGCCTTACTTCGACACTTCCACCCCACACGGCCGTGCCTTTGTAAATAACTCGATGATCTGGGCAGAGCTGGAAGCGCAGAACGACTCTGATCGAATCCTAAGCGTCTTTGATGATAAAGTTGATAACAGTGAGGTCTTATCCGGATCAACTCCACTTGGTTACCGGATAGAAAACAAGCACTTGGTTCCGGACGATGATGCACCAACTGCTGCCGCCATCTTTGAATATTACCGATCCAACGGCAACCTAGCCATGACTCTTCGGTATATGGAAACCGAATTCGGGCTTATCCGGTCCTCTGCCAGTTTAAAAAACATGCTTACGAATACAAAGTATATCGGAGAATTCCGGACAAATAAAAACTATTGTCCTGCAATTATAGACCGTGATCTTTTTGACGATGTACAACGGCTCCTTAAAATCAATATCAAGTCTGGGAAAAACCATGATTATATTTTTAGCGGGCTTGTTGTCTGTGAGGAATGTGAGCACACCATGAGCGGATGCCAGCAGCGTAATTCTCGTATACTTGCTGATGGTACTCGTATGGTATATAAATACAACTCCTATCGGTGCAGACAAGGGATCACCTTGCATCGGTGCCCAAACCATAAGGTCATGCTTGAATCTACGCTGGAAAAAATTCTGCTTGCACGTATCCGGCCAGAACTGGAAAATTATATTGCAGAATACGAAGTAGCAAACCGCCCGGCAATGCGCACGGATTCCAAACGCAGGAATCTGGAACATAAGATGCAGAAATTAAAAGAGTTGTATTTGAATGATCTTATAACGATGGATGAATTTAAAGTTGACCGGGAAAAACTTATGCAGCAATTGGATAAGATAAAATTGGACGATTCCCAGCCCATGAAAGATCTGTCCTACCTGAAAAACTTTTTAAAAACGGACTTTGAAAATATCTATGTTTCCCTTTCCATTCCGGAAAAGCGGGAACTCTGGCGCTCTATCATTCGTGAGATCCGCGTGGATCATGAGAGAAATGTCCGTATTATTTTTTTGTGATTTTTATACTACTAACTTACACCGTCCTGTCGGCTCGTCTGCAAGGATCAGCGTCGGGCGCGTGATCAGGGCACGTCCGATTGCCACGCGCTGCTGCTGTCCGCCTGATAACTGGCTCGGCAAATGGTTACGGCGTTCCTTCAGATTAAGAACCGTAAGCAGTTCTTCCAGATATTTTTTGTCCGGCTTCTGATAGTCAAGCAGTACCGGAAAAATAATATTCTGCTCTACCGTCAGCTCCGGAATCAAATTAAACGCCTGAAAAATAAAGCCAATATTCCGGCGCCGGAAAATCGTCCGTTTCCGGTCATCCATTGCAAAAATATCTTTGCCATCGATCAGTACCTTGCCAGACGCAGGCATGTCCAACGCGCCTATCATATTGAGCAGCGTACTTTTTCCGGAACCGGATTCCCCGACAATAGCCACGTATTCTCCTTTTGGTACGGAAAAACTGACATTTTTCAGTGCTTTTACAGCGGTTTCCCCACTGCCATACGTCTTACTGATATTTTTTACTTCCAATAGGTCCATGATTGAAACACCTCTTTCTAAATGGTCTTATCTACACCTGAAAGAATAGCACGGAAATATTACTGTAACCTTACAGTCAGCCTACAATTTTGTAGGAATAAAAATTTGAAAAGATGTAATTCCATGTATGAATGCCCACAATGCAATCATAACATCTTTTTTCATTGTTTTTCCTATTTTTCATGTTATCCTTTAAAAAACTTAGAAAGTGAAGGAGGTACCTTATGCCATCCGCCAAAAAGGAAACTTATACAATTGATTACATTTACGCGCTTCCGGAAGGACAGCGGGCAGAGCTGATCGATGGTGTTGTTTATGACATGGCACCACCAAACCGGATTCATCAGGAAATTGTCATGAATTTTTCTGCCGAAATCCGTGATTATATCAAAAAAATCATGGCTCCTGCAAAGTCTATCCAGCTCCATTCGCTGTATTTTTGAATGCAGATGATAAAACCTATGTAGAACCGGATATCAGTGTGATCTGTGATCCATCCAAGTTGGATGACAGGGGCTGCAACGGTGCACCGGACTGGATCGTAGAAGTTGCTTCTCCCGGCACCAAACGGATCGACTATGGTATCAAACTGTTCAAATACCACTCTGCCGGTGTACGGGAATACTAGATCGTAAATCCGCTTACAAAAACTGTAAATGTGTATGATCTAGAGAAAGAAGAACTGTCCGATCAATATATTTTCGATGATAACATTCCCGTCTGCATTTATGACGGACTTGTGATCAATATTTCGGATCTACTGAAATAAAATAATGAAGGGCTGAAAAAACCCCGGAAAACTTTGTTTTTCCGGGGTTTGTAAACCTTTTGATACGGTTTGAACAGCCAATTATCTCTTGGAGAACTGTGGTGCACGACGAGCTGCTTTGAGACCGTATTTCTTACGCTCTTTCATACGTGGATCTCTTGTTAAGAATCCAGCAGCCTTAAGAGTAGGTCTGTACTCGTTATCTACCTGAAGGAGTGCACGGGAGATACCATGACGGATGGCACCGGCCTGTCCTGAGTATCCGCCGCCCTTTACGTTTACTAAAACGTCAAACTTGTCAACTGTCTCAGTTGCTACTAATGGCTGACGAACGATTACCTTTAAAGTCTCAAGACCTAAGTACTCGTCAATATCTCTTTTATTGATTGTGATCTTTCCTGTTCCAGGTACTAAATAAACTCTGGCAACAGATGATTTTCTTCTTCCTGTTCCGTAATACTTTGTATTAGCCAATGTTGTTTACCTCCTCTGATTAGAATGTTAAAGCTTCTGGCTTCTGAGCTGCATGCTTGTGATCTGGTCCTGCGTATACAAATAACTTTGTGTACATCTGACGTCCTAAAGGTCCCTTTGGAAGCATTCCCTTAACAGCGAACTCGATGACACGCTCCGGATGCTTGTTGAGCATTTCCTTAAGAGTTGTCTCCTTGATTCCTCCAACGTATCCTGAATGACGGTAATATACCTTCTGATCTAACTTCTTACCAGTTACTTTGATCTTCTCAGCGTTCACAACGATTACGTAATCACCGGTATCAATGTGTGGTGTGAAAATTGGTTTATTCTTTCCTCTTAATACTTTAGCAACTTCTGATGCTAAACGTCCTAATGTCTTGCCTTCAGCGTCTACTACATACCACTTTCTGTCGATGGTAGCAGGACTTGCCATAAATGTTTTCATGGGTTTTCCTCCTTGATAGATATTCAAATCAATAAAATGCGAACAGTTTCAAGCCTCGTATGTCCGGACGCTGCTCTTTCCTGCTCTGCTTTTCTATATAGTTTAAATGCTCGCCGGGGCTTTTGGCTCACATTTACATACTATCACAGACTTATATATTATATTACCCGGGTCTTTTGTTGTCAAGCAGATTTGTCCCTCAAATACCGCTTTTTCCTGCTTTATCCACAGGTTCTGTAAAAAGTGCCATTCCTGTCCACAATGGAAATCTGTTTTTCGACATTTTATACAAATCCGCGCAGCTTTTATTCGTACTCCAGCCCGATCATCGTCAGTCCATGTGCAGGAGCCGTCGGTCCTGCCACACTCCGGTCACAGGCACCTAAAATCGTCTGCATCTCCTGTGGGGCAAACTCTCCCGCTCCCACCTTTATCAGTGTTCCTGCAATGATCCGCACCATATTATACAAGAACCCATTTCCCGTCACCCGGATCGTGATAATATCCGCTTCTTTCGTGACCGTACATGCATAGATCGTCCGTACGCTGGTTTTCGACTGTGCATTGACCGCACAGAAACTTTTAAAATCATGCTCGCCAACCAGATAATCCGCGGCCTCCTGCATTTTCTCCACATCCAGCGGATAATGATAAAAATATGTATCCAGCCGCCTGGTCGGCATGCGGAACCGCCGGTTTAGTATCCGGTACTCATAGGTCTTTCGGCTTCTGGAAAAACGTGGATGAAAGGTATCCGGCACTTCGCAGGAATCCTGCACCACGATATCTTCCGGCAGCCTCTGGTTTAATGCGTAGCTGATCTTCTCCGCCGGCATACGGGTATCCGTATCAAAAATACAGACGTTTCCCAGAGAATGTACCCCCGCGTCCGTGCGGCTTGCGCCGGTCACGCGGATGTCTTCCCCAAGAAGCGCCTGCAATGCTTCATTTAATTTCTGTTCAATGGTCACACCGTTGGGCTGAATCTGCCAGCCGCTATAGTTGGTTCCGTCATATGCGACGACCATTTTTACTCTCATATTTCTTAATCCTGTTCTGTCAAATTTCCTGTTTTCAGATGATTTATATGCTGCTGCCGGCGGTCACCGTCCTGCTACTGTGGCCAGTGCAACAGCACTCGTGCAACAATCACAAGCACAAGAAATGCAATCAATATCACATAGGCTTTGCGGTCTGTTCCCTGATAGCGCAGCGGTTTCATCTTTGTTCGTCCCTCTCCGCCACTGTAGCAGCGGGCTTCCATGGCCATGGCAAGGTCGTCCGCGCGACGGAACGCCGATACAAATAACGGAATCAGAAGCGGCACCATGCTTTTGGCTTTCTGGATCAGATTGCCGTCCTCAAAATCGGCACCACGCGCCATCTGTGCCTTCATGATCTTGTCCGTTTCCTCGATGAGAATCGGAATAAACCGCAGGGCAATGGACATCATCATCGCAATCGCATGCACCGGTATGTGAATCCGGTTCAGCGGAGACAATGCTTTTTCAAGTCCATCGGTCAGCTGGTTTGGCGTCGTGGTCAGTGTCATGAGAGACGTTCCAATGATCAGATAGATCAGCCGGATCGTCATAAGCACCGCATTCATAATACCTGTACTGGTCAGATGAAACGGTCCCCAGTGCCAGTACTCCGTACCGGTCGGTGTAAAGACCAGATTAAACACTGCCGTAATCAAAAGCAGCACCACAATGGCTTTTAACCCTTTTACGATATACGAAAACGGTACTTTTGAAATTTTGATCATAAAAATAAGCATACCGGTTATGATCGCAAATCCCAAAATGCCCCGGAACGTAAACAGCGCAATAATATATATCATTGTCGCAAATAATTTTACACGCGGGTCCAGTTTGTGTACGACAGAATCTGCCGGATAATACTGGCCCAGAGTAATATCTCTTAACATAAATTTCTCCTGTGCTCTGCAAACACTAAATGACGTTTTTCTCCCGAAGTGCCGACAGAATTGTCTGTGCTGCTTCTTTTGCCGTGGTTGCCTGTGTATCCACAGGAAGTCCCCGTTCCGCAAGTTCATGTACCAGATACGTCACCTGCGGCGCAGCAAGTCCTACCGCCTCAAGCTCCTTATAATGCGCAAACACCTGCTTCGGCAAAGCATCAAACATCACGGCACCTTGATTCATCACAATGATGCGATCCACATATTCCGCCACATCTTCCATACTGTGCGATACCAGAAGAATCGTGATTCCAAGTTCCCTGTGCATCTTAGAAACCAGTCCAAGGATTTCATCGCGCCCTGCCGGATCAAGTCCTGCTGTCGGCTCGTCCAGAATCAGCACATCCGGTTTCATTGCAAGTACTCCGGCGATTGCCACACGGCGCTTCTGTCCGCCGGACAGATCAAACGGCGGCTGATAAAATAACTCTTCCGGAAACCCGACGTTGCGCAGCGCTTCAAACGCCCGCAGTTCTACATCCCTGCGATCCAGTCCCTGATTCTTCGGTCCAAAACAGACATCCTCAAAACAGGTGGTCTCAAACAGCTGATGATCCGGATACTGGAAAACCAGCCCCACTTTGCTCCGCAGGGCTTTCATATCATACCCTTCATCATAGATGTCCTGCCCATCCACATAGATGCTTCCCGATGATGCCCGCAGCAGTCCGTTCAGCAACTGAGTCAGAGTCGATTTTCCCGATCCCGTATGACCGATAATTCCGATAAATTCGCCCTGATGAATCTGCAGATTGACATCCTTTAATGCCTGAATCTCATAAGCAGTACCGTCGCTGTATGTGTAATTGATCTTGTCTAAAATGATTTCTGCCATCTTTTTATCTCCTGCCTGTGCGCATATCTTTGTCTAGGCATTTGCCACGGACATAATCGCATCCACCAGTTCTTTCCTCGTAAGGATTCCCTGTGGAATCGGTACGCCCGCGCTGCGCAGTTCATCTGCCACAAGCGTTGCCTGCGGTACATCCAGACGATGTTCTTTCAGCTCGTCCACACGCGAAAAAATATCGCGCGGTGTACCGTCCATCACGATCTTTCCTTTCTCCATGACGTACACATAATCTGCGTCAACCACTTCTTCCATATAATGTGTAATAAGAATGATGGTAACGCCCTTTTTCTTATTCAAATCATGTGCGGTAGCAATAACCTCTTTGCGTCCGTTCGGATCAAGCATCGCTGTCGGCTCATCAAAGACAATGCATTTCGGTTCCATTGCCACAACACCGGCAATTGCAACACGCTGTTTCTGTCCACCGGAAAGTTTATTTGGAGAATGTTTGCGGTATTTTACCATATCCACAGCTTCTAAACTCTGATTGACACGCGTCCAGATTTCCTCTGTCGGTACCCCGATATTTTCGGGACCAAATCCCACATCTTCTTCTACCACACTGGCAATGATCTGATTGTCCGGATTCTGAAATACCATCCCGGCAGTTTTCCGGATCGGAATGGTATTGTCCTCATCGAGTACATCCATTCCATCCACCCAGATCACGCCTTCTGTCGGTGTCAGCAACGCATTGATATGTTTGGCAAGTGTCGACTTGCCCGATCCGTTGTGTCCGAGAATGGCAATGAACTGTCCCGCTTTTACATCCAGATTTACATGATCGAGTGCCGTCGTAATAGACTCAACATTGCCTTCCTCATCTCTGCGGAAAAATTCATGTACAACATTTTTTGCTTTGATAATTCCCATTTTAATCGTCCCAGCTCAGTCTGTGAAGCTGTCCTTCCAGCTTCATATGGTCAAAATCGTTCTGGCGCAGTGCCTCATAAAGCACAATGGCAACAGAATTCGATAAGTTCAAAGAACGGGTTTCCCCGATCATCGGAATACGCACACAGGTATCCGGATTCGCCTTTAAGATTTCTTCCGGAATTCCTGCACTCTCTTTTCCGAACATAATGAAACAGTCCGGTTCATAATGGACATCCGAATACACATGACGTCCTTTTGTTGTCGCATAATAAATTTTTGCACCCGGATTTCTTTTACAGAAATCCTCCCAGTTTTCATATACAGTGACATCCAGATCTTTCCAGTAGTCCATGCCGGCACGCTTTAAATGTTTCTCCGATAAAGAAAAACCAAGCGGCTCAATCAGATGCAGCTTTGTACCGGTTGCGACACAGGTTCTGCCGATATTTCCCGTATTTGCTGGAATTTCCGGCTCATGTAATACAATATTTAACTCTGCCATTTTTTAATTCTTAATCTCCCGAATCTCCGTTACAAACTCAGCCACGCGATCCAGTGCAATCCGCAGATCATCCAGGGAATATGCATAAGATATACGAAGGAATCCCTCTCCGCAGGCACCGAACGCCGTACCCGGAACAACCGCAACTTTCTTCGTCTGCAGAAGTTTTGTTGCAAACTCATCACTGGTCATACCCAGATCCTTAATACAAGGGAACGCATAAAATGCTCCAAATGGTTCAAAACAGGAAAGTCCCATCTCTTTGAACCGCTCCAGTACATAACGGCGTCTGCCGTTGTACTCTTCCCGCATCATGGCAACATCTTCATCCCCGTTGCGGAGTGCCTCTACCGCCGCATACTGGCTGGTGGTCGGCGCACACATGATCGCAAACTGATGGATCTTTAACATCTGTTTGATGATTACTTCCGGTCCACATGCATAACCGAGTCTCCATCCGGTCATTGCATGCGATTTGGAAAATCCGTTGATCACGATTGTTCGCTCCCTCATTCCCGGAATGGAGGCAATGGATACATGATTGTCCAGATAGGTCAGTTCCGCATAGATCTCGTCACTCAGGACAAACAGATCATGTTTCTTTACCACTTCTGCAACTGCTTCCAGATCCTTCTTTTCCATAACCGCCCCGGTCGGGTTATTTGGGAAAGGCATAACAAGAAGCTTTGTCTTCGGCGTGATTGCAGCCTCAAGTTCTTCTGCCGTCAGGCGGAATTCGTTCTCTGCCTTCAGTTCAATCGGAACCGGTGTTCCGTTTGCCAGTACACAACAAGGCACATAGGATACATAACTTGGCTGCGGAATAAGTACCTCATCTTGCGGATCTAACATGGCACGCATGGCAATATCAATTGCCTCACTGCCTCCGACTGTCACAAGCATCTCCTTGTTATAGTCATAGGAAAGCCCGAATCTCCGGTCAAGATATTTGGAAATCTCAATTTTTAATTCCTTTAAACCTGCATTTGAAGTATAAAAAGTTCTTCCTTTTTCAAGGGAATAAATTCCCTCATCACGAATATGCCACGGTGTATCAAAATCCGGCTCTCCGACGCCGAGAGAGATTGCATCATCCATCTCACTGACAATGTCAAAAAATTTCCGGATACCCGATGGCTCAATGGTTGTAATTGTTTTTGATAATGGATTTCTCATTATGCCATCATAATCCTTTCATCTTTTGCTTTCGGAGCCATAACAGTTCCGTGGTCTTTATATTTCTTTAAAATAAAGTTTGTCTTTGTGCTGAGTACCTGATCCAAGGCAGAAAGCTTATCGGATACAAACTGGGAAATCTCACGAAGTGTCTTCCCCTCCAATGTAACCATCAGGTCAAATCCGCCGGAGATAAGATACACGGAATTTACTTCCGGATAATTGTAAATGCGCTCTGCAACCTTATCAAATCCCATGCCGCGCTGCGGTGTCACACGCACTTCAATCAGTGCAGTTACTTTTTCCACACCGGCTTTGTCCCAGTTAATCAGCGTATGATATCCGCAGATAATTCCCTCCTGCTCCATAGCTTCCAGCTCATTCATGACTGCTGTCTCATCTACACCGAGAATTACGGCCAGCTCCTGTGTATCGATGCGGCTGTTTTTTTCTATAAAAGTTAAAATCTTCTCTCTCATATTTTATTGTTCTCCTAATTACATTTTACCATATTCCATAATTCGTCTGTCTGTGTTGTTTCTAAGAATCTGCGTTCCTCCCCATTGATAAGTACACGGTCATTGCTGTCGATTGTCCTTCCGATAATAACAGCTTCCCCGCCAGCCTGACGGATCGCATGCACCAGTGCATTGCCATCTGCCGCTGCCAGAAGAAGACTGCCTCCCGACAGAAGCTTGTAAGGATTTAAATCAAAAAATTCACAGATTTCTATGGTTTCCTGACGAATTGGTATTTTCTTCAGATCAATTTCCAGTCCGACGCCGGAACACTGCCCCAATTCCCAGAGAGCTCCGAAAACGCCTCCCTCTGAGAGGTCGTGCATTGCAGCAACGCCAGACTTTGCGGCGACTGCGGCCTCCGAACGGATAGAAAGATAATCTATATATTTTGCCGCTTTGTCAAGAAACGGCTGCGCGTATCTGGCCGATAACTCTTCCCGGTGTTCCGTTGCAAGAATCGCTGTTCCTTCCAACCCGACCCATTTGGTCACAATCACATCCATATCCGGCTGCGCCCCTGCTGCTGTGACAAATAATTCCCTGTCAGCTTCTCCCACTGCCTGAACAATCAGTTGCGGAGAGGTCACTGTCCGAAGAACTTCCGTGTGTCCTCCGAGAACCGGAATCTGCTCTTTCTCACTTACACGGGATACTGCCGAAATCCATGCACGCAGATCATTTTCGCTTGCAGATGTCGGGAGCAGAAGCGTCATCGTAATTCCCAATGGTTTTGCCCCACTGCATGCAAGATTATTCAATGCCGCATAAACGCCGGCTTCCGGAAACGTGTCAAATGCACGGCAGGCTTCCGCAGTAACGATCTGCTTTCCCGCAGAAGCATCCACTGCACCGAAATCTATTCCCACTCCCGGTGCCCGAACCGCAGAATTATGAAGTTGTCGGAGAACCGAGCGCTTTAATATCGACTCGGATAATTTTCCTGCTTTCATACTGTTATTTTCTATTCGCTTTCTTGGACGATTGTGTTTTTTTCGTGGATGTATTTGTTGAAGATGTTGTTTCTTTCTTGGTATCCTGTTTTTTGGAATCTTCCTTCTTTGTATCTTCCTTTTTATTATTTTCATCCTTTTTGGAGGAATCCTCTTTCTTGTTCGTATCGCTCTTGTCTGCGTCCTCCTTTTTATCGGTATCGTCCTTCTTTTCTTCTTCTTTCTGCTCTTCTTCTTTCTTTTGCGCGTTTGTCTTTAAATCGGCTGCCGCACTTCTTACTTTCGCTTCATCCCCTGTTGCAATTGCTGCCTTTAAAGCAGAAAGCGTCTCGCTTGTCGCATCTTTGGTTCCAATGGTAATAAGCTTTGGAGTTGCCTGATAATTACTCTTGTTGAACAGATCCCTGCTCTGCTGTTTTCCGTCCACCTTCACAATCTTCCACAACTGCGCAATGCATCCGGACTGTCCGGACTGGGTAACAGAAACCGAACCGGCGGTAAGGGAAGCATCCATTGTAAACTGCACCTTTGGATCTGTCTTTGAAACGGTTTCACTTTCAAACGAAATCTCCCGGTTGGATGGTCTCGTTTCTTTTCCATATACATTAAAATAAATGATACCGCCACTGCAATATCCTTCGATATATACCGGCGCATCCAGATTATTTTTAAACTTCAGATCTTTATAATTTCCGGCAATTGCCGCATCCATGGACGGTTCCACATAATGAACCAGCATGGAATGATTAAAACGCATCGTAATTTCCAGTTCTGCCCGGATAACTGCATTATATAAAGTCGTTGCAACCTGACAGATTCCACCGCCAAACGATTCCACTACCGTTCCGTTCTGATAGGCACCGGCCAGTTCATATCCGTTCTCCTGTGTAAACGGGCTGACCGTTTTTGCCAGATCAAACTCCTCTCCCGGATAAAGGATTGTACCATCTACTTTGCTCACTCCGGTTATGACATTTTTTGCACGTCCTGCACTCGAACTTGCAAAGTTTGTCGTATAAGAACCGATCAGATCCGTAATTTCTGCGAGTTCTTTCTCATCCCCGCGCGGTTCTACCGTCTTTGTTACCAGATCAATCTCATTATTGGAGCCGTCCCAGCCCTGTGCAAGAAAATCATTGATTGCATACACGGAATTTACGACATCCACCTCGACGCCTTCTTTTCCCTTTACAAATTCAAATTTTCCATTGACACGCTTTAATCCATTATCAACAGCCCCGACGGCAAGATCATCTGCGCTCTCATATATCTTTTCGGCCGTCGCCTGTTTGTTTACACTCAGATGCATATCGAGAACCAGTTTTTTCTTTTTGAGATCCTGCAGGGTTTTATACCGGTTGATCAGGCTTCCGGCGTGTCCCACCGCCAAAGCTTCCTGCACGGCAGTATCCGCATCCGCGGTCACTCCCATATCTTCCGCAGTCATCTGAATGGAACCGGTTTCTCCTTTCAGCGTAAAAGTTGTATCCATCAGCCCATCCACGTATTCTTCTACCGCAGATATCGCCTGATTTTCTGTCATTCCTCCGACGTTTACATTTCCGATGGAAATTCCATTTTCAATGGTAGTCTCCTCTGCTGCCATCGCTGCCTGTGTATGAGAACCGAGTCCCACCACACAAAAAAGTACTGCTGCAGCCATTCCTAACTTTGTTATCTTCTTCATATTCTTCCTTTAAAATAATTTTAGCGTTATCTTGTATTTTAACATAAACAATCACTTTTTCAAGTGCCGCTACCCATAAATCAGCGCTGAAACCAGTGTTGTAACAACCATTGCAGCGATAACAACCAACGATATGAGTGCAATCAGCTGTCTTTTTCGTTTTGAACCATTAAAATTATACATACTATTCACCTCTTTCGCAAAATCAGTTATAATGAATACACAACAATATCAGAAAGGATTTCCATTATGTTTGTATTTCTTGCTATTTTTATCGTTTTTCTGCTGTATATTAACTTTTTGATGCATAAAAATAAACGTGCCCAGGAAAATCTCGAAAAACAGTTCTGGGACCGGGAGCACAGTGCGAATTTCACACGCAAAAAAGATATCAGCAATCTTAATTATCTTATCATAACAGAAGATAAAATACCACAAAACCTTACGACCGATGCCAAAAAATCACTGGAAACACTATGCGGTCAGAAAATGCTGAATCTTTCTTCCATGAGTAACACCGACCTGAAACTTGAATATGGTGTTGCAAACCTGGATGAACTCAGTGCATGTGATGACCGTTTTTCCACATTTGAACGAAATGCTGCCATCTATGCCCAGGAACTGAGTGATGCCGGATATACCGATCAGGCACGCCAGCTGCTGGAATTTGCAGTTTCCTGTCATGTCGACAACAGCAGCATCTACACACAGCTGGCAGCCATCTATCAGACCGGGGACAATCTCTCCGGAATCTTGCAGCTGCAGGAAGCAGCTGCGCAGCTTGCGCCGTTTCCGCAAAAAATCATTCTGGAAAAACTTAAAAGTTTCCAGCCCTGATCTTATCCTGCAGCCGGGAGGCTTCACTGCGTGTAAGAGTCTCCCAGCTGATACTGTCTTTCCTTCCATATTGTTCCAAAAGTTCCCTGAGCCGTTCTTTCTGATGCTCCGTTGCCGGCGTCTGTCTCTTTGCCTTATACACCAGAGGTTTCGGGACAAACAGTTCCGTGGAAGCACCTTCTATGGATTTTAAATTTTCAAATACCTTATAGGTTTCTACTGCATCATCCAGTGCCCGGTGTGCATGTTCCCGTTCAATCTGAAAATATTCGCACAGGCTTTCCAGTTTTTTCGACTGTGCCCCCGGAAGGAGTGCCCGCGCAATCCGCAGGGTATCACAGGCCGACAATTCCAGTGGAATTTTCTGATTGACGGCCCACTGCTTCAGAAAACTGTAATCAAAAATCAGATTATGTCCCACAAGAATATCATCCCCGATAAATTGCAGAAGTTCCTGCATTGCCACATTCTCTTCTTTCCCCAAAGCCGCCATTTCATCTGTAATCCCGGTCAGCTGTACTACCGTTTCCGGAATTGACATTCCCGGACGCACGAGCGTTCCATATGTATCTGCAATCTCTCCGTTCCGTACACGAACCGCCCCGATTTCTATTACTTTGTCCCTTTTCGGAGCCAGTCCCGTCATCTCCAGATCAAGAACCGTATAATCCATTTTATGCACCTGCCTTACGCTTTCATACATGTTTATTATACACATATAAGAAAAGAAAACCAGCCAGAATATGGCCGGTTTTCTTCCACAATAACGCTCTTTATAAAATTCTTCCAATCAATACATCCAGTCCTGCCACCCACAGCAACAGTGCGCCAACGATATATACTTTGGTTTTTGCTTCATATCCGACACGATATCCGGTATAGATGCCGCCGATCACAAATGCAACGGTACATACAACAATCATGATCAGAATCATAAGCACATTCGTTTCCAGAAATCCAAATGCAATTCCCGTAAGCAGCGTGTAAATTCCACTGATACATGCCATGCGGACAAATCTCCGGATTCCAAGATGATGTTCCAGATGTTCTTCCACATGTTCGTTGCGGATTGCTTTTACCATCAGCCGGATGCCAAGAATCATAAAAATCACCATGGATATAATCTGTCCCAGCAGCTTTTCGTCCGGCACCGACCGGTAATGGCAGAACAGGGAGGACAAAAAATGCCCCAGATATAACGTAATCAGCTGTGCCAGCGCAACGATTCCACAGATCACTGTCAGATTTTTTTTATTTATTTTTGCAACCAGTGATCCCTGACATTCCATTGCTGCGAAAATATCCAGAGATACCCCTGCTATTATCAGCAGGTTTTCCATCCAGTTCATCCTTTTTCCTCCGACCATCAAAATTATTTGTTATTTTCACTGTCTGCCTTGATCGCATCCTGTTTATAAATAAATTTTACGCTTCCGTTTACACCGTCTGCAACCTTTGTAAATGTCTGGTAATCCTCACCCGCATCAAGCATTGCCTGCAGTTTGTCGGTCAGCGGTTTGATATCTCCGTTATAGCTGTTCGCAATCTTGGAAATACCCTTCTCGTCGAATTCTACCATGCCATCTGCCAGCGTATGGGACCCGTCATCCAGTTTATCTACACCGGACACAATCTTTACCGTGGCATCGTTGAGTGCCTTGATTCCCTTCGTCAGTGTTGGAACTGCGTCTGCCAGAGACTGTGTTCCCTTACTGAGTGCTGCGGAACCGGTAACCAGACTGTAACCGTTTTCCTGTACTGCTTCAATCTGCTGTGCAATTGTAGCCTTTGCACTCTCTGCTCCTGTAACAGCGGCTGCACTTGCTGCCTGTACGGCCACATTCTGACATGCTCCTGCCAGCTGTGTAGCCAGTGTCTTTAAGCTGCTCTCCACACCGTCTGTCACCTGCTCATTGTTTCTTCCTGCTGCAAGCTGTGCCTTGATTGTGCTCTGTGTCTTGTGAAAGAGTGTGTCCTTTGCCCCACTCTTTGCATACAGCAGTTCCGCAAGCTGTGCACTTGTCATACCATCCGATACGGCATACATAACCGTTGACGTCTGATCGTTTGCCTGTGCGCCCTTTGCCCACGCTGCTTTAATGCCGGCAGCCGCCTGATCTGCAGTAAGTTTGCTGTCTGCCGCCTGTCCTGCAACTTTCAGCAATACCTGTCTTACCACTTCATTATACACGGTTTCTGCTGCATTTGCACTATAAGCGCCATCATAAAGAGAAGTAAATAATGCGCCATCCGTTGTGCTGCCATCTTTTCCTGTGCTGTAACGGAGTGCGGCATAGATCTGGTTTGCGACTTCCTGCGTTTTTCCGTTTGCAAACTCTTTTGCCACCGTCTCGGAAGCGGTCTTTGACGCTGCCTGTTTCTCTGTATCACTCATCTTTGTATTTAACGCTTTATCAAGTGTCTGGATTCCCTTGCTGATGGATTCTGCGCTGGTGTTTAATGTCTCCACACCTTTGCCCAGATCTCCGCTCTTTGAATTCAGCTCATTCATGCCGCTTGCATAATCCGCAAGATTTTTCTGTAACGTGTCCAGTCCATCGGATAATTCTTTTGATCCGTCTTTTAACTTGCTGCTTGCATCCAGCATGTCATCAATCATATCATCCAGAGAAGAAGAATCCCCGCTCTTCATGGAAATCATGCTTCCGGCATTTGCCACGATCGTCATTGCCGTATCCAGCTTGAAATCTTTTACATCGGCAGTCACTTCGAAATCTTCCGGAAGTTCCAGATCATCGATGAAATCAGAATCTTTCACATTCAGACTTTCTTTGATTCCCGGCAATGCATAGCCGATAACCACATTGCTGTCCCCGTTCTGGGAAACTTTTCCGTTCTTTACTTCCACATTGCTGAAACTGTCATCCAATACCAGTGCCGTTACGGCTGCAAACGGAACCTTTACCGTCTGCTTGTTTCCGTTTACGGTTTCTTCATAAGAAGAATTATTTGTGTAATCATAATGTATGGTAACTTTTCCGGATTTTCCAGCCAGATCCTTCGGTGCAATCTCATTTCCATCCAGATAATAAGTAACTTTCAGAGAAACCGGAGCTTCACTGTCTGTTTTTCCCTGATAGTAAATATCGGCTCCATCTGCCTGCCAGGTCAGCTTCTCTCCGTTCTGTGAGAACTCCTCGCTTCCCTTCACATTTTTGATATCTGTCAGATTGGACTGATCCTCCAGTGTAGCGGACTGGTTTTTATTGATCAGATGATCGGTGACAATGGTATCATACACACTTCCCGTTGCATCGGAAATAAGGTAAACATTTTCATCTTTTCCGATTTCTTTATCACTGACAGATACCTGAAGCAGATCCTCAATATCATCCTTCTTATCGGAAGAATCCTCTTTCTGCTCTGTCTGAACTGCAGCATCTTTCTTCTGATCTGCCTGCACGGCAACTGCTGTCATGCTGCTTCCAAGAAGTGCAATGGTCAGCACACCTGCCACAATACGGATTACATATTTATTTTTCAGTCTGGTTTTTAACTCTGATAATTTCATAATTCCATCCTCCTATTTGATTTTGTTGCGAAATCCTGCACTTGATGCACAGATCACACGGTCAAATACCATGAACATGCTTGGCAGAATAAAGATTACGACAATCATACTGATGATCGCACCACGTGCCATCAGCATACATAATGAACCGATCATATCGATGTTGGAATATAATCCCACACCAAACGTTGCTGCAAAGAAACTGAGCGCACTGACAATGATCGACTGAATGGACTTGCTCAATGCATCGGTAATTGCTTCTTTCTTATCCATACCGCGGAAACGGTTCTTCTTATACTTGTTCGTCATAAGAATTGCATAATCGACCGTAGCTCCCAGCTGTATGGTTCCGATTACAATGGATGCAATAAACGGCAACACCGTTCCTGTATATGCCGGAATACCCATATTGATAAAAATTGCAAATTCAATAACACATACCAGAATGATTGGAAGTGAAATGGACTTAAATGTCAGTAAAATAATAATAAAAATAGCTGCAATAGAAATAATACTTACATTTTTGAAATCCACATCGGTAATCTCAATCAGATCCTTGGTACATGGCGCCTCACCGATCAGCATTGCGGTATTATCGTATTTTTTAATAATCGCATTGATCTCATCACACTGTTTATTTACTTCATCCGTTGCAGATGCATATTCCGAAACAATGACCATCATCTGGTAATCTCCACTCTTGAAGATATCCTTCACATCGTCCGGAATGACATCCTGCGGAACCATCGGTCCGGTCAGGGAATCCATCGAAACCGCAAGTTTTACACCGTCTACTTTTTTGATCTCATCGATCATATTCATACTGTCTTTTTCAGACAGACTGCTTTTTGCCAGAACCATGTGGGTTGCACCCATATGATACTGTTCGGACAGCTTATCATTTCCGACTTTACTGCTGAAAGTCTCCGGCAGCGTACCAGTCAGATCATAATATACATTGGTATGTGTATATCCGTAGATTGCCGGAATCAGCACAACCAGAAACGCAATGACAAATACCACATGATGTTTTGTGATAAACCCTGCAATTCTACTAAGATCCGGAAGAATTACTTTATGTCTGGTCTTTTCGATTGCCTTATCGCAGACAAGAATCAGGGACGGAAGAATCGTTACACATCCGATAACACCAAAGACAACACCCTTTGCCATAACGATACCAAGGTCTTTTCCAAGGGTAAAGCTCATAAAACACAGTGCGATAAATCCGGCAACTGTTGTAATGGAGCTGCTGACCACGGAAGTAATTGTATTGGAAATCGCATGTGCCATGGCACGGTTTTTATCTCCGTCAAACCGCTCCTTCTGCTCCTGATAACTGTGCCACAGGAAAATGGAATAATCCATTGTAACACCGAGCTGCAGTACCGCCGCCAGTGCCTTGGTAATATAAGAAATCTCCCCGAAAAATACGTTGGAACCCAGATTGTAAATAATTGCCATGCCGATACTGATCAAAAACAGGAACGGAACAACTACGGAATCCATCGTAAGTGATAATACGATCAGAGAAAGTACAACGGCGATCAGAACATAGATCACACTCTCATTCTCTGCCAGTTTTCGGATATCATTGTTCACCGATGCCATACCACTGACAAAACACTGCTTTCCAACCAGATCATTGATCGTCTGGATCGCATCCATGGTGCCGTCCGACGACATGGACTCATCAAACAGGACTGCCATCAGCTGGCTGTCTGCGTCTTTGTTATTGAAAAAGTTGTAGATATCATCCGGAAGTGCTTCTCTTGGAATACTAAAATCCATAATAGAACCATACCAGATAACATTTTTTACATGAGGTACATCCTCAATCTTATCTGCTATTTTCTGCAGATCCTTATCCTGCATTCCCTCAACAACTACAAAAGAGAACGCGCCTGTTCCAAATTCATCCAGAAGGATATCCTGCCCTTTCATCGTTTCAATCTGTCCCGGCAGATAGGACAAAATGTCATAATTAATTCTGGTTTTCATATAGCCGATCGCGGATGGAATCAGCAGTAAAAAAGCCAGGATCAAAATCAGAAACCGACATTTAACGACTCCTTTTCCAAATTTAATCATTTTTTTCACCATCCTCTATTTTTCTCTCAGCCTATCATAAAAAAAAAGACCGAATATGAAAATATTCAATCTTTTCGTCATGTACTGCATGATTATACATTTTGAGTGATTTGTATGAATTCGTATACAAATCATTCAAAATGTCATCGCATATTCTTTTTATAATTCTTTGATGATGTCGGTCAGAGACCGGGTCAGCATATACTGATATGCTTCGGCCATTTCGCGCGGCGAGATGGTCATTCCCATGCTGATCCATTCCTCTGTTGCAAAACACATGGACTGTGCATAATAGGAAGATATCACCTCCGGCGTCAGCCATTTGTGTTTTGAAACCCTTCCGCTGCTTTCGTTTTGAATCAATTCAAGCAATACTTCCCGCACACATTTTTTTGCGATATCGTGAAATTTGACCGGTCCCTCCATTTTTACCAGCTGTGAATAAAATGCCTTGTCCTTTTCAATGTTGGTAAACAGCAGAACCATTGCTTCTATAATCATATCATTCCGGATCAGAGGTTCTACCGGCTCTAACAGTTCTGTCCGGATGATCCATTCAATAAGCTCAAATTTATCCTGAAAATGATTGTAAAACGTTGGCCGGATGACCCCTGCTTTATCAGTTATCTCTTTAATTGTAATTTTTTCTACCGGCCGCCTGACAGCAATCTCTTTCAAACTTTTTGCAAGCAGCTGGTCAATATCGGTTTTGCCCTGTATTGCCATTTCGTCTGTTATCCTTATTCGTCAAATTCCATGGTCACAAAGTACCCTTTTTCTGTCTCCTTCACATCAACCACATCGCCTTCCCGGCTTTTTAAACGTTCCCCTACCGCATAATTTCCTGACATTGCTATTGCATGCTCAATGGTATAATAATAGGAAGTGGGAAGTTTCCCCTCTGTCACCTTCAGATGATCCCCTGCTTTGGTCAGTCCCGGACGTTCCATTTTAAATTCCATCTGTCTCATCACGATCACCTTCATTTTCCACAAACTCTGTATCAATGGTCTCTGTGCGCCGCCTGTAATCCTTCGCTGCACGCGTTGCTGTGACAGCAATCCACAGATTCAGCGCTCCGTTGATAATCAGCACGATTCCTACCAGCATAATAAACTGTTTCAATACGGTAAGCGGACAGAAAACACAGACCAGACCGCAGACCAGACAGATGATAGCAAATACAAGATCCATGCCCCACTTTTCATATCCGTATTTTTTGGCATTCACTGCCTCCGTCACCGCACGAATTCCATGAAATACAAGTCCTACACCCAGTATAACCGGAACCAGACTGACAATCAGCGACGGCTGGATGAGAAACCAGATTCCAACTGCAAGTACCAGAATTCCGACAATCGTTGATGCTCCAAATGTTGCAAGGCTCAAAATAAAGCTTCCCAGATAAATAATTCCAACGATGATCATTGCAATCGAAAGAAGTGTTCCGATCACATCAATAACTCCGCCTTTCCACACAACAAAAATAATTCCAAGCACAATACACAAAACAGAAGAAAGCAGATAATCCGCCTTTGCCCGCTTCAAAAATTCTCTCATGAAATGACGCCCCCTTTTGAAATATCTTTTGCAACATTATAACATTTCCTTTTTTATTGTTCAACTTTTCCTCTAAAAATGATATACTGTGCGCGGAGGTGAATATCATGGGAAAAGAAGTAAAAACCAATGCCGTGCGTATTCTGGAACGAAATAAGGTTCCCTATGAACTGCTGACTTATGAATGTGACGAATTTATAGATGGAATTCATTCTGCCGAAGCCACTGGCACCCCGGTTGCCCAGACTTACAAGACACTTGTCATGCAGGGCAAAAGCAAAAAATACTATGTATTTGTCATTCCGATTGCCGAAGAGGTTGATCTGAAAGCTGCCGCGCGTGCAGTTTCCGAGAAATCCGTAGAAATGATCCATGTCAAAGATTTAACTGCAATCACTGGTTATGTCCGTGGAGGCTGCAGTCCTCTTGGCATGAAAAAAGCATTTCCAACCGTTATCGATGCCTCTGCCAGGCAATATTCTGAAATTTATGTAAGCGGCGGCCGTATCGGAACCAGCATCCGGCTTGACCCTCAGGATCTGGCACGGGTTGTCCGCGCTACTTTTGCGGATATTCTTGCCAGACCATAAAAAGAAAAGTGTGCCAGGTTTATTTCCCTGACACACTTTTTCTTTTAATTTTCACCCGGCTGCCGGATAATATCCAGCACACGCTGCAACTCGGCTCCCTCTGCCGGAGCCTCTCCATAGTCAACATGCTTCCAGTCTTTTTTGAATTCTCCAAGCAGATGTTTTCCCGGATCCTGGGTCCGTTCAATCGTAAAATATCTGCCCTCCTGCGTTTCGTCATTCCATGCAAAATATACACGGAAACAGGATGGAACTCCCATATCGCGTACCGGCAGATCCACACGGACAATCAGTAAACTGTCGGACAAATCCATAACCATAACGGAGAAATCTTCCGGCAGATACGGATACATACGTTTCTGCTGATAACATTCCTCAAAAAACTGATCCATATATTCTTCTTTCTTCTCGCAGAGGTCATCCATCATCTGTTTGCCCTGCGCAAAAAAGCGCTTTGGCATAAAACCAAATTCAAACTGCTTACGTTCAAACAACAGATACTGTTCCTGTGTAAGCTGCATCTTCTTTGGCTGCGCTCCCTCTTTACGCTTCTTTTCCACTTCCTCGATTTTTTCCACCAGTGCACGTTTAAAAATCAGATTCTGTGTGAATGGATTGATCACTATTCCGGATACCTTTTCATCCTGCTGAAAAACCATGTTATTCGTTGCAAGGAACGGCATGTTTATAACTGCTGCACTCTTCGGAGATTCCGGAATCTCCTTTTTACTTGTATAAATCGGAAGAAACATTCCGTTTTTCGGACTGTTGATCAGACACGGAACCGGCTTCTTTTCATCATTTAAATTTGCCGGAACAAGCACACGTCTGGTTCGCATCAGCTCGATCAGGGCATTTAAATTCTCACCGGTTTTTTCTTTCAGATATAGATCTATCTGTGCTTCCACATCTTCATTTTTTACATCAAGTGTCATGCTTGGATCTGTTGGTTCCTCCTGCTTGAGATCCTGCTTCTTCATGACATCTTTTAATTTCTTTTTGTCGATCATCTGTGTATATCTCCTAACCCCATGCTGTCGGTATTGTACAGGTCAATCCCTGTGCTCATGATATAAAAGCATTTTAGCACATATTTTCAGGAGATTCCATACCTTTATACGGTTTTTGAATCATCAAGCGTTTTCTGGATCAGTTTATCAAGTCTTCTTCCGATCCTGGCATATTTTTCAATGCGGCGTTCCATTTCCGGCGGAACTCCTTTTTTGTATGAAACCCGGTTATCCATTCCTGCCCACGCATCCATGATCATCGTCCGCAGCTGCAATTCCACACGAACTACAGTTGTCTTTCCTTTGTAAGACATCGGGATATCCAGAACGATATGGTAACTCTCATACCCATTTTTCTTTGGTTTTCGAATGTAATCTTTTGCCTTTACTACGGTATATGTGTCTGTTTTTCCGATCTGCCGTGCAATCCAGTAGATTTCCTTGACACTGTAGCAGATACAGCGGACCCCGGAAATATCGTTCAGTGCAGTAACTGCGGTATCAAAATCCACGTCATAATCCTTGCGTTGCAGCTTCTCTGCAATGCTCTCCGGCGTCTTCATCCGTGTTTCGATAAAACGTACAAATCCCTGTCCTGTTTTTTCTTCATATTCCCGGTTCAGTTCCCGCAGCCGGTTTACCACAATTTCTCTTGCCAGTGCATGTTTTCTTTGAAAATTATCATCTTCCCAGTGCTTCCGGAGTTTTTCTAATTCATCCATAACTTACCTTCCCTGCTTTCTGTTATATCTATCTTATTCTCCACTTTTCTACAGGATAACAGGGGTGTGTAAATACAGACTTCTTCCCTATGTAAATTGTTTGTAAAAACTATGTGGTGAGAATCTTTTTTTCCACAAGCATTTTAACAAATTCCCGATCCCGGAAACTCCATGGCTGCGTCTCACAAAATGGTTCGTTCCCATCGATAATCTCCTGTGCGGTTGCCCACTCCAGATGAAATCCTTTCTCGATCTCGCTTTCGGTCATGTGCGTCTGTGTCATTTCTGCTTTCGCATCACAGAAAAAAAAGCAGGAGTGACAGACATAGATCTTGTTTTTTTCAAACAGATCTCGCCGCCGCTCCACAATTTCTCCAATCGGACGGATGGATTCCGGAATCACAATAAGCCCGGACTCCTCCCCCACTTCACGAATCAGTGCATCTTCCAGCTTCTCGCCCGGTTCCACACCTCCGCCGAGAATTTTATAATCTCCGGCACTGCCATGTTGTGTTGCAATTTTTCCATCACGAATAATCACGCCGCGTGTCGAGTATTTTTCGAACACGGGCATTCCCTCTTCATAATCTTTTTTATCTAATGTTAAAAGTATCTGCACGGCATTTCTCCTTTGCTGTTCCGACATACAATTTTGTATCATTATAGCACTATCATGGGGGTTTGTGCAGATGTTTTAAATATAAGTTTTTTCTATGCGACGAATTTGTGCGAGTGTTTTAAATATAAGTTTTCTCAATGTGACGGAAGAAGGGGGACATTCTCTTTCTACAGAAAAATTTGCAAATTAGCGCCGATATTGATTTCAGGTTGGTTTAGCAAAAGTTTTACTTTTATGCTATTAGCTTTATATGATGGAACTACGGCGCAGTTGTAAATTTGTTCTTCCGAAAGAAATGTCCCCCT
>ERZ833822.103-NODE-103-length-101582-cov-8.596600_pt1 | contig 101582 bp, 99 predicted proteins | sample MGYA00519913_ERZ833822 | MGnify/ENA primary metagenome ERZ833822 (study PRJEB31850, sample SAMEA3708746) | human gut metagenome | biome: human gut; feature: human-associated habitat; material: faeces | place: China | collected 2014 ... | reverse complement strand
CCGAGAGCCTCGCCCAGCCCCTCCTGGGACAGATCCAGCTCCCGGCGCTTGGCGGCGATACGTTGTCCGGTCGTCATGGTCATCGGCCTCCTTTGCATTCACCCTAGCAAAAAGGGGAGAAAAAGACCACCCCCTCGCGGTTTGAATCCTGCTAACCGGCGGTTTACATTCTCCGGAATCCATTGGGGCGCAAGGAGTTTAGAGGACCTCAGTCCACCAAAATAGCATTGGGATAGATGCGCTCCATGCGGCTGTCTGGGAAATGCTCGTCAAAAAACACATCCACGGCGGAGACGGGGGTCTCTCCGCGGACCCGCTCGGACCAGCGGTCCACTGCCAGCAGGCTCATGGCGCAGTCGAAGACCATGAAAATGGTGAGGACCCAGGTGAGGACCTTGCCGAACCGGTTGGGGATCTTCAAAATCACCTGAGCGACCCGGGGATAGAGGCTTTTGATCCACAGGACGCCCAGAATGCCCCAGAACAAAGAGTAGAGCAGGCAGATCCGGCCGTCGAGGTTGAAGGGCATCCGACTGTAATCCCAGGAAGTGGAGCCGAAGAGAGTCTCCTGCCCCCAGGAGAGCAGGTACTCAATGACACTGCCCACCACAGCTCCGCCGAAAAAGGAGATGGAGGAGCTGCGGTTGCGATAGCGGTACAGGGCCAGGGTCATCACCACTGCGCCGATACCGTAGACAGGGTTGAAGGGACCGTAAACCAGGCCGGAGCGGCTTTCGATATACCCGTTGCGGAAGAGGCACCACAGGATCTCCACCACCACGCCCGCAAAGCTGCCGGCGATGCAGATCAAAGCGACCTTGTAAAAGTTGACGCCGGAGGCAAAGCTATCCGCCTGCTCCTCCTCCAGGTCGATAACGGAGTTGGCGGGGGCACGGCGGAAGAGGCCCTTGCGCTGGGAGCTCTCCTGCCCCTCCCGCAGGCGGGTGGTGAGCTCGTCGGCCTTGTCGGAGGCCCACTGATGGGCCTGACGCAGGCAGGAGGAGGCATCCTCCAGCATCTCCACCTCCCGGGTCACGTCGCTGCGCAGGGCGGCTTGCTCCTCCGGAGAGAGGCTTTGCTGGTCGGCCAGCTGTTCGTAATACTCCTCATACTGAACTTCCAGCGCCTTTTCCGCACGCAGGACGTCCTGACTGCAATCCAATAGATCCTTTGTCTGCATAAAAACCTCCTGTCGAAATTTGCCGTTGTGGGATATAGTAGCACACGGAGGGCGTGAAGGCAAGTGCCGCTCCGTTGTGCAGGGGCTGCAGGAGTACAAGAAAAAATCCCGCCACATTGCTGTGGCGGGATTTTTGAAAGTGCAATCGAAGAATCAGCGCTTGGAGAACTGGGGAGCCCGACGGGCGGCCTTGAGGCCGTATTTTTTACGCCCTGACGTCGGAAACCCTTGAAAACACTGGATTTATCGCAGGTGAGCTTTTCCTTATTGTTTCCCTTGTGTTATATCGTCCCATCGGTGTTTCGAACTCTGATGCGGTTTTGGAATCTCGATTTATCTTTTACCGATACTTTTATGGCTGATAAATATTCTAAATTCGGTCCTGCACCAAGAACTCCTTCCTCTATGCAGCGTTCTTATCTGCTTTCCATTGACTTTAAAGTTACCTCGATAACAGAATGGGCTGCCCAGCTTAAAATCAATCCCCTTTATGCCATCCTCAGTGGGTTTGAACCTGGTAATACTCCCGGGGTTGGCACTTTTTATGATTTTATAAACCGCTTGTGGAACTCTGATGATGACCATATGTCACCACATATCCATCCTCTTAAAACCAAGGTTAAGAAGCCTAAAACAAAAGGCACGAAAGCTGATTCTGTATCCACAGGACTTATTCATCCGGATTCTTTGGCTCTAGCCGGTGATGGAACTCCTGTTGTAACTTCACACAGAGAACGGAAAAAGCGTATCTGTAAATGCAAAGACAATGGCATTACTGACTGCAAATGTGACCGCTACTTTTCCCAGCCTGATTGTGATATCGGCTGGGATTCTTCCCGTGACTGTTATTATCATGGCTATGATCTGTACATGCTTGTTGATTCTCAAAGTGACTTACCGGTATTTCCTCATTTTTGCTGTGCTTCCAAACATGATTCACATGGATTCCTGCACGCTTTTTTCAGGATGAAATTCAAATGTCCTAAAATCAGTCATAAAAATGGCTGTATCTCCTGTACCTGCGAAACTCCCTGTTCTGATGCAAAATACGGACGCACGGTTCATTTGGTCATGAAAGATACTCCAAGATTATTCAACAATCCGCCAAGGAGCAGTAAGGAATGGAAGCTGGAATACAATGCAAGGACTTCTGCTGAGCGTTCTAACAAACGCGAGAAATTAGACTTTAAATTAGAAGACGGCAGACACCGCTCAACTAAGATGTGGTACTGCCGCCTCTATCACATCCTGATGTTACAGCATCTGGATGCATGGGATTTGCCGTTTGAATCCACCCTGAGAAAGTTAATTTTGAACGTAGCATAATCCTACAGATATCATACCTCATTTTTTGGCATAGCAACAGTCCTATGTCTATTTTTTGTACCCATTTTTTCTATTCCGAATAATATTTGCTTGTCAAAGTTCAATGCCAGAATTTCGCTGGCATGATCAATCAGAATTCCGAGAGATCATATAATTCTAATCTGACCAGAATTTAGGTTTACACTGTCTTCTCGTATGTTAGATATTTCATACTCTCTGGCGCCTGTAGCAAAAAGGACTTCCACAACTGCTATATCCCTCAATTTGTATTTATAACCTGTTAAACCATTCTCCTTTAGGCAATCATACATGTAATTTAATAACATCTCTATTTCTTCTCGCGGTATTACCCTCGGAAGAGTCAAGGTTTCTTTAAATTTAACTTTAATCTTCCTAAAAGGATTGCGCGATATAATCTCTTCTTCCTCCAAATAATTATAAAAGGCCTTTAAAGATGCGATTTTCCTCTTTACCGTCTTCTGCTTATATTTTTTATGTAATTCAGTAATATACTCTTCTATCTTTTCTCTATCCGGCTCATCACAACAAATAAATGCAAGGTACTGACGTAAATCAATCCGATATGCTTTGAGCGTTTTCTTATCAAGTTCTTTTCTGTATTCACAATATTCCAAATATGGCACCAATTTATCCTGTATCCTCATTTCATAAAACCTCCATTGTCTTTATTATATAAACAACATACTATCGTTTTCAGTACTATTTTCAATAGAAAGTTCTTCCAAAATAAGAAAAGTCAAGGTGTGATACTTTCTAACAGAAATCTGCTAATTTTCTATACTATATCAAATGCAGAAAACCCTGCGAGAACATTTCTGATCCTACGCGGGGTTTTTCACTCATTATAAAATTTCTACTTTTCTTCTGCTACCAATCGTGCATATTTTTACGGATAAATATTCAGCAGTTCTTCCGGAGAAAACAATGTAATCCCAAAGGAAAGAAAATCCTTTTTATTCCTCGTCACAATCGCATCACACTGATTAGCCTTCGCACAGGTTGCAAGCAGGCAGTCTTCAAAATCAGATGCTCTCTGCAAATAAGCATTCAACACATCTTCGTTCGTCACTGTTAGCACTTTTGCTATGTCCAAAACGGAGCCAAGCGCCTTATAAGCCAGATCAACGCTGTGCAACTGGCGACGAATCAGATAAAAAATATCTGTTGCACTGGATGCGGAAAGAAATCCTTGAACCCTTTTATTCTCGCACAGATCCAGAACAGCCTTTGAATCCTTAAAAAAGGGTTCCCTCTCTGCCAGTACATCCAGAAAAATATTAGTATCAATCATCAACCGCATATTTAGCAAGCCTCTCTTCTCTCAGCATCTTTGCATCATAGTCATCTGCCAGTTTCCCGGCAAGCATTCCGCTGATAGATTCCACTGCGGAAACATTCGGATTTACCATTTTTGCAACTGTTTTTCCGTTCCGGGTAATAAAAATATCCTCAGAACGCAACATATCAAGATATTTACCAAAATTGGTTTTAAATTCCGTAGCCGTTACGATCATCTGAAAACCTCCCTTGCCTTTTGATATTTATATTATACTCGATTCTTGCAGTTTTATCAATTCATATCGCTCGGTTTTTCGCATATTTTTGTATAAATCGTGCGATTATACTTAAAACATTCTTCTGTCCCTATAACCGCAAAAGATTCCTGCCAGATATATTCACTGCCTTATCGTGTAGATATCATCTACTAGAAATTCTACTCTTTTTTATCTGTATTAATCTTATTATGGGAGCCTTTCGTTAATCTGTGAATTGCACGGAATACAATATCTCCATTTTTTCCCAAAATATCACTTTTTATTGGAATCGTAACAGGATTGCAACCATTCACTCTGATATCCATTTCGGTAAAAGATACAGGTTTCTGTCAGGATTTCACCACTCTGTATAACCGGCCTTCCTACCATACATGATAACAACCGCTTGACAGATTCAGGTTCTCCAGCCATGCCTGCTGCTTTATTTCCGGTGTAATCGGATATGAGATTTCTCTCTCCAGATCATCCTCATGTGAATTTTTAAATAAATAATTTGTTGTCACATCAAAATAAACCTCTACTTTTTTGAACAGGTCCACTCTTTCATTGCTATAACATACAAGCAGAGGTATTAATTCGTAGAAGTTTTCCCTTCTATGAATCAATACCCCTGCAATGCTTCCTCATTCCAAGCAAAGAGCTAGCAACCATATTTTTAATACGAAATGTTGGTGCTTTAATCATTCATCAGATAACGACATTTCTTTTTGTACCATATATAACCGATAGTATAATCCATGATGCCTAAGAAGTTCTTCATGTATGCCTATATCCTCAATTTCATACATCACATATTTCCATTAACTACTTACGGATTGCGCACCTCCGTTTTTGCATCCAATATCCATATACAACGCAAGGGATATTCAGACAATTTTCAGAGCTGCCACCTCAATACCCGAATTCTGCATGAGTGTGTAATCAAAATTTTTCCTCAAAATTTTTGTATTCCATATTTGGAAAAGTTTTTGTACACAAGTGGCAGCAATATAATAGCCAGAATGCCATAAATAGACATGACAAACGGTATTTGTCGAACAACAATAGGTCCTATTTGAAAAATGATCGGTACTTTTGCATACTCTATAATATTCATAAATACGCTTGGCATGATATTAAAAAATGTTTCAAAAACCGGTACAGCACGCCCTATAAACGGCATCATACAATATAAAAAGAAAGGAATACAAATTGCCAAATTTGCCGAATGCATTTTTACAGTTACCAGCATTGTTATCGCCGCTGAAAACAAACTAGCAATATATCCACACAGTAATATTAAAAAGTAATACTCACCATATGTCATACTATAAATGCTATACGGCTGATCTATCTGATAAGGTGTCAAGAACCCACTTGTACCCATAACCCCAAAGGAAACAATTGACAGTATTCCCATTCCAGTCCAATAAACAACTGTTGTCATAACAATACCTGTCAAAAGTTTATTCCTAGTTGCTTTAGATCTCCCGTATTTTGTAGAAAAAAACACAGCTTCGGCTTTGGTACGAAATTCATCGGCAAATATGCCCGCAGCCAAAAAACCAATTACAACTGCAAGTATGATTCCATATGTCTGAGCATACATAGCCATTGTATCCCAAGAATCTTTTGCCGCATAATCAAGCGGCATTTCTATCTCTTCGTACTTTCTTTTCAAGAACTCTTGCTGCTTTGAGCTTTTTCCGTAAGACTGAACCATTTTTTGGATATTTTCCTCATACGTTGAATAAAAGTTCTCTAACTCCTCATCAGACAGACGATATAACACATTTTGATCATAACCAGAATCTGGTGTAATAACATAAATTATAAAAGATAAAATATCATCATACGACTGCGCCGTTTTCCCATACTCCGCATCCGGTATATCTTCGGGATAAATTTGTTCTAGGGTTTTCCGGTTCTCTACGACCTCTTTGATTTTTTCTACCGTCAATTTACCTTTCCACTTATTTCTATCAGCAGCAAGCCTACGTCCCGCTGTAATACCGGTATAAAGTTTTCCTTCTGCATCCCGATAACGCATACTACCGACAGCCAGGCAACTAATAATACTAGCAAGAAAAACCATAACGATAAGGATAATTTTATTGATTTTCTTGTGAAAAAACTTTTTTAATTCATATTTCATCATCATAATCTTCACCTGCTTTCTCTCCAAAATATAAAAGAAATGCATCTTCAAGGGTAGCATCCTGCCTTATTGCATTTCTTACAGGTGCTGTTTTAGAAATAATACGCAATTCTGCTCCCTCCGGAATAGTTTTTATATTCCCTACCAGATAATTCTGTAAATACCAATTAACTTCATTCTTTGGAACTACGCACTGGAAAACAGATTCATCCATAGATCGGACCAAATCTTCCGTACTCCCCGTATAAAAGAATTTCCCGCCTTTCATTAAAATGATTTCATTTGCTATAAACTCCACATCTGAAACAATATGTGTTGAAAGTAATACCAGACGGTTTTCTGATAATTCACTTATTAAATTTCGGAAGCGCACTCTTTCGTTTGGATCAAGCCCTGCCGTTGGCTCATCAAGCACTAATATTTTGGGATTATTCAGCATAGCCTGTGCAATTCCCACACGTCTTATCATTCCACCAGATAAAGTCCTCATTCTTCGTTTCTTATATTTAGACAATGCAACTTGCCGTAATAGCTGATCGATTCTCTGTTTTGCGACACTTTGGCGTATCCCTTTAATAGACGCAATATACATCAAATAATCATAAATACTCATATCCGGATAATATCCAAATTCCTGCGGAAGATAACCTAATATTCCTCGGTATGTCTCTCCTAATTCAAAAATATCCTTTCCATTCCATCTAATTTTTCCTTCTGTTGGCCTAATGATAGTACATAACATTCTCATCAGGGTTGTTTTTCCCGCCCCATTGACTCCTAAAAGACCATATACCCCTTTCTTCATAGTATAATTTACGCAATCTACTGCACGAAAAGACGAAAACTCTTTTGACACTTTATCAAATTCTAATCCCATTCGTTCGATCCTCCCAAACCAATTCATAATCTTGCTGCGATTTTCGTACACAAAAGACCAGATATCCAAAGGATATCAGAATCAGAACCAACCAAAGCGGTTCTACAATTGCATAATAGATAACATCATTCGCAACAATCATAGACCATACAATAACAAATGCCATACTTAAACATACTGAAACATATTCCATATCAAACCCTTTTTTACATAACAAGTGGAAGCAAACTCCACTTGAAATATTAAAGGGTATCAGAAAATTGATAGCAATACTGCTTAATGGAATTTGTATGGTAGCAAATACAAGTATAAAAAATACAGTAACCATCATCATATCCACAATCGCAAACAACAATAATCTTGCTGCGCATATCTGTCTTAAAGAATAGTAGGACGCCTTCTCTATTTCAAAGGCTGAAAATCTTCGGTTTTTCCAAATTTCTGGAATAATAAGAATAGAAAATAGTACTGAAAAAGCTCCCATAATCCTCCCTATGCTTTTCATACTTTCCAAATCATTTAATAAAATCCATAATATAAACAATGTTCCGCCTTGTAAAACCCACCACTTTTTCTTTATGAATTTACATTGTTCATATAAGAATTCAAAATAAGAAGAACATATACGTTGCTGGCATATATTTATTTTTTTACATTGACTAACTACATTCTGAACCGCTGGCTCTCTAACATAATGATCTTGTATAAGCTTTTTATAGTTTTTTATTTTTTTCTTATATAATTTCATTTTCACTACTCTCCCAGATATTCTGCCAATAATTTTTTTGCCTTACTTACTCGATACTTTACAAGCGATAGTTTTATATCTAATATTTGAGCAATCTCTTTCTGCTTTAGTCCTTGAAAGAAAAAAAGTATTGCTGTATCTTTAATTTCGTCCGGAAGATATTGTACAGCTTTTTCTATATCCAACCGGATTTCAACTCCCTTCATACTTTCTTCTATTATTTCTGGAAATTGTTCAACCAGAATTTCTTTCTTCTTAATGTAAAAGTTTTTTATTATATTTCCTGCAATTCGGTACAGATAATTTTTAGTTTTTCCATATTCTTTATATGTTTCTAAAGATGCAAAAAAATGTAAAAATGTTTCCTGGGTTAAATCTTCTGCATAATTTCTATCATGGGTGTGCAAAAGGCAATACTGATATATGGATGAATAATATTTTTTTATCAACTGTTCACTGGCATCACTTTTTCCATTTTTTATTTTCTGTAATAATAAGAAATCCGGTTCCGTCCCCGGTTTCATCCATCCCTTCCTCCCTTCATATGTGTTTCTATATAGTATAACAATCAACGGCAATAAAAAGTTAGTCTGGAATCATATTTTTTATTACCATTTAATTACTCCATATACTCTTCCAAACACATCCCAGTTTCTTTCATTTCGTTTGCAGCATCTTTTCCAACATAACGATAATGCCATGGTTCATTATTAATTCCAGTAATTTCTACTTTATCAGAAGGATATCTTTTGATAAATCCATACCTATATGCATTTTCATCAAGCCATTTATAAACTGATTCAGATGAACATTTCGTAGTGTCCGCATTAATATCAATACTTAATCCTAATTGATGCTCACTCGTACCTGGTTTTGCAACATATTTCTCTGCAAGGTTTCTTGCTTCCTTTTTCGAATATCCCTCCTCCATATAAGACATAATTTTTTCATCCATAATTTCCTGTTGTTCTTCTTGTGTCCGATATCCTTCTCTTACAAATAATGCCAAGCCATTAGCTCTTGCTGCGTTAAACATATCCTGCAAATCTGGATATATTCTTGAATCTACTTTTTCTCCATTCGATAATTCTGTAAGTTCTATATCATAATTATCTGGAATACGATAATTCTTATTAACGAGAATTAGATTCCAACCTTGAGAAGTATCTGCTTCGCTTGTACTGAAAAATTTCCACTTAGCATTTCCACTTAGCAACCAGATCTTACCTTGTTTTATAACGTTAATGCTACTTCCCAATGCTATAGATACCAACATAAGAAATAAGCTCAAAAATACAATTCTTTTTAAAGGACTTTTCCGATGTCTTTTCATTTGATTTTCCTCGTCTCAAATTTATCTTCTATTTTATATAACAAATGAAGTTCCCAAAAAGTTAGCAATCTCTAGTATTTTATCAAATTTAATTTTTACAAACTAAATCTTGATATCATTTTTCGTATTATTGATTCTCATTTCATATGTTCAAAATCCTTTTTCTACTATATAGCTTTCATTTATTGGTCTACAGCGCATGATTCTCTGCTATGCTGAATTTTAATCCCATGAATCTTTTAAATTGCTTTTGGATACCGAACCGGCTTTTCGGAGCATTGGTTTTTCATGACTCTTCTCCACAACGTATTTAAATCTAATAATAAGGAACCCACCCCCAAAAAGAAGTCAGGTTCCTGTCCAACACTACTCAGTATATTTTCCTGTAAATATTCGCTAATTTAAAATCCATTCATTTACCTTTTCAACAATTTCCTGCCGCCTCTCAAAATGCAGATAATGCCCTCCATCCAGGCGTATTACTTCACTCCTCCCCGTCTCTGTTATAACCTCTTTATGTAATGGTTCCCACAAATCCATAATTTCACAGTTTGAACTGGATATAAACTGTAATACCGGCAAATCTTCCGGAAATTTCATATCTCTTACAGTTTCCAAGGTTTCCTCCATATGCTTCAACTCGTTCATAACATCTTTATTATACATGTAGTCCATGCTTAAAATCCGATACACTTCCAATTGTTTTTCAGAATATCCATAGGACAGATCCGCATAGATTGCTTTTTCTGAATGAGCAACAGATTGTAAACGAGTAATACCAGTTATATTTTTCACTTTTTGCAAATAGGCAGACAATTTATTCAGTGCTATCATATTAATAGGAAACGGCTCCTCATCCGATTGCTTTGGCACAGACGGGTCAATTCCGATAAATCCCTGTACCTCCTGCGGATATACATTAGCCCAGTACAAAGAATATAGGCCGGAAAGAGAATGCGCCATTAAATAATATTGATTGTAGTCAAGTTCTTTTACGCATTCATGCAGTTCTTCTACTATTGTATCAATGTTTCTCTCTGTGCCAGCCACATCAGATAACCCATAACCAAACGGCTCTATTGTAATAACTATATATTCTTTTGATAATTGTTCTGCCAATGGTAAAAACTCTAATACAGGTGAAGGGCTGCCCCATCCTGGTAACAAGATAATCGTTGTTTCATTTTCTTCTCCATTTATATCCACAACCATATTCTTGCCCGCCACTTCTACGGATTGTCCATACGCATCTTTAACTTTACCTGCTTCATTTCTCTTGCAGGCATAATTCCATACCACTATTACTGCCAAAATAAGAATAAGCACCAGCAATATCCATTTTATGACTTTGAAAATAATTTTTCTCATAAATGCCTCTATTATAAGTAAAATATAATTATATTAAAAGCTGATCGTACCGCCAGTAATCTGAAGAGTACCAGACGACTGATTCGTTACATAGAATCTGTAATACCCCGTAAACGGAATCGTAAACGAGGTACTATGAGAGCTGCCGATCCCACTATAGGTTCTGGTTTTTATACCGCTATTATTGATATATCCCATCTGCACGGAGCCGGAAGTGCTTAACTTAACAGTAAAATTAACAGTTGTTCTGCCCAAGACGTAAAACATACCCCCCTCTACTATCCAAAAATAATATTGTTTTTCCACTTCCTGTACTCGTCTGCGGTACCCCCATTCTACTGCCTTGTTCTCCATTTTCCTCTACCCATACAGTTTCTAATATTGGTATCATATGCGAATTTTCTTCAGACGCTTCCACTCTGTTTGGCATCGCCATACAGAGTATCATTGCTACACCAACAAGTATTCTCCAATTTTTCTTTCCTTCCATATTCTCTTATTCCTCCTGTGTCTTCTTTATATTTATAGAACCATTCGTTATGATAATACGGTCACTGGATGCATTTCTCAAACAGATATAGTAATTTCCTTCTTCTAACAAAAGCTGTATATTGTTACTTATACTGTCTGTTACTTGGCACCACTTCACTCTGCCTTCATAGACATATCCCACTTCCAGGGTGCCGGCCATCTCCACTCCCTTCTTGTCAACTCTTTTCTGTTGGAAATTCAGTTGTAATGAAGTATCAGAGTCTACATACCATCCGCCATTATCAACACCGACAAAAATCAGCATTGCGCCGTTATCAACATAACACTCCGGTATCTTATTCTCTTCATCAACAGATACCTCTGCAATATACTTTGCAATAGGAGTGCCATTTTCATAGAGATTTTCCGATAAAATCAAATCCGTATGTAAATCAAACTTTGCTTTATAATCAGATGGTTCTATAGATAGCTATATACCAGATTGTGTGCGATGTTAATGCTGCCATGATTTGAGCAAGTAGCATTCCGCCACTGATGCACGCTGTCACAATTTTCAATACATACACATATAAGCTGTAATATGGCTGTCCAATCAAACAATCCTGTGTTTCACCTTTATATTTCGAAGCTAACTCATTCGGGGTTCCCAGTTCCGTTAGAACAACTTTGATATCACGCTCAGTTGGAATAACATCCTCACATCGTTCCTCCAACATATCTTGTATGATCGTCTCTAATTCCGCCGCCACGTCTTTTTTCATGGCAGATTTCATATGTTTCGTAACTGCATAAATGTATCTGTCGATCAAATCATTTTTTACCATCTATTCTTCCTCCATTAAAACATTGATTGACTGAGAAAACTTTTTCCAGTGCTCTTTAATCTTTTTATAAACCAGCTTCCCATCTTCTGTGATGATATAATACTTTCTTGGCTTCGTTGCCTCAGTTTCCCATTCACTTTTTAGCAGACCTTGACTCTCTAGTCTTCTCAGTAGGGGATATAATGTATTGCCTTCTATCGAAATACCTTTCCCTTCTAATTCCTTTACCAACGAATATCCATACATTGGTTTATTTAATTGTGCTAACACTACCATGATGAGTGTGCCTCTTCTAAATTCTAAAATTAATCCTGAAACAATTTCATCACAATTCATCCAATGTCCTCCCTTCCGTATTCTTTATTTAAATCCACTGTGTTTATTGCACTATATTGTGTGCCGCACACTATATACTTTACAAAGTATACTGTGTATCGCACATTATGTCAATAAGTTTATCCTTTGCATTTTAAGGTATGGTTGCATGGGCCAAAGAAAATGTAGCTTCTTCCGGATTATCTGACAAGCCAATCGGCTCCCTGTTATAATACCATCAATACGCATATACTATCTATATCTCTATACGCATTGAATAAGACAACTTGTTTATAATAATGTCTTGTGTGCAAGACGATATTGATATATAATTATCTCATATAGAAAGAGGTGACATGTATTATGAATCGAGATACTTTAAAACAAATCTTGATTGATCAAAAAGATATTTATCTCAACAATCCATTAATAACAAGACAATATTTTCTAGAAGCCAATGTCAACTATTGCTTTGTTGGTATCAGAAGAACCGGAAAGTCATATATGATGTATCAACAAATAAAACAATTAGAAGCCGATGGAATTCCCCTATCCCAAATTATTTATGTAAATTTTGAAGATGAGCGTCTTTTGGAAATGACTGCTGAAGATTTAAATCTCATTTTAGAAATTGGATTAGAAATATCCGAAACTGATATCAAGCCATATTTATTTTTAGACGAGATTCAAAATATTAACGGATGGGAGAAGTTCGTTCGCAGAATTGCAGATATGAAGTATCGAATCAATATTACCGGCAGTAATAGTAAAATGCTAAGCAGCGAAATAGCTTCCACTTTAGGCGGGCGTTTTGTTATTATGAATATTTATCCATATTCTTTCTCTGAATATCTTATTGCAAATAATATGACAAAGAATTACCTGGATGTTATTAGCACCAAAGACAGGGCAGATGTCCAAAATCAATATAACAAATATGTAACCTATGGAGCATTTCCAGAATTAGTTGAGATAAGAAATAAACGAGCTTTTTTAAACAGCATCTATCAAACTGTGTATCTCGGTGATATTATAACCAGAAATAAAATCACCAATGATTTTGCAATAAGGCTAATCCTAAAGAAAATTGCAGAATCTGTCACAAAACCTTTATCGTATAACCGACTGACTAATATATTAAAAAGTAGTGGAATGTCTATCGGTAAACAAACCGTAATAAACTATGTCAGCTATATGACAGACTCCTACCTGCTCTTTACTCTGCAAAACTATGCCGCCAAACTTGTAGAAAAAGAGACTTCTCCTAAGTATTACTTTATGGATACCGGACTTCTAGGACTTATGCTGCTAGACTGCAAATCTGCTCAGCTGGAAAATCTTGTTGCAATCGAACTGATACGACGTTATGGTACCGAAAATGTCTATTTCTTTGAGAATAATGTAGAAATTGACTTTTATATACCATTAGACAATCTTGCTATTCAGGTCAGTATGCAGGTTCTGGATAACATAGATACAAGAGAACGTGAAACCAGAGCCTTTGTGAAGCTAAATAATTTTATCCCCAACGCCAAATGTATTCTCATTACTAATAGCGAAGAGGCGGTGATTGATTGCGATGGGATCAATATTGAGGTAATTCCTATTTGGAAATGGTTGTTGGATAACTAATCGAGTAGGAGGCTGTGATTAACCACCGTCCTCTCACAGCACCGTACGTACCGTTCGGTATACGGTGCTTTCAATAGTTGACGTGCACGGACTGGTAAGCTGTGGCTAAAAATCTTCATTTTAACCTTACTCCTTTACAATACTGTCTTATTTCTCAGACAGCATCCTCTCCAGCTTTTTCTTTCCGGTCTCATAGTCTGTAAACACTATTCCCTCCATGCCAAGCTTTCTGCCACCCTCGATATTCTCCAGTCTGTCATCTATGAACACACATTCTTCCGGATTCAGATTATATTTATCAAACAGACACTGATAGATACCGGCATCAGGCTTTATCATCCCAACCATAGCTGAAATGACTTTGCCGTCAACAAGTGACACAAAACTAAGTTCACTGTGTGTATGAAGCTCGAAATATTCCTTTGGATAATTCGATAACAAATACACTTTATAGCCTCTGCTCTTTAACTCCTTAATCCAGTCTGCTGCATAGTCGAATGCCTTTACAACAAAAGCCTTTCCCTCTTTGAAAAATCTCCTGATATCCGCCTCATACTGTGGAGCCACCTTAACCATCTCATCAATTATCTCGTTCTCAGGAATTACACCACGGTCCAGCTCAACCCAGACAGGGTTTTCATATGTTGCATGGGCTAAAGCTGCTATTTTATTTTCTTCAATGCCAATCTCACGCATTGCCTCGTCCGGCTGGAACCTGACAAGCACGTTTCCTATATCAAATATTATGTTTTTAATCATTTATGTTTTCTCCCACAACCCTGCACCTCTTCCTGCAAAAAGCAATACCATATGCTAAAATATCGCACCTGCCCTCATCGCGCAGAGCCTCATCATACCTCTTCTCCTTAATCTGTGCCATAGCAGCCTCACACGCTGCATCAAGGCTTATCATCTCTTTTGCATATTTCACTTCAATAACGATACCTGCATCCGGGTCCTCCGGCTTGATTAAAATATCACTGAAACCGTCTCCCGACTCACGATTTGACTTAATAAGCCAGCCCGGATTGCTTCCGCGAAGCAGACCGAGGAGCAGACCGTGATAGAAGTTCTCCTTCATATCATCAGAAGCCTTGGTATCAAGTATACTTATCATGCGGCTCATCACGATGTTAAGCTGTCTTGCAATCTGCTTCTCATCTTTATCAAGGATGGCTCTGGATAAAAGCTTCATGGTATCATCATCTTTTGCGACAACAGCCTTGAACCACTCCTGAATCTGGAGAACAAACACTTCACGCACCTCTTTATTTGGAATCACCAGCTTGTAGGCATAGCTCTCGCTGTCAGGCAGCCTGACCTCACCAGCCTTAGTCAGGTAGCCTGTTGTAAAAAGTACGCTCCACAGATTATCTATAGTATTGTCAATCTCATCATAGGTCAAGTCAAGGCGGAGCTGTTTCTCAACAAAACCACCTGCCACGAGCTTTTCTATCTCATCTCTCGTAGTCTGGTCCGCCTTGTCCACAAAGCGCTTCACCATGTCATTGCCACTGCTGTTAATCCAGAATGCACTCGGCCTGGCTGATGGGTCCCAAACCAGCTTCTTGGCAAAATTGATTACATCCCACGGACAATAAATGTCGGTATTACCGAAATGATAGCCATCATACCACTCCTTTACATCAGGGTATCGCTCAGACCTGTCATAATCTAAAAGCAGCTTCCTGACCTCATCATCAGTAAAACCAAACTGTTCATCATGCGCGATATCTACAATGGAATTGATTTCAAAATTGTTGAGACCTGTAAAAATACTCTCCTTGGATACACGTAGACAGCCTGTAAGTACGGCAAACTGCAGAAACTCATTAGTCTTGAGTGCCTGTCCAAAAAGCCCTCTGATGAGTGAAACCATCTCTTTATAGTAACCATTCTGGAATGCCTTATCCAGAGGTACATCATATTCATCAATTAATATTACAGTCTTTTGTCCAAAATGCTTATATAATAATTGAGATAAAATCTGCAGACTCGATACAAGCACTTTTTCATCCATTGCATTCGTTCCATCCTTCAATGCAATAATCGCCTTGTAGCGCTTTTTTTCATTTTCTGACAAATATTCACTATCTTCTAAAAAGCCGAATCTTTCTGCCTCTATTCCAATGAGCTCAGTAATACGATATCTAGCATCCTCATATTTCAATCCCTCCACGCTCTTTAATGACAGAAATATAACAGGATATTTTCCCATATGTTCTTCGCAAAGTGCCTTATTTTGCGCAATATATAAGCCATCAAACAATGACTCATCCGCACCGGTTTCAAAAAAGGCTTTAAGCATACTCATGTTCAGAGTTTTACCGAAACGACGTGGTCTCGTAAAAAGAGTGACCTCTCCACCGGTTTCAACCAATTGCTCTATGAGCTTTGTCTTGTCAATATAATAAAATTTGTTCCTTCTGATTTTTTCAAAACTATCAATTCCTACCGGCAGTTTTAAAGTGCATGCCATATGAACCTCCACAAAACGTATCAATCCGCTATACTTAGCTATAGTATAGCGGATTGATGGGCAAATTACAATTATTATTACCGTTGCGGCTTTTCCGTATTAATACCAAACTTGCTTGAAATCGTCGGAGAGACAGGGATTGACAATAAATCTTCCTGATTGCCAGCAAGGGAGGAATATATAATCTGTTTTCGTCCTTTCCGTTTTATTCCAGATAGGCGGTTGTGTTGATAAATTATTATATCTCCTAAAATTATCCTTTAAAACGGGAAACACAGGCTGTGCCCACCGTTATTTTTCTTGCAATCTTTACCAAATAGGGTATAATAATCTGAATAGTTGCATCTTTTATTAAGGGGGTTTTACAATGTTAAGCATTTTTATGAAAAAACTGACCGTCAACGAGGCCAAAAATAAAGTAACCACATCCGATAACGCAGTCCTCATTGACTGCCGTCCCAAAGAAGATTATGCGCACGGACATGTAGCCGGTGCCATCAATTTTCCAATCGAAAAAATCACGGAAGAACGTGTCTGCCGCCGGCTTCCGGACAAAACAACCGGACTGTATATTATCGGAAGTTATTACCACAAACCAAACGTTGCCATGAAGAAATTTAAAAAACTCGGCTACAAAAATCTTCACTTCAGCGGATTTATGGAAGAACATCACGGCATGCTGACACGTTAAGATAAACAGGAGATATAAAACACGTTAAGATAAACAGGAGACATAAAATGATAAAAACAAATGGATTTCGTGTTCTGGCGATGGTAATGACAACGCTATGGATGGTTACAATAATCCCGGTTACCGTTGTGCAGGCAGCAGACTTTCGTGGACAGGGATTTGATTTATCAAGCTATAATGGAACCGTAAACTGGGAACAGGTTGCAGAAGCAGACATGGATTTTGTAATGATCCGTACCGGAGAGGGCCGGGCACCGGATGTTGATACCCAATTTGCGGCAAATTATGATGGTGCTATTTCTGCCGGGCTGAAAGTCGGTGTGTATCATGTGTGCTGCGTGCGGACTCCGAAAGAAGCCGTGGAAGAAGCAGAGTATTGTCTGGAGATTCTTGATGGAAGGGATCTGGATTATCCGGTTGCCTATGACATGGAGCGCAAGGGCACCTTTGCAGGTGGCAGGGAAAATACGACTGCGATTGCAAAGGCCTTTTGTGACACGATCGCCGATGCCGGTTACGTGCCGATGATTTATTCTTCCGCTTCCTTCCTGAACGAAAACTTTGACTGGAAAAAGTTGAAAAACTGTAAAGTCTGGGTTGCATCTTACAGTGATACCAGACCAAAGCTGCCGGTATCTGCAGACTTATGGCAGTATACAAAGAAAGGTTCACTGGAAGGTGCCAACACCGACAAAGGATATTGTGATCTGGTCTATTCCTATATGGAAGCAACAAGTATTAAGTTCACGAAACCCACACTTACCATGAAAAAAAATACGACCGCGCAGGCAACGGTCAAAATAAAACCGAATGGCTGCACGGATCGCAAATCTTTTACGTCTTCCAACCCAAAGGTTGTTGCGGTCAATAAAAAGACCGGTAAACTGACCGCCAAAAAAGCAGGTAAGGCCACGATTACGGTAACAACCGGAAGTGGCAGGAAAGCGAAAATGAAAGTTGTTGTGAAGTAAATATGCCTGATTGCCCGTGTATCAAATGTGCGAATCATCCGGATCTTCTTCCCCGGATTCTGTCGGCAGTGTTTCGTTCCCCGCAGTCTCTTTTGGCAGTGCTTCGTCCACCACAGTCTCTTTCCGCAGTGCTTCGTCCACTACAGCCTCTTCCGGCAGTGTCTCATCCCCTGCAGCCGTATCCGGCAACGTCTCGTCGGATACCTCTTCATCCACAATATCCTCTCTCTTTTGAAACCGCTCCAGAAACTGTTGTTTCCACGTTTCCCATTTCTGCAGTCTCTTCCCCCGTTTTTCTAAGCGCACTTCCTGTTTCTGTTGGATTTTCAACAGTTTTTCGGACTCTTTTTTCTGCAGACGATCCTGTCGCAGCTCCTCTTTTGCCTGCTGCTTCTGATTCCTTTTCACCTGTTTCTTTGCCGACCGCTCGATACTGCGAATCATGCTTTTGGCATCTCCCACCCTGCGGCGTGCACTGCGGTACGGATCGTATAAAAAGTAAGAAGCCGTTGTCAGTGCAAGCAGGAAAAGTCCGACAGCCAGACAATAGGGCAGTGCACGTTCGTAATAAGAATAGTGCAGTTCACAACCAATAAACAGGATCAGCATCCCCGGAAAAATCAACGCAGAAAACACATCACAGACAAACTGCCAGAACTTCGGGCACTGTTTTTTATGTACCAGAATGGCTGCCTGTACTCCGGTAAAAAACATAAGTACAAGGCATGTCTGGGAAGCGATGCCATGCAGATACCCGGCAAACACACACAACGCCAGCGAAAAGAAAACCATTGCCAGTGCATAGCCCCTGCGGTACGCATAGCCGTATTCCCGCATGCCCTCCCGTTTGTCTGCGCTCAGGTCATGCATTTCATACACGCGGTCGTCCACACGCGCTTTCATATCTTCCCGGTATCTCCGCCCCTCTTTTGCATGCGCCATATTCTGATCCATGTCTTCATCGAGTTCCTGCAGCATCTGCTGCTCCCGCAGGATCTGCTGCAAAAGCTGATCTTCCTGCGCCCGGCGTTTTTCCAGTTCCTCCCGGATCCATGCCGCTTTCTGTATCTGAAGACTGTTTTTCGTCAGCGATTCCTCTTCTATCTGCTGTTCTCTTTCGATCTGATCACTCATGGTATTGTCCACCTTTCTTTTTCCATCATAAATGGAATACATTTATTTGTAAAGTTTTGTTCCAGTATTTCATATATTACAGAACTTTTCTTCTCTTAATGTTATAAATATTCCATGTATTACAGAACTTTTCTTTTACATTTTGTTTTAATTTCCCTGTTTTTTGATATGCTAATGCATTAGAAAGATACTTTATAAAATACAAATTAGCAGGGAACTCTATGCATATAAATCTAAATGCCATGGGCACACGCATGAAAAGACGCAGAAAAGAATTAAAAATGAGTCAGGCCGAACTGGCAGAAAAAGTAAATGTTTCCAACAATCATATTTCTTCGATTGAAACCGGAAAACAGATTCCAAGCCTGACAACATTTGTAAAAATCTGTGAGCAGCTGGATACCACTCCCGATTTTCTTTTACTGGGAAGCCTGCACACGGACAATCTCCCGAAAAATATTTATGATTCTCTTGCCTTGTGCAACAAAAAAGACCTTCCATTGATTCAGGATATTGTAGAAAATTTTGTTTCCAAGCGGGAGTAATAATTAAGGACTTTGCATGATGCAAAGCCCTCTTGCCACAGAGTCTTATTATCTGGCATAATCTGCTCCTGTCAGATAATAATGCTCCCAATCATATTTTCCATCCTCCGCCAGATCTTTTGCCGTCTCTGCAATATGATCTGCCCAAAGGCTCTCCGATAAATAATATTTATAATTTTCATATCCTCCGCCAACCGGATCATCCCAGGTACAATCAATATAATACCACTTTCCGTTAACCTTAACCTGATTCCATGCATGACCACCTCCATCTGCCGTACCGGACACAAACCTGCATTCAAGCCCGGCAGATATTGCCATCATATAAAAAGCAAACGCATAACTCTGGCAGACACCTTCTTTATGTAACAATACTCCACCAGCTCCATATGCCCAGTTTTCCGCGGTACTATAATCTCCATTATTGACATAATTGGCATGATAGATTAAATAATCATGAATGGCTTTTACTTTCTCTTCCTCGCCCATTCCGTCCTTCACTACCTGATCAACTGCTGCAAAGGCCGCATCAAATACAGCTTTTCCATCCTCTGTATATCCTCTTGCGTCTTTTTTTATCAGCGTATCCTTGACCGAATAACTGACACCAATTTTTTTGCTATATATCTCTTTTCCGGCAATAACAGTATATGTATGATCTCCCGGAGTATAAACAATCTGATCTGGCAATGCACTGCCATCCATCTGAATTTCGATGCCTTTATTTTTTAACTGTTTATAATGGAATGATTTCCCCAAAAATTCCCATTGCAGAGAATCTGCATCATAGTTTACCCCAGCCTTGGAATTCTCTATTAATCCATCAAAAATCACATCTTTATCACAGATATACAGGGTAATATTTCTGGTAAACTGCCCATACGAATAATAAAGCGATCCACTTGCCTGATAACCATTATATTTCTTGAAATTACAATTTCCCCTGTGGTCAATTTCCTTAAAGGCACTATCAACATACAGCTTTACCTGACTTGTGTCATACTTATCGGATACTAACTTTAACTGAACCATCTGTCCGCCAAGAATCAGTTCCTGATTAAGTCTTACATCACTTTTCTTTTCCGGAACAACCGTGATCGTATAGCTTTTCTTTTTCGTACCGCTTTTTACCGTGATGGTTGTAACGCCCAGACGAAGGGCTTTTAATTTTCCCTTTGCATCTATGGAAGCCACCTTGGGATTCGTACTTGAATATTTACAATTTTTATATCCTGACGGTGCTTTCACCGCAACCGTCTTCCTGCATACAACCGTTGTTGACTTCGTAATATTTTGCACAGTGGCCGCATATGTCGTTTCCACTGTTGGTTTCACTGCGCTCATTGAAGTACATATAATTGTCAATGTAAGTACAAATGCCATGCACCGTTTCGTCCACCTGTTCATCTTTAAACTCCTCCATCTTTTCCTTTATCTGTTTTTAATATTATTCTTGGGCTGATTTGATCGTCAGCCCAAGAAGTTCGTTAATGGAATCCGCTCCCTTTTATATCCATAAGGAGCATCACCACCACAATATTCTCCTGATTCCATTTTAATTTTCATTGCACTAGAACTCTTTGTAGACGCATCTTTCGCATACATATCATTTGCAAGGTTTGAAATCATAATTCCCAACATCTGGTTATCACATTCAGAACTAATACTATCATAATTAGTGTCTGCTGATTTTGAACCAGAAACGGTTTAATCAGCAGACACTATTTAGATATACATATTAATGGACACTAAGTTCATATCCCTTTTAGAAAAGACTTTTCAGTTACAAAGAATCTCAAATATCAATTTATTAGCTTTCCATCAATATACATTTAGAAATTTTCTGAATTATGTACAATATCATATTCTTTGCCCCATTCAACTGGTAAATACTCTATTTCCATTACTGGATCCCGCCCCTTTATCTGATCACTCCATAAATATACTTGAAGTTCAAGACTTGTAGCATAACCATAATCTGTAGAAAATTTAATAGATTGAAAAGAATTATCCTTACATTTCTTGATAAGAAGTTCTGCAAATTTTTCTTTATCTTCAATAGTATCTCTATTTGCAACAACAGTTAATGTTTCATCATGATTCATTTTCCTACTACTAATGACATCAGGTTCTCCCTCTATATGATTCTGTCTGCAGCCAGAAACTAAAAACACTACAAATACCAAGCATAAAATGCTATAATTTATTCTTCTCATGTTAAGTACCCTCTAACTCTTTTCTTAAAATATCTCCTTTTGATTTTTAAATGGTAAAAAAGGCGAAAATAATAGATTTTCCTACTATCTCCGCCTGTTTTTTCCCAATTTAAACATAACTATCCCCATATATTGAGAAATGATAACCATCATAATGGTTAACGCTATCAATGACACTGTATTGTATCTTTCTAAATAAGTGCATACAGCAGATACTACAATTATACCTGTCAAAACCTTCTTTGTAACACCTTTACAGTGCTTTCTTTCATATTGGTCTAATTCTCGATTAACATTTTCAACCGGTGCCACTTTCAATATTAAAATTGTTCCAATTAAAATAATTAGCCATGCTATAGTACATTTTAATGCATAATACTCATTGATAAGCAATATCATAGTCTGTACTGCAATAGAGCAAAAAAAACAACCAAGATAGCTTTTCAAATGTATACCACCAGCATAAGTACGTAATAACATGAAAACAACAGTGGATACAAAGAATTGTGGAATCATATGCATATATAAGGCTATAAATAAACTAACCAAAAAGCACCCTAGCATTTCAAGTCCTATTTGAAACCCATATTGATATATTGCATATGATTCCTCGGAAATTGCACCAGACTTAACAATATGATCTGTTATTTTTTCCGACAAAAACCTCATATTTATTTTCTCTTTAATCTTTTAAGTCCATCCGGTATTTTGGGCTGGTGAAAAATGTAGACACAGGCACTATCTGCAGAAAGTTGTCCAAGTTTTAGAGATGCTTTTGCTAATAATTTAGTGGGCTGAATTGTTCCATTTTTAGTCTTCATGTTTTATAAACTCCTTTCATTGTTTTATTAATACTTTATCATAAAATAGGCACCAATTTATTTTCATGTCATAATATCGAGTGTTCATGTAACTTTTTCTAATAAATATTATTTCATTTACATAGCGTACATTACTAGACGGATCACAAATAACTATAATAAATAAGCTGAGTATCATATTATGTTTTTTTAAATTTATTCAGATACCAATACCATAATGCCATCTCTTCTATTTTTTTCTTATATTTTGTCTTGTCTTCTATTGTGGTTATATAATCATACACACCAGATTTTAATACAGAATAGATTTCTTGTGGTGTTCCATCTATTATTGTTAAAATGGGAATGGACGTTCCCATTTTACTCCTTACTTCTACAATTGGTAAAAATATACCTTCTAAAATTCTTACTCTATCAAAATGCATGATAACAATATTCGCAAATGGATAATGCACCTTTTGTAAATCACTATATTTCCACCAAGTTAATTCAAACCATCCTTTTGAAATTAATTTAGTCTTTTCAAACACACTTTTGCTATCACTAAATAATAATATTTCCACTCCACGCCCCCACTTTCTACCCTCTAGTCAGATTTAATCTACAATACCAAATTTCTTAAATATTATACTGATTAATACCGGACATTTATGTATTCCTTCCCACTGTTATGTTCCATACAGAACTACTCGAACCACAAAGCAATTAGGCATCGAATCATCAATGGCCATCGTCCCCTGATATTTTTCTACTGTTCTCCGAACAGAAGGAAGTCCTATGCCATGATTAACCGCATCTGACTTGGTCGTCCTCAGCACCTCTCCTTTACCTCTTATCAACTCACCTCTATAATTATTCTTTACCACTATTAGTAGATTCTTTTTATCATACTTAAGCTTAAACTGTATATACTTTTTTTGTTTTGCTTTATCAGCTGCTTCTACCGCATTTTCCAGTAGATTCCCCAGAATCAAGCTGATATCTGCCCCACGAAATGGCATATCCATCGGAACGTCTATCTCTATCTGAAACTCTATTCCTCTATCTTCAGCTGCTTTTTCCCAATAGCCAACAAGCGAATCTATTACTATGTTTCCGGTATTCACTGTATCGGATATATTCAATTTTCCTTCATCCATCACATCTCTTACAAATCGAATAATTTTCCCACACTCTCCTTTTTCTGCATATGCTAAAATAGACAGAAAATGATTCTTCATACTATGGCGTACATCTCTCATCTGTAATATTGAAAGTTCTGTTTCTTTTTGATGTCTTTCGCATAGATCCAATTGCTGTTCATATACCATATTAATATGTCTGACCTGTAAATCATCAGCCAACTTAATATATATGTAAAAAATCAGTATATTAATAGATAATATTATTACCGTAGAAATAAGGGAATGTACCTCCGCATATTTCCATTCTGTCCTGTAGGTTAAAATAAATACTGCGTTCATAATATACATACTGCCTATTGGAATAAGAATTAGCAGAATATTATGCTTAGGCGGAAGTTCTCTAACCTTTTCATTGGTAAATACCTTTTTCAAAGCAATAATCATGAAGAAAAAGAAAATCTTTGAGATGAGAGAACCAAGAGCTTGCATTTCACCAATATTTATATTATAGATCATGAACAGATCTCCAACTAATATTTCGGTCAGCATCCAGATGGCTACAAATGTAATTGCAAAAAAGCATTTCATCCAAATCCTTCCCTCGTATATGTTTGCTGCTGCAAATATCGTTACCCCCATTGCGACACACAGATTCCAAGCTGATGGTAATATCCAAAAAATGTCCCAAATATCGAATTGCCACGCTAGAATTGCTGCCACTCCAATCAGAGCACGGATCTTTCCTTCCTTTCTTTGAAAAAATATACCAAAATAAAGGAAAAAAAGATAAACCGAAAATATTGCAAGTAATATTTCCAGGACTTCCATTATCCATCTATCTACCAACATAGAAAGTATCCTCCATTGTACAGTATTGTTCGCTAATACGTTTTCTCCTGTCCTCACTAATGGAGATTCTTTTTCCATTATCCATTACTACAAAATCATATCCCAAACCCTCTACATATTTATAGTTTACTAAATAAGACTGATGGACTCTCAAAAAAGCAGCTTTACTAATTTTAAGGCTCTGCTCTATCTCGTTCAACTTCCCATATAATTCAAAATCACCTTTTTGGGTAACTATCGATATTTTTCTTCTATTACTCTCAAAGTAGAGAATGTCCCGAATTGGAATCTTATGATTCATCCGTTGGTAGCTATACCGAAAATAACTATCATTACCACTAACCTCTTCATATGCCTCCAGGAAACATTTTTCCAATTTACTCTCTCCTACTGGTTTTACTAAAAAGCGGAATGGTCTTACAGCAAAAGATTCTTGCATATAACTTTCATGACTAGTAACATAAATAATCAGAATATTCTTATCCCATTCCCTGATTCTTCGTGCCACTGTTATTCCATCTTCTTTTCCCATTTCTATATCCAAAAAAATAATATCAAAGCAAGCACCCCTTTCTACCGATTCCGCCAATTTTTTTCCATCCCAGAAGACTTCTGTTTCTGACTGGATAAAATGTTTTCTTGCTATTTCTTGCAACATAGTTTCTAACTCGCCTGTTGTAGTAATATTATCATCACAGATTGCTATGTTTATCATTTTTCTTCTCTCTTCCTCTTCTCATCGTTTTTTTTAATAGCTTCCATCATCGTCCAGACCAATTCTTGATCGTATTCATCTAGCTTTTTATAGACTTCAATTAAATCATAGTATTCATCTATGGTTTCGTTCATTTTGATTTGCCCAGTCAAATCTCTTTTCACATCTGACAGTCCTAATAGATAATCTGTTGTCACATTGAAATATTTTGCCAATTCTTTTAGAACATCAACTTTAATAGTGGAAGTATCCCTCTCATATTTACTTAACATCTGTTGTGTTATTCCTAATTCAGCTGCTAAAATTGCCTGTATGAGTCCTCTCTTTTCTCGAAGCTTTTTAATACGGCTCTCCATAACTTCTACTCCTTAAATACATGATAATATCATGCTACCCGTTTTCTTTAAATGTGATACAAATAATAAGAGTATTGGTTTACTGTTATTTATTGTAATTTAATAAAGGCGCTGTAAAAAAAAACAGCTATAAGTTAGGGCATCTGTTCACGAGAGTGGGCAGATGTCTGTCTTTATCTTCAAAACTACGGAAAACTGTGAATTTTAGAGTACTTGAATAGACTCATCGTAAAATGAGCATTTTCCTCATATTTAACTTCTTTTGATCAGGCAGCTAGTGTCTGACGATTTATCTTATTATGATATTTGTACAGGTTAAAACCACACGAAATTAATGTAAATTCCAAAATAACGGCTTTTTCGCCCCGTCTAAATAGCCTTTTATAAGTTCTGTCCCACTTGATTACTCCAAACGTTCCTTCGGCCTGAATACTTCGATTCATCCTAAGAAGTGCACCGTGTACAGATTCAAGATTGTCTATTACTTCATGGTGAATTGCTGTTAATTCTCTATTCAATCTGGCAGTGCAATTTCCTGATGTTCTCTTGCAACATTCACCTTTGTAAGGGCAATTGGTGCAATCTTCACATTCATAGATTTCTTCTGTCCTACCATATTTATTTCCACGGACATGCTTATCATATTTGTACAAAAATCGTTTTCCATTTGGACATATGAGATTCCCTTTTTCATCGTGTTTAAAGTTATCCACTCTAAAAGGATTATTGTGATATTTACTATCCTTGGTTTCTTTGTCAAATATGGTAAACTTCATATATTTTTCCATGCCATGTCCTTCGCAGTAAAGATAGTTATTATATGAACCATAACCGGCATCTGCTACTGGGTATTTAGGATAGTGTCCATACATAGCATTATATTTTTACATAAGAGGTACAAAGCACTCTATATCAGATGCATATGGTTTTGCATCTATTATCGCTATATATTCATCACATACAGCCGCCTGAAGATTATAAGCTGGTAGCAGTTGATCATTCCCCATGTAATCAGATTTGACTCTCATAAAGGTTGCATCATGGTCTGTTTTGGAATAACTATTTCTAGATTCACCACAGATTTCGATATGACGAGCATAATTCTTAAGTCTTTCGCAGTAACCAGACAAGGTTTCGTACTGTTTCTGATAGAGGCTTTTCCTGCGGCCTGTTCCATACACAAAACTCGATTTGTCAAGGCCTGTTATAGACTCATATTTATCCAACATAGTTTTAAGATATTCAATTGCATATTCTTCTCTTGTATCGAATTTTAAGCCGAATAGATTTAATACTTCAACATTCATCGAATCTATTAATTCAGAAATTCTAACAAACATCTTATCTCTGTTTTTAATACAAGATTTCTTCCAAACCCAGGTGTATTTATTAGCATTAGCCTCAATCTTTGTACCATCAATGTATGTATGATCCAGATCAACATGATCTTTTTCAAAGATGTATGCGTTGACATCGGCAAATATTTGTTCAATTGTATCAGTTAATTCATTACGAATAAGGTTACCGAACGTGGCAAAGGATGGAGCTTTCATTTCATCAAGAAGATTCATATATCGGATGTCCGTTCTACAGAGTTTTTCAATCTCTCGGAGAGAACGGAATCCGTGCTCCATAAAAGCGAAGAGTATTACTTTGAGTAACTTTTCTGCATCACATCTTGGACGACCTGTTTTGTAGCCTTTCTCTTCCACAAAATATCCTGATAGGTCAATGTGATCCATAACTTCACAAAAAGTATATACCGGATCAGAAATATCAATTAATTTTTCGATTTCTAATGATAATTTCAGCTGACGAGCTGTATAATTGCCATTAGGTTTATTAATTAGTAGCATAATTAATTATACCAAAAAATCGCTTAAACCTCACGGTCTAAGCGATTTTTCTTTAAGGGGAGTTTTTTACAGCCCCTTTATTTTACTCATGTAACCATATAAAACTGGTTCCAGTAGAATAAATTTCTTGGTAAATGATCTCAGCCATCTCATCCTCAGATGCGTTACTATTCTTTCCACCTATCTCTCTTCCAACTTCATTATTATGTAAATCCATATCTCTATGAGCTGTTTTAGGATATCCATCAGCTTCGTTTCCTGTCACATCTTTGTCCTCATGTGCTGTCGCAAATAATTCTGCCTTTTCCTTTCCAATCAAAACTGTCATTTCAACATTCCAGATTCCATGACGAAAAGCATCACTTCTATCTCCTAATCCATTTGAACCAAATTTTGTGGCAGTCTGAGATGTTGCTATATCTTTTGCAGTATTCACTTTCAAAGCATCAAAAGGATATCGAATACATAATTTCTTTTCTGACTCTGTAAGAGCATTCCAAATATCAATAATACCTCTGCTAGAGCCTTTGATCTGAGGATGACGTTCGTTCATTATTTGCAAAATCATTTCCTCTTTATACTCCGGATGTTCCTCTTTGATACTTAAAATTTCACTAATAAGATTTTCAAACTCTGTTGATTGCATACTTGTCAAATTTAATTCCGATTGCTGAATTGTACTCGCCTGGACTGTAATCGGTGAAATTGTAGCTATAATAAGCATCATGCTTACTATTTTTATTATATTCTTCTTCATAAAAATTCTCCTTTTTATATTATCAATTGCATGTGGGTTTACTTTTCTCTTCTATGATGTGTTTGACTTTGTATGCTATATGATCACATATGTCTTTATTTTCAAATAGCACATGACACATATCGCAAGAACTAATAAATCGATTCCTCAATTTTTTCCTTTCATTCTCAGACAATAATTCTTGATATATATATGTCGTTCCTTTTTCTCTCAGCATACTACATATACTATTGTTATAAAAATTGTTTAACAAATCATCTACGCTATCATGGTATATATTACCTAAATATAATACTGACGACATTCCTGCCTCGGAACAGCACGGAAATACATTTCCATTAGGTAGAATTGTGAACGTATTCATGAATTCACATGCTCCATTTGGGAGTCCTTCCATATAAATGTATTCATCCTCTTTTATCCGTCTCGCCGCATGTCCTACAGGTACACAAGGTATTTCAACCAAATTACAATTTATCAGAGAATCTTCCAGCTTTTCCAGCACTCCTTTTAATCGTTTACTGTTTTTTGTTGATACGCAATTGACAATAATTTTAATATCAAGCTTTTTTGATATATCAACAATATTGGCAATAGATTGATATGGAACAAATTTTTCGTGAAAATCATCAACGCTTAATGTAAAGAAATTGACTCCTGATTTCTTGATTATTTCTAGTTTTTCAGATGCAGCATCATAATCATTTCCCCAGAATCCATTTGTAGTAAAAGTAACCCCTAAACCTAACTGTTTAATCTGTTCTATCAACCGTATAGCATCAGAAAAATATATAAAAGGTTCTCCTCCTGTTATTCCAACCATTCTTATTAATTCCTTTTTCTTCAGCTCTTTTATAACCATTAATGTTTTTTCTATATCAATTTTTTCATTAACTGTATTTGAACAGGATTGGCAGCATATATCGCAGTTTGCATTACATTTTCTGGTTAATACAACGCAAACACTTTGGAACCACATTTAATCGTCACCTCCATTGTCAAAGAAATTTTTCCAAAAATTCGAATCCATTTCCATCATAGTTACATAAATCTTAAACGCATTTTCAAATTGAATTTTTTGAATTTCACAGAGAACTCCCAAATAGTTGCCATATTGTTTAGCATCAGCATAGCAATATCCTCCACAAACTCTCCTCATTACACACTCTGCACATTTTTTAGAATAAGTATGGGATGTTATTCTCTCTTTCAATTGTATGCATTCTATTTCATCTACGGTTCCTAAGCATTCACTATTAAAACCGATCAATTTTTCACAATTATATAGTTCTTCATCAGGTGTGCAATATATTTTTTTGTACGAATAATAGCCGCACATTGGATAAAATTTATCCCAATTATCATACAAAGAACCTATAATACGTAAATAATTTCCAAAGAATTTTTCTTTCTTTGTAATCAAATTATCAACCATTTTCTTCTGAATCATTTCACAAGTTTTTCTTAATTCTATTAGATCATCCTCTCTAATTCGCAGTTTCTCGCTGTTCGTTAGAACAGCAATACAATCAACTTCATCAATTCCCGCTTCCCATAAAGATACTACCGAATTAAACAAACGTTTTACATTGCCTTGAGTCATCGTAATTCTTGCCAACACTCGTACATTCAAATCTAATAAACGATGTAAATTCTGTATGACAATATCATAGCTATCTTGATTTCCCAGAAGTCTCCTATTTACATTTTGCGACTCTCTGTCCCCATCAATACTCAATGTAACTGTCACTTTATTAATTTTTAGTACTTCGAGAATTTCGCCGTTAATCAATGTACCATTTGTTATTACAAAATATCTGACTTTTTTATTTAACTGTTTCATCTTCTCATTTATATATTCAATCGCATACATAAAGCCAGATATATTTAATAGGGGTTCTCCTCCATAAAATTCAACTCGAACCAATGAGATTTCCTGCGGAATCTTACTTATCCACCAGTCAACAATCTTTTTTATAGTACTACAATCCATGATTTTTCTTGTTTTATTAAAACTTCCACCATTTTCATAGCAATAGATACATCTCATATTGCAATCTTGTGATAAAACAAGGCATAAATTCTGGAGTTCTACTTTTTCTCCCACTAGTTTTGCTTTTTGTTTTTTCCAGAGAATTAGATCCTCCTCATTAAATGGTTCTTCATGTATTATCTCGCTTAAATTTTCTGCTGCATCACCTGTGAATATGTCTCCGGATATATTATTGTAGTAATATACTTTTTTCCCAACTTTAAACTGGAAAATTTGATTATTATTAGTCATAAAATCTTTATTCCTTTACTTGTCGCAAATCTTCAAATATCTCAGGGTAATACATATATAACTTCGCATAAAACTTAAGTGCTTCATTAGTTATGATTTTAACGTGGTCGCACCAAAGCTTGCTATTTTTATTAATATCGCCAGTATTCATAAGCCTTACCTGCGCACATCCTGCAGCACAAATAGATTTACCCCAGCAAGCCTCGCATTCTTCATTAATTGGTTTTTTCAGATAGAATTTATTCCACTTTATGCCATTATATATATCACCAGTACAGTATTCTTCGTCCATTAACCTTTGACATTTATAAATTTCGCCCGTTGGATCAACCATAATCGTATACGGTGCATAATAACTACATCCAGTTAAATCCCAAACAGGAAAATTTATACAATCCACAATTTTAGTGAGGTTTCGCAAAACTTTCCATTGATCATGAATTACATTTTCGTACATCAGATCAGCTATTATTTTCACTTGTTCTTCGATAGTTACTAAGTCTTCTTCTGTTATCTTCAGTTTAGGATCATCTGTTGAAACCAAGTCATACTGTACTTGTCCAAATCCCATCTCCCATAAATCTTTTACAATATCTACTAAGTGTCCTACATCTTCATGCACCAAGGTTACTCTTGCAGTGAGGTTCTGTCTAATTTTCATAAGATTTTTTACATTCTTATTGACAATATCAAAGCTCTTTGATCCGCCAGCTAAAGGTCTATTTTTATTTTGAATATGTCTTCCACCATCAATGCTAATGGTAACTGGAATTTTATTTTCAACTAAAAATTCTGCAAAGTCCTCATCAAGTAGAGTAGCATTCGATGTTATACTAAAATGTGGTCTAATATTATGTTTACTTAATAACTCTCTAACATATTTAACGGCAAACTTAATGCCTTTTTTATTGAGTAATGGCTCTCCTCCGAAGAAAATAACATAAATGTCTTTTGCATCCTTATTCAAGTACTTGTACCAAAAGTCAATACAATCCTTAATTCTATCAATTGACATTATCCTCTTTGTTTTTCCATAATCGCCGCCATGCTCAAAACAGTAAATGCAGCGCATGTTGCAGTCATTAGAAACATTAAGCCATAAATTCAACAATACTTTTGAGTTTAGAAAGTCTTCCTCTTTAATATCTACTCCCTGATACAATGCAGGATCTTTATATCCTATAACTTTATTTTCATATGCCTTTTTTATATCCTCATACTCATGCTTAATTTCTTCGACTGTATAATCACAAGATAATTTCTCGCAGGCATATTCAAAAGTGCACGGAAGCATTTCAATTATCTTCTTTGTCAATTCCGTCTCTTCACAAAAATAACCGGTATCACCATCAATAAAAAACCGTCTTCCATCAACCACAAAGTGATGTGCATTTACCGCTGGATATAACTCATTTTTCATATTCATATTCCTCTTCTTTCCTTTTTATATATTCACTAATATAGTTACCTGATACACTTAGTCTATAAAACATATATAGCTGTAGTTTAAAAATATTTCTTTTGAAAATGCAATATAATGACTGGAATGACTCCTTGTTTTGCAAGACATCAGCAATACACTGCCCTCCGCACAAATAACGTGCCCAGCATTCTCCACATACAGCTGGTGTTTTAAGATCATCAAATATTGCTGGCGAATATGTCATATTTTCTATTTCTCCCATACAATATTTATCCCACATTAAAACATCACATGGATAAATCTTTCCATCTGGTCCGAAACAGCATTGATGGTATGGTACAGAACAACTACTCAATTTCGGCATTCGTTTTGCTAATGTCCAAATATTGTCCATAATAGGATACGCTGATATTGCTTTTCCCTGTTCAATTTTATTTACAACATATTCAGCCAACTGATTACATTCTTTATTTATTTCTTCAATTTGGTTTATGGTAAAATTGAATTCAGACTTATCGCTCTTTACAATATCAAAATGCACACATTCAAATCCCATTTCGTAACAGCTTTTAGCATATTCAAATAATTTATAATTATATGGTGTAAGCGTTATATGAACAGTGCTTTTGGGCCTCGTTCTAAAATAATCAAAGTTTTTTTGTATGTATTCCCATGAACCTTTTCCATTTTTCATTGGGCGTAGTAAATTTTGGATCTCTGGAAACTGACTATCCAAACTTAACATAATGTTAATCTGATGATGATCCAAGAATGCTTTCAAATCTTCATCTAGAATTGTGCCATTTGTTGTAATAAAAAAACGAACTTTCTTCTGTTTTTCTGCTGCTTTTTCTTCTGCATATCGTACAATATACTTGAAGCGCTCTATATTCATAAGTGGTTCGCCACCTATTATAGTTATGTAGAGCGTTTTTCGTTTAGCAGCGTTTTGGAACAAAAAGTCTATTGCCTGCTTAGCGTTATCTTCACTCATAGTTGCTTTTTTATTATGGGTTCCATCAATTGCGAAACAATATTGGCATTGCATATTACATGCATTTACAGTATTAATTTCGATGCCTAAGAGTTTTTTTTCTTCTTCCCCTCCTTTTCCGGTGTTGTTCTTTATAAAATTAGCAAACATTTCATCTTGTTTAATAACGTCTTCAACTACCATCCGATACTCTTCTGGAATTGTGCCTCCTTGTTCTGCAATAAGAAATGCATTTTCAATTTCGGAATTAAACTTTATTAAACAAAGACTATTCTTAAAAAAAATAAACTGTTCTCCATTAACTTCAATCTTTTCCCATTGTCTCATAGCGTTTTTACAATAAACCTATTTAAAAGAAGGCTTGAATATTAAATATCCAAGCCTTCCTGCTCACTTTTGCTCACGTCATCATTTAGTCATTGTGACAAATGCCATGGCAGGAGCCGCCTGTACAGCCTTCCCCATCACAGATGTATGGGATAAAGCACGGATTAATAATAATGGAATCCGGCTTCTTTTCTGTAACATTAATAGGTTTTACCATAAATAGTGCCTCCTTTCTTTTTTTTATGTAAAAACCTTATAGGTTTTACACCAATTTTAAAGCTGAATAATTGAAGTACATATTCTCAAAATGCTTTTCCTGTGAGTAATAATTATTGCCAATTTATTTTGTAAAAACTCTTCTAATAAATCGCAAATTCTTTCCTCACTCTCTATATCTAGTGCCGATGTAGGCTCGTCTAATAATATTACAGGTTTGTTTTCCAAAATTACTCTTGCCAAATTAAGTTTTTGTTTTTCCCCACCAGACAAATTAGTCGTATTAGGATGGATATATGTATCTAATCCGTCTGATAGCTTCTTAATATCAAACATCAGTTTTGCTAAAATACTATACATTTTTTCATCTGCTATATTCCTATTGAACGGATCTAATATCTCTCTAACAGTACCAGACAACAGATTACTTTCTTGTGCCATTGTACTTATATTGTCATACAAATACTGAACATCTATATCATTAATGTCTATGCCATTAATATCTATTCTTCCCTTTGAGCATTTGCATTTCTTCATCAACAACCGAATCATTGTAGACTTTCCCATCCCATTTTCTCCTAGTATCCCTAATATCTGTCTATTAGATACCTGAAAGTTTACTTTCTTCAACAACTCTCCATCTATGTCATATGCAAAATCAACATTAGTAAACTTAATTGAATCAATATTTGTATCCAAACGCTTTCCATCCTGCTTTATTTCATCTTCTAATAGCTTATAAGCACGTTCGGAAATGGGGATACTTTTCTTAATTGCCATATATGCATCGCCTAAGTTAACAATAGGAGCATATAGTCTTTGAACAAAAATAGTAATAGTATATAATTGACCAGCGGTCATTTGACCTTTATCAATTTGAAATATTCCAATAATAATGGATATACAAATTATAATGTAATTATATACAGAACCAGCATATCTCCCTAGTGCCATTAGCTTTACAATAACGACAGCTTTTCTGGATAGACCCTCTATCTGTTCTACAAATTTTTTTCTCAATATGCCACCTAAGCCTGCCATTGTGAAAGAGGTCATATTATTAAGTGTTTCATTCTTGAACGAAGCATTGATCTCCACATCCTTTCTTAATTCAACAGATTTTACTTCTGTTAGCTTACCAATTCTATTTTGGCACAAAGCCAATAGAAAGCACAATATCATGCTAACCAAACCAATACGTATATCGTACCAAATAAGAATTATTGTAATTCCAAGTACTAGGATCAAATTAACTAATAGATTTCCTAATATGGTAACCAGAACATTCTCCAACTGTGCCACATCTTCTCCCAGAACTTGTAAAACATCTCCTGCTTTCCAATTATTCCAAAAGTTCCAATCGCCATTAACACATTTTGAATAAACCTTCTTTTTAAATCCAAGCGAAAATTCCTGCTGTATTTTGTATATAACCACACCCTGTGTATATTGAAACAGAGCTGCAAGCATACCTGAACACAGCATCAAGAATAAGTAGGGCAAAACACTTGAGTATATATCTTTACCAAGCACAAGCTGATCTATAAGCTTTCCCATGTAATAAGGAAAAATCAGCGTCATAACCGAACTTCCAAGTATTACTACTATGCATTTAGTTTGTTTTAATAAAAACTTATCAATGGAACTTTTTATAACGTAAATAAGTTTTTTCATATCTCCTCCTGATGTTTTGTATTGTACTACAAAAAAACATCTTTTTCTTTTTCATGTAATTTTTACTAATATTGACGTAATATTTCCTGGATCGTACGCGTTTATCGCCCACATTGAAATGTATTAAGCCATAAAATATGCCTACATTATGATTTTGTCTTTAAATGTGCAAGCCACGACACCCTTGGTCTTGGCTGTATCCTTCCCACTACTAGGGCAGATTAGGGACTTTCACCCATTAGCGACGTGCGCCGCAAGGCGCACTAAAAAATGGGTAGTCCCAAAAGGAACTACCCATTTAAGTTAAGTATAGAAATTACTGTGTACTAATATTTTCAACTATTGACATTTCATGTAATCGTTTTGCTGGACTCTGTACTGCTAAAAATGAAGTCAATAAAACAATAGCAATTATTAATCCAATCGGAATGAAAGGAAAACTCCATGCGGTTTCCCAAATATTAGTAATTAAACTTACAAATACAACCCAATTCATAGGAATACCTATCACACATCCCAAAATCACACCGCTTATTGCGTAAGTCCCAGCTTCCGCAAATATCATTTTTCTAAGCTGACGATCACTCATACCTATTGCACGCATTGCTCCATACTCTTGCATTTTAGCTGCAACCCCCATACTAATTGTATTCATAATATGAAAAATAGTAATTGCAACAATAATAGTAAGAAATCCATAAACAAGCACAGAAAACGCACGATACATATTTCTTTGCTGTTGCACTTGTGCCAGGTTATTAGTAAATATTACATTATCACTTGTAAAAATATTTTCAATATCTTCTCCATCCTCCAGATGAGCACTATTTTTAAACTGCACATCAATAATTGTATAACCATTTTGTCCTGTTAATGCTGTAAACGTATCTTCAGAACAAAAAATTGTCTCTGTCCCCTCTACACGTGCTAATGGGCTATCTGATAAAATACCCGCCACCGTAACCGTATGTTCTTTATTATCAATAGATAAAGTAATATTGTCCCCAACTTGAATATCTGAATTTTCTTGTTTCACAAGCAAAACTTGATTTTCTTTCTGCATTACACTATCTATGGATCCTGATATTAAAGAGTCTGATGCCCATTCGAATTGGTTTTCTTCATATGAAATCAAATTTGCGTTATAGTTTTTTGTATCATGTTCCATTGAAATATCATAAGCGAACATTCGTCCGTATGCCCGTTTTACAGCATCATTCTGATTTACCTTATCTAATAGCGCTTTATCAATAGAACAGGTATTTGTTTCACTTGCTATAGATAAATCTGGTGTCCATGCTGGTGGTATAAAAGCGTTTTTCATAAAGTAAACTAGAGTAGTGAATGATAAGAACAATGTAATACATATAGCAAATGCACCAGTCATCAAAATGTAATTTCGTTTCCTTGCTTTTGCATGATGAATCCCCAATGCTGTTTCAATCTTAAACCATTTAGTATTTGCTGCTTTTCTAAAAGAAATCATTTGCCCCGTATTACCCGATACAGCCGTAAGCGGAGAAACCTTTGAAGCTCTTTTAGCTGGGGATCTAGCTGCCAGAAAGACAGTAATCAGCCCCAATATACTACTTGCAACAATACTTATCCAACTAATCCCTAATACCGGCATGTAAGAAAACCATTGCGGGCTAATCAATCGCATAATAGCCGATAAAATCCAAATAACAAATATTGAACATACAATTCCTATTGGTATTGCCGTCTTACACCAATACAATCCTTCATATCGAACAAGCCGCATAATTTGCTTCCTTGTTGCTCCTAAGCACCGTAGCATACCAAAAAATTCTATCCGTTGTGTAATGTTACTGTTTAAACTACTTGAAATCATTAAAACACATGTCAACATAACAACAACCGAAAGCATTAATGCCACTTGATAGATTTGATTAACACTTGTTTCTCCGGCTATTTGCCCCTGGACACTTAATAAAGGTATATTACCTTCCAGCTGATCATCAGATATATTATTTTGAGCTTTTATGTCTGCAATAGTGTTTGGAATATTACAATTCCGCGAAAAGCGAATCACAAGCTTTTCTTCATGATTGATGTTTGATAACTCTTTTAAATTGTCAAACCCTTCCGGTGTCAATACTGCAAGTTGTTTGTTTCCTTTGACTAATCTTGAAGCTTGCTCATCATCAAAAAAACCAACCACAGATAAATTAATCTGATTACCATCTGGAGTTTCTAAACTGATTGTTTGATTCAAGGAAATAGATGCACTATTTTTCAATGAATACGAAACCGCAATTTCATTTTCAGCATTTGGGTATTCACCTTCTGCAATATTATTCAAAAATACATCTTCAAATATATCCGCATTTTGTGAACAAATAGCGGTATTTTGTCCATTAACTGAGCATCCTTCATCTGAGGAAATAATATTTTGACAGCCAGAAATTTCCACTTCAGGACGTGATGAAATATAGGTTGCTGTTTTCGTATCAATCGAAGTAATTTCATAATGCCAGTTTCCATTTTCCTGCATTTCTTTTTGAGTAAGACCTTGCAAATACATGTCTGCAAGTCCAAACATAACCGCAACTAAAAAAACAGCAAGCGTAATACAAATCCGAGTCATCTTACTCTGCTTCCGATGGATCTTGGCAGATATAGGAACGAGGTTAAGATAATTTTTCATTTGTTGTTCCTCCTAAATCTGTAATTACACCATCGCTTACCCTAAAAACCTTATCTACGGAAGCTGTTAGATTGTTATTATGTGTAATCATTAATATAGTCTGTCTAAAATGACGAGATGCGTTTGTAAGCATATCCATAACGTCTCTACTATTTTTACTATCAAGGTTTCCAGTAGGCTCGTCAGCTAAAATTAATTTCGGTTTTGTAATTAGCGCCCTGCCAATAGCAACTCTCTGTTGCTGCCCACCTGATAACTGACTTGGCAAATGATGACGGCGTTCTGTAAGGCCAAGCAAGTCTAAAATCTCATCTACATCTTTCGAATTTGGTTTACGGTAGTCCAATAATAATGGAAACATAATATTTTGCTCCACATCCAATTCCGAAACAAGCTGAAATGATTGAAAAATAAAGCCAATATTTCTCCGTCTAAAAATTGTACGTTTTTCTTCTTTCATGGAAAACAAATTTTGCCGATCAATTAATATAGACCCGGATGTCGGTGTATCCAATGCACCTATACAATTTAGTAATGTACTCTTTCCTGATCCGGACTCTCCAACTACTGCAGCAAATTCACCTTTTTCAAGTGAAAAAGACACATTTTTTAAAGCATCTACTTTTGCCTCTCCTTTTCCATAAGTTTTACATAAATTTTCTACTCTTAAAATTTCCATACTTTCAACAACCTCCTTTCTACTAATGATAGCAAAAACAGCTTACATTTCAGTGAATTTAACCTTACGGTTTAGTAAGGAAAGATAACGTAAATGTAGTTCCCTGATGAAGAATGCTTTGTACCGAAATCAATCCATTTTGCCCCTCTATAATAGACTTTGCAAGAGATAGCCCTAGACCTATACCCTGCCTATCAAGAGAATATTTACTACGATAGAAGCGTTTAAAAATATGATGTATATCTTCCGGAGCAATCCCCATTCCATTATCAGTTATATAAATCCGCAGCATATTAGGAGCCTCTTCCCATGTAATACTAATAATTCCTCCTGCTTCTGTATGATCTAATGCATTTTTTACAAAATTACCAATTGCTTCACTTGTCCAATTCATATCACACAAAAAAGATAATTCAGGATTTCCATCCATTACAATTTTCTTATCTTCATTTTTTGCCCTTGTTGTAAGATCATTAACTCCATTTTCAACAACATCTTTCACAAGGCAACGCTTTTTCTCAAAAATAACATTTCCCGTGTCTAATCGGGTAATTTTTAGCATAGATTGGATTAACTGTTCCATTCTTTTTAATGCAATGCCTATTTTTTGTGAAAATTCTTCTACGGTTTCTTTGTTTTCCGGTTCATTTTCAATAATTTCCTGATACATCAAAAGAGCTGCCAATGGTGTTTTTAACTGATGTGAAATATCAGAAATAGTTTGTTTTAAAAATTCTTTTGTTTTCTGTTCTGTCTGATTTTTAGATTGCAGCATGGTGGCTAAATTTTCTACAGAAGCAAGTAGCTGATAAATTTCCCCTTCACTATGTTGCGGTAGATGACGAGAAAAATCACCGTCAGCCAAGCAATTTACAATATCATACGCTTCCTCATAAAGTTTACTCCTTTTTTTAAGAAAAATGAAAGTTCCTGTAAGTAAAATAACGGCAGATACAATAATACCAGATAATAAAAGATAACAAGAATGAATTTGGAATTCTGAAAGAAATGGAATCATACTACTACTTGTTTCTTTATTTATCCCAATCGAATTCAGCAATTCTGTTCCATTGGCATTTTTTGTTGTACTTGTGATAGCAGTTACAACTACTTCTTCCGGAACTTCTTGTTCCAAAAGAGAAGATGCAATATCTATATCATGTTCCAAATACATTAATCTTACTGCTGATACTTGTTTTTTGCAAAAGTATATGCCAAATGCAAAAAGAATAATCATAAATATAAACTGGAATATGAAATATCCTTTTATCTGTCTATCTCGAAAAAATTTCATATCTCCACCTCTTTCCATTTATACCCGAATCCTCTCACAGTTATCAAATGTTGTGGGTGTGAGGCGTCAATTTCAATTTTTTCGCGAAGCCGACGAATGTATACTGACAGAGTATTATCGTCAACATAATTTCCTGTATCATCCCATAATTCATGTAAGATATACTCCCTTGAAACAACGCGGTTAACATTCTTTACTAGCAAACACAGCAGACGATATTCTGCATTTGTTAACTCTATAATTTTCCCCTTCAAAAAAACACTACTCCCTAATAGATCAATTGAAATGTCTCCACATTCCAATACAGTCATTGTATCTTTGGTTGACATACTTGCCCTACGCTGCAAAGCACGTATACGCGAGAATAATTCTCCTAACTTAAATGGCTTTGTAACATAATCATCTCCTCCGCAGTCTAATCCTCGTATTACATTTACCTCTTCATCAGATGCAGTAAGGAATATAATCGGAATATACTTATTTCGTTTACGCACTCTTTCGCATATGTCAAAACCCGTTCCATCGGGCAAAGTAACATCAAGAATAATCAAGTCATATCGATCTATGTAAATTAATTGTTTTTTTGCATCTTCAACAGTACGAACAACTTCAACATCAAATTCCTGCTTTCTTAAAGAATATTTTAATCCGTCAATCAAGCTTATATCATCTTCCACTAATAAAATTTTATTCATATGTTTTTCCTTTCTGTCTAAATTTTCTCTGTACCCTACCATCAATTGGCTTTTCTGCATCTTTCGGTATCAACCACATACGACTAATCTTAGTCACTCCTGGTATTCGATTCTCTTTACATAACTTTTGCACTCGTCTTTCAGAAATACCCCATTTTTTAGCTGCTTCTGGAGCTGAAATAAACTCTATCATTTAACTTCACTTCCTCTTTTTATATTTTACACTTACTAATTATATACGGTTGAACGAACAAAAACAAGAAATAAAGTATAACATCATTTACAAACAGATGTGTTTGAATAAACCTCGACTCTCTTCAAATTTTCTTAGTTGCCTAAAATCATGATAAGATTTCCACTCTCCCTACACTTGAACTCTAGACATGTCATTTTTTACTAAGAAATTAACTTCTATCTCAAATATCTGCAACTTTATTCAATTAAAAAAAATGCTCACCGACATAATTCTCTGGCGATAAGCACTCCTACTTTAGCTTTCTTCCTTTTCTTCAGTATTATTTGTTTTAAAGATTTCAAAAATTTCCTCTATTGTTTTTCCTGACTCAAGCACAGATCTATATAACCTTTCTCTTTTCTGCTCTTCAATCTGTCGTTCAATTCTTATCTTCTCTCTCTTTAGATTTTTAAGTGTTTCCTCCGTAACTCTTATCTTTGCAATTACATTTGCCAGTTTATCATCCAGTGATATATTTTCTTTCTTATTTCTTCGCCTGGACATGAAAGATTCTTCCTGATTTTTAATCGTTATAACATTCAATCATTTTTTACGCACTAAAAAAGAATGTAGGAATCAACTTCCCACATCCTCATTAGTAGCTTGTCACTGTCGTATGCGACATTCGCAACAGCTCCTGTAATTTTGCGATCATGTAAATGATATAGACATAACCATCACTGTCGATCCAGCCATTTTTCTTGGATATGCTGATTCGATCAAGCAGAATTCCATAAAGGAGCTTTGCGTCTGTGGACAGGCTTGCAAACTCTTTTTCTGTGAACAGAGCTTTGGGTATCCGAAAAAAAGAAAACTGGTCAGATTCTTCTGCTCTGAAGTATTCAAAATCTGCCATAATTTATTTCCTATTCTTCCGCATTATTAAAATCACACCCTGATAATGTTTTCTCAATAACCTTCTCTTTTTCTCTAAGAGAAATATCTTTTCGTTTCCCCTTTTGGTATGGATCAGATTCAGTCAATCTCCAACTATATACCGACTTTCTCTTTCCAAATGAATCATTATATTTATAACGGTATCTTCCATCTTTATCCTGGCTCTCCGCAGTCGCTAACTTACGACCTTTGTTGTCTCTTCTAATTTCTGACAATCCGTATCTCTCCTTTTAATTTACTTTAGTTTTTAATCCAGTAATTTTCCATCTCTGTATGACCATTCAAGGTAGTCCGGATTCTGATAATATAAATCCGTATTAAATTCTGAAATTTTATCACTGATAAAAGAAGAAAAAATATTAATTAATTCCTGTACTTCTTCTCCCTGTTTTGCGCAGTCTTCAATCATAATACTATATAGTTTTCCAATATCAAGAAAACTGGGAATTGAATATTTACAATTCGATATCGTATCAAAATTTCCCTTTTTAATTTTGTAATAAGAAATTACTTCATCACTGACCTGCTCAAAGCTAAGGCAATGATCCATTTCCGCATCATGTAGTAGTTTCTTAACACCTTCTTCACCGATGGCTTTAACGATATCACCTCTGTGATTCAAGGTCTCCCTTGCAATATACTCAATCAATGCACACACATAAAAATAATCATTTCTTTCTTTCGCTGTCATAAATTACCTCGCTTTTTATGAATGTCAAACAGTCAAGTGCAGACAATGTATGGAAACTGATCTGATGTGTGGGATACCTGAACTCAGCCAATGCCCAAAACTGCATTCTGTTAATTCGTCCAGAGAGAAAATCATTTACATAATTCCAGACCGTATCATTCGCCATAGGTCCTTCCACAATATCATATATATGTGTTTTTCCACTCCTACATTTTGCAATAAAGTCCAACCACTCATCTGATATTTCTGAAAATTTTAAAATATTCAAATTTTTATTTGGCTTATATTCATAATAATTGATTATCGGTTCACCCATTCCTCGATTTGCCCATCTTATTGCCTGCTCCATATTATTGGTACAATAAAATCCCCATGAAAAATCTTTGGTATATTTTGCTTTTCTTATTTCAGGATATCTGACAATCTCCTTACTTGCATGATATAATTCCATACTTACTTACCTCATATAAAAATCTTCACAAAAAAACGCTATACCGTTTATTACAGTATAACGATTTTTTATAAAAATTACAATTTTTGATTTTCTATCGCTGTGTATTTCCTGCATTCTGCTCTGAATCACTTAACATTGTAGCAATCCCGGAAATCTTAACCGTATCTACATCCGTATTTTCTATAAAAACACTCCGTATAAATTCTTTGTCGGATGTTTCAAATAACTGTCCCACCTCTCCATTTGCCTCAATATAGACCCGTTTATGCGCGGATGTCAGAATCCCCACACAAATTGTTTTGTCTGCGCGGATGTTATCGACCGTGATGCTGATTTTCTGTGGTTTTCCTTTAACCGCCCATTTGCATAACGTCTGTTTTGGAATCTTTGCGGAAAGTTTTATGCTATCCTCTGTAATATCCTCAGGAAATGCATCCATAACTGCCTGTTTATAAACATCATACGGTTCTTCCTTTACCATATAACTGTGTCCGGCATCCGGATCTGTCTCTATTTGCGTCGCATAGCAGACCTGATTGTCCATAACCTCCATCTGTACATTCACTTTTTTCTGCTGTACAGTCTTTGCATAGATTTTTTGTACAGCTTTTTGTGTACCGATGCCGGCTCCACAGGTAAGGCAGATACTGCCAAGAAAAACCAGAATAAAACTTGCCAAAACAGCCAGTGGTTTCATCTCTTTTTGTTTTCGGTACTGCTTCATCCGGCGGATACGCTCCTGTAAATGATTCTGCGCCCCAAACATGGAAAACGGAAATTCGAGAGGACGGGTCTCTTCCGTAAGCAGTTCAAGTGCTGCACGAAAATACTGTCCGACAGAAAAAACATTTTCGGAATCACGGCAACATTCCATGTCGCATGCCATTTCCGACCAGAAATCCAGCCTGCGATTGAAAATATAGATCAGCGGATTATACCAGAATAAATCTTCCAGCACTCTGCCCACACATTTCAACGTCAGGATGTGCTGCCGCACATGTACAAACTCATGCGTAAGCACAATCTGCAGACTCTCCGGAGAAAAATCCCTCACCGGCAATACAATCCATTTATGAAATAACCCCAGCACCATCGGGGAAGAAATACCATAGCAGCAATACACTTCTACATTTCCCCGGATCTTTAAACGCTCCTTTGTCCCTGCCGCAACGAGCTGCAGCCGTTTTTCCGCCGGCATCCGGTGCTTTTTTATGTAATGTTCCACCCGGTAATAACGAACCAGATGAAGCACAAGAACCGTTGCTGCACCAAGCAGCCAGACCACTGCCGCCACACACTCTATGTGCGCAATCACAGGTGTCAGTTCAAACAGGTGTCCCTTGATAAACAGTGCCTCCCCCATTTTGCGGTAGTGCGTGACATACAACAGGAGAAACAGCCCCGGAAACAGCCAGAACGGTAACACCACAAGCAACAGCCCATATATATATCGGTATTTTTTTAACCCATCCAAAACGCCTGCAACAACTGCATATACCGCAAATGCAATACTGCCTGTAAGTGCAGTAAACAGCCCCATGTAAAACAAATTATTGATCCAGTTCATCAATGCTCTTTCTCAACTCCTCTATTTCCTCTTTGGTAAGTTTATGATCTTTATAAAAAGCAGTTAAAAACTGTGCAACCGATCCACGGTTCCAGAATTTTACAAATTTGCGACTCTGCTCCTGTTGATAGGAAAGTTCCGGTATTATGATCTCATATGTGGCATTGCGTCCGCTCTGGTTCATCCTTAGAAAGCCCTTTTTCACCAGCTTTGCAATATAAGTTGATACGGTCTGGGATTTCCAGTCTTTCCCGTATGTTTCGTTTGTCAATTTCATAATTTCCTGTAGTGCCATTTCATGGGGATGATCCCAGATTGTTTTCATCACCATGGATTCCGCTGTAGTCAGTTCTTCCATATTTTCCCCTTTCATCGTTAACATTGATAATATTTTTTGAGTATAAACTAAGATTATAGTTTTAGGTTATAGTGGGATAATAACATAAAGATATACAAATTACAACTATTTTACGCAAGTTTCAAGATTTTACGACCAAAACAACATTTTTCTATCAATTTTGATAATTTTATTCTCTTGAAAACTTTCTGATTTTTTTATACTATATAGATAATGAATGTTACGAAAAAGAGTAATTTAATCACAATGATAACGGAGGAATAAGATGAAAAAAGTAACCGTTTTACTTATCCTTTCTTTGGCGATATGCCTTGCTGCTTGCGGAAAAAAAGTGAGTACACCTGATGAAATGTTAGATGTTGTGAAAGAAAAAGAAAATATATCTGCTGAAGTTGATATGATAGAGTGTGGCCGTATTGTAGATAATGATACTACCATAGTTGTCGGAATGACAGGGGAAAACGACAAAACATATCATTATTATGCAGCACAGTTTTCCAAAAATCAGGATGGAAAATATAAATATAAAAATGCCATTTCCTTGAATGATATAGGATGGCAATTAAGGTTAGGTAAACTGAATACCGGATATATCATAGTCTGCAATAATGAAAATGTTAGTACCATACAGGCTGTCATATCGCCACGAAATGGAGCTGATATAACCAAAAATATAGAAATTAATAATATTCCCTTTGTATATTATTTGGACATGTCAAATATTCCATCTGATTATGATATACAATACAAGTTTTTAAATGAAAATGGAGAAGAAATTCAGTAAAATAGAAGGGCCTTTTAGTCAATGTTATTATATAATCAAAATCTCAGTCTTAGAAATAATCCTGAGATCTTTTTATTTTGTAATAAATACTTGCTGTATTTGTCAACCGAAAATTCGGTCAACCGCTCATTGAAAACTAGGTCACTATAGACCAAGTTTGGCACCTGCAGCATTACTGCCACAGGTGCAGTTACTATTTTACTACTGTTTCGAAGTCGGTTCCGTTGTTCCGCAGAGTTTCACGGAGCCTGTAGGAATCGCCTTCCATATCAATCAGATAAGCTTTGTATGTAAGCCTATCAACGATTGCACTTGTAATGGTGGCATCTCCGAAGATTTCGTCCCATCTCTCAAATGTAAGGTTTGAAGTAATAATGGTTGATTTCTGGGATGCCCTTAATGAAAGGACTGTGAATAACAAATCAGCAGCTTCCCGATCAAAAGATATGTAACCAAGCTCATCAGCTATGATCAGATCGTATTTTTCAAAGCGTTTCTGATATGTGCGGAGTTTTTGCTTGCTATTACTTTCTTTTAGTTCTGTTACCAGATAAGGAATTATTGTATACAGGACACGATAGCCCTGTTCACAGGTCTTTATTCCAAGTCCGATAGCCGTGTGCGTTTTCCCGGTTCCCGGATTGCCGGTCATAATGATGTTTTTTCCTTCTCTGATAAAATCCAGCGTACACAGCTCCGGTAGGCGTTTTCGCATTCCTTCTGGGAGAAGATTCATTTCCAGATCTTCGGTGTATTTTCGGTATGGAAATTTAACCGCTTTGATTTTTTGACTTCATTTATACCACCTTCCTTTCCGATTGGCTTTGAATCATGCGAAGGCGGTCATACTGCGAAAGTGTTGTTTTTGATTTTTCACTTAGGCGGTCTGTTTTTATATTTGCTTGTTTTAGTGACTCCTCCTTATTCTTTCTGAAAATCATGTTAAAAGTTATTGCCATAGTTAAAAACGGGTTCAGTTCTTGAATTCCATTTTATTTTCATCCGATAAACATGACGATTGTGATCATACAACGGATCACCTATAATTTCATCATACTGTCTGGCATGATAAATCATTACATCATTACCTGTTTCATCTTTTACAAACGAATTATGTCCTGGTCCATATATTTGCTTATCAACATCAGTTTTCAAAACAGGATTACATTCCTTCTTCCAAGCACGAGGATTCAAAATCTCTTCATTTTCGCCAATGCTCAGCATTCCCATACAATAGCATTCTCCCGTTTCACTGGCTGAATATGTCAAGAAAATCTTTCCATTATGTTTGATTACTGCCGGTCCTTCATTTACCCAAAAACCAACCCTTTCCCATTCATAATCAGGAGAGGATAAAAGTACTTGCGCTGTAGCAAGTTCTGTAGGGGACTTCATCTCTGCAATATACAAGTTAGATATTTTCTTACCGATATTTACTTTCTCAGCCCATACACAATATCTCTTACCTTTGTTTTCAAACACCGTCATATCCAATGAAAAATCATTGAAAGAAAAAGCATCAGTTGCCTTTACCATTCCAAGTTCTTTCCACGGATCATTTAACGGATTCTGTCCTTCACACACTAACACATATGGTCTTATAGCCCATATATCATCAATATCTCCTCCTGCATAATAAATAAACCATTTATTGTCTAGATAATGAATCTCTGGTGCCCAAATATGCACGCTCATGATTCCCTTATCATGCTTTTTCCATATAGTTACTTCATCTGACTCTCTTAACCCGTTTAAAGTATTACTCCGTCGCAATACTATTCTGTCATACTCCGGCACGGAAGCTGTAAAATAATAGTTTCCATCCGAATGCCTATACACATATGGATCTGCACGCTGTCTAATAAATGGTTTATTGTACTCAGTTTCTATATAATTGTTTTTATTCATATTCATATCTCCTTTATTCGCACAGGAAATATGAATACGGTAATTATAATGTATCTCTATCTAATATTTTGTGATTCAAATATATAGACTTAGGCGAATATACTTCTGATTCTATCTGTTGGATAAGTTCCACTACCGCAGTAGATGCAACTCCCTCAACATTTGTCGAAACCGTTGTAAGTTTTGGAGAAATATATTGTAAAACACTGATATCATCAAATCCCATTAATCCAAAATCTTTTGGAATTTCATAGCCTTCCTTAGCAGCCCATTGCATTATCATCAATGCATAGCTGTCTCCTGAACAAAGAAAAGCGGTTCTTTTATCCAGATTATTTTTGCAAACTGTTTGCACTTCCTGTAAAAATTCATTTTTTCCAATTACATGCATATTTACATCTGGATACATCCCCATAGCATTTCTAAATCCCAATTCTCTCTGCTCATGCGTATAAGTATTTTTCACTTCTTTCATCTCAAGCGGAGGACAGATAAACAGAATCTTCTCATAGCCCTTTGATACAATATGTTTTACCGCATCCATGGTCGCAACCATTTCATTTACCTGCACAGTTGTAATCTTTTCTGATACCTGATTGCCAATACATACTACCGGAACATGCAGTGATAAGAGAAAATCTTCAAATTCTTTTCCTTTGTTTATTGGGTTAATCAATATCCCTTCCATTTGACGTTCAGCCAATCCCTGAATAAGTTTTTTCTCCCATTCAAGGCTATCATCACAAACTACTATATTAGTAAAATATCCTCTTTTATCAGCCTCTTTATTAATAGTATTTAATGATTGTACAAAGTACATGTTTTCGATATTGATTGTTACAACCCCAAGTGACATTGTTCTTCCATGATTTAAGCTCCTAGCCAGAAGATTCGGGCGATAATTATTATCTTTAGCCACCTGCAATATTCGTTCCTTAGTGTCCTTTGACACACTTCCACCATTTAAAGCTCTAAGAACTGTCGTTCTGGAAACACCACACTGCTCTGCTATCTGATTTACTGTAATTGCCATATTCGTACCCCCGTATATTTCTAGTCAGAGTATACCATAATCGCCTGTTATCATCAATGAACTCACGATTTTCTCAGGATTCACTATATATTCCTGTTACTGATTTATTCTTAATCTAACCACATTAAATGATAATGGTTTTAATACTACTTTCGCCTCCCCATTGCCCAGTTTCACATTATCAACTGTTTCCGGTTTAACAGCATCATGCTGAAATTGATTTGTCATTTTTTTATCTGCTGCTGTCATACCGATACTTTCGATTACACTATCTACTTCAAAATCCGACAATTGAAGTGACACTTTCTGTTTATTATCTTCATCACGATTTACTGCAAAAAAGACTAACTCTCCATCCTCATCATTCCATACAACAATAAAATCTACATAAGGCACATTGTTAAATTCTTTACAGTCATATACTGGCCCAGTACTCGAGACATTTAAAACTATCCCCTTAGCGTAATTTGCGAAATAATAAAATGGATAATATATAGTCTGTAACCAATGCCCCCCACCCTTTTCTGTCATAATACATGCACTTATATTAGTAAGAAGTGACTGGCATGCGATTTTAATTGCATCTGCATTTCTAATTATTACCATCTGCATCTCTGCAAACAATAACGCATCTTCAAGGGTGTAAATCTGTTCACTGATTGCGGGTGCTATCTGCCATGGTTTCTCATCAATTTCATTATTTACAGTATTACTTGGCACAGCCCATACGCCCCACTCATCAACGCTAAACTTCATATCTTTTTTAGAACGTTTTTTTTGCTTGATAACCTGTGCAACAGATCTAATAGTATGAATATACTCTTCCATATCAACCGATTGTGCCAGAAAAGTTTTTGTTCCCTTTTCCTGTCCTGCATAATACTGATGCAGTGCCAGATAATCTGCAACATCATAAGTTTTATCCAATACTTCCATATCCCACTCAGGATATGTATCCATACTTGACAGAGAACTTCCGCATACAATCAGTTCAATATCAGGATCTATCAACTTCATAACCTTTCCGGTCTCAGCCGCAATCTTTCCATACTCTTCCGCTGATTTGTGTCCTATCTGCCAGCTTCCGTCCATCTCATTCCCCAAACACCACATTTTTATTCCGTATGGCTCATCTACACCGTGAGATTTACGCATGTCACTATACTGTGTTCCGCTAGGAAAATTACAGTATTCAAGATAATGTGCAGCATCTTCAACACCCCGTGTTCCTAAATTTACCGTAAAAATAGGATTAACATTTGTTTTTTTTGCCCATTTCATAAACTCATTTGTACCGAATTCATTTGTTTCAATTGACCTCCATGCAAGATCAAGTTTATGCGGTCTCTTTTCTTTAGCCCCAACACCATCCTCCCAATGGTATGCAGAAACAAAATTACCACCTGGATAACGTACTGTTGTTACATTCATTTCTTTTACGCGCTCAATCACATCCTGCCTAAAGCCGTCTTCATCAGCATTCTTGTTGTCAGGTTCATATATTCCAGAATATATGACTCTTCCCATATGCTCAAGAAAAGAGCCAAACAATCTAGAATCTACTCTGTCAATTTGAAATTCTTTATTACATACTACTTTTGTAGTTTCCATCTTCCTCAACTCCTATCCTTTTAATCCACCACTGCTCATACCTTCAACAAAGTACTTCTGTCCAAACATATAAAGTACAAACATCGGCAGTAATGAAACAAGTGCTCCTGCAAAAGCAGCACCATATTCAATAGTATTTTGTCCTATAAATAATGCTAATCCATTTGCAAGTGTTCTCATTTCTGTACTGCTTGTAACAATCATCGGCCATAACAGATCATTCCAAGAGCCATTAACACTTAAAATAACCAATGTTATTACCGCTGGTTTTACCTGCGGAAGCATAATTTTCCAGAATATTCCAAATTCCGACAGGCCATCAATTCTGGCTGCCTCTGCCATTTCTTTCGGTATCCCCGTAAACGCAGCTCTCATCATAAATATTGAACCAGCAACTGCCACTCTCGGAATTATAAGTCCCCAATAAGTGTCATACATTCCCATCTTGTATACAACAAGGAATAACGGAACCATAATTACCTGAAAAGGAACCATCATTGTTGCCAATGTCATCAAAAATGTTCCTGTTTTACCTTTAAATTCGTAAAATGCATATGCATATCCAGCCATACTATTTACGACAACAGCTAAAGCAGTTGTTACACCTGCATATATTACAGAGTTTGCAATATAACGAATAATGTTAATTCGCCCCTGCACGTCCACAAAGTTTTCAAGTGTAAATGTTTTAGGAATAAATGTAGGTGGCCATGAAATGATCTCTCTTTCTGTCTTGAAAGCACTAAATGTCATCCAAATGACCGGCACTAAAACCAGCAAAGCAATTATGATCAATATCAAAGCAACCGGTACATTAAAGAATACTTTCCCAATACTTATCGTCTTTTTCTTTTTCATACCGTTAGTCCTCCTTTACCATTCTTCTATACATCAAGACAGTAATGAACATAATAATAATGAAAAGTACTACCGACATTGCCGATGCATATCCCATGCTTGAATTTGATGAAAACGCTCTTGAATATATATAACTAACAGTTGACTCTGTAGTATAATTTGGTCCACCGTTTGTCGTTACATATATGATATCAAAAATCTGAAGAGCACCTGCAAATCTGGTCATCATGATATACCAGAATGTAGGCCGTATGGAAGGAACTGTTATATGTAAAAACTGAAGAATTTTTCCCGCCCCATCCATTTGAGCTGCTTCAAATAATGAAGGTGATACCTGCTGGATTGCAGTAACATATATTATTGTCGAAATACCAAAGCTTCTCCATATTGATATAAACGAGATTACAAATATTGTAAGTCCCGGAGTATTCATAAAATTAATTTTTCCTAATCCCATTGACTGTAAAGCAGCCGTTATAAAGCCTATATTTGAATGTAAAATCATTCTCCACATAATACCTATTACAGTTGCAGAACAAATAACAGGGAGAAAGTACACTGCACGTAAAAACTTATTTCTCTTATTATTTTTGCTAATAAATGCTGCTATTACCAAGGCCCCTAATACTTGCACAGGTACCTCAATGCCTGTAAAAATCGCAGTAACCTTTAAACTGTTTATAAAGCGTGGATCATGAAATGCTTCTACAAAATTATCCCATCCTACGAATGTAGCATGATTCATCGTAATAGGGACATCAAAAAAGCTTAAACCAAATGCCATAATTAAGGGAATTATATTGAATAATATCAATAAAATTATTGAAGGAGCGATAAAAACATATGCACTTCTGGATGGTCTATTCCAATACTTTCTTATTTTTTCCATCTATTACTTCAACCTTTCTATTGAAAGGGCGACCTTTTATTAAAGCCGCCCCTTCTTTTGCTATTTATGTTTCCTGCTATTTGTTGTATTTATCAACTATCTTCTGGGTCGATTTCTGAGCTTTTGCTAACGCATCTTCAACCGATGAATTACCAAATGCCACTGAGTTGATCATCTCTGGAATAACATCTGATAATACAGAATTAATGCCAGGGAAGTTTGAATCAACTATAAAATCTGTAGGAGCTTCCGGATTAGCTGCCGACATGGCGCTCAGTTTCTTATTAGCTTTATATTCTTTGTTATTTTGAACTGAATATGTATATGCCGGGAATCCATTCTGAAGAGACCACTCTAAAGCAGGACTGCTTCCATCTTTATCCTGGGTATTCCACCACTCGATGAATTTATAAGCAGCTTCTTTTTCGGCATCACTTGCTGCTGTTGTAATACCAAATCCAATAACCTCAACAGAATTCATATCTCCTGCATCGCCCTGTGGAATAAGCCCGATACCATAATCCACCCCGGCAGTGTCAAGTCCTGCTGTTACCCAAGGACCTCCAACAGTAATTCCAACCTGTCCAGCACTCATCATTGAATCCGTATCTGCTTCAAGAGGATTATCGCCATCGTCCACCATATCTTTGTACATGTTAAGGAAATTCTCATATCCCGCATTATTTTCAAAATTAGCCTTCCACGTTCCATTATCATCAGTAACAGCCAATCCCCCAAATCTCTGCATAATGTGTGCAATTTGGTAGGCATAATCATAAGAAATTCCTGAGCCGTAAATATTTTTGGTTGAATCAGAAATCTTTGCTGCATCCTGCTGCCACTCATCCCATGATGTAGGAGGTGTCTCAGGGTCAAGACCAGCCTTTTTAAACAGATCTTTGTTCCAGTACATATAGTATCCAACTACCTGGAATGGGACGAAATATGTTTTATCACCATCAGAACAATAATCCAAATATGACTGAATAAAATCATCCTTATTCAAATCTGTCTTATCAAACACATCACTAACATCCTGCAAATAGTCCCCATATGTAAATCTGTAAGCACTTGAGCTAAGAATCATTGTTGGCCCTTCACCAGCTGCAAATGCTGTTGATAACTGGCTGTCAAAATCTGATGAAATATCCATCTTTACTTTGATTCCATCAGTATTTTCCTTATTAAATTTATCAACCATCTTTACCAGCATATCTCCATCAGCTCCGGTAAAGCTATTCCAGAAAGTAACTGTTGTCCCTTTTGATGAATCTGATTTCTTATTTTTTGCATTACCTGTTGATCCACCACAGGCTACAAGTGATGTAACCATCATTGCCGCCAATCCCAATGCCATAAACTTTTTAAACTTATTCATATATCCTCCATTCTGAAATATGTCCAATTATTCTACTTCGTCAAGCAAATAACCTTCAACTATTCTTGCTGTGTCGTGTTGTACACGTGTACATTTATCTTGTAAATCAAATATATTACCTGTTCTTGTTAATGTCAATATTCTTTTGCATTTTTGTCTGTAGTGTCATATTTCCCATTAGTTTTTTGTGCATTTTTACTATTTATAATACTTGTACTCGTGTTCATTTCAGAAAATTAAAATCTCTGTGTAAAGTATTATATTATTCTTCGCAATATTCTAGGAAAATGCATCCATATTTGCCTGCTTATAAACATCATACGATTTTTGCTTCGACATCCACAGGTGTCAGTTTAAACAGCACACAATCAAAAACTATATATATAACAACTGACTGACCAAAAAAGATAGTACAAGATGGGTATCAGATGCTTCTGATTCAATAGTATAGTCTTATTTTCGTCACCACCACGCTTGAAATATGCCCTGACTTGAGCTCACGAAAACTGAAATGAAATTGATTGAATAATTATTCTCCTGAGATTTTTCTGATTATTTTATGCTATATAGAAAACAAATATTTTTAGAATTGATTATGTAGATTGCGGTTTGAAATTTTCCAGATGGTTTACTGCATACCTACAACAAGGAACGCTCCCCGTTTGCAGTAATTCCACTGGAAAAGTAACCGCCTGTTTACTCCTCGATTCCGGCAAGTGCCGTCAGTTTTTCCTTTGTAAAATGATTAAAGACCGCAATCGTACGCCCTACAAGGATCACGGCAAGCACCGTTCCGATCCCGATCCCATGCAACCGCCCGGTGCAGACCAGACTGATCACAATCGTAATTGTCACGTTGAGCACATCAAAACAGTTCTTCGTAAATCCGACACTTCTGTGAATACAATCCGCAATCGCCTGTACGATTCCATCGCTAGGATTAATAATCCTGCAATATAGATCAATACACGATAGATCATTGATTTTTTCATAGAATAATTTCCCTTTCTTCTATAACCTATTATGCACTTTTTTATTTATTTTTCAATGCCTGAGATTCCTTCTTGTTTTACTTGACATTTTGTATTGTTTGTATTATTGTAACTAATACAAAATATTGTATGATATTTACGGAAGGAGAAAACATGGTAATTTCCATCAATGATGCCTCCGAGATTCCGATCTACCAGCAGATCCGCAATCAGATCGTGCTCGGCATTTCGAACGGGCGGCTTGCTCCGGGCGAACAACTTCCCACCGTGCGGGCACTGGCAGAGGAGATCGGTATCAACTCCATGACCGTCAGCAAAGCCTACACCCTCTTAAAACAGGAGGGCTACATCTACACCGACCGCAGAAGCGGTGCCCGCGTGCGGCAGGAATTTGAAACGAATAAAGAATTGTCGGAAAAATCCCAGGAACTGCTGCGCCAGATCATTTCCGAAGCGAAAGTAAGCGGCATGACGCAGACAGAATTTTTCGACTTATGCAAACACATCTATAAGGGGTGATTGTTATGATTATGAATATTATCTTTTTTGCAACCATGTATCCAATCGTCTTTATCATACTGTTTTTATTTTCCACACAAAATAAGTATGAGAACGGACGCCTGTTTGCCGTAAACATGAAAAAAGAATGGATAAAAGATGCCACCGTCGCAGACATCCGGCAAAAATTTAAAAAGGAAATGCGTTACTACGCCATTCTCCTTGCGATTGTTCCATTTGTAAGTCTGCTGACCTCCCATATGTCCATTCAGCTTACCATCTGGATGTTCTGGCTTCTGGCAGCGATTTTTCTGCTTTCCCTGCCGATCATGCGTGCGAATCACCGGCTGAAAACATGGAAAACGCAAAACCATCTGTACGAAGACCGGCAGCCGGAACATTATGTGGAATTAAAACAGGCAGGCTCCGTAAGAAAAGTCCGTTTTCTCCCGTTTTTCCTGCCAAATATCATCAGTATCGCAAGTGCCCTGTTGCTGCTTCCAAAGTCCAGCGGGCTTGGGATTTCCTGTCTGATCGGTGCCTCCTGTGGGCTGGTCTTCTGGCTTGCAGCTGTATGGATGGACCGCCAGCCGGTTTCCGTCATCAGTACGGACAGTGACGTGAATATCAATTATGCACGCGCAAAGAAAAACCTCTGGAAGAACTTCTGGCTGATCTCCTGCTGGCTGAACACGGCACTGATCCTGTTTCTGGAGATCCTTACCCTGTCTGCCAGACACATGGGAATATGTTCCATCGCCGGCATGATTGTTTATACACTGCTTTTACTCCTGCTGTGCATTTTCTGCATGATAAAGCTGAAAAAAATTGACCGAAGCTATGCACAAAAACGGAATCTGACCAGCGATGAAAATGATGACAGAAACTGGATCGGCGGCATCCTCTACTACAATCCGTCCGATCCCCATACGATGGTAGAACAGCGCGTCGGCATCGGGACAACGGTAAATATGGCCACATCCCTCGGAAAAGGACTTACTATTTTCAGTGCCATTATGATGCTTTCCTTCCCTCTGTTATGCATATGGCTGATTCAGGAGGAATTTACTCCCATTGATCTGGTGATCCAAAACCACACACTATACGCACAGCATCTGAAAACGGATTATCAGATTCCGCTTAGTGAGATCAAAGATCCCACACTTCTTACCGCAAGTGATCTGCCAGACTGGACCAGAACATACGGCACCAGCATGGATACATTGGAAAAAGGCACATTTACCATCTCCGGAGGAGAGGATGTCAATGTTTTCTTAAATCCAGAAAATGATGCGTTCATCCAATTTTCCGCAAATGGGAAAACTTACTATATGGGCGGTGTAGACGATACCCAGACAAAGGGGATTTATGAAGAACTGCTGACCCATTAGGTCCGCAGTCTTTATTGGAAGATCGCAAGACTTTTTATATCATACGTCCCCTGTATGACTGGATTTACTGATAAAAGAAGACATCTCTGTTCCGAAAAATTTAATGAACCGGTATATTCACAAAACGTCTGTTTCAGAATCTACAGATGAAGAACTTGAGTTTGATTAAACCTTGTAAAAATGGTGGGTGATTTATTGACCATCACAAAAAATTGAAAAGCTTACACCATCACTTCACAAACTTTATTCAAATTTTATTTCAGGTAAACTTAAATAGAATGTGGGACATATGGAGCTTTTTCTTTCGACTATGTCCCACATTTTCCTTTTGTTGGGACATATGCAGATTTTCTTTTGACTATGTCCCACATTTTCCTTTTGTTGAGACATATGCAGATTTTCTTTCTGATTATGTCCCGTTTTTGGATTTCTGTGGGATGTTCCCTCGCCTTTTTTTTGCATATGTCCTGCTTTCGGATTTCTGTGGGAGGTTTCCTCGCCTTTTTTTGCATATGTCCTGCTTTCGGATTTCTGTGGGAGGTTTCCTTGCCTTTTTTGGCATATGTCCCACCTTTTAATACCGCCACAAAATCTTTATCAGATGATACTTATTTGTTTATCAACATACCCTGTATATAAATTTCCAGAGCAAAATACTCTCATTTTCCTGCCTTTCAGAATTATTTAAAATGATAAGTAATTAACTTTTGCACAATTGCAGTATCCAGCGGCTGCTCCATAGTCTCATATGTTGTAATCAGCCGATCTCCCGGATATATCCCATTTCTCGCATACATATGTAACTTATCCGCGGCATTCTTTGCATATTCAGGCAAGTCCATCTTCCCAAAATGTTCCCAGTAAATTTCTTTTCCTGTCAGCGGATGAAGAATTGTAAAATCCGGATAAAACACTGCCTTCCCGATTTTTAATTCACACTCATAACGGTATGCAATTTTTTTCATATACAAATTCATTGCAATCAATGCTTCTGACTTGGATCGTACATATTCATTTTTACAGCTTTTATACTTCAATTGTTCGGGATAATTGGGATTTTTAGGATAGGAAGTATCACTCCATATAAGTTCTTCCTGCGTAACCATCTGATAGAATGGACAGAGCAATTCCTGATATGCCGGATCTTCTGAAAGAAACCTGTCCGACTTTTTATTTTCACCAACTGCATGTCGTTGATAAAGTTCTAATGCATACAGTTCTTTTTTACACTCTGTCTGTTTTTCCAATAAGAATCTTTTGTATGCCAACTGCTGTGCATATTCTCTGTGTTTCTTTGGAATATACGTCTGTGTGTGACCGTCACTGTGAAACCATTTCACCCGGTTTCCATTGTGAACACAAATAATTTTTCCATCAGGAAGATGCAATAGTTCTTCACTGATTTGTTGTAATTCTTTCGTAAGCCTTCTCTTCTCCGAAAGAGTCTGATGATAAATTGTTATAAAAACCTCTCCTTTCTGTGCATTAATATGACGTTATTAAAACACAACTTCATTCTCATGTAAAGTAAATTTTTATATTTTTTTAACAATGGGATATATCGGAAAAAAGTAAATTCATATATCCCGCACCTCCCTTCTGTTGGGACATATAAAATTTTTCTTTACATAGATATCCCGGCAATTTATCTCTTCAGGATATATAGCAACTTTCTTTGCAATTATGTCCCATTTAGAAATCACTACGGGACTTTTTGTCTTATTTTTGGTGTATACATCCCGTTTTCAGTCTCTCAAGGGACTTTTTCATCAAATTTTTTTACATATGTCCACTCCCCTGTTTTTCGCAGGATCTTTTCATAACTTTTTCCCACATATATCCCATATTTTAATTTTTTCGTACAGATTTATATAATCGCATGCCGTACTTCTCTGCCGGAATGCCGGATATAAAAATCCTGCTTCTGGCAGTCCCGGCTCATATTCTCCCTCAAGCGGTCCCACGGCACACAGCAGATAATTATATACTTCCTCGGAACCTTCCTGCCATTCCTTATCGGTTCCTTTCACTGGAACATCATACATTCCATGAAACAAAAAACAATAACTTTCTTTTCCCAGTGCAACACGTTCCCCGATCATTTCATAAAGCAGATCCAAAAACGCATCGTTCTGCAGCCCGGACTCTTTGATTCCATCCAGAAGCTGCCAGATACTTCCCGGTTTTCTTGCGGTTTCCGGAATCCGGTAATCCTTCAGCTGTTTGTTGGTCTCTGCCTGTAAAACTGCCTTCGCCAGTTCCAGATTTTTCGTTTTTTCTGCTGTGGAAAGTTTTAAAAATGCGTGTTGAATGTGCCGTCTATATATCCTTCTGCATCATAATACGCGCCGGCGATCCGGTCAATATGCGACCGCGCCGGAGTCATGCGCCGCGTCAGTTCCAGCATGTTTTCTCTTTGAATCATAATTGTTCCTCAAATCTTTTTTACTTATAACAACTCTACTCTTCCGCACATCGGTACTTCACAAATTCTGCGAATCGTGGCAAAATTTCATAGTAATGTGTCTGCACCGCTGTACCACTTAATGATACAATGTAAATGGATTGCTCATACAACTTCTTATGCCCTATATAAGTTTATATAACTTTTGTTTCATTATATAACTTTTTTACAACAAGGTAATAAACTTTCTCTCTGTCCTGTAAATAATCAACATGTATCCTTTTGAGTTTCTGATACCATTCTTTTTTCTACATCTTCCATACAAATTCTGATCCCCGTTATTATATATTTACAACTGCAATTCTTACAGATCCCACCATTGTTTTCGCATTTTGATACAAACGCATAATAGTTTACAAAAATTTTACTGTAAATTCGTATATCCTCACAAATGCGTTATTATATAGATGATGCTATAATACATAGAATAAATACAGGAGAAATCTAAACATATGTCAAAAGTGGTTCACAGGAAGAAAAGACTTTCCTCCTTTAAATTAATTGTACTGGGCTTTGCCGCTGTCATTTTTGTCGGCGCACTGCTGCTGATGCTTCCGGTCTCTTCGGTTTCCGGAACACAGACTCCTTTTCATGAGGCACTATTCACCTCTGTTTCAGCGGTATGTGTCACAGGGCTTGTTGTACAGGACACCGGCAGTTACTGGTCTTCTTTTGGTCAGGCAGTTATTTTGCTGCTGATCCAGACCGGCGGGCTGGGTGTCATCACCGTTGCTGTTTCCTTTGCCATTTTATCCGGACGGAAAATTTCGCTCATGCAGCGCAGTACAATGCAGGATGCAATTTCTGCACCGAAAATCGGCGGTATTGTCCGCCTGACCAAATTCAGCGTACAGGGTACATTATTTATTGAATTGCTCGGCATGACTGCCATGCTTCCGGTTTTCTTCCGTGATTATGGCATCAAAGGCATCTGGATGGCAGCCTTTCACTCTGTATCTGCATTTTGCAATGCCGGTTTTGACCTTCTGGGAACTTCCAGCCAGCCGTTTGTATCTCTGAGCAGATACATCGCCAACCCACTGATCAACCTCGTAATTATGCTTTTGATCATAATTGGTGGCATCGGCTTTCTGACGTGGGACGATATCTGCACCCATAAATGGCATATCAGACGTTATCGCGTACAGAGCAAAGTCATTCTTTGGACATCAGCTTTACTTATTATAATTCCGGCCGTATTCTTTTTTGTTGTGGATTTTACGGGTTCATCAACCGGCACCAGACTGCTGGCCTCCACGTTTCAGTCTGTAACAACAAGAACTGCCGGTTTTAATACCGCAGATCTTACAGCAATGACACCGACATCAAAATCTGTTATGATTATGCTGATGCTGATCGGCGGATCTCCCGGCTCTACTGCCGGCGGCATGAAAACAACAACTTTTGCAGTCCTTATTTTAAATATGGTTGCCACGTTCCGCCAGAAAGAGGACATTGAAATTTTCGGTCGGCGGCTTGACAGTCATGCCATTAAAAATGCGGCCACCATCGTTGCTTTATATATCATTTTTTTCTTTATTGGAGGGATTGCCATCAGTTCCATCGAACACCTTCCGCTTCTGGACTGCCTGTTTGAAACGGCATCCGCTGTCGGAACCGTCGGACTTACACTTGGAATTACACCAACTCTCGGCATCCCGTCCCAGCTGATTCTGATCCTTCTGATGTTTTTCGGCAGAGTCGGTGGGCTTACCTTAATTTATGCGGCAATTTCCGTAAAGCAAAACGGAGTAAAACTGCCGCTCGAAAAGATAACAGTTGGTTAAAAAGGAGTTGAACATACCATGAAAAATATATTATTAATTGGATTAGGAAGATTTGGAAGACATGTTGCCATACAGCTGAACAATCTTGGTCACGAAGTGATGGCAGTCGACAACAACGAAGAACGTGTCAATGAGGTTCTTCCGTTTGTCACCAATGCTCAGATCGGTGACAGTACCAATGCCGATTTCTTAAAATCCCTTGGCATTGGTAATTTTGATGTATGTATGGTAACGATAGGTGGAAATTTCCAGAATTCCCTTGAAACTACTTCCCTGCTCAAAGAACTCGGTGCAAAAACGGTTGTATCGCGTGCAGAACGGGATGTACAGAAAAAATTTCTTCTGCGAAACGGTGCAGACGAAGTTGTTTATCCGGAAAAACAGATTGCAGAGTGGGCTGCTATCCGGTATACTGCCGATCACATACGCGATTATATTCAGGTGGATGAGGCACATGCAATTTTTGAAGTGGAAGTTCCGGAAAACTGGATTTCCAAAACAATCGGTCAACTGGATATCCGGAAAAAATTCGGAATCAATATTGTTGCCATCCGGGAAGACGACAAAATTAATATGGCAATTTCTCCAAATACCGTATTCCAGTCTGGTACCACATTGCTTGTTCTCGGTGAATATAAAGAACTTCAAAAATGTTTCCGTATGTAGTTTCTATTTCCATAACAGATTCCACAGGTTCTGATAAGCAGCTGTTTCATACAGATTTATATAATTACATGCCGTACTTCTCTGCCGGAATGCCGGATATAAAAATCCTGCTTCTGGCAGTCCCGGCTCATATTCTCCCTCAAGCGGTCCCACGGCACACAGCAGATAATTATATACTTCCTCGGAACCTTCCTGCCATTCCTTATCGGTTCCTTTCACTGGAACATCATACATTCCATGAAACAAAAAACAATAACTTTCTTTTCCCAGTGCAACACGTTCCCCGATCATTTCATAAAGCAGATCCAAAAACGCATCGTTCTGCAGCCCGGACTCTTTGATTCCATCCAGAAGCTGCCAGATACTTCCCGGTTTTCTTGCGGTTTCCGGAATCCGGTAATCCTTCAGCTGTTTGTTGGTCTCTGCCTGTAAAACTGCCTTCGCCAGTTCCAGATTTTTCGTTTTTTCTGCTGTGGAAAGTTTTAAAAAATGCGTGTTGAATGTACCATCTATATATCCTTCTGCATCATAATATGCACCGGCGATCCGGTCAATGTGTGACCGCGCCGGAGTCATGCGCCGTGTCAGTTCGAGCATGTCTTCCCGATTAATCATGATTTCCTTCTCCGATCTTCATTTAAGAAAATTATACTGGTATTTTCCAGATTTTCCAAGAGAATATCAGATTATAATTTACATAATCCTGTTATTTTTGTATATTTAATCGCATAATAGTATGTAAGTGTGCTGTTTCTGCGGAAATAGTTGAGTCTGCAGGCATTCCTGTGATATGATACATTTACACGGGCAAACGTGTAATTAGAGGAGGGTACTGCATGGGAAATTATTTAAACCAGGATGGAAAAAAATTTTACGAAATTACACATTCTGATATCTACGTGGATAAGACAGAATTATTGACCTATACAAATTCTGTCTTACAGACTCTGCAGAAATATATATGTATCAGCCGTCCCCGCCGTTTTGGGAAATCAATAACCGCCAGCATGATTGCTGCCTACTACAGCCGTGGCTGTGATGCAAAAGAACTCTTTTCCCCATATAAAATTGCCCGGAATCTGGATTTTGACACCTATCGTAATAAATACAACACCCTGTTTTTAAATATGCAGGAATTTTTAAGCCGGACGAAAAACATCTATGAACTGCTTGATCGCATGAAACGGCTGGTACTGCGGGATTTAAAACGGGAATACCCGAATGTTGATTATTTTGATGATACAGATCTTATTGAATCCATGCAGGATGTATATCAGGAAACTAACTGTCCTTTTGTCGTAATCATTGATGAATGGGACTGTATTTTCCGGGAATACAAACAGGATAAAGAAGCCCAGGAAATCTATCTGGATTTTTTGAGGGATATGCTAAAAGATAAGTCCTGTATTGCACTCGCTTATATGACAGGAATTCTTCCGATCAAAAAATACGGAACCCATTCCGCTTTAAATATGTTTGATGAATTTTCCATGATAAATCCGGGACCTCTTGCATCCTATGTCGGCTTTACCGAACTGGAAGTCGCTGCCCTTTGTACAGATTATCATATGGATCTGGATGAAATAAAAGCATGGTATAATGGATACTCTTTTGAAAAAATACCATCCATCTATAATCCGAGGTCTGTTGTAAGCTGCATGCGTTTTGGGAAAATTGGAAATTACTGGAACCAGACAGAAACATTTGAAGCCCTGCAGATTTATATCGATATGAATTTTGAAGGATTAAAAGATGATGTTCTCAGTATGATAGCCGGGGAATCCGTTCCTGTCAATACCGGAAGTTTTACCAATGATATGACAACCTTTCGCACCGAAGATGATGTGTTGACTCTTTTAATCCATCTGGGCTATCTTAGCTATGACTACGAAAACAAAACCGTAAAAATACCAAACAATGAAGTGCGTGAAGAATACGTTAACAGTGTTTCCGTATCCGACTGGGGCGAAATCTCTAAAGCCCTGAAAAATTCAGCAGACACCCTGCAGGCAATCTGGCAGGGAAGGCCAGAACAGGTAGCACTTGGGATTCAGCAGGCGCATTTTGAGACATCACATATCCAGTATAATGATGAAAATGCGTTAAGTTATACGGTTTCACTGGCACTCTATGCCGCACGCAATTTCTATACGATACACAGGGAATTTGCCGGCGGTAAGGGATTTGCGGATATGGTATTTCTTCCACGGAAGAAGTTTCCGGATAAACCAGCACTTGTTATCGAATTAAAATGGGATCATAGTGCACAGGGCGCAATCACGCAGATTAAACAAAAACAATATTGTGAAAGCCTGAAAGAGTATCATGGAAACCTTTTACTGGTCGGAATCAATTACGATACCAAAAGCAGGATTCATACATGTAAGATAGAACCATTTTCTTTGTAAGAAACGGGAGGGCACTGCCCTCCCATTTCTTATAGCATTTTTTCAATTTCTTCCCTCTCCGGCATCACACGGAGCGCGCCTTTACGCGTCGTAATCAGAGAAGCGGCCGCATTGGCAAAACGAAGCATCTCTTTCAAATCTTTCTCTTCAAGCCCCTCCAGTCCATGCTCCAGCACATAATGCAGGACACATGCGCAGAACGTATCTCCCGCACCGGTCGTCTCAATCGTATTTGGCTGAAGAAACGGCTTTGCCTCCACAATTCTGTCTTTATAATACGCCCGGCTTCCCTCTTTTCCCATGGAAACCAGAATAAGCGGAACCGGATAGCGTTCCCGTATCCAGCAGACTCCATCCGTATAATCTTCTTTACCCGTCAGCCACTGGATTTCATTATCCGATATTTTTAAAATATCACACTGTCCCAGACCATATAACACCTGTTCCCTGGCATCTTCCATGGAGTCCCAGAGCGGTTTGCGGATATTCGGATCAAAGGAAATGAGCGCACCTGCTTCTTTTGCGACCGCGATCGCTTTTTTCGTTGCTGCGCGGACACCCGGATGCGTCATGGACAACGTTCCAAAATGAAAGATTTTTGCTCCGCGGATTATTTCCTCCGGCAGTTCTTCTTCCGTCAGCATCATGTCCGCGCCCGGATTGCGGTAAAAGGAAAAATCCCGGTCTCCATCCGGATACGTATGTACCAGTGCCAGCGTTGTGTGCACCTTGTCATCCTTTAAAAGTCCGGCTGCATCAATCCCGACTTCCGTGATCGCATCTTCCAGCTGCTTTCCGAAAAAATCGTTTCCTACTTTTCCGATAAAAGCCGTCCTGTGTCCTAAGCGCGACAGCATTGCCAGCACATTGCACGGTGCGCCTCCCGGATTTGCCTCAAACAGCGGATTGCCCTGCCCGCTGACTCCGTTTTCGGTAAAATCAATGAGCAGTTCCCCCAAAGCCACTACGTCCATGTTCTCTTCCTCCTGTTACTTTTTATAATACAATATCATACTTTTCGACCGTAATATACATCTTTTTATCGCTGAAAAACCGGATTCCCTCTGCCTCCAAAGGGGTACAGACCGCCGTTGTTGCCACCTGCTGCCCGTCATTGATAAAAAGCTCAATGGACTGACGGTCCAGAATAAACCGCATTTTTTTAAGTCCTTTTGGATCTGCAATTTTAATTTTGCGCACGCAGACCACATCTTTTGTCACACCACAGTATGTGCGGTCAATCTCCAATATTCCTGTTCCCTTATGATAAGTAAAAGCGGTCTCGTATTCCTCATCTGCGGCAAGCTGTATGGAAAAAACGTTAAAATCCTGTTCATCCATTGTAACAGTCAGATCCATCGTCCGTCCACAAATGCCGGAAAGTGCTGTCTCACCATCAATCTCTGCATGTTCATAATGACACGGATTCTTATGATACTGCGCAAGCTCCCGTACTGGCTGCTGCCAGATCTGTCCGTCTTTTACTTCCAGTTCCCGCGGAAGAGTCATCATGCCCTGCCAGTCCTGCGTATCCGGCACCACACAGGCATCCCATGACTTCATCCATGCAATCATCACACGCCGCCCATCCGGGAGAAGTGTGGTCTGAGGTGCATAAAAGTCCAGTCCGTAGTCAATCGTATGCGGTTCTTCTTTTTCAAATATATGCGAATTTTTATCATAATTTCCAAGAAAATAAACAGAATTATTTCCATTGTGGAATTCATATTTTTCCGCTTTCATATTCTGTGGGGAACAGATCAGTACATGTTTATCTCCCAGTGGGAAAAAGTCCGGACATTCCCACATCGTTCCGACTTTTCCGGTACTGTTTGCCGCAAGAACGGTCTCAAATTTCCATTCTTTTAAATCTTTGCTGGAACAGAGCACGACCTGTCCGATCTGCCTGTTATCCTTGCTTCCGACAATCAGATAATAGGTGTCCTCTTCCTTCCAGATTTTCGGGTCACGGAAATCAATCCGGCTGCAGTTTTCCGGCAGCATCTCCCCGGTCACAACCGGGTTGTTTTCATACTTTACATAATCCCTGCCATCCCCGAATGCGATGCACTGGTTCTGTCGTTCCTCTTCCCTGCCGTCCGGCAGTGTAATCTTTGTGACACCGGTATAGACCAGCACATGTTTGTTATCCGCTTCAATAGCACTTCCGGAAAAACATCCGTTCCGGTCATAGTCCTGATCCGGTGCAAGTGCTGCCGGAAGCTGTTCCCAGCTTATCATATCCGTTGTCACACTGTGCCCCCAGTGCATCGGTCCCCACTCCCTTGCATATGGATAATACTGGTAGAACAGATGGATTTTTCCATCGTAAACGGAAAAACCGTTCGGATCATTGATCCATCCGGCAGGTGCCGAGATATGAAACAACGGTCTGGTATTTTTATCGGTCTGTGCTGCTTTTTCTGCCTCATATGCTCTCGCTTTTTTTAACATCTCACTCATACAAATTCTCCTGTTTATTTTTCTTCTTTCAATGACTCCTGATACTGATCGAAATATTTCTGTTTGATTGCCAGATAAGCGGAAAGCCCGTATTTCTCCATTTTCTTTAAATAGGAATCCCACTCTTTGTCGATTCCTCCATTTAAAATCCAGTCTGCTTTTTTCTGCTCCGCATATTTTTTAATATCGGTATCATACTGGGATACTTTATTGGTATCGTCAATACTCATAAACACATTCGGATATACATACTTGCTTTTCATATCCTTCAGATATGTTTCATGCATATTGTCCAGACGCCATTTGGCATCCGCCGGCTGTGTGACATACATATCATAATACTCATTGAGAACTGCAAGCGGACCGTTGACGGACTGCGCCTCACGTACCTCTACCGGTGACTGGTCGCCCAGATCCAGATGCTTCAACATTTCACCGCCATCTTTATTTGTGGACAGTTCAAAAATATTAAACGAATCCTTTTCCCCATAACTTCCCCAGTTATTCTGCGGGGACTGAAGCGGCGCATACATCTGATCAATCCAGGCTGCCGCCAGTGCCGTGTTCCGGCAACTGGATGTAAGCACGCAGCGGCCTCTGTCAAAACCACTTGTTTCACTGTTATTCTGTCTTGTGATATTTCTGGCTCCCTCCGGACCGGTCAGTGCCGGAAGCATCACATAATCGGTATTGTTGTCAATATTTGCAATATCCCAGGTAAAGCAGAGACCGTAACGGTGATTTTTACCTTTTGCCACATAGGTTGACCACTCCTGCGTAAATGCCTCCGGATCTACAAGATCCTCTGTTACCAGCTTATGCAGCCATTCGATGCCTTCTTTATAACCTTCCTGCACGGTCGTATAAATCACGGTTCCGTCATCTTTTACGGCAAAATGATCGCCCGTATCTCCATATCCTTCGCCAAATCCGTTGATGAGAATCGCCGGATCCTGATCGCCATTGTTGATGATAAATGACATCGGAATCACATCTCCCTCGATATCAAACTGTTTTTTCAGATCATCCGCATGATCCCGGAACGCAATCAGCACCTGTTCCAGTTCATCGGTTGTCGTTGGAATATCCAGTCCCAGATAATCCAGCCACTTTTTATTGATATAAGGAATATCCCCGATTGCCTGAATGGCTTCTTTCCCTGCGCCAAGCTGCTCAATCCACGGAAATGAATAAATATGTCCGTCCGGTGCGGTACACATCGTCCGGTATTCCGGATATTTCTCAAAGACCGCCTGAAGGTTTGGCATATATTTGTCAATCAGATTTTCCAGCGGAATAATAATTCCCTGCTTTGCATAACGAAGCAGATCATAATCGCTCATTCCTGCATTAAACAAACCATCCGGAAGGTTTCCAAACTGTGCCAGTGCCAGATTCTTTTTATCGGAAAACTGGTCTGCCACAAAACAGGTCCAGTCAATATGTACATTCGTCTGTTTTTCGAGTCTCTTAAAAATAATCCGCTCGTTCGGATTCTGCGTAGAGGTTGCCGGAGCACTTGTGATAAATGATAATTCTGCCTGTTCTTTCAGTGGAAACTGCACTTCTGAAACCGGTATATCCGGATTGATCTCTGCCTCCAGATGCTGCTCTTTTCCGCATCCTGCCACACCGGTCATCATAGCAAATGCCAGTCCGAGTGCCAGACATTTTTTAATTTTTCTCTTCCACATATCTGTACCTGTCCTTTCTGCTTAACCTTTTACCGATCCAACCATAACACCTTTGTCAAAGTATTTCTGGAAAAATGGATACATAATAAGCAATGGTAAACTTGATACTACAATTGTTGCGTATTTTAACTGTTCGGCAACTTTTGCCATCTCCGCGGTACTCTGAATATCCGCGATCATGCCCGGCTGCGGTGTATTCTGTACCAGAATGGAACGCAGAACCAGCTGCAGTGGCTGTAAGTTTGCATCATTTAAGTAAATCATCGCATCAAAATAACTGTTCCACATACCGACAAAAGACCACAGTGCCAGCACCGCGATAATCGGTTTGCACACCGGCATCATAATCTGGAAGAAATGCTGGATCTCATTTGCCCCGTCAATTGCGGATGCCTCCCGCAGTTCTTTTGGAATGGACTGATAGTACGTTCTTGCCAGAATCATATTCCAGACATTAAATGCTCCCGGAATGAGAATTGCCCACACGGTATTTACCATATGAAGCTGATTGATCAAAATAAACGTTGGGATCATTCCACCGCCGAAAAACATGGTGATCAGAAAAATCACGTTAAAAAATTTTCTTCCGACAAATTCTTTTTTCGACATCGGATACGCTGCTAACAATGTGACAAATACAGAAATTGCCGCAAATGCCAGTGAATACAAAAACGAATTTAAAAATCCGCGCCAGATCATTCCGTTTTCCAGCACACGCCGGTATGCATCCAGTGTCCAGTCTTTGATGTGAAAACTCAGTCCCTGATTATTCAATACCGTCGGGTCCATAAAAGATGCCAGAACAACATAGACCAGCGGAACAACAATTGAAAGAACAAACAGTCCAAGAATGGCATAACCGATTCCAAGCACCAGCCGGTCTGTCCGTGAATATTTCATTTTACTAACTGTTTCCATTTCACGTTCCTCCTATAATCCTTCTCCATCGTTTAATTTCTTTACCACCCAGTTCACAAATATAAGCAGGATCACATTGATCACCGAATTAAACAGTCCCACTGCCGTAGAATAACCGTAATCGCCATTCAAAAGACCTATCCGGTATACATAGGTTGATAAAATTTCAGAAGCCGGTAAGTTCATATCTGTCTGTAATGCATATGCCTTTTCAAAGCCGATGCTCATAATGTTTCCGGCCTGTAAAATAAACTGGATCACGATAATATCCTTAATTGCCGGAAGTTCCACATACCAGATCTGCTGCAAAAGATTTGCACCATCCACAATGGCTGCCTCTTCCAGTTCCTTGCTTGCATTGGATAATGCTGCAGTATACATGATGGATGCCCATCCTGCTCCCTGCCAGATTCCGCTTGCAATATAAATGGTACGGAATGCGGACGGCATGGTCATCCAGTTTGTATTCGTTCCCAGCAGACGGTTTAACGGTCCTACCGGAGATAAAAACATACGCACCATACCACAGAGCACGATGACGGAAATAAAATTCGGTGCATAGATCAGCAGCTGGATTTTTTTCTTAATCCCCGCCTTGCGGATACGGTTCAGTAAAAGTGCCAGAATAATTGGTATCGGAAAACTCCAGAGAAGTCCAAAGATACTCAGCTTTAATGTGTTCAGCAGGTAGTTCATAAAATCCGGTGATGATAAAAACCTCTGAAAATATTCCAGCCCCACCCACGGGCTTCCCAAAACTCCTTTAATGACATTGTAATCCTCAAATGCAATCAGAAGTCCTCCCATCGGAAGATACTTGAAAATGATTGTGAGTAACAGTGCCGGCATCAGAAAAAAAACATACAGCTGCCAGTTTTTCTTTATATAAGACAGCTTACTCCCCATGGTTTGTTTTTTCGCAGAGCCGACTTGTTTTGCCAGTTTTTTCATGCGATTGCTCCTCCCTTTTCATCGTATTACTCGTTCTGCTTTGATGTAACCGGTAAAGTAACCGGTTACTTTTATATTCTGATAGTACAACAAAGTTTCCGATATGTCAACACTTTTATTTGTTAAAGTAACCGATTACGTAACCAGTTATTTTTTCATTGCTATTTTTCTTTCCGGTTGTTATACTATGGATAAAACAGATAAAGGAGACAGCTTTCAGATGGGAAAGAAACAGGTAACATTTGCAGATATTGCGGCATATACGAATTTTTCAAAGACAACCATTTCCAGATATTTTAATCATCCGGACTCCCTGACGCTTGAAAATCAGGAGAAAATTTCACAGGCTCTTGATACTCTGGGTTACAAAAAGAATAAGCTTGCAAAGGTTCTTGCCAATGGAAAGAGTGAATTTATCGGAATCATTATTCCGAACCTTTATCTGCACTATTATTCGGAAATGCTTACACAGATTCTTTCCAGCTACCACGATTTTCATTATAAATTTCTCGTATTCGTCAGCGACAACGGATCGTCCGAGGAGGAACAGTACATTGATGAACTGATGGCATACCAGATTGAGGGCCTGATCGTGTTAAGTCACACACTTCCTTCCGAAAAACTGGCTTCTTATCAGATCCCGGTCATTGCCATTGAGCGCGAAGCCGAACATATCTGTGGCGTAACCAGCGACAATTATATGGGTGCGCTCCAGGCGGCAACGCTTCTGATCCGGGACAAATGCGATGTACTGATTCACGTTAATGCGGATGTTCCAAAGTCCATCCCTGCCTATGACCGTATCCGTGCCTTTGAAGATACCTGTCAGGAATATCACGTTCCTTATGAACTGAATTTAAATGTAATAGGGGATTCTTATCAGGACATTTTTGCACAGATGAAGCACATTTTCTCTGATATTGATGAGAAGTACCCTGACAAAAAGAAGGGGATTTTCCTCGCCAATGATACCTATGCAAATATGTTTTTAAACCTGATTTTCCAAAAATACGGATGCTTTCCTGACAGTTATGAACTGGTCGGATTTGACAATTCCCCGATTGCAAACGAGGCAATTCTGCCTATCACAACGGTCGGACAGCAGATCGACCTGATCGCCAAAACCGCAATGGAACTTCTGGTGCAGCAGATGGAAGAACGAAAAAAAAGAAGACCGGTTTCTCTTTCGAAACCGATCCATAAACAGATTACACCGGTACTGATCCGCAGGGATACGACCAGCTGATGTTTTATAAATTTATGATTTTTCTTTCTGCTCCATCCCCGTATGCGTCAGATCCTTCACCCACTTATATTTCCGAAAATGATAGAGCGTCCACGGAATTTTTCCAACCTCATCAATACAGGTACACGCGTATACGACAATCACCGGCCAGTGGAATCGGTAAGTTCCAAGCGCAGCAAGTGGAATCGCGATTCCCCACATTGTTACGGCAAGGCTGTACACATCAAACATTGTATCACCGCCGGAACCAAACACGCCATTGATGGTAATTTCGTTGACAGAGCGGCCAATCATATAGACGCAGAGCACAACAAACATTCCCTTCAAATATACAGCTGCCTGCGGTGTCAGTTTGACAAAATGCAAAATAAACGGTGCCGAAATTCCCATGAGAACCATCATGGCAACTCCGCACACAAAGGAAATCTTCATCATCCGCGTACCATATAATTTCCCCCGTTTTAGGTTGCCTGCACCAAGCTCATTTCCGACCATAATCCCCGCCGCACCGGAAATTCCGGCACTCAGGCAGCAGATGATATCACGGACAACCGCCGCCACAGAATTGGCAGCGGCCGCGTCTACTCCCAGATGTCCCATAAAAGAAGAATACGAAGTAAATCCGACTCCCCAGAACAGGGACGCACCGAGAATCGGCATTGCGCATTTCCGGAAATCCCGTGCCAGTTCCCGGTTTCTTTGAAACAGACGGGTCAGATACGGACGGATGTAGCCCGGACGGCTGGAAATCAGGATACAACAGGCCAGTTCTATCATCCTTGCGCTTAATGTCGCTGTTGCTGCACCCCGGACACCCATCGGGGTAATACCCAGTTTTCCGTAGATCAAAATGGCATTCAGTGCAATATTGATCCCTACCGTAGCAGAACTGATCAGTGCCGTTGTCAATGCGTGCTCGCTGATTTTCATAACCACCAGATAGCATTGGGAAATTCCTGTAAGCAGATAAGAAAATCCGGCAATCCGCAGATACTGCACGCCATAACCGATCAATACCGGTTCATCCGTAAAAAACAGCATCAGATACTGTGGAAAACAGATACAGGCAATGAAAAATGCAATCGACACCAGACCACAAAGCCGCAGTGCCATACAGAAAATATCATCCAGCGTTTTGATATTGCCCCTGCCCCAGTACTGTGCCCCGAGAATCGCCAGTCCTCCGGTTGCAGCAGAAAGAAGCATATTCTGGATAAACTGAATCTGCGTAGCAAGCGAAACTGCCGACATGTAATTCTGATCCATCCCTCCGAGCATAAACGCATCTGCCACGGCAACCAGTGCCAGCATCAGATTCTGCAGCATCATCGGAAGCATAAGACCCAGGAGTTTTTTATAAAAAATTGTATCGTTTGTAAACATAAAATTCTCTCTTTTTTCCTGTATCATTTCATCTCAATCCATTTATTATATTGCCTTTTTCATCATTAAGCAACATCAATCATTGCCACTTGCCTCTATACCTGTATATAAAGTTTTGTTTCTTCGGAAAAAAGAATTGTGACGCGAAAAAAGCCGCCGCAGGAAAAATACCTGCAACGGCTCAAAAATCAGGGGATATTTATAAAGGATTACGCAATGGTAATATATTTCTTTTCTTCTGTCTTTGTCTTATCTTCCTTTGGAACAAACAGGGTAAGAATACCGTTCTGGAAACTTGCCCGGATATCTTCCTGACGGAGATACTCGCCCACATAGAATGATCTCTGGCAGCTTCCGGTATAACGCTCGCGGCGCAGATACTTACCTTCCACGGTCTCTTCTGCACTCTTGGCTGCACTGATCGTCAGATAGCCTTTGTGCAATGCTGCCTGCACTTCTTCTTTCTTATAACCAGGCAGTTCCATCTGCAGCTCATATCCGTCTGCCAGTTCTCTGATATCTGTCTTCATCAGATTCTGTGTGTTTTGCGATACCTGCTGCTTCGGGGCTTTCTTGTTATATTCACTATCGTCATACCATGGGTTAAAAAATGTATCAAATAAATCGTACATAAGTCATTTCCTCCTGTAAACGTTTTGTTCTTTGTTTATGCCCCTATTATAGCACGTTATTAGCACTCGTCAAGTATGAGTGCTAATAAAATTTCTAAAAATTTTATTAAGTCCCGATTTCAAAGGCTTTGTGGGTTTTTAAAATTTCTAAAATTGCCTGTTTTGTGATTACTGTACCCTTTTTAGAATTAGGTTTGACTGCGTAGACCGGGCGCCTTTTGCGGAAATCAAAGGTACGGATTTGCAAGAAACTGTTTTAAATACAAGTTTTTTCTATGCGACAAATATAAAGGCGCCAGAACTTGCAGTTAAAGGGACGCCTTAAAAGCAGTTACGAATCCCATGAACTAGAATAAACATAAAAATACCCTGTTAAATCACTTGATGATAAGGCCGGGTATCTATAGATGAAAAATTAAAGTTTTGGGTGACGGTTTTCTGGAATTTTAATGCTTGAAATCAGAAAATGTCACCTATATAGTAAAAATTGCTTCTCCAGATACCGCATTTTTCAATAAAGCGGTATCTGGAGAAGCAATTTTTGATCTATAGAGACTTTCCGGTATCTGCATGTTAAGTTTTCAATGTATAGGTACCGCAATGGTATCTTTTACATGAATTTTATTGGAATAGATACCACGATGGCATCTTTCCTATGAATTTTAATTATATAGAACCCATCCTTTATTTATAAGTTTATAATGCCCGATCATATAAAGGCTTCAATAGAACTATTGTTTCACAAAACACCGGCAATGAAATTTCCACCTATTAGCATGTCAGGATTCCAAAGTATTTATCACTTTACCGTAAACGCTCATTGCACGCATTTCCTTCCGGGAGCGCCTTTAACTGCAGGTTCTGGTGCCTTTATATTTGTCAAACTTACCTGAAATCAATATCGGCGTTAATTTGTAAATTTTTCTGGAGAAAGAGAATGTCCCCCTTCTTACGTCACATCGAAAAAACTTATATTTAGAACAATCTCCGCAAATCCGTCCCACTTGCCAAACCCCAAAGGCGCCAGACCCCGCAGTTAACCAGCAAATTAAATGACATTGCCATATACAAAAAAGATAAAAAGGTTATAAAATATCTACGTCTGCAGCCATTTCCGGATTTTTTCCACATCCGTTTTTCGCAGATCCCCATGAATATTGGATTCAAACGTTACATACTCATAATCTTTCTGATTTTTCTTTAACTGTTTTACCAGCTTATCCGCCTGTTTGATCGACACCTTATCATCTCCTGTCGTATGGAAAATCAAAAGCGGTGTATTAATCTCATCTGCCCATGCAACCGCGGAACGCCTGCTGTATTCCTCCGGCAATTGTTCCGGTGTCCCCCCGATCAGCTCCGTAAGCAGCGATCTCATATCTTCGCGTTCTTCGTAGTTCATGGTACAATCCGCAACTCCGGCAACAACAACCGCTTTGTGGATGCGCCGGTCTTCGCGCAATGTTTCATAGGTCATCATTCCCCCACGGGAAACTCCAAACATATTAATATTCTTTGTATCAACAGAATTCAGTTTTTCGCACAAATCCAGGAGATGGATCACATCGTGGACATCATCCCCTCCAAAAGCATCGGTTCCCTCACTTTTTCCACAGCCACGATAATTGGATGCCACACAGATCGTATGAAACTGATAGGCATAATATGTCGTTTCCACATTTTTTAATGCCCCGTATGACCGGTTGCCTCCGTGATTATAAATCAGACACGGTGACTTCTTTTTCCCAAGCAGATCTATCGGAGCGCTGAGAAACGCCTCAATCTTTAAATCATCGCTGGTATAAAAAAAGCGATAGGAAACATACTTCGAGAGATCCACTCCCGCCTGTTTTTCATATGCCTGCAGATCTATTTTTTCATATTCTGAAACTCCTGCCGCCCTCAGATTCTCTTCTATCTGTTTTTCTGCATCCTTCACAGAAATGTCCGAAGACGATTTTATCCAAAAATGAATTCCCAACAGAATCAGTATGACAGCGATTGCCAAAAGCAAAAAAATCTTCCGGGATACAAAATCTTTTGATATGTTTTTTCCTTCGATCATAACCTCTCCCACTCTTAATAAAGTTATTTTAACTCATAAACAACGACTGCTGCACATATTTTTCCGGATACTGATGCAGATATGAAAAACACTTTTCTGGCATACACATTATCCCGTGTTCCCGGCATGTATTCCATATCATCTGTGTCAATTCCTCTGTATGTGGACTTGGCAGTTCATATGCATTCCCATATGTGTGTATATATTTTTGTCTGAGTCCTGGAAACTTCTGATCCAATGCATGATAAAAATACTCCCGGTCTCCATCCCGCAACGTCACTCCCATTCCCCAAAACATGATTCCCTTTACTTCTGCCTGCAGACAATATTCCAGTAACCCCCGGATATTTTCCGCAGTATCATTGATAAACGGTAAAATCGGTGTCATCCATACAAGCGTAGGAATTCCTCTTTTTTTACATTCCATCAACACTTCAAAGCGCTGTCTTGTTGTCGATACATTTGGCTCGATCTTTTTGCATAGCTCTTCATCATAAGTGGTCAGCGTCATCTGGACAACTGCCTTTGCTTTTTCATTGATCGACTGTAGTAAATCCAGGTCCCGCAGTATACGGTTGGATTTCGTCTGAATTGCAACACCATATTCATATCTGTCAATCAGTTCCAGACACTTTCGCGTCAGGCCAAGCGTTTCTTCGATATGAAGATAGGAATCACACATTGCACCTGTTCCAATCATGCATTTCTGCCGTTTGGAGCGAAGCGCTTTTTCCAGAAGTTCCGGTGCATTTTCCTTTACCTCGATATCCTCAAATGCGTGAGTAAATCCGTAACATTTGCTTCTGCTGTCACAGTAGATACAGCCGTGCGAACAACCACGGTAAATGTTCATACCGTTATTTTTCGATAAAATTCCTTTTGCCTGTACAAAATGCATAATTTTTTATTTCTCCATTACTTCCACGGCCGTTTATTGCCCGTCCAGCCCATCGCTTTCCAGTACTCGGCATCCGGCTTTGAAAGACCGCCTTTGCTCTGCAGCATGCGCATCACTGAAAAGAATCCTTTTGTTTTGATTCCCGGTTTCACTTTACCGTTGTTTTTTAAGATCTTTGCGGCAGTTTTGTCTACTGCCTGATCAATTTTCTGCCGGATCTTCGGGGAAACGGTATCCCAGTTTACGGAACGCACGGCAATTCCGATTTTATAAACTTTTGGCACGCCCCAGAAAAACAGACTGTCCTGCATATCTTTGTTGGTGCTTTTCATACCTGCTCCGGCGGCGGTGGAAATACACACCGCCTGCTTGTGGAACATCTCCGGTCTCGGGCGGTGTACCATCCAGCGGTGCCCCTGATGATCCAGGAAATTTTTCATCGGAGCGGTCACATGATACACATAGACCGGGCTGGTCAGGATGATCAGATCCGCCTCATCCATTGCCTTTAAAATGGGCTGTTGTTTTTCAAAATGCGGACACTTATCTGCTGCCACACTGAAACACTGCGCACAGCCGATACAGTAGTCGGAGAAATCCCGCGGAAGAAAAAATTCTGTCACTTCCCCACCGATTTTGTCTGCCAGCAGTTTTCCGATATGATAGGTGGAACCCTTGTGGTTCTGCCCATTAATGATTACGGTCTTCATTCGTTCTGTACACCTCTCTGATTTTTTCTTTCATGTCAAGAAACACCCTGCAATCACCGGATCAAAATCCTGTCCGCTTCCGTTTTCTATAATACGGAAACACTCTTCCAGCGGAAGCGCATCCCGGTAACACCTCTTTGCCGATACCGCATCAAACACATCCGCTACCGCCATAATTCTTGCGGATAATGGAATTTCCTTCTGCGAAAGTCCATCCGGATAGCCTCTTCCGTTCCACTTTTCATGATGATGTCTGGCCACTTCATACGCCATTTTTTCGTATTCATCATCCCCCAGATGTCCAAATGTTTCCCGGATGATTTTTCCGCCCCGCGCCGCATGGGTTTTCATAATATCAAATTCTTCACTGGTGAGTTTTCCCGGTTTCTGCAGGATAGCATCCGGTATGGCGATCTTCCCGACATCATGCATAGGTGCAGCCATGACAAGATTTTTAATATAATCCCCCGTAAGCTGCTTTTTGTACAATCCACGTGTGCGGAGTTCTTCTGCCAGCATACGCACATACGCGGTGGTCCGCTTGATATGACCGCCCGTATTGTCATCACGGTTTTCCACAAGCGTCGCAAATCCCATGACCATCTCATTACTGTAATCCTGCAGCTTTGTAAACACGGGATTTTCCATATTCAGATAAGTTCCCACAATTACCGGTGTCGGCACAATACATGAAATCAGTGCCTGTGGATGAAACATCTGATAACAGGTCACAACAATTGATGCAAATACATAGGTTAATACCGTAATCAGTTTATGATGTCCAAGCTGATGCCAGCTTGTAAATAAAATAACAATCACAGCAAGAATATATACCGCCACCATGATAAAACAGGTATATGCAGAAATTCCCATGGAATAGTTCGTAATATTCCCGTGCAGATAGGAAAGCTGCGGCATAAAAATAATAACAATGGCAAGATTGATCACCAATGGAGCCATCAGCAATATCCTTTTTTTCCTATTTTTTGGAATTCCTCTTGTAATATCCAGAAGATACAAAAACATGAGAAACATCATAATATCCAGACTGCACAGGAAACACATATGTAACACCATATTCACCACAGCCGGCACACTGTCCAGATGGTTAACGGTGTATGCGGTAATACCATCCAAAGTGATTTCCAGTATTCCCATAACCAGAAGCCACGCAAACACCGGCTCTTTTTTCTTTATTTTATATGCATATCTTTACATAAATAAAAGCCACATAAAGTACAATCAGCAGACATCCCAACTGCAGCTTATCGTATTGCATAATTTTCCCTCTTTCGTAAGAACCTCAATATTTTAATTTTACAGTATATGAACCAAAACGGTACGTCAAGTATTATCTTTTAATTGCGTTGACAATCTCCCCTGAAAATCTATAATAAAATTAGTACTATTGTATTACCTTACTTTCAGATAAAGGAGACCCCCATTATGATATTTGCGACAGGATGGCTTTCCCTGCACCTGTTTGGTGTTTTTATAACATTTGCCCTGCTGGTGATTGTTTCCCAGAAAGAGGACGCCACCTATAAAAGTGAACTTCTTCTGACAATCGCATGCTGCCTTGTCACACTGGTAGCAAAAAGCATTTATATTGTGGGTGGTTCCAGACAAACGCTTCTTACCATAGGAAAACTCGAATATCTCGGAAAATCTTTTGCCAATTACTGCGCACTGATGTTTATTCTCCGCTGGCAGAACATTAAAATTCCCAAATGGTTTATCAATACCCTGTTGTTTATCAACTGTGCTTTCTATATCCTGATTGCAACCGTTGACCATCACCACTGGTATTATAAGGATTACTGGCTTAACCCGTCACAGGCGAATATACGTGGGTATACTCTCGAAATTGCCCCGGCTCCTATGTATTATATATTTATGGCTTTTCAGGTTATGGAAATTATAGGCAGTGTATGTGTGATTGTTTCCTCGTATCTTTCCAAAAAGGATATGCCAGATCGCCTGAATCTGCATATCATCCTGCTGTTTTCCATGCTTTCCCCTGCAATCCTCCTCTCCCTGCGCCTTCTTGGCATTTTAAAATGGGACGACCCGACACCGCTCGGAATGTTTTTCGCCTGCGTGTTTATGTGTATTGCCGTCGTCAAATACAAAATGATCGACCCGGTAAAAAGCGCAAAAAACCTGATCATCCAGAATTTAAATGAAGCTGTTGTCGTCACGGATCTGGAGGGAAGATTTCTCTTTTTGAACCCTATGGCAGAAACACTGGTTTCTTCTATGAAAAAAAAAGCCATCCACCGTCAGAAAGACAGCGAAATCTACGATATTCTCCGGGGTTCGGAGGGATATTTTGACTGGCTGGATCACCACTATCAGGTCGAGGAAACGGAATTGCAAAGCTGCAACACCCCACAGGGATATATGCTGACACTGGTAGATGTCACAAAAATTCTGGAACAGAACCACCGCATGAAAGAACTCGTCACACAGGCAGAAGCTGCCACACAGGCAAAATCCGCGTTTGTATCCAATATATCCCATGAGATCCGTACCCCTATGAATTCCATTGTCGGAATCACGGAAGTCATGCTGCGTTCCCGGCATTCCCCAAGGGAACAGGAATTCCTGCTAAACATCCAGAGTTCCGGACAGGCACTGCTTTCCATCATCAACGATGTACTGGACTTTTCCAAGATTGAATCTGGAAAAATGCAGCTGGTTTTAGAGCCTTATGATACGCTCTCCCTGTTCCATGACCTGAAGCTGACAATGGAAAACCAGATCAGCAAATGCCCTCTGGAGCTGATTTATGAAATTGACCAGACCATACCATGCCTTTTATATGGGGATGCCGGACGCATCCGGCAGGTAATTACAAATCTGGTCAGCAATGCCATCAAATATACCGAACATGGACATGTCCGTTTTTCCGTTCATGTCCATAAAAAAGATTATGATAAAGTTTCCCTTTATTATGAAGTGGAAGATACCGGTATCGGAATCCGCAAAGAAGATCAGGAAATATTATTCGATTCCTTCCAGCGTGTGGATTTAAAAAAGAACCGCCGTATTCAGGGAACCGGTTTGGGCTTGACAATTTCGAAGAATTTCGTCAATATGATGGGAGGGACTATTGGTGTAGAAAGTGAATACGGAAAGGGAAGTAAATTTTATTTCTGTATTGACCAGACGATTATGGACTCGACACCAATTTCAGAAATCAACTACGAGCAGCGGCACAACAGTGTTGTCAGCAAAGAAGCAGAAAGCCTGTTTACCGCAGAGGATGCCCACATTCTCCTGGTAGATGATAATTCCCTGAACCTGCTCGTTGCCCAGGAGCTTCTAAAACCTCTGCAGCTTCAGATTGATACCGCAGAAAATGGAAAAGATGCTGTCGCTATGGTACAGGAACGGCATTATGATCTGGTACTGATGGATCACATGATGCCTGTGATGGACGGCATTGAAGCTACCAAAGCAATCCGGGCACTTCCGGAACCACAATACCAAAACCTGCCAGTCATTGCCCTGACTGCAAATGCTATGGTAAACGCACAAAAGGAGTTTGCAAATGCAGGCATGAACGGATTTGTTGCAAAACCGATTGATTTCCAGATGATCTGTAACCAGCTGCGCAAATGGCTTCCTAAAGATATGATCCATGAACTTACCCGGGAAGAAGCCGAAAAGATTCTGTCGGATGAAACGGACACTGCGGATTCCATAACGGATACTTCCGCCGGAAGTTCCGCGGAAAATCCTGCGGGATTCCGCTTCGAAAACGGTCTGCCCTACTGCGGATCGGAGGAAGCATTAAAACAGATCATACAGATTTTTTACAACACCATCGATAGCAAATCCAAAAAGATTGAACAATGTCTAAAGGAACAATTAATAAAGGATTATACGATTGAAGTCCACGCATTAAAAAGTTCCGCATTGCTGATCGGTGCCCCCGGTCTGTCCGAAGCTGCAAAGGAACTGGAAATGTATGGAAATGCACAAAATCTTGCTGCACTTGAAGAAAAAACAGGACCGATGCTTGCCATGTACCGAAGTCTTAAGTCCCTCCTGCGTCCTTATGTGGAGGATAACGAAAGCAACAAAAAGGAAGTTTCTTCTGATGACTGGATTACCGTTCTTGAGCAGATGCATCAGTGTGTAGAACAGTTTGACATGGATGGCGTGGATCATGCCATGGAAACCATGGAGACGTTTCAGACACCGGATAAGCTCAAAAACCTGATGGAACAGCTGCGGGTCTGCGTTGCAGATGTGGAAATGGAAGAAATTATGAAATTAACTGATACAATGGTCAATTTATTACAATAAAAGGAGAGACATTATGCACGAAATAAAAAGCCCATTTCTCATCCTGATGGAAGAACAAAGTTATCTCGCACAATCATTAGAAAGTGCTTTTGAAAAACAAAATGTCAAAGTAAAAATTGTAACGATAGCAGAAGCCAGCAGCATTGTCATCTCGGAAAAACCAAGTGGTTACCTGATCTGCACAAGCCCGGAGCTTTTAAAGAAGGCGGTCAGCGTAAAAGTAATGGTTGACCAGGCGATAAAAAACAAAACTCCGGTATTTATCATGGGAAACATCGATGAACTGGAACTGCTGTGGGAAACCCTCCCACAGCAGATGGTCATGGATGTGTTCATCCGCCCGATTACGGTGGGCGATATGGTCGATAATGTCTGCACACAGATGAACGATTTCTATCAGCTGAAAAAACACACGATTCTGGCTGTGGATGATTCTGGTATTATCCTGCGCAAAATCAAGGCTCTGCTCGAAGACACCTATCAGGTTGTACTGGCAAACTCCGGTGCAATGGCGATCAAATACCTGACCTTAAACACCCCTGATCTGATTCTGTTAGATTATGCCATGCCGATCGTTGACGGAAGCCAGATCATGCAGATGCTTCGGGAAGATCCGGAATTTCACCATATTCCGATCATATTTCTGACTGGAAAAAATGATGCAGAAACCGTAAAAAATGTTATGTCTTTAAAACCGGATGGTTATTTATTAAAGAGCATGGATCCTCAGAAACTGCACGCGGCAATTGATGACTTTTTTGCATCACGGGGCAAATAAACCGGTTACGATACCCATCGCTTTTTGCGGTGGGTATATTGATATCCCACAAAAATACTCCCTGCAGGCGAACGTTTTCCCTTCTGAAAGAACCGCATCATTTTCTTTAACGCTTTTATCGCACGGATAAATTTCTAAAATACTATTCTGCTTTGTTACAGCAGGCAATTCCCAGCCCGTCCGGTCCAATATGACAGGACAGCCCCAGCGACAGATTATCGCACATGACATCCATACCCGGAAAGCTTTCTTTGATCTGCCGTATCCACTCTTCCGTTACTTCTGCGGTAGAACTTGATGCAGCCATAAGATATAGTTTTCCTGCTTCATAAGCCTCCTTAAAATTCGTCTCAAATTCTTTTTTCATTGCGTCTATCATTGCTTTTCTCGCATTTTTCATTCCACGGCACTTCTGATAGACATCTAACTTTCCCACACCAAATTTCATAACCGGCTTAATCTTCAGCACATCTGCTGCCACCGCAGCAACTGAACTGATCCGTCCACCCTTTTTCAGATATGTCAGCGTGCTGAGTCCCACATAAATGACCATATGCTGTCTGTTTTTTTCGAGAATATCTTTAATTTTCTGTGCACGGTATCCTTTCTCTGCAAGCTCCACGGCATCGAGAACCGAACGGTGCATCGGCGTAGACACGCGTCCATTATCTACAACAAATACTCTTCCGGCATACGGCTCCTCCTGTGCCATTGCCTGTGCCGTCATGCAGGAACCGCTCAGACCGCTGCTGATCGGAATATAGACAAGTTCTTCATATTCCTGCAGCATGGCTGACCACATATGCATCACACTCTCCGGTGACGGCTGGGATGTTGCCACATCCGCACCTTTCCGAAGCATTTCATAAAATTCCTCTCTGGAAATATCCACCCCTTCACGATATAATTTTTCATCAATATAAAAAGGCATTGGCAGTACGGCAATCCCCAGCTTAGATGCTTCGTTTTCTAAGATGCCACTGTGGCTGTCTGTCATGATTCCTGTTTTTTTCATAGAATAGTCCTGTCCTTTATCGTTTTGTTTTAGTATAACACAAAGCAGGGGACAATTATACTGCTGGCGTAAACTGTAACAAATATTTCCCCAGTTCCTCCATAATCATCTGCTGGCTCTCCCGAGTGTGAATCAGTGCATAATAATTTCTTCCGTATTTTGCCTGTCTCTCCTCTTCCCGGATTCCTACGGCTCTTCCCTTTTCCGTCACACGCTTTATCTTTTCTTCTCCCTGCACGGTTTCCTCAAGATATCCTTTTTCCACAAGCAGCTGATTGATAAATGAAGCGGTCAGTTTCTTTCGATCCGTCTCCCCACATAGCGCATTGATCCGGTTTGTCAGTTCTGAAAGCATACAGGTGCCGGTCAGTTCCACCTCATCAAGTTTTTCCGGAGCGATATAAAACGGCAGCTTCTTTTTTCTTGCCGGAGCTGCTGTCGTGGTGTCTACTGTCATGCCGGAAAATGCCTCCGCCGTGGCGGTATCTCCACCATGCTCGTTCAAAAATGCTGTGATAACCTGTGTAAAACGCGCACCGTAACTTTCGATTTTCTGTGCACCCATTCCGTACACGGCTGCCATCGCGGTGGAATCCACAGGACATTTGGCACACATATCTTTTAATGTCTTATCGGAACAGATAATATACGGTGGCACACCTTTTTCCACGGCAAGTTCCGTCCGGCATTTGCGAAGCTGCTCAAACAGTTCCTGCCCTTCCGGTGTCAGATCAGCAAGCTGCAATGCCTTTTTCTTTTCTCTTCCGGTCTGGATATAAGTTTCTTCCGCCTCATCTTCCACAACCACACAATTGCTGCATTTTTCACAGGTACACGGACTGTTGTCCCCGAAATAGGACAGGATAAACTGGCGCAGACACTCATCGGTCTCGCAGTAACGGATCATCTCATTAAGTTTCCTCTGCTCATTTGCCCGCACCATGGGATCATCGGATACCTGCCCGGATGTGGATTTGTACTGCAACAGACGTTTGTTTATCATGATATCCTGTTTTGAGAAAAATAACACACACTCCGCTTCTTCCCCGTCGCGCCCGGCACGGCCAGCTTCCTGATAATAATATTCCAGACTCTGCGGCATATTGTAATGAAGCACATAGCGCACATTGGATTTGTCGATTCCCATGCCAAATGCATTGGTTGCAACCATCACACGGATTCGGTCATACGTAAAATCATCCTGATTCTTTTTCCGTTCTTCTAAAGACAGACCTGCATGATAGCGCCCCGCCGCAATACCATATTGCAACAAAAGGGCATACACACTGTCCACATTCTTTTTCGTGGCACAATAGATGATTCCACTCTCATCCTCATGCCTTTTCACATAATTTAAGATACTGTTGTCCGTCTCTTTTCCGCCCTTGCGGTTGACCACACGGAAGAACAGATTTGGACGGTCAAATCCTGTCACGACGGTCACCGGATTCTGCAAATGCAAACTTGCGGTGATATCCTGCTTGACGCGCTCTGTGGCGGTCGCGGTAAATGCACTGACAATTGGACGGTCTGGCAGTTTTGCTAAAAAATCCGCAATTTCAAGATAGCTCGGCCGGAAATCCTGACCCCACTGGGAAATACAGTGTGCCTCATCCACTGTCACCATGGAAATGTCGGCATAATATGCAAAGTCGAGAAAACGCGCGGTATTGAGCCGCTCCGGTGCCACATAGATAATTTTGTATTTTCCCTGTGCTGCATAGGCAAGCGCCGCGTGTATCTGGTTTTCCGTCAGGGAACTGTTGATGTAGGCTGCATGCACACCTGCCTGATTCAATGCCTTGACCTGATCTGACATGAGCGAAATCAGTGGGGAAATCACAAGCGTAATTCCCTCAAGCATCAGCGCCGGAACCTGATAACACAGGGATTTTCCCGCGCCTGTCGGCATGATTCCAAGGACATCCTTTCCCTGCAGGATTCCGTCCATCAGTTCCTGCTGACCCGGCCGCAGGCTGTCGTATCCAAAATAATGTTTTAATGTTTCGAGTAAATTCAATTGGTTCTCCTTGTTGTGTTTTTTGCTGCTATCCAGATGATCTTTTCTGTTTAGGTGCTAGGTGAACAGGAACCATCTGTATACAGTAAAATTTAAAAATTACTTGACTGTAAAATGAAATGGGGTTATTCTTTTTATATTAAGAAATGGGTTTTCACTGGGTAGGGTTTATGCCTGACAGGACTTGCTCGTTTCTTTTTTATTTCCAGAACATCATACAGGTACTTCTTTCCACTGGAAGCGTGCCGTATCAATAATCGACCTGTAAAGATATTATATCTGTCCACTTCCCCATGATCATTATATACTGGCAATGCAAATCTCGTATCATACCGATACCAGCCCATCTTCGCATCGCGCGCATGTTTTGCTTTGCGGTTATGTTCAAATACACCATTAGAAGCTATCTCTATCATTTCCGGTAAAATCTGTACTGCATTTGCTTTTGCCTTTGCATTCATCCCTCTTAATTTTTTCGTGTAAACAGATCCTGCATATTCCCCTGGCAATTCTGTTCCTATAAAAACAATTTCTTTATCTTCTGCAATACTATAAACCTCACCAACATATTTTCTGAGATATTTTTCGACATCATCCCAGGATATTTTCTTTCCCTTAAATATAATATCATTTATCACGACAATTTTGTTTCCATCTGCATCTTTTACAACAGAAATATTGCGTTTTGTCCCCTCACTCATGCATGTTTCCTTTATTTTTCTGCAGCTCATCGTAATAAGCTTTATACCGGTACGCTGTCCTACGGCTGATTTCCCCCTGTGCAGCAATTTCCATAATTGTCATCCCACTCTCATATTTTACAGCAAAATCCCGGTAAGAAGTCATCCAGGCTTCGTCATGCTTTTTTCTCCCGCCGGTATTGCGATTTTTATATACTTCGAGTTCCGCCCGAAGCTGCTCGTTTTCCTGTTCCAGTTGCGCAATTCGCTGCAATGCACTTTTCAATGATGTAATTGTCATATGCCTCCCGTGCCACTTTTGTTTTTGACACGATTATAATCAATTTGCTTTCATGTGTCAATATCTGTTTCTGGCACATTTTCAAAAAATAATTTATAATGAAAGTGTAACAAAACAAACAAAAATTCTATTTATATATAGATTGCGCAATACGAGGAGGTGAAACAGGAAAATGCAAAAGAATACTCCACTTGAAACGATGTACATGGAGTATGCAAATACCGTAAAACATTTTTTAATTTCCTTATGCGGCAATTTTGATCTGGCAGAAGACCTGACACAGGAGACCTTTTATCAGGCATACAAATCAGCGCACCGTTATAACGGAAACTGTAAAATTTCGGTCTGGTTATGTCAGATTGCAAAACACTTATATTTTGATTATCTGAAAAAAGAGAAACATAAAACCACAGTCGGAATTGAACATTTAGAATCTTTTGAAGCAGTAAACAATCAGGGGAATCTTGAGGACACGTATCTCATAAAAGAAGAAACCAAAGAATTACTATCCGCTTTAAGACAGGTAAAGCACCCTTATGGACAAGTGTTCTGGCTGCGAGCATACGAGGAAATGAGTTTTAAAGAAATCGGAGAAATTTTTGACAAAAGTGAAAATTGGGCGCGCGTTAACTATTTCCGCGCAAAAACAAAGATCAGAAAGGTAATCGAAGATGAAAATAACATGTGATATCGTAAGAGATTTAATGCCATTATATGTTGATGACGTCTGCTCTGACGACAGCCGAAAACTTATTGAAGACCATATAAATCATTGCAGCAAATGTCAAAACGAACTGGCAGCCATGAAAGATCCGATCGAATGTCCCCCACTTAGTGAAGTCGGAGACAGTAAGACTCCATTTTCTAAAATCAGAAAAAAAGTCCGGATCAAAATGATTGCTGCAATTATTTCTACCGCGTTTCTTGTAATGACTGCTATGTTTGCCATTCAGGAAGTAGGAGTACTTCACGACTTTTTTATGCCCATGGATATAGCATTCATAGATAACAACCATGGTTCGGATGAATGGTTTCAAGTACGCATAAATGACGGTGATTATTTGATTTTTTCATCTGTTTTTTATAAAAAAGAAGTAATAAATGACATAAACAATCCCTATGATATAACCATACGCATTCTAGATGAGAACCAAACAATTGTTTTAAAGGATACAACTATTAAACTTGGAGAATCCATAAATTTACATTGTTTGAAATACAATAAAAATTACATTGTGCAGGTAAAATGTAAACCCGGAAGATATAATTTAAATTTTACATAATCCATCACTTAATGATGATTTTAATGCTTTATGCTATTAAAATAAAAAATGGCATCGGTTAGGCTGCTCTAACCAATGCCATTTTTGAATGGAATATCCCCGTTTTGAAATTTTCCTCACTTACTGCATAACCATTGTTGTTTCGATTTATTTCTTCTCCAATACCTCTTGTGCCGTTTTTGCATCATAGCCCAATGCGGTAAGTTTTTCTACGGTATCATTTCCCCTGTTGATCGCATCCAGAATTTCCAGAATTGATTCGCGGCCTTCGGTATAACCTGATTCATGCCCCTCTTTCCATATGGACTTTGCAAATTTCTTTTCATCAAATTCTGTTAACAGCATATGGCGCACCTCGCTTCGATTCTTGAGCAAAACATCCTTTAAAATGTCATGCCGGATACAATACGATATGGATTCATCAATTGCCTGCTCAATCGGCATTCCCCTGTCAATGTTCTGCCGTATCCTTGCAATAAACAAAGAATAATGCATCAGCCGTCTGCACTTATTCATCAGTTCGGCATTGTGTCCACTGTTTACATTAAGTATCCGGGCTTTGCATTCTAGCGCCGGTTCCATATCTTTTGCAGACGGATCACTCTCAAAAGCATCCGACAACAGAAGCGTATAATCATCCGGAATTTTCTCTGTACCATTGTAAAATACAATATACTGCGGCATCGGCAGCTTTACCAGTTTATGACCATACATATTCAGATCATGCAGTTTGATGTATTCATCATACAACTGCGCAAAATAAAGCAGCCCGCGCACCGGCATATTCGGGTTTACAGTTGACTGATGCTCGTACAAGTTCATGGTCGATGAAATCATAAACGATTTATCATTTTTCATGGACATAAATATCACATCTTCCAACGTCGTAATCTCAAGTTCCTCCGGATTCTGATGATCTGTTCCGTTGATCGCGTTATACAGTTCAAGCAGATCCTCCTTATCCTGAAACACTCTCTGAAATAAGCGGTCCTTATACTTCCTGTTATGAAACCGGAACCTGCGTACAAACTTTAACCAGCTTTTTGTTCTTTTGTAATTCAATCACTGTCCTCCTTACATTATACGAAAAGAAAAGTGGTTATGCAATGTATTCAATTTGATTCGTTATGGAAAATTTTAGCGATATGCTATGGATTTGCCATTCAACATTTTTACTATACAATACCTATTGTATTTTCGCAACTAGAATTGTATTTCATACTTAGAATTGTTAATAAGGTTCTGCTTCGAACAAACATAAGGACATATAGGGGAAAAAGTCATTTGTCATGTCCCAGCTATATAAAAAAGAAGGACATAATCAGAAAATTTTTCTGTATATGTCCTTCAACTGCTGTGTCATAATGTCCGTTTAAAAAATGCAATGATCTGCTGCCATACTTCATCCTGGAAAAACATCAGGTCCGCATGCTCTGCACCATCAAGCGCAAGCAATGTCACATCACAGCCGGCTGCTTCTAACGCATCATACAATTCCTCACTCTGTGAAAAAGGCACGGTACTGTCTTTGGTTCCATGAATCAGCAGGAATGGCGGCGCATCCGGTGTCACTTTGGAAACCGGGGAATTCTCATAAGCTTCCTGCGGATGTGTCATAACATTAAATCCCATCAGCAGCGACTCTGAAGACATGGCTGCCTTTTCCACATCATCATATGGAAAATGGGACGCATCGGTCGGCGGATACCACGGACAGGCCGCCTGTACCTGACTGGAATACTCCAGATACTCACCTGTATCCAGTTTTTTATCCCGATCCAGTGCTGCCATACATGTCAGATATCCTCCTGCAGATTCTCCCATCACGCCAAATTTTTCACTGTCAATCCGATATCTTTTTGCATATGCACGAAGATATCGGATTGCTGCCTTGATATCACACAGCTGCATCGGATGCGTTCCCTCGTTGGATGTCCGGTACTCTACGCTGGCAACAACAAACCCTTCCTGCGCCAGTGTGCCCAGATATGCCAGATGCGCTGCTTTGTCCATGCGCTGCCATGCGCCACCGCAAATCCATACAATACATGGATATGTCTTTCCTTCCCCGTCCTCCGGATAGATGAGATCCAGTTTGAGATCTCTCCGGCAATGACCGAACCAGGAATCAACCTGCGCATAAGTAATGTCTGTTGTCACAACATATTGTGGTTTTGTGGTTTCCGGTTTTAATATTTTCTTCATTATAATTTTCCTCGTTTCCGATGTAAAATTTCCTTTTTCAATCCAAATGAAACTGCGCGACAAAATCCCGGATCACATTGACGGACTGTGTGCACTCCTGCAGCTTGTCATAACCCTCGGTTACAAGGTTCTGCGTACTGCCGGATTTCTCGGCAATACCGCTGATTCCGTCTGTGGACTGTTCCACCATGGAGTTGATCTCTGATACGGTAGAAGAGATCTCTCCAATGTGCTGCTCTAATGCATCCACTGCTTCTTTTGTCTGCTGCATGATCTGCTGGAATGTGTCCGCATCGGCATGATACTGCTCCCCCACCTGTGCGAAATGCTCATAATCCCCAAGAACGGTCTGTTCCAGAAATTCCATAATCGTTGTGAGGCATTCGGTCATATTGGAAACCGAACTGTTGACCTCTCCTACAATCTCGTCAATTGTGGAAACGGTATCCAGTGTCTGCGTTGCCAGATCTCCGATTTCGGAAGCAACAACCGCAAATCCCCTGCCCGCTTCGCCAGCCCTGGCTGCCTCAATATTCGCATTTAATGCCAGAAGGTTTGTCTGGGAAGAAATCTGTTTGATATTGTCTGTCAGTGCATTGATCTTCTGTACCGATTTTGCCTGCTCCACAGCGGCATCCGTCTTCTGTTTCATGACCGCATACATCTCATCGGTCTTGCTGCGGGATTCGGTGCTGATCCGCTCCATTTCTCCGGCGCGCTCCTGGATCTGTCCGGAATTTTTCTCGCCGTCCTCTGCCAGCCGCTGGATATTGTCGGAACTTTCTCTCATAATTCCAACGTTTTCCACAATGTGCGCCGCATTTGCACTGGTCTCTTCCATCCCTGCCGCCAGTTCCTGCGTAGCCGCCGAATTGTCCTCCGCATAAGCGCTGTTCTGTTTCATAAGCTGGTTTAAATTTCCGGTATTTGTTTCCAAAACCTGCTGCGTCTGCTGCAGGTTTTCCATCATCGCCCGGAGCTTCTTTCGCATATCGTGGATCTTTGTTGCCATATCCCCGATTTCATCCTTCTGCTTCCGCAGCTTTGCTCCAGCCTCTGTCGGGCGGAAATCCAATGCAGCGGTCTGCTCAATCACAGAAGTCAGCTGACGGATTGGCTTTGTTAAGCCGGTACCCATAACAATACCAATCACTGCCGAGAGAATAAATGCAACAATCATTGCAAGAATAATCATCTTTGCAAGTCCGTATGCCTCGGAATAAATCTCCGACACCGGTGCCGTAAGCACCAGCTTCATGCCATTGTCCAGATTATAAAAGGCCAGCTTCTTGTCTACATTTTTGTAAGTATACTCTAAGGTTTTCCCCTGATTGCCATCCTCTGCCAGAAAATCTGCACCCTTTTTCAAGGAGCTGTCCAGATCGGTAATGACTGTACCCTCATCCACATTTTTGTGATGCATGATGGAACCGAAAGCATCCGTCAGGAATGCATAGCCGGACTGATATACGGTTGTCTCATCCACCAGATCAGTAATCTGTGAAAAATCAATATCCATACCGACAACACCGATAGATGTTCCGTCTTCCGCAAACAATGGTACAACGTATGAAATCATGTAAATATTGACATTTTCATTCATATATGGAGACATCCAGATAGCTTCCTTTGCCTGCACCGGAAGATAATACCAGCCGACATGCTCTACATCACTTTCATCATACATGGAAAAATCCGTCGGTGTCAGACACTGCAGATCACTGTCAAGTGACTGACGCTGTGCAAAGATACCGGACGTTGGATTGGAGTAATTCGGGTTATACCGCAGATATACCGTCACTGCTCCGTTCGTATGGTTTGCGAAATCAAGCACCGCCTGCTGTACAGTCTCGGTATATGTATCCGCATAATCCTTGCTTTGTCGAAAAGAATCGTAATCAAAATTGCTCATCGCAACTTCACTAAGCGTATCAACCGACTGCTCAATCTTCTGAATTGTGGAATTGATTTCTTCTGCCTTTTTCTGCCCTGTAAGCTGCATCTTTGTCATTGCATCTTTTCCGGCCGTCCGCGCAGAGTTGGAAATTGCAAGCACTCCGATCAGAACCGACGTGAAAAGAGAACAGATCAAAATAGATGCAATAAGTTTTGCCCGTACCGATTTCATAATCCTTCGCCTCCCAAAATCATTTTTTCTGTTGTGCCGTATAAGCGTTATTGCCTATTCAATTTCAAAAATTATCTGGTAATTTTCATGTTCCATTATACCATAAAATACTGAATTTTTTAGATATAATTAGATATAATCAGAAATATATGGGATTTTATGAAACAGTACATCATCCAGACGGTCTACCGCTTCCTGCTTTCCTTCAATGCGTTCAAGGGCATACAGACGCTCAGCCGTCTTGTATCCCAGTAAAAGGGTAGTCAGCGTACCTATCTCCATTTTTAACTTATACTCTGCCGGTTCATCGGTCAGCATACATGTTCCATCGGAAAAACAGAGCCGAAAACTGCGATTGTTCCACAAAAGCAGGTGATCCTCAATTTCAAGTTCGATATACAGTGTTCCGCCATCCGGATCACATGGATAATCCTGTAAAAAGCTCTCGATATCAATAATCCGTCCCATGGCATACGGCCGGATCGTTTCCTTGATATCCCCATCATCCATCTCAAACGCAATCGGTTCGCTGAAATAGGTATAGCCATGCACCGCATCGATCATGGAATCATGCGCGTGGATATACTCCCACAGCCCTTTTTTCGCCTCACGGTTTAAGTAAATCATTTCCTTGATATGCATGATATCGTTTTTGATCAGATAGACCATAAATCCGCATGGCTTGTCCTTGGTGTTATAGTAAACTGCCACATTCGTATCGTCCTCATCCCAGCGCCAGTATTCCTCCCACGCCAGTGCATTCCGGAACAGGCAGCCGTGTGTGATTGATGCAAAATGCGAATGCAGCTCATGAAAATCGGTATTGTCCCAGTCCACACGCCGTACATATCCGGGTGCTTTTACTTTCGTCGGAATCTGACGGTCCTTGATATTGAAAGAAATTTTATTGGATATAATCTCCCAGCCCAGATGATGATACAGCGGTATGGAATATGGATACAGGAGGGCAAACGGTCTTCCCTGCTGTTTCATATGTTCCAGACTCCGATACATCAGTTTTTTCATAATGCCCTGCCCGGTATATTCCGGATATGTACAAACACTCGTAACAAATCCAACGGGAAATACCTCCCCGTATATATTCATTTTCAATGGATATACGGCAAACTGGGAAATCAGGGTATCCCCGTCAAAACATCCCAGCACATCCGCACGCTCCAGTACCGGAAACTTCGACTGTTTGATCTCTTCATCTTTCCATCCGGTTGCCGTCAGCTCATCCTCCGTTACCTGAAAGGTATAGCGCAGCAGCGCGTTGTACTGATCCAGATCCTTCACATCCTTTGGTTCTAAGTAGCGTATGGCATAATTTTCTACCGAATTCATTTTTCCTCCTTCGGAATTTTTTCTTTAATAATGAGTATTTCTTCTTGATTTATAAATTCTCTTAAAATTCCCTTAACACTATACTGTTCCCCTATATCAGTGACATCAATTTCATTTATACAAAGATATAACCATGGCAGCTTTTGGGAAAGCTTTTCCATAAGATCTACAATACCATATGTTGTAAGGCTATTCTTCGAAGTATAGACAGAATATTGTCTATGTTCAAATCCATTCACTTTCATAAACTGGCTCATGTCCCGATATGCCTTTTTATAAAACTTGGGATTGATGGTTATTTTAGGTCTCGGATAATTTATTGCCAAGTCCTTCTGGCTCAAATCAAAAGTAATTTGTTTTCGGCTTGAACCGTTTTTTGTTTTATTTTCCATATTATGCACTTATCATCTGTTTTCTCTTTATTTGCGCTAAAACATCTTCACTTTTATTATTTTCGTTCCATGTACAGGATGTTGCATAATTCAAAAACCACTTAGAACGTGTCAGGCGCATAATAATCGTCCACATATCAGAAAAATCGTTTTTCTTTTCTCCAGCACCGAAAGAAAGGACTTCTCCTTCTGCCACACATGAAATATTTTTTTTATCAAATTCCATTTTTATAGTTTCATAAATATTTGACATTGTATATCCATTTTTCTCTATTATTTTTTTGTCAAATGTAAAATCTACTCTCAGCATAATCATTCCTCCCCATATAATATTATTCTCCGATTTTCCATCATTTCTTTCAATTATATCATTGTATATATGCATCATCAATATCTTTCGCTGATTGTCCCTTTGGTTATGATCCGCAGACTGTCTGTCATGCAGACCATAATTTTGTTCTGCTTCCTGTAGTTTTATTTTTCTTTGACAGTTACTGTCATGCGTACCTTCGTGCCATCTTCTTTCGCATAAATATATGCACGTCCCTTGCCGATGGCGGTGATCATGCCGGTTTCATTTACCGTGGCAACATTTGTGTTTGAACTGTAGTACTCCGGTTTGTTGCCGGAGGATACCGTTACCTTCGGCTGACAGGTTTCGCCGGCCGTTAACGAAATCTGTTCCTGTCCGACGGTAATCTTTGGCTTCTTTACCGTGACCTCACAGGTTTTGCTGACACCGTCGACTGTGACCGTGATGATGGCTGTTCCGTTTTTTACAGCGGTAACTCTGCCCTCATTGTCCACCGTGGCTACGCTTTTTTTATTTGTTTTCCACCTGGGAATACTTTTAGATGTGGAAGAAACGGATAACCGGAGCGTCCCCTTCCGGTAAAGGGATGCGGATGTCCGGTCCAGCCGGACCGTTGGCTGCTTTACCGTCACTTTACAGGTCTGGGAGGTTTTATCTGCCGTGACCGTGATGGTAGTTTCACCCGGTTTTTTCGCTGTGATCACGCCGTTTTCATCCACCGAGGCGATGCTCGAGCGGGCGGATTTGTACGTGACCGGATGCCCGGTTGATGTCTCGGCTTTCAGCCGGGCCGTATATCCGTTCTCCAAGGATATGGATTTCTGACTTAATGTAATGACCGTTTTTTCAACTGTAACCCTGCAGCTTGCCTCCCCATTGGCAATTTTTGCAGTGATCGTAGCATTACCGGCCTTTTTCGCCGTGATCTTTCCATAAGTGTTCACGGACGCGACTGCGGAGTCACTCGAAGAAAACTTTGGTTTCTTTCCGGTAGAAGTAATCGCAGTCAGATAATACTCGTCTCCAATTTTCATGGTCTTAGTGTATTTTGTCAGCAGAACGTATTCGTATCCGCTGGCAGCATATACTGTTGTGATTCCGTTGTAACTGGAGAATAAAAGCATGGAAACCATGCAGAAGACAGCCAGTGCTGACTTTAAGAAGTTCTTTTTTGTGTGTAACATATGCCCCCATTTCCGGTTGCAGAAACAAACGGGACAATCAGCTTGTATAAAAATCTAGCATATCTTCTGCGGTTTGTAAAGAGATTTTTGTTATTCTCCAACCACAACCTTACAATCCTTCGTAAAACACGCAATTCCGTACTTGATAAAGTTTCTCATTCCATCCTGTCTCAGCCTATCCACATAGTCTTTTTCCTCTATCTGCTCCAGTGCTTTGGCACATGCAGCATCCACATCTCCATTTTCTGCATATTTGAGTTCGATTACAATTCCCTGATTTTCTTTATAAAAAGGTTTTTAATTTCCCTGTTTGGAATAGTCAGGCGGTATTTTCCGCTTTCTGTACGTCCCTGATGCGTCAGATATCCGGTAGTAAAAAGTACGCTCCACAGGTTTTCAATGCTTTTATCAAGCTCATCATATGTGAGTTCCAACGAGATTTCGTTTTTGGTCTGGACATCCGCTTTGTCTATAAATCTGCGCACAGGCTTTTACAATAACGGATAACATCCCACGGACAGTAAATATCGGTGTTTCGGAAATGATAACCATCGTACCACTCCTTAACTTCCGGATAGTGGTCTGAAAACGTGTAATCATCCAGAAGTTTTTCAACCTCATTGTCCGTAAATCCAAAACTCTCATCATACGGAACATTTAAAACCGACAAAACCTCGAAATTGTTAAATCCTGTAAAAATACTTTCTTTGGAAATACGCAGGCATCCTGTTAAAACGGCAAACTGCAGACTATCATTGGCCTTTAAAGCCATTCCGAAAAGTCCCCTGATGAGTGAAACCATCTCCCGATAATAGCCATTCTGAAACGCTTTATCCAGTGGAACATCATATTCATCTATAATGATTACGGTTTTTGTCCATAATGCCTATGCAATAAATGTGACAGTATATATATGCTTGATGTCAGTATATTCTCATCCATAGAATATTTGCCATTATGCAATGCGACAATTGCCTGATACTGCTCCTTTTCATTATCAGATAGTTTGTCACTCTCTGACAAAAATGAAAAACGTTGTGCCTCTCTTCCTGCCAGCTCTGTGATACGATACCTTGCATCCTCATATTTAATGTCTTTCCAAAGCGGCGGGGACGGGTAAAAAGAGTCACTTTGCTCCAATCTTTTCATTGTAATTCTCGACTTACATTGATTATTTAAGAGGCTTGTTCGGAAAGGGAAATTTTAATATTCGGATATCTCCGGATTTGCACAGAAAAGTCTTTGTATAAGCAATCACACACTAGATGTCCATGAATCGACATATCTGGGGAACCCTTAAAAAATCGCCTGCTGCCCAGGAATCATGCTGAGAAATTTATACCTAAGTTTATAAGTTGTTTCGAATTTTCATAAACTCTTTAGCATGTTGTCACAACCTGTTCATAATGCACTGGTAATATAAAACCATCAAAACAAAAGGGGCTGTTGTATTTTAACAAACGGTGTTGGGGTGCTGTCAGTTCCGACTAAAAACAATTCGCGAAAGCGATTTTTCTTATAGATCCGCCACAGAATATCTTTTCCTCCCTCTGTGGCGGGATTTTTTATGCACATTGCCTTCTGGATATTGGCATATGTGTGAAAATCTGCTGGCTGAATTTTTTCTTCTCTCTTTCGGGACATATGTATAAAAACTTATTGGCTTTGTTCCTCTTCTTTTTTCTTGTGGGACATATGCACGGAAACTTATTGGCTATGTCCCTCTTCTTTTGCTCGCTGGGACATATGCACGGAAACTTATCGGCTATGTCCCTTTTCTTTTGCTCACTGGGACATATACATGAAAACTTACTCACTATGTCCCTTTTCTTTTGTTTCCCGGGACATATATGCCAGAAAAAACGCTATATGTCCCATTGCCGCAGACATAAGGGACATAATGCAAAGGAATGATTCTATATGTCCCACTGTACCAAAAAAGTGGGACATAACAGAGCAAAAATTTTCTATATGTCCCCAGGATCGCCTTGCTTATTACCGTTTTTTGTATGTCACGGTTTCCTCCCCGCTGACATGCGACTGGTTGCGCTTTTCGCGCATGAGGATTTCTGCAATCTCACGCTGTGCTGTTTTTGAAATTCCTTTTTCTTTATAATAAGGGGATGGCTTTTTGTCTTTGCCCGCACTGTTTCTGGCAACATTTATTTCTCGCGGTGCATCCACCAGCAGATGTATGTTGTTGGCAGAGCCTCCGGAGAAAATAATTTTAATGTTATCTCCCAATGTAATGTATTCGCCCGGTTTCAAGCTCAGTTTCAGCATAAGAACCTCCATGTTTATTCCCCTTCATCCAGAGGATGCAACTCTCTTATAAGAATTGTTGCATTTTTACGCTGTAATTTTATTATGTTCATTATCTGTAAAACTATGTGTTCTTTTTTCTTTTCCAATCAGATCTTTGGACTCCATTTTTCTTAAAAGAACTGCTCCCGCGTCGTGCTGATTCCAGGCGTATCGCTGATTTTTCCTGCTATAACCTGAATCTATGGAGAAATGCATCATTTATGTATTGTACCGTTTTATTTTTTTCTGCTATAATCAGGGTAATTACAATAATTTTGAACGAAAGACGGTATTAAAATGAAAATTTCTGACGCATGTAATCATAAAAAAAGCTTATCTTTTGAGATATTTCCTCCGAAAAAGGACAGTGAACTGAAAAATATTGATGCGACACTTGATGTGCTGTGCGAACTGCAGCCGGATTTTATCAGCGTGACGTTTGGTGCGGGCGGCAGCTTAAACTGTAACCGCACGATTGAACTTGCCAAAAAGATTAAGCAGAACTACCATGTGGAGCCGGTTGTGCACCTGACCTGCCTGCATTACAACCGGGCAGAAATTGATGAATTTGCCAGAATCCTTACCGCAGAAGGCATCCAGAATGTGCTGGCACTGCGCGGAGACCGAAATCCGGATCTTACCGAAAAAGATGATTTTAAGCATGCATCCGACCTCATTTCCTATCTGAAACCGAAGGGGGATTTCTGCTTTTTAGGTGCCTGCTACCCGGAATGTCATCCGGAATCTGCCAATAAGATTGAAGAGATCCGACACCTGAAGGAAAAGGTAAATGCCGGAGCAGAAGTGCTGCTTTCCCAGTTGTTTTTTGACAACACACAGTTTTACCGTTTTGTGGAGGACTGCCGGATTGCGGATATCAATGTGCCAATTGTTCCTGGCATCATGCCGGTCATCAATGCCGCGCAGATCAAGCGAATGATTACGATGTGCGGAGCTTCTTTCCCTGAGCGTTTCCAGAAGATTATTCATAGATTTGAAGATAACAAGGCAGCTTTATTTGATGCGGGTATGTCGTATGCGTTAAGCCAGATCATTGATCTGCTGGCAAACGATACCGATGGAATTCACCTGTATACCATGAACAATCCGGTGGTTGCCCGCAAGATCTGTGAGGGAATTCAGCATATTATATGATGTTTATTGTGTCAGGCACTTTGTTCTTTTAGGCATTATCTGCAAAAAAGTGATTCCTTCAACTCAATATACCCAATGAGCATCGGTCCGGTCAAAAATAAAAGAACACCTTCCATCACCCTCACAAGAGAAATTTTTTGCGTAAAGCTCATGCTTCCGATCACGATCAGCATGGCAAATGCGCCAAATTTCCACACAAACTTCCAAAGATATTGCATCCTCACACGGATGTAGTTTTTTCCCGAAACCGGAACAAACCGAAGTATTTTTGAAACCGCATCTGATTTTGGCATCCTCCGGCTGAAGGTTTCATTGCTCCATCGATACGGTGCCAATACATAGTTATCCATATAAACGACCATCCACACATAACACAGTATCAGCCACGCATCCTGATAAAATATCCCATCAAATATCAGCACCATCCCTAACATTAGCGCAAAAGCTGCAAACATCCCGTATAAAAACCATGCCAGCTGCCCCGTACTCTCCTTTAAATTCCGGTCAAAATTCTTCAAATTTTCCTGTTGCTTCTTATCCTCTATCGTCATCCTCGACACTCCTGTCTTTTACACATAATACCCATGTGTTTCGATTCAAACACATTTTTCTGCACTTCACGCAACCATTGCCGTCTCACCGCATAACCTTCACTGCCACAACGCCTTATGCATTCTCATAAAACGAAGTAAATTCCCCATGCTCAAACTGTCCGATATAATCAAATTCTTTCCGGATGTCATCCTCTAAGTGCGACGACATGATCACGGAACAGTCCAGCACTTCCAACTGCTGCCGGAGCAACCTGTAAAATTCCTTGCGGAAGATCGGATCCATCCCCGCAGTCGGCTCATCTAAAAGAAGAAGCCTTGGTTTGTGTGCGAGGGCAAATGCAAGCTGAAACTTCATATTCTCACCGCGCGACATCTTCTCCACGGTCCGTGCCGTGGTAAGATCCATCTGCTCCATCAGCGCAGCAAACTGATCCATATCAAAGGTATCATAGAAGCTGCCCAGCATCCTTGCATTCTCTCTTGCACTCTTCTGCCGCAAAAACAACCGCTCCTCAGAGACAAATCCGATCCGGTTCATCGACCACGCATGATCTTCCGCGATATCGGTTCCGTCCAGATAAAAGCTGCCGCGATAATGCTTCTTTTCCTCCATAATATAGCGGAAGAATGTCGTCTTTCCGGCACCGTTTTCCCCGATGATTCCCATAATATATCCACTTGGAAGTTCAAAATCCACATTTTGCAAAGCGAACCTGCCTTTGCCGAATAACGCTTTCTTCCCCTGTACCTGCTTCGCAGAAAAAATAATATCTTCCATCTTACAACAATCCCTCCAGCATCTCACGAATATCCTCAGTTCCAAGTCCCGCCTGTTTTGCAAGCGTAATCCACTCCTGCAGGCGTTTTTCCAATTCCATCAGCTGCTTTTCGTGCAGATAATCCGTGTTGTATTTGCACACATAAAATCCTTTATTGGAAACGGAACGGATCAGTCCCTCCCGCTCCAGTTCCTCATACGCGTGCTTCGTCGTGATCACGCTGACGCCGATATCCGCTGCCAGTCCCCGAATGGACGGCAGCGCCTCGTCCGGCTGCAGTTCACCGGATATGATCTGATTCTTGATCTGATTGACGATCTGCTCGTAGATGGCATACGTTCCATGCGGTTCAATGACGATTACCAGTCCCATGTCTCCTCCTTCGTTGCAAGTTCATAGACGGCGAGTTTTTCTCTGATTCCACCCCAACGCTTGTGAAGCGCATAAGAAAGAGGTGCGTAAATGATGAGATAAATAACAAGCGCAACCCAAAATTCCACATTCGTAATCTCCGAAGAACAGATGCCAATCATCACGCAGCTTGCGATCACACTGAATACCGTGATCGGTCCGTTAAAATAACTTACCTGCCCATAAGCTGCCCGCGACGCATTATTCCGCCAGACCAGTCCGTCGTTTGTAATTCCCACACAATAGGACATAAAGAACACCGTTACCAGCTGCAGGATCACGCCTTTTATCATCATCGGCTGCACGATCAGCAGGATGATATCGATTACCGCACACAACGCAAGCGGCAGGCCAATCTTAACCTTTAACATTCTCCGGATATATTCCTCGCGCAGCTTTTTCGATCCGGGAACGAGATACAGCATCGTCGGCAGGGCACTCGTATGTGTGATTGCTGCAAACAGCGCAAGAGCCATCGGAAATGTGAGCCATATATACCCAAGCCCTTCCTTTGCACTGCCAAATACCAAAGGCAAAAACGATGCGCCAAACAGGATCACATAAAAGATACTTTTCAATACCTGATCACGGTTCTTATATTCCAGAAAATATTCTCTGATCACATTCTTATATTTGATTGCCTCTTCCATGCTCCGCTCCTTTCGCCAGATAATACATCAGTTCCTCCGTGTCCGGCTCCCACACCTTAAGTGCCCGGTCATACTCCGCGTGATCATGTTTGACCAGAGCACTGCAGCCCACCGGTGTCTCCTCCATATAGACCAGCCGCCCGCCAAAAGCCCTCAACGCATGACGCTCGCCTGCCACCATCCGGTATGCATCACGGACCGACTCGATATCTCCATACAACAGTTGTCTGCCTTTCTTAAGCAACAGCAGATAGTCCGCAAACCGGTCCACATCCGAAGTAATATGTGTCGAGAGGATCACACTCTTCGTTCCGTCCGCGGTAAATTCTCTTAAAATATGATGGAATTCTTCACGGAAGGTCTGATCAAAATTCGCCCCCGGCTCATCGAGCAGCAACAGTTTCGGATGATGCGCCAGCGCAAAAGCAAATGCAAACTTCAGCTTTTCTCCCTTGGACAGTTTCTTATATTTTTTCTTTCCATCCAACCGGAATCTCTTAAGATATTCCTTTAACAGTGTCTCATCATAATTTTTATAATATTTTCCATAATGTCTGCTGTTTGCGATCAGAGAATCCCAGTCATCGAACCATTCCTCATGAAACACAAATCCAATATCCTGCTGTAATTCCATCTGATTTGTACGGTACTCCTTCTCCTGTATAGAAATCGTTCCATCGTACTCATAAAGTCCCGCCAGAATGTTTAACAGTGTGGTTTTCCCCACACCATTCTCCCCGATCAGTCCGCAGATATAACCTGCCGGAAGTTCAAAATGGATGTCCTGTAATGCAAATGAACCGAATCTCTTGGATACGTTCTCGGTTTTGATCATTGTCTGTTCCATGCCTTTACCTCGTATTTTCATTCGTGCAAAGTTTTGTTCCGTCTGTGTATGTGTATATATACATATATACACCATGTTGTTTTAGTTGTCAACGTAAACTTACACCCATTCGACTTTTTTCTATCTCTCCATCCGGTTTCAGGCGATTGTACGCCTAAACACGCTGGTAACCATTTTAATTTTTTCCGGATCCGCTCCAACAAAATTTGTTTTTAAAAATAAAGGCTTTGGGACATTCTTTCAATGCTTACCTGATCTTCCATTATGTCTAGTTGCTTTCATTCATATCTTTCCTTTCTTTTCTACAAAAAAAGACCAAGTAAATTTCTCTACTCAGTCTGTTAATAACAACAATATTTAATTATTTTCCCGAAGGGAACAGCAACGAAGTTGCCAAAACTTGTGAAGCTCTGCTACAAGTAATACCCAGTACTTAGTGGCGAAACGCCACTAACTGGGCAATGGTTGCACCCTTGACCGGCTAAGGCGCTTCGCCCTTAACCCGAGCGGAGT